>Ga0209256_1000336_pt1 | contig 78476 bp, 51 predicted proteins | sample AraplaCol_mCL_r2_2_FD_184270 | JGI IMG/M metagenome (GOLD analysis project Ga0209256, IMG submission 184270) | Arabidopsis root microbial communities from North Carolina, USA - plate scrape MF_Col_mCL_r2 (SPAdes) (version 3) | ecosystem: Host-associated > Plants > Roots > Endosphere | place...
CACGCCCAGCGGCGGGGTCTGGTAGTTGGTGCCGTACGAACCGCGCAGGGTCAGGGGACCCCAGACGTTCCACTTGCCCGACACCTTGTAGACCGTCGCGCCCAGGTCGTTGGAGAACCGTTCACGGCGGACGGCCGCCTGGATGTCGACGTTCGAAAGGAGCGGGATCTGCAGCTCGCCGAACAGCGAGTACTGGCTCTGTTCGGCCTGCGACGGGATCGTCGGGGCGAACAGCACGAACGGACCCGGCGCGTCGGGCGTGCAGCCGCGGAAGTTCGGGTCGGTGGTCGGCAGCGGCGTGGGGCCGAGGTTGCCCGAGCCCGCGCCGTTTGCGCTGGTGGTGCTACTGGGCCACTCGCACTGGAGCGAGCCGTTGTTGAACGCGCTGGGCACGTTCACGCGGTTGGCCAGGGAGCGGTACTGCGCGCCCAGGGCCCAGCCGATCTCGCCGCCGGGCAGCTTGATCCCCGACTGGCCGTCGAACACCAGGTCGGCCGTGAAGTTGTGGCTGAGGGTCTCGACCGCGCGCGGGTCGAACATCCACAGCGACAGTTCCTCGGAGTTCTCGGCTCCGGCCACGTAGTTGGGATTGGCCAGGCCCAGCACCGGCTGACCCTTGAACGAGCTGGAGAAGGGGTTCCAGTACGCGCAGCCGTTCTTGCCGGCGGCGGCCGCGTTCTGGGTGCCGAAGCGGGACGGGTCCAGGTCGGTCGCCCGGCAGTTGGGACCGCCGAAGCCGTTCAGGGCTTCCTGCAGGCGGTAGCCGATGGTGTCGGCGTGGGTGTTGTAGTTGTAAGCGTCGTTATAGGTCAGGGCGAAGTCGTAGCCGACCTGCTTGGCGAACGGCGCCAAGTCGCCAAGGTCGCCGTTGATGCCGCCCGAGATACGCCAGACCTTGTTGTCGATCCGGTCGGCCACCCCGAAGCCGTCTCCGCCCGAATAGTACGGATTTCCGCCGTGGCCGAAGAGGCGATAGGTGACCGGCGTGAAGCCCTGGGCGCCGGTGATCCCGTGGTCGGCGGCGAACTGGGCCGCGTAGGGGTTGGTGATCGGCACGTAGAACTGGTTGACCGCCCCGGTCGCCAGGGCCGGTCCGCGCGACACGGGCTGGGCGGGCGAGCCCATCACCTGCGGCAGGGTCACGCGACCGTACGAAGCGTCCATGTGGAACTTCATGCTGTCGGTGATGTCGGCCTTCAGCTGGGCGTAGAGGCGGTAGGTGTCCTGGTTCTCCACCAGCCGGTAGTAGGGGATGTAGTTGTAGGCGCAGGTGAAGTTGTTGTCGTAGCGGCCGCCGACGGCCGCGCAGCTGGCGGCGGTGAAGTCGGAGACGATGCCGCCCACGGCCGGGCCCCACTCGCCGGTGTCGGTGGCGCTGGGAACGGCGGGCAGGGCGCCGCGCGGAATCCAGCCGGTCAGGTTGGTCAGGGTCGACCAGGGCGCGGGGTTGTAGCCGGTCCCCGGCTTCAGCGAGGCCTTGGTGAACTCGCGCTCCATGGTGTTCAGGCGCGAGCGATGCTCGTACTCGGCCGAGACCAGCAGGTTGACCCGGTCCTCGCCGACGCCGGCCATCACGCCGACCGAATAGTCGCCCTTGGAGCCGTCGATGTACTTGTACTGGCCTTGCGCCTCGAGACCGACGAAACGGTCGCGGGTGATGAAGTTGACGACGCCGCCGGTGGCGTCGGCGCCGTAGATCACGGCCGCGCCGTCCTTGAGGATCTCGGTGCGGGCCAGGGCGATCGACGGGATGTTGGCGGTGTTCTGGTTCATCCGCCGGCCGTTCATCAGGGTCAGCGTCTTGTCCGCCCCCAGGCCGCGCAGGTTGTAGTTCACCGAGCCCACCAGGGCCGGGCCGCCGAAATAGTAGGACTCGCCGGTGGTCGGGCCCGAGATGGTCAGGCTCTTGGCGAACTCCAGGGCCGACGGCGAGCCCTGCTTTTCCAGCGACTGCTGCGAATAGACCTCGACCGGCAGCGCGGCGTCCAGCGCCGATCCCCGGATGTTCGAGCCCGTGACGATGATCTCCTCGACCTGCGTGGCCTTGTCCTGAGACCACGCCGGCGACGCCAGGCCGATCGTCCCGATCAGCAGCGCGACGCCCGATACGCTCGTAAGCCCAATTCTCATGTGGCGACCTCCCCTTGGAGATGAGTCCTTAATCGCTCATTCTCACAAGAGTGAATGTTGCGCATTCATCGTGGCCGCGTCAATCGATCAATGGTCGATGACGTGTTTGGCGACGCCAGCCGGTCGATTGCCGTTATGGAAGCGTTGACACGAACGCGCCGCGCCCCGACTAGGCGGAGGCTGGTACCAGGAGGACGGGTTGGCGGAAGCGATGGCCGAAGAGGCAAAGGCGGGACGGCGCACCAAGGCCGAGCAGCGCGCTCAGAGCCTGGAGCAGATCCTGGACGCGGCCGAGTACCTGTTCTCGCGCAACGGCCTGTATGGCGTGACGCTGCGCGACGTGGCCCAGCGGGTCGGCATCCACACCACCCTGCTCAACTACTACTTCAAGGACAAGGTGAACCTGTTCGAGGCGGTTTTCGCGCGTCGGGCCGGGGTGACGGCGGGCCGGCGGATGGTGGCGCTGGAGCAGTACGAAGCGGCGGCGGGCGACCATCCCACCGTCGAGGGCGCGCTGCACGCCTTCCTCGATACGGACCTGGACCTCTATTACGAGGGCGGCGAGCACTGGATGAACTACGCCGCCTTCTGCGCCAGGGTCAGCAACACGCCCGAGGGCGCGGCCCTGATGGACGAGCACTTCGACCCGGTGGTGCTGAAGCTGGTCGGCATCCTCAAGCGGGCCCTGCCCAACTACGCCGACGAGGAGATCTTCTGGGGCTACCACTTCGTCAGCGGCGCCCTGATGAACACCCTGGCTCGGACGGGGCGGATCGACCGGCTGTCGGGCGGCGTCTGCCACTCCGACGACTTCCCGGCGGTCAAGAAGCGGATCGCCCGGTTCATGGCCGCGGGCTTCATCGCCTTGAAGGCGTGAAGCCCGCGCGCCGCTAGGCCGCCCCCACGGCCCGCTCGACCCGTTCGCCCTTGGCGAAGATGCGGGCCAGCCACAGGAACAGCGCCACCGCCAGCACGTAGAACGGCACCAGCGTGTAGAGCGCCATCTGCAGCGAGTTGTCCGGATGGCTGGCGCGGAAGAAGTCGCTGGCCGCGCCGACATAGGTGGGGCCCAGGCCCAGGCCGATGAAGTTCATCACCAGCAGCAGCAGGGCGCCGGACATCACGCGCTGCTCGGGCCGCACCTCCTGCTGCACCAGGGTCACGGCCGAGGACAGATAGAAGTAGTTCAGGAAGGTCGGGCCGCACAGGAAGGCCAAGGCCACCGGCCAGGTCGGAGCCCAGACGAAGCCGATGTAGAACGGGATGGCCAGGGTCAGCGAGATCACCGGCGCCATCGCGTAGGCCACCTTGGACTTTTGGGTGTAGCGGTCGATCACCCGGCCCGAGACGAAGATGCCGGCGCTCATGCCGATCCCCACCACCAGGGCGTACCACACGGCGACGTCGCCCAGGGACATGCCCTTCTCGCGCATCAGGAACAGGGTGGTGAAATTGCCCAGGCCGTAGGTGACGAACTGGGTCGCCCCGCTGCCCAGGGCCGCCAGCACCAGGGTCGGACGCGTGAAGAACATCTTCAGCGTCGACCAGAAGCCGGCCTTCTGGACGACGGTCGCGCCGGGGCCGTCGAGCCCGCCGCGCTTGGGTTCCTTGACGATGAACGGCAGGATGATCGCCGTCACGACACCGACCACGCCCAGGAAGATGAAGGCGTGGCGCCAGTCGAACGCCGCCGCGATGGCCGCGCCGAACGCGATGCCCAGCGCCGCCCCGACGGGCGGACCCAGGTTGAAGATCCCCAGCGCCGTGCCGCGCCGGTTTGGCGGGAAATAGTCGGAGATGATGGCGTAGGAGGGCGGCACGCCCCCGGCCTCGCCGAAGCCCACCGTCATCCGCGACACGGCGAACTGGGTGTAGTTGGCCGAGAGCCCGCAGGCCGCCGTCGCCGCGCTCCAGATCCCGCAGGCCAGGGACAGCACCGCCACGCGGTTGGTGCGGTCGGCCAGCCAGCCGACCGGAATGGCGATGAAGCAGTAGAACATCGCGAAGTAGAGGCCGCCGATCAGGCCCAGCTGGCCGTCGGTGACGTGCAGGCTGTCCTGGATCGGCTTGGCCAGGATCGACATCAGCTGCCGGTCCAGGAAGTTCAGGACATAGACGAACCACAGCGTGGCCAGCACGACCCAGGCGCGGCCGTCGACGGCGGTCGGGCGCGGGGCCTCGTCCGTCGGGAGAGGGGAGGGCGCGACGCTCATCGGCGGGCCGCGGGGCTGGACGGGATCGCGCGGACGCGGGGGACGCGGGTGACTTTCAAGGTTTCCTCCAGCCGCCGTTTTCGAGCTTGGCTTTCGACGAGCATGCGCTGAAACCGGATCAAAGATCAACATTCACACGCGCGATAGTGAATATTGACAGGCGCCGGGTTCGTCGGCACGCTAAGGCCCTGAACGTCGGCGCCCACGATCGACGTCGCATAGGGGAGGGCGGCAGAATGATCCGGAAGAAGGCCTTGAGCTCGGTCGCGTCCCGAACGCTGCTCCCCATGATTTCAGCCCTCGCCCTGGCGGCTTCGGCCATGCCGGTCGCGGCCCGGGCCGACCAGCCCGTGGTCCAGGTGCCGGTCGGCGCCCTGCGCGGCGTCGAGCAGGACGGCCTGCGCGTCTTCAGGGGCGTGCCCTACGCCGCCGCCCCGGTCGGGACGCTGCGCTGGAAGCCGCCGGTCGCCGCCCCGGCCTGGACCGGCGTTCGCGATGCGCTGGACTTCGGCCCCGTCTGCCACCAGCCCAAGCCCCGACCCGGCGGCATCTATTCTTCCCCTATCAAGGCGATGAGCGAGGACTGCCTGTCGCTGAACGTCTGGGCGCCCGACGGCGCCAAGAAGGCCCCGGTGCTGGTCTGGATCCACGGCGGTTCGCTGATCGGCGGGGCCAGCAGCGAGGGCATGTATGACGGGGCGGCCCTGGCCAGGCAGGGGCTGGTCGTCGTCTCGATCAACTACCGCCTGGGCGTCCTGGGCTACATGGGCCATCCCGAGCTCAGCGCGGAGTCGCCCGACCACGTCTCCGGCAACTACGGCCTGCTGGACCAGATCGCCGCCCTGAAGTGGGTGCAGGCCAACATCGCGTCGTTTGGGGGCGATCCGTCGAACGTCACCATCGCCGGGGAGTCGGCGGGCGGTCTCAGCGTCATGTACCTGATGGCCTCGCCGCCGGCGCGGGGGCTGTTCCACAGGGCCATCGCCCAGAGCGCCTACATGATCTCCACGCCCTCGCTGCGTGAAGCCAAGTACGGCCACGTCCCGGCCGAGGCGATGGGCGCGGCGACGGCCGCCAAGCTGGGCGCCAAGAGCCTGGCCGATCTGCGGGCCATGGACGCCGACTCCCTGACGACGGGCGCCCTGGCGGCGGGCTTCCTGACCTTCGGCGCGGTCGACGGCAAGGTGCTGCCCGCCCAGCTGGTCGACGTCTTCGACCGGGGCGAACAGGCCCGCGTGCCGATCCTGGCCGGGTTCAACAGCGGCGAGATCCGCTCGCTGCGCATCCTGGCGCCGCCGCCGCCCGCCGATGCTTCGACCTACGAGGCCGAGGTCCGCAAGCGCTACGGCGACCTGGCCGACGACTTCCTGAAGCTCTACCCGTCCAATGACCTGGCCGAGAGCGTGCTGCTGACGCCGCGCGACGCCCTCTACGGCTGGACCGCCGAGCGGCTGGTGGCCAAGCAGACGGCGGTGGGCCAGGCGGGCTATCTCTACTATTTCGACCACGGCTATCCGGCGGCCGACGCGGCGGGGCTGCACGGCTTCCACGCCGCCGAGATTCCCTACGTCTTCGGCACGGCCAAGACGACCCCGCCGGCCTGGCCCAAGAGCCCCGACACGCCGGCCGAGGCCAGGCTGTCCACGGCCATGACCCGGTACTGGGCCTCGTTCGCCCGCGACGGCGCGCCGACGGCGGCCGGCGAGGCGGCGTGGAAGCCGTACGGCGGCGAGCAAGCCTACATGGCCTTCGCCGATGCGCCCCAGCCGGGCGTCCACCTGCGGCCGGGTATGTACGAGCTGAACGAGACCGTCATGTGCCGCCGCCGGGCGCGGGGCGATACGCCGTGGAACTGGAACGTCGGCGTCGTCGCCCCGCCGCTTCCGGCGTCCACGCCCCAGTGCCGATAGCTAGCTTCGAAGAATTGAGTACCGATGATCGACGGTGAGATGCAGGCGTTCGCCCTGACGCTGGACAAGTTCCTGGAGCACGCCGCCAAGTGGCGGCCGGATGGGCAGGTGGTGACCGCGCGGGACGGCGGGGCGGTCGACCGGATCGGCTATGCCGACCTGATGGCCCGCAGCCGGCGCACCTCGGCGATGCTGGCGGGGCTGGACGTGCGCGCCGGCGACCGCGTGGCCACCCTGGCCTGGAACAGCCAGGCCCATGTCGAGGTCTGGTACGGGATCATGGGCATGGGCGCGGTCTGCCACACGCTCAATCCGCGCCTGACGGCCGAGCAGCTGGCCTCGATGATCGTCCAGTCGCAGGCGCGTATCCTGATCGCCTCGGCCGACCTGGCGCCGCTGGCCGGCCAGATCCTGGACCGCGCGCCCGGCGTCGAGCACCTGCTGATCATCGACGCCGTGGACGGGACCGTCCCGGCCGGGTCGGGCGTCCCGCTGGAGCCGCTGCTGGCCGAGGCGACCGGCGAGGTGGCCTGGGGCCAGTTCGACGAGACCGCGCCCTGCGGCCTGTGCTTCACCTCGGGCACCACCGGCGCGCCCAAGGGCGTGACCTACACCCACCGGTCCAGCTTCCTGCACACCCTGCGGACCTTGCAGGCCGACGGGATGGCGATCTCGGGGGCGGACATCGTCCTGGCGGTGGTGCCGATGTTCCACGCCAACGCCTGGGGGCTGCCGTTCGCGGCGCCGGCCGCGGGCGCCAAGCTGGTCCTGCCCGGACGCCAGGCCGACGGCGCCAGCCTGGCCCGGCTGATCGCGGCCGAGGACGTGACGGTCGGGGTCGGCGTGCCCACCGTCTGGCTGGGCGTGGTCGAACACCTGGAGGCCACGGGCGGAGAACTGCCGTCGCTGAAGCGCATCATCGTCGGCGGCGCGCCGATGGCCCCGGCGCTGATGGAGCGGCTCGAGCAGCGCCTGGGCGTACGGGTCCAGACCAGCTGGGGCATGACCGAGCTGTCGCCGTCGGGCACCGTCGCGCCGCTGAGCACGCCGTCGGACGCGGCGGTCTCGGGCCGTCCGGCCATCGGCGTGGACCTGCTGCTGACCGACGCCGACGGGACGCCTCTGCCTCAGCAGCGCGACGTCGAGGGGCACCTGCGGGTGCGCGGCGCGGCGGTGATCGAGCGCTATTTCGGCCACGACGCGCCGGCGACCGACGCCGACGGCTGGTTCCCTACCGGCGACCTGGCCCGTATCGACGGCGAGGGCAACCTGACGATCACCGGCCGGGCCAAGGACCTGATCAAGTCGGGCGGCGAGTGGATCAATCCCGCGGAGATCGAGGCGGTGGTCGGGGCGCTGCCCCAGGTGTCGCTGGCCGCTGTCATCGGGCGGTCCGATCCCAAGTGGGGCGAGCGGCCGATCCTGCTGGTCGAGACCCAAGGAGAGGTCAGCGACGACGCCCTGCTGGCCCCGCTGCGCGGCCGCGTGGCCACCTGGTGGATCCCGGACGCGGTCTACCGCCTGCCGCGCATGCCGCTGGCCGCCACCGGCAAGATCGACAAGATCCGCCTGCGTTCGGAGTTCGGCGGGGGCTGACAGGGGAAAAGGCCGACCTTGCGGGCTGGCCTTGTCCAAGATATTCACTTAGCGATGAATGAATGAATCATGCGGGCGCGAGCTCGCCAATCGGGGTCAGGAGAACATCATGTTGCTGCAAGGACGCGTCGCGATCGTCACCGGGGCGGGCGGAGGCCTGGGCCGCGCCCACGCGCTGTATCTGGCGAGCCAGGGAGCCAAGGTGGTGGTCAACGACCTGACCCAGGAGGCTGCCGATCGCGTGGCCGCCGAGATCGTCGCGGCCGGCGGCGAGGCGATCGGCGTCGCCGCTTCGGTGACCGACGAGGCCGCCGTCGGCGCGATGGTCGCCCGGGTCAAGGACCAGTGGGGTCGGATCGACATCCTGATCAGCAACGCCGGTATTCTGCGCGACAAGAGCTTCGCCAAGATGAGCCTGGACGACTTCCGCCTGGTGGTGGACGTCCACCTGATGGGCGCGGCGGTCTGCGCCAAGGCCGTCTGGGAGACCATGCGCGAGCAGGGCTACGGCCGCATCGTCATGACCACCTCGTCGTCGGGCCTCTACGGCAATTTCGGCCAGGCCAACTATGGCGCGGCCAAGATGGCGCTGGTCGGCCTGATGCAGACCCTGGCCATCGAGGGCGAGAAGTACAACGTTCGGGTCAACTGCCTGGCCCCGACGGCGGCCACCGGCATGACCGAGGGCGTGCTGTCGGAAGAGAGCCTGCAGCGCCTCGATCCGGCCTTGGTCAGCCCGGGCCTGCTGGCCCTGGTCCATGACGACGCCCCGACCCGCGCCGTCCTGTGCGCCGGCGCCGGCCACTTCGCCACGGCCAACGTCACCTTGACCGACGGCCGCTACATCGGCGGCGGCGCCGACGCGGGCGAGCAGTTGATCCGCCAGTGGGACGCCGTCTCCGACCGGGCCGGCGAGATCGTCCCGGCCTACGGGTTCACCCAGGCCGAACGTGAAGTCGCCAGCGCCGGCCTGATGGTCAAGGCGGTCGGGGCGCGCTCGTGATGCGCGACGCCGTCATCGTCTCCACGGCGCGCACGCCGATCGGCCGCGCCTATCGCGGGGCGTTCAACGACACCCCGTCGCCGACCCTGGCCGCCCACGCCCTGACCGCCGCGGTCGAGCGGGCCGGGGTCGCGCCGGACGAGATCGAGGACTGCATCCTGGGCTGCTCCCTGCCCCAGGGCGTGCAGGCCACCATCGGCCGCATGGCCGCCCTGCGCGCCGGCTTCCCGGTCACCGTTTCGGGCATGACCATGGACCGCCAGTGCTCGTCGGGCCTGATGACCATCGCCACGGCGGCCAAGCAGGTGATCGTCGACCGCATGGACGTCATCGTGGCCGGCGGGGTGGAGTCGATCTCGCTGGTCCAGACGCCGCAGATGCGGGTCGACGCCGATCCCGGGATCGTGGCCCTGCACCCCGACGCCTACATGCCGATGCTGGACACCGCCGAAGTGGTCGCGGCTCGCTACGGGATCAGCCGTGAGGCCTGCGACGCCTATTCGCTGGCCTCGCAGCAGCGCGCCGCCGCCGCCATCGCCGCCGGGCGCCTGGACGCCGAGATCGTGCCGGTGACAGCCACCATGAAGGTGGTCGACAAGGCCACGGGGGCCGTCTCGTACCGCGAGGTGACCCTGTCGCAAGACGAGGGCGTGCGGCCCGAGACCACGCTGGAAGGCCTGGCCGCCCTGAAGGCCGTGCGCGAGAACGGCGTGGTCACGGCGGGCAACGCCAGCCAGCTGTCGGACGGCGCCTCGGCCTGCGTGGTCATGGAGGCGGGCCTGGCCGCCAAGCGCGGCCTGGCCCCGCTGGGCCGCTATGTCGGCATGGCCGTGGCCGGCGCCAAGCCCGACGAGATGGGCATCGGCCCGGTCTTCGCCATCCCGCGCCTGCTGGAGCGCTTCGATCTGAAGATCGACGACATCGGCCTGTGGGAGCTGAACGAGGCCTTCGCCTGCCAGGTGCTGTACTGCCGCGACCGCCTGGGCATTCCGGACGAGCGGCTGAACGTCGACGGCGGCGCCATCGCCATGGGCCACCCCTACGGCATGTCGGGCGCCCGGATGGTCGGCCACGCCCTGCTGGAGGGCAAGCGCCGGGGCGCGCGCCACGTGGTGGTGACGATGTGCGTCGGCGGCGGCATGGGGGCCGCCGGCCTGTTCGAGGTGCTGTGATTCGAGGGGCGCTCCGGCGCCCCTTCTTTTTGGCCGCGAGGTTCACCGATGAAGGCTCTGTCGACCCTGCTGCTCGGCCTGGCGGCCCTGGCCGCCGCCCACGGCGCCGCTCTGGCCCAGGCCCCGGACCCCACCGTCCAGCATCCCGACTACGCCGATCCGCACCTGTGGCTGTGCCGGCCCGACCTCCAGGAGAACCGCTGCAAGGTCGATCTCGACGCGACCATCGTCGCGCCCAGCGGCAAGCTGACGCTCGAGCGCTACGTCCCGGCCAAGGATCCGAAGATCGACTGCTTCTTCGTCTATCCCACTGTTTCCAATGACGCCGGCTGGATCTCGGACTTCTCGCCGGACGCGGCCGAGTGGGACGACATCAGGGTGCAGTTCGCGCGGTTCGGCGCGGCCTGCCGGCAGTACGCGCCCCTGTACCGCCAGGGCACCCTGCGCCGCCTGCGCCATCCGGGCGGCGGGCCCAAGCCCGTGGGCGATCCGCCGCCGCCGGGCCTCGGCGGCTATGCCGACGTGGTCGACGCCTGGAACTGGTACCTGGCCCACGAGAACCAGGGGCGGGGCGTGGTCCTGATCGGCCACAGCCAGGGGGCGGCCATGCTGACCCGGCTGATCGCCGAGGAGATCGACGGCAGGCCCGCCCAGAAGCAGCTGGTCTCGGCCCTGCTGATGGGAGGCCTGGTGATGGTTCCGCCGGACAAGGACGTCGGCGGGTCGTTCAAGTCGATCCCGCTGTGCCGCGCGGACATCCAGGTCGGCTGCGTGATCACCTATGTGACCTTCCGCGACCGCCTGCCGCCGCCGGCTGGCTCGCGGTTCGGAAAGGCCCGCGACGGCCTGCGCGCCGCCTGCGTGAACCCCGCCGCCCTGGGCGGGGGCGAGGGCGAGCCGGAGTCCTACTTCATCACCAAGGGCTTCCTGAACGGTTCGGGCGGCGACATTCCGCCGGAATGGGTGCGGCCCGCGCGGCCGATCTCGACGTTCTTCGTGAAGACGCCGGGCCTGGTCTCCACCCAATGTGTGCGCAGCGGCGACTTCGACTATCTGGCCCTGCACGTGAACGCCGTGCCCAGCGATCCGCGTACCGACGAACTGGGCGGCCAGATCATCCGCCAGACGGGCGTGGACCTGGCCTGGGGCCTGCACCTGATCGACGTCGACCATTCGATCGGCACGCTGGTCCGCATCGTTCGCACGCAGGGCGAGGCCTGGCGGGCCCGGACGCCCGAAGGGTGATCCCTCGGGCGCCGCGCGGGTTGAAACGCCCTAGCGCAGCGACGCCACCGGCGTGCCCACGGTGACGGCGCCCGTCGAGCCGGAGAGCGCGTCCTGGCCCTCGGCGGTCAGGTCGGCTTCCGGATCCCAGTTCAGGTTGAAGTCCGGCGACTGGTTCAGCGCCTTCAGCGCCGGAACCCCGCCCTGGTCGTTGGACGGCACCTGCTGGATCGTGAACGTCGCGCCGGTGAAGGTGACGTCGTAGTTCATGTCCTGGGCCAGGGTTCCCTGGGTGATCGCATAGGCGCCGGGCGTGTCGCCGGCTTCGCGCGTCAGGCCGCCGGTGAAGGCGTCGCCGCCGAGCAGGGTCCCGGAGGTGATGCGGTAGGTCAGCGCCGGATCACCCTGGCCGAAGATCTTCGACTGGGCGTCGGCGGTGACCGTCAGGGCGGGTCGATAGGCGTAGACGAAGCGGTTGCCCGCGCCGGGGCCCGTGCCGAAGGTCCGGGTCGAGAAGTCGTAGGGCGAGCCGTACCAGTTCTTTCCGGCCAAGCCGTTGAAGCTGTTGCCCGTCGTCGAGCCCAGCGGCGCGCCGAGCGCCTGGGTGTAGATCAGCCAGCGGGCGGAGGGATTGGTGGCGACCACGGCGTCAGCGCCGCGGGCGTTGGTGAGCACGCCGTCCGAGGCCAGGATGATCGCGTCGCCGGTCGCTCCGCTCCTGATCGAACCGTTCAGGGTCAGGGACTGGCCGTCGATGCGGATCTGGCCGCTGGTCGAGGTGACGTCGCCCAGCTGCAAGGCGCCGTTGGCGACCTTGACGCTCACGCCCAGCGGTCCGCTGACCGTGGCCATGCGGGCGCCGGTGATGCGGTTCAGGTGCACATCGGCCCGGCCGTTGGCGCCGGTGACCTCGATGGTGGAGCCCGTGCCGGCCGAGGTGACGAAGTTGGCCGCCGTGATCGCGCCCAGCGTGGCGGCGCCCAGGATGGCGTTGCCGTTGGCGCTCTGGACGCTCACCTGGTTGGCTCCCGCGCCGGTCAAGGTCGCGGCGCCCAGGCGGGCCGCGCCGCCGTTCAGGGCGCGGACCCGGGCGAGCGTCCCGGCATTGATCGCGTCGACGTCGATGCCGCCGGTCGCGCCGTTCACCGCCACCTGCATAGGGGCGGTGAGCGTGCCCAGATGTCCGCTGTCGACCTGGGCGAAGATGTTGCCCGTGTCCACGGTGATGTCGCCGCCATTCACGACGCCGTCCACGACCAGCAGGAAGCCGCCGCCGTAGCGCAGGGTCTGGCCGGTGAAGTCGAAGCCGCCGGCCTGGTCGCGCAGCAGCCACGTCCCGGCTCTGGCGCCGGTGGGCGTCAGGGCGGCGTTGGCGAAGTCGCCGCCGAGCAGGCTGTAGTTGCCCCAGACGTCGACGCTGGTGGCTACGTCCACCAGGCCGGTTCCGCCGTCCAGGCTGACCAGGCCGTCGCTGATCACCGAGTCGAGGGCGACGCCCTGGCCCTTCACCGTGACCCGGCCGTCGTTCAGCCCGGACCCGGCGCTCAGCTGGGCCGCGCCCGTGATCGGAGCCCAAGCCGAACCATCCTTGGCCTCGATGGTCAGCCAATGGTCGGCGTGGAGGGCCAGGGTCCCCAGGTCCAGGCCGCCCAGGGTATCGGTGATGGTGACGTCGTTTATGACGCCGTTGAACAGGTCCGGCGTGAGGGTGTTGGCGCCCACGAAGTCATGGGCGGTGACCGTGTAGTCGCCGCCCGCGGAGACGACGTGGCCGACTTCCAACGTGCCGTCGGTGGCGTTGAGCGTGATGTTGTAGCCCGCCACCTCGGCGATCTTCAGGTCGCCGCTGGTCAGGACGACGTCCACGTTGCCGCCGATCGACGAGCCGACCAGCTCGATGCCGTTGCTGGCGTAGTTGATGTTGACCCTGGCGTCGCCGTTGATCGAGGTGACCTGCAGCCCGTCGGTTCCGCAGCCGCAGCTGGGATTGGTCATGACGTAGTTGTCGGCGGTGATCGAGTTGCGGTCGTCGGCGCCGAAGGTGGCGTCGCCATAGGCCAGCATGATGACGCCGTCGGGGCCTTGGGCGCCGCGCAGGGTCGCATCGCCGTTGAGCGCCGCCATCAGCACGGTCTGGCCGGCCGAGGCCAGTTCCACATAGGCGTTGGTGTCGAAGGCGGTGACCTCGATCATGCCGCCGGCCTGGAGGTGGCTAAGGTTGACGCCGGCGCCGATCATTTCGATGTCGCCGTCGCTGGAGATCAGGCTGGCCAGGCTTCCGTCCAGCAGGCCGTCGGTCTCGACGTGGACAAGGCCCGAGGCGTGGGCCGAGCCGGTGATCGTCAGGTCGCCGCCGGCGTTGAACAGCTCCACGTCGCCGGTGGCCGCCCAGGCCGAACCGACGGTCAGGGCGCCGTCGAGAGCCTCGATATAGACGTCGTCCAAGGTGGCGGTGACCGCGTCGAACGCGGCCGGGCCGGTTTCGATCGTGACGTCGACGTCTTCGCCCTCCACCTGGGTGAAGCCCGCGCTGGTCGCGAGATGGATCAGGGCGTCGCCGCCGATGGCCCGTACCGTGGCGGTCCCCGTGCCGCCGCCCGTCCGGCTGAAGACGTTGTCGGCGGTGATGGTCAAGTGGTCGTCCGCGCCCAGGATGGCGTCGCCGGCGGCCACGAGGCTGAGGTCGTCGTTCGCGCCCGCGCCGGTCAGCACGGCCTTGCGCAGGACGGCCGACCCGCCGGCCGACATGATGTTGATGTCCTCGCCCGCCGTGGCCGAGGCCAGGGTGATATTCCCGGCCGCGGTCACGCTGACGCTGGCGCCCGCATCGATGTCGCCCACATCGAGCAGCCCGCCGCTGTCCAGCGCGAAGCTCCCGCCGGCGTGCAGCACGCCGGCCGAGTGGGTGATATCGCCATTGGTGGAGAACAGGCTGACGCCGCCCGCCGAGTTGATGTTGTCGGTGATGTCGAAGCCGTCGGCGTCGCGGAACACCAGCGTGCCGCTGGTGTTGTTGGTCAGCAGGCCCAGGCTGTTGACGGTGTTTTCCTGGGTCAGGCTGGTCCCGGTCGCCGCCTGGAGGTTCAGGACGTCGCCCGAGATCGTGCCGGCCGACTGGTTGATGGCGCCGTTGTCCGAGATCAGGGTGACGTCGGCGCCAGAGACGATGTTACCGTTCAGGTTGACGTTGTTGACGTCGCGATAGGTGAAGCTGCCCGTGCCGCTGCTGGACGCGCCCAGATTGATGACGTTGTTGATCTGGTTCAGGCTGACCCCGGTCGCCCCGTTCAGGGTCAGGGTGGTGGCGGCGATCGAGCCGCCGCTCTCGGTGATCGCGCCGGCGGTCGAGGTGAACGAGGCCGTGCCGTTGGCCCCATAGAGGCCGCTGAGGTCGAAGCTGCCCGCGCCGGTGATCGCCAGATTGCGGGTGGCGGACGCCCCGGCCACGGTCGCGGTGGTCCCCGCCTGGATCGTCACGTCGCCGGCGACGGCGCCGCCGCCCCGGCTTTCCGCGGACAGCACGCTGACCGAGCCGCTGGTCGAGCGCACCAGAACGTGGCCGTCGTCGCTGCCCCCCGAGAATCCGCCCCACAGGTTGGCGTTGCTGGCCAGAACGTTGCCGCTGGTGGTGGTGATCTCGAGGTCGTCGCCGGCGATGGCGTAGGTGGTGACGGTCGCGTTGCCCGTCGTGGCGGAGATGAAGAGGTCGCGCTCCGCCTGGCCGGTCGTCAGGCTGGCGCTGGCGCCGATGACGTTCAGGTCGCGGGTGGCGCTGCCCGAGCCGAGCGTCGCGGTGGTGATGGCGCTGAGCACCACGTCGCCGGCCGCCGTGCCGGTTCCTTCGGTGACCGCCGAGCCGACATTGACCGCCCCCGTCGCCGACGCGGCGTAGACGTAGGATCCGCCAAAGCTGCCTGGGGGGTCGACGTGCCCCGCGCCCGTGCCTTTCAGGGTCGCGCCGCCGGCGAGCACGTCGCCGTTCGCGTTGATGATGACGTCGTCCCCGGCCGTGGCCGCCGTCGTGACGGTCGCCGCGCCGGTGGTCGCGGTGAGCAAGACGTCGCGCGCGGCCGTGCCGTTGACCAGGGTGACGCTCGTACCGGAGACCCTGATGTCCCGCGTGGCGTTGGCCGCGCCGAGGTTGGCGGTGGTCGCGGCGTCGATGGTGATATCGCCGGCCTGCGCGCCCGTTCCCTCCGTCAGCAGCGTGTTGGCGGCGTTGACCAAGCCGGCGGTGGACCGCAGCAGGATGTGGGCGTCGTCGGACGCGCCCACGCCGGTCGATTTCAGATAGGCGCCGCTCGCCGTGACGTCGCCGTTGGCCGTGATCTCGATGTCGTCGCCGGCGAAGATCCGGTTGGTCACGAAGGCCAAGGTGGTGCCGGTGATGAAGACGTCGCGCCCCGCGTCGACGGTGCTCACGAAGACCTGAGGCGCGCTGAGCGTGACGTCGCGCGCCGAGTTGGCCACGGTCAACGACGCTGAGCCGCCGCTGGTGATCAGGATATCGCCCGAGGTCGAGGTGGTGGCCGAACCGACCGAGGTGTTGCTGTTCGACGAGACGGTCACCCCCGTCGCGCCGGTGATCTGGGTGACCGTCGCGCCGGGGCCGCCGGAGGTCACCAAGGCTGCGCCGGAGGTCGAGATGATCTCGCTGGCGGTGATCGAGCCCGAGGTCGTGCTGACCGAGACCGTGGCTCCTTCCGCGGTCTGGACGCTCAGACCGCCGGAGCTTTGGCTGAGCAGGACGTTGCCGGCGGCGTCGATCGAGGCGGCGGTCGCCGTGCTGACGGCGCTCATCCGGATCAGGGCGTCGGTGGCGGCGCGCAGGTTGGCCACCGGATCGGCCGCGTCGACGAAGCTGACGTCGTTGATCCCCGTGCCCCGGCTGAACAGGAAGCCGCCGGCGCTCATGTTCGCGCCCGGCGAGACGATCACGCCCTGGGGCGAATAGAACCAGATGTTGCCGCCGGCCGACGCGCCGACCAGGCCGCTGACCGTCGCGCCCGAGTCGATGGCGATCTGGCTGGTCGTCTTGTTCAGGACGAGGTCGCTGGCCGCGTCGAAGTGGAACGTCATCTGGTCGGCGCTGCTGAGGTGCAGGCTGGCCCAGTTGATCACCGTGCGCGAGGCGTTCAGGTCGATGTCGAGCTCGGTGGCGCCCGGCGCGGTGATCACCGGCTGCGACCCGCCGCTGGAGACCGTGATGCTGCCGGCGCCCGGGATGCCCGGCAGGGTCTGGGACAGAACCGGCGTCGCCAGCATCGTCGCGACCCCGCACAGGGCCGAGGCGGCCAGCAGCCGGGCGCGGCGCGGGGCGGGTCGGGAGGCGGTCGGGCGGGTCGGGGACGGGGTCATAAGGGACGCTCCGGGAACTTCAGCAGGCTAGAACAGGGCGGCGGAGAGCGAGACCAGCACGCGCGAGGGCGGCTCCTTGCCCACGCCGAACGGACGATCGAAAGGCTTGGCCCAGGTCAGGTCGAAGCCCACGCGCGAGGTGATCTGGGCGCGCACGCCCACCCCAGCCGAGGTCAGGTCGACCTTGTCGGCGCCGAAGCCGATATTCTTCAGCTCGGCCAGGTCGTAGAAGGCGTAGGGCCGCCAGGCGGCCTTGCCGCCGTTCAAGGACAGCGGCTTGGTGCTGACCTCGAGCGAGCCGGCGATGGCGCGGTCGGCCGAAACCATTGACGGGTCGTAGCCCCGGCCGATCGTCAGGTTGCCGACGCCGTACTCCTCGTAGGACAGCAGCGGGTCGTCGGTGTGCTGCCAGGCGACCTTCAGCTTTCCGATCATCGGACCGGCGCCGCCGCCGATCTCGCCCTCGGCGCGGAAAACCGTAGCGTCGGGCTTGGCCAGGAAGCGCGAGGCGGTCACCTCGCCGTAGCGGCTGGCGCCCAGGCTGTTGATGCCCTGGCGCACCTCGACCACGCCGGTCATGGCCACCGAATTGGCCGCCAGGCTGGCGGGCGCGTAGTGGCCGTCCAGGCGGAGGAAAAACACCCGCAGCTTGTCGTCGGTCAGCGTGGCCACGCCGCCGCCGAACTCGACCTTCTGGTTGATCACGTCCAGGCCGAAGCCGAAGTTGAGGTTCTGGCGGCGGTGGCGCACCAGGGGATAGCTGATGCGGACGCTGCCGGCGAACGACTCGCCCTCCAGGTCCAGCGGCGTCAGGACGTCGCCCGGACGGGTCCAGGCCCACGAGCCCGACAGGTCGGCCGCCAGGCCGTCGCCGCCGATGAAGAACCGCTCGGCCACCTGGATGACCCGCTGCTCGTCGCTGGACAGGGTGCCGTAGCCGATGATCGAGGTGCGCTCGCCCAGGGGCGTGAAGCTGTTGAGGTCCAGCCGCGCCAGGGTCAGGTCGCGACCGACGGTCTTGGAGCCGTAGTTCTGGGCCACCACCGCGCCGTCGACGGCGTCGCGGGCGATGGCGATGTCGAGATCCAGGGCGCCGTCGCCCGCCGCCGAGGGGCGCAGCGCCGACTGCAGGCGCACGCCGGGCACGTCGGAGGCCAGCAGCAGGTAGCGCTGGGCCACGTCCAGGTCGAACGGGGCCATGCCGCGCAGGTGGTTCAGGAAGCGCACGACCTGCTTCTGGGCCGGACCCGCATCGCCGTGATAGTTCACCGAGGCGATCCGCGCCTCGACGACGGTCAGGACCAGCTTGCCGTCGGTGATCGTCTGGGTGGGGATGACCACGCTGGCCAGCACCCCGCGCCGCAGATACAGCGAGGCGGCCCGATCGCGGATGTCGCAGGCCACGCTCAGCGGCGCCTCGCGGCCGATGAACTCGGCATAGGTCGAGGCCAGGGCTTCATCCGACAGCGCCAGGGCGCCCGACCGGGCGCCGCGGAACTCGACCGCCTTCAGCGTGACCTTGATCGGACTGTCGCGGAAGGCGCAGGGCCCGGCCTCGACACCCTTGAACAGGTTGCCGCGCGGCGCGGCCGGGATCGGGGCGGCGCGGGCGGGGTCCAGTTCCTGGCGGGAGGGCAGGGCCACCTGAGCCGTGGCGGGAGTCGCCAGCAAACCGGCGACCAGACACGCCATTGCGCTCGCGCCCGCGATCGCGCGGCGCATTCCGAATAGAACTTGCAAACCCCACCCCTCCAACCACCGACCGTGGCCCGGCTCATCTCTGACGGGAGTATGAACCAAAATTTAACGGGATAACAGTGATCTACGGCGGAGTTTTTGGCTACGCGTTTCAACCCTGGGCAGGCGCCGTCTCATCTCGCGGGGCCCAGACCGCGTGCATCTCCTCCGTCCGTTCACCGAGGCGCCTTCACCGGCTTTTCGCGCTTCACGTCGCAGGGGCCGCTGGTCTGTTTCAGGCCCGAGGCGCCGACCGTGCTCCAGCCGCCCTGGGTCCTGGCCGGGTCGATGCGCAGGGTCAGGATCAGCGAGGCCGAGGAAATCGTGCCCTCCAGCTGGCCGCGATCGACGGTGCAGCGGAAGGTCTCGCACAGGTTGGGGCCGAACCTCCCGTCGGATCCGCGCCGTTCCTGGAGCAGCTTGGGCGCGACGCGGAAGGTTCGCAGGGCCCCGTCGTCGATCCGGCATTGCAGGATCCAAGCGTCGCCGGCCGGCGCAGACTCCGCCAGACCAGCGGCCGAGAGGGCCAGGAACAGGCTGGCTAAGAACATGAAGAACCTCCGATCTTGGCGGCATCATGCGCTGCGCGAACCTTTACGCCTCTTAGGTGAATGCCTGAGATGGACTGGGGTTTACGCCGATGGCGTCCGAAACAGTTCGGGTGTCTGGTCTCTCCATCGAAACGAACAGTTGGGCGCTGTTTGGACGGGGGGAAGTCCCTTGAGCGGAGGGGCGTTCGATCCAGTGAAACCCTCGTCCGGGTGCAGGTTGGCGTTTAGGGCGTTGTGGGGCGGAGCGCGAAGACGGTCGCGTGAAGGCCCCTGTCCTGCCGACCGTCGCGCACGGTTCAGGCCGCGCGCGACGCGTGTCCTCAGGGAGGGGTGTGATGCTGCGTATCCTGATCGCCGACGACCACGACATGGTCCGCCGAGGTGTTCGAAACGTCATCGAGGACCATCCGGGCTGGATGGTCTGCGCCGAGGCGTCCGACGGCCAGCAGGCCTATGATCTGGCGCTCAAGGAAAAGCCCGACGTCGCTATCCTGGACGTGTCCCTGCCGATCCTGAACGGGGTGGCGCTGACGCGGCTGCTTCAGAAGGAAGCCCCGAAGGTCAGGGTCCTGCTTTTCACCATGCACGACGACGACGAAACGGTCAGCAGCGCCCTGGCGGCGGGTGCGCGGGGCTATGTCCTGAAGTCCGACACCGGGACGAACCTGGAGAGCGCGATCTCGGCCTTGCACGTCAACCGGCTGTACTTCTCGTCGCCGGTCTCGGAGCTGCTGCTCTACGCCGCCCTGAACGAGCGCAAGCGCTCGCGGCTGGAGAGCTTCACGACCCGCGAGCTGGAGGTCGCCCAGCTGATCGCAGAGGGCAAGGTCAACAAGGAGATCGCCCGACAGCTGAAGATCAGCATCAAGACGGTGGAGAGCCATCGGGCGGCGGGCATGCGCAAGGCCGGCGTGAGGACCGCGGCGGCGTTCGTCCGCTTCGCGATAAAGCACAAAATGATCCAGGCCTAGGTGGGCGCCCCCGTCGCCTCCGGGTTCGGCCTGATACCGCCATCGGCCCGATCTCGAAACACTCCGCTTGTCCGGAGGCGCTCGGTGACCAAGCAGATCTTCAAGCCACGAGGCCAGAACACGACCCGCGCGGTGGCGGCCAACGTCTTCTCGCTGTGCTTCCCCCTGTTCCTGGTCGACGCCGTGCGGCGGATCCATCCCGTGGCGCTGCAGCGGTTCCACCTGCTGCCCCTGGACGGCGCGGACCTGGCGCCGGGCCTGCTGGAGGACGATCCCTGCGTCGTCATCGCCAGCGCCTGGATCGACCTGACGGACGGGCCCGCGGTGCTGCACCTGCCGCACACCCAGGGCCGCCATTTCGACCTCACCCTGATCGATACCGCCGGCGAGCCTTTCGCCAGCCTGGGAACCCGCACCGACGACGCCGGCGGCGTGGACGTCGCCGTGGTCGGTCCGCGCTGGAGCGGCGAGACCCCGCACGCCCATCTGGTGCGCCGGTCGACGAGCGACGCCTGCTGGGCGGTCAGCCGCATCCACGCCCATTCGCCGCTGGACCGTCCCGAGGCCGAAGCCATCGCCAGGAGCCAGCACATCGGTTCGCTGGGACGGCGATCCGATCATGGCGCCGACCAGGTCACCAGCCTGGAGCCGCCCGCCGTGTCCAGCCTGCGGCAGGTGATCGAGCTGGGGCCCGCCGTCTTCTTCCATCGCCTGGACTCGGTGCTGGACCGCGCGCCGATCGGGTTCGAGCGATCGGTGCGGCCGCTGATCGACCAGTTCCGCCGCGAGCTGGACGGACCGCCCCCGGTCTCAAGCTGGTCGCCGGAGCTTTCCGACGCACTGGAGCACGGCTTCGCCGACGGCCTGGCGGCGATCCGGGCGGCCACGGCGGCGATCTCGGAGAGCCGGGGCGTCGGCTGGCACGCGGTGGCCGTGCCCCAGCATGACGATTCCGGCGCCTCGCTGGCCCAGGCCGGTCGCGCCTACGCCAGCCTGGGAGCGCCCTCGCGGGAGGAACTGCTGACCCTGGTTTGCGAGCACGACGGGCATGGCCGGCCGTTGCGAGGGGACAGCAGCTCGCGCCTGCGCTTCCTGGCCGACGGCCTGCCGCCCGCGCGCGGCTTCTGGCGTCTCTACACGCGGCCCACCGCCTCGGGGGACCGGCGCCACGGGATCGGCGACCGCAACGACCTGGGGCCTGACAACGACGGCGCCCTCAGCCTGATCATCCATGATCAGCCGCCCGCGCCCAGCGACCTGACCAACTGGCTGCCCGCGCCGAGCGGCGAGATGTGCCTGGTCATGCGCCTCTACGCGCCCCGCGGCGAAGCCCTGTCCGGCGCCTGGCGCATGCCGCCGATCGAGATCGTGGACCTGGACGTCGAAGGATCCGGCGCCCGCGCCTCATCACCTGAAAGTCGTAAGCTGAACAGGAGGACTCCCTCGTGAGACCACTGCCCCTCGTCGCCTGCTGCGTCCTGAGCGTCGCGACGGCCGCCTTGCCATCCGTGGGCCGGGCCCAGACAACCCCGGCCCCAACGCCGCCCCCCGCCGCCGCGCCGGCGGCCCCGGCCGCGGCCGATCCCGCGACGCCCGTCGTCGAGCCCGAAGCCCGCCAGGCCCTGGAGCGCATGAGCGCCTACCTCGGCACACTGACGACCTTCGAGATCAAGACCCAGACCAGTCTCGACATCGTCACCGAGATCGGCCAGCGCGTGCAGCTCGACGGCACGGCCCACTACAAGGTGCGCCGCCCCAACGGCTTCGTGATCGACGTCGTCACCGACCTGAAGAAGCGCAGCTTCTACTACGACGGCAAGAGCTTCACGGTCTTCTCGCCCCAGCACGACTACTACGCCACGGTCCCCGCGCCGGACACCATCCTCAAGACGCTGGACCTCCTGTGGGGGCAGTTCGGCCTGGCCCTACCGCTGGAGGACCTGTTCCGCTGGAACGACAACAAGAGCCGGCGGACGGAAGAGCTGACCAGCGCCTTCGCCGTGGGGCCGGCGACGATCGACGGGGTGCTGACCACCCAGTACGCCTTCCGCCAGGGCGAGGTGGACTGGTCCGTCTGGATCGAACAGGGCGACCGCCCCCTGCCGCGCAAGCTGATGATCATCGATCGCTCCCAGGCCGAACAGCCCGCCTATATCGCGCGGCTGGCCTGGACCCTGAACCCCACCTTCCCGGCTGATACCTTCACCTACAAGGCCGGGCCCAAGTCCATGCCCATCCGCATGAGTACGCTCGAGACCGAGACCGGGAGCACGCCATGAAAGTCCGCATCCCCCATGTGATCGCCATCAGCGCGGGCGTCTTCGCCTCGATGGTCATCTATGTCGACGCCGCCGACGCCGGTCGTGGCGGCGGCCGCGGCGGCGGAGCCCGTGGCGGCGGCATGAGCAGCATGAGCCGGGGCGGCGGCGGAGGCGGCGGGTTCAGCCGTGGCTCGTCGTCGATGGGCGGCAGCCGCGCCAGCTACAATCGCGGCCCCTCGTCGGGGAGCAGCTTCAGCCGGCCCTCGACGGGCTCGCGGCCCAGCGCCGGCACGCGTCCCAGCACGGGCGCTGGCGGCAGCGGCTTCGGCGGCGGCTCGGCCAGCCGTCCCAGCGGCGGCGCCGGCTCGGGCCTGGGCAGCGGATCCGGCGCGGGGGCCAGGCCCTCGGCCGGCACGCGCCCCGACGGCGGCGGTCGCGCGGACGCCGGGAGCCGGAGCGATCGCCAGGCCAGCCGGACCGACAGCCGGGGCGACCGCCAGGATACCCGCGGCGATCGCCAGGACAGCCGCACCGAGAGCCGTGGAGACCGCCAGGACAGCCGGACGGAAAGCCGCGGCGATCGCCAGAACAGCCGTGACGACCGCCGCGCCGATCGTCCCGACCGTGGCGACAACACCATCGGCAGCGGCAACACCGTCAACAATATCAACAACATCGACATCGATGACGGTTGGGGCGGTTGGGACGACGGCTTCTATCACCCGATCGCGGCCGGGATGGTGATCGGCACGACAGCGGCCATCACCGCCGCGGCCCTGACGCCCTATCCCTATTACGGGGCGGCCTACTACTCCCTGCCGGCCGGTTGCGGCGGCTATCCGTACTATGGCCACTCGTACTACCGCTGCGACGGCTACTATCTGGAACCGCGGTACGAGGGCGACACCATCGTCTATGTCAACGTTCCCGATCCCGCCTCGGCCGAGGGCAAGGCGGCGCAGCAGGGCAAGACGACCTCTTCGGCGCCGGTCCCGAGCAGCGGCCCGCCCCCGGCCACGCCGCCTCAGCAATAGAGCCGAGCGACGTCCTGCGACACCTCATGATCCCGGGCCTCGCGCCCGGGATTTTTCTTCGCGCCGCGCGCTTCGCCGCAAAGAAAGGCCCCGCACGGATGCGGGGCCAGTGACGAAGGCGGTGAGGCCTTCGGTCCGCCGTCTGAGGGGAGGAGGGCGGACGGTGCTAGCGTCGCGGACGAAGGCGCTGGGGCCGGCCGGTTCGCGGCGGCGACGAGGAGAAGCGGACGGCTCCCGATCCGACGGGCAGGGTGGCTGTGACGACGGTGCCGCATCCTGGGCACGAGATCTCGACCCGTCCCTTCAGCTGGGCCGCCCGGATACGCATGCCCGCCAGGCCGACTCCGGACTCCAGGCTGGCGGTCTCGCCCCTCAGCAGGGCGGCGACGCCCTTGCCGTCGTCGCTGACCCGCACGGTCAGCACGCCGTCTTCGCTGACCAGCTCAACGTCGGCATGCCGCGCGTCGGCGTGGCGGTACACATTGGACAGCGCCTCCTGGACGATGCGGTAGGCCGCGTGCTGCACCTCGGGCGGGGCGGCGTCGACCGGTCCACGGGTCAGGAAGCTGGCGGTCAGGCCGGTGCGGGCGCCGAAGCCGTTGACGAAGCCGCGCGTGGCGTGCGCCAGGCCGCTCTCCTCCAGCCCGGCCGGCTTGATCAGGTAGGACAGCACCCGGATCTCCTTGACCACCTCGCCGACCGAGGTGGTCATGTCCTCAAGCACCTCGGCGGCCTTGTCGCAGGCCACCAGCGGGCGCAGCCGTCCGAGCGAGAGGTTCAGCGCCGCCAGGTGCTGACACGTGGAGTCATGCAGCTCCATGGCGATGCGCACGCGCTCCTCCTCCTGGGCCGCCAGCAGGTCGCTGGCGCGGGCCGCCGACGGCCGCGACTTCGACGCCGGCAGGTCGTCGTGCACCACCACGAAAGCGGGGCGGGGGCTGAAGGGCAGGGGCGTGATCCGTACGTGGCGGCGGTGCGGCGGCTCGCTGTCCTTGACCGTGTAGTGGTGGGTGAACGAGGAGCTGCGCCCGCTCAGCAGGTCGTGGACCCCGTTGCGGAACGCCGGCCGGCCCAGGACGGGACTGATCCGCGTGCAGAAGTCCAGATAGGGCTCGCCCAAGCCGGCGTGCCGTGAGGCGCCCCAGCGCTGGGCGGCCGCCTTCCACGCAGGATTGACGGCGACCACCACGCCTTCTTCGTTGATCAGGGCCGTCTCCTGCTCCAGCACCTTGGAGACCGAGGCCAGCAGCCGGGCGGCGACGCGGCTGGCGGGCTTCAGCGCCCAGGAGCCGCCAGCCGGCGCATCGGTCGGGGCGAGGGCGGACCTAGCCCGCCGCAGCATCTCGGTCACGGACAGGCCGAGGCCGTGGGGCAGAGCGGGCGGGGCGAAACCCTCATACCCGGCAAGGATGGGCCGAGGCCACGAGGGCGAGGCCATGAAGGTCTGGTCAAGCCGATGGGACATCTCTAGCGTCCTTCCGCTGGCCTCTCCCGACAGAAATCAAATCCAAGGCCCGCCTCCGCTCACGGGTCGCCATACTCGAAGGTCGGCTACTTCGCGGCCCCCGCGAACTGCCCGGTGTCGCTGATCGGCGCCCGGGCCTTCAGTTCGTTGAGGCCACGGATGCTCAGCTCGGCCCATCGGGTCACCACCCGCCGGAAGTCCATGCGGTTGGTGACGCGATTGCGCTGGCCGTAGGTGTTGTCCCCGACGATGCGTCGATCGATGGCGCGGCCCAGCAGGGCTCCGGTCTGGGAATCCCGCACCTCGATGAAGTAGGTCGCCTCGCCCGCGTCGTTGGCGAAGCTGTAGGTGCGCCCGGGCTCCATGGTGTCGGGCGCCGAGATCCTGACGTTGAGCACGCCCGTCCGTAGCCACAGCACGTCGGGGCCGGCCTCGGTGACCACGGGATATCCGCCCTTGTTGAACTCTTCGGCGAAGATGTCGCTGGCGGCGGTGATCCCCTCGGTGACCGCTTTCTGTTCATCCTTGACGGATATGTCCCGCACGCCGCCGATGTTCTGGTTATTGTAGTCGCGGCGCCAGTTCTTCTCGAAGCTGACTTCGGTCGGATCCAGCTTGACCTTGGTGTAGCCGGTGAACGTCGCGCCGGGCGCCAGATACACCAGGTCGAAGCGCTTGGTCTTGACCTGGATCAGGCCGTCCCAGGTGGTGGGCGGCTTGGCGGCGAGGGCGGGTGAGGCGGTGGCGACGGCGAACGCCAGAAGCACCGCGGGGAAGAGCTGTCGACGATCCATCGCATTCGGCCTCGATCTGCTTAAGGCAAGCATCGCCATGCCTGGGCCGACATCACCATCGGGGAAAACCCTCGCCCCGGCGCCGTACACCCCGAGTTGCAGTATCAGGCGGCTCCCGCTCAGAAGGCGTAGCGGACGCGCATGGCCAACACATCCAGCCTTTGCCCGATCTGGACGCCGACCGGCGGCGTCACCGGCGCGGGGCCGAAGGGCTCGGGATCGAGGGGAGCGGCGGGGTTCAGGCGGTCCACACGCACGTGCATGGCGTTCAGCATCACGCGGATCCGGTTGGACGGATACCAGTTCAGCGCCAGGCTGAGGATCGACTGGTCGCCGCCCCGGACGCCGCCGGGCGGCGGCGGCGCGCCGGGCTGGCCAGCGTGAGAGTTGGCGTCCATCCGACTGTAGCGGGCGGCCAGCTCCCAGGCTCCCCAACCGCCGGCCAGCAGGGGATTGCGGGTCAGGGGGCGCCCGAACACCGCGCGGGTCTGGTCGAACCGCCGCGCCTCGCCCGTCAGCATCCAGCTGCCCTGGATGTAGAAGCCGAAGAAACGAGGATCGCGCGGCAGGTCCTTGGAGGACCGCTCCACGGCGAAATGGAAGGCCTCGGCCTGCAGGAACAGGTTGCGCCGGCGGGCGGCGAACTCCACGCCCAGCACCCGCGCCTTCTTGGCGGCGATGTCGCCGGTGTCGAGCAGGGGCGTGTCGTCGACCCGGACCTCCGGCGTGGCCAGCAGCCGTAGGCCGAAATCGGGCGTGCGGCTGCCCTGGGGATCGCCGGGCGACAGCACGTAGATCAGCGATCCGCCCAGGTGATAGCTGGAATCCTTTGACGGATAGAAGGCCCGCGAGGTCCGCACCACGACGGCCGACTTGGGCGAGGTCTCATCGTCCTCGTGCAGGACCGGCCCCGTCAGGCTGACCGCCGTCATCCAGTTCCGCGTGGCGCGTCGCACGGTGACGCCCAGTCGCCCGTCTCCGCCGCCCAGGCCGCGCGCCAGGTTCGCCGCCGTCGCCCGCTCCAGGAACGGATTGGCGTCGGTGCTGGTGGCGTCCTCCATGTTGGCCAGCTGGGGGTAGGCTCCGGCGATCACCACCCAGGGCGCGAAGCGGCTATAGCGGGCCCAGACCTCGGCGATGCGGGCCTCGCCCTGCTCGTCGCGGCCGCCGATGTCGAACATCGCCCGATAGGACAGGTTCTCGCCCCACTGCCCCTCGCCGCCCAGGCGGGCTTTGCGCAGGTAGGAGCCGTCGGCCAGGGCGCGGGCGTCCAGGGTGTCGCCGCTGCCGATGGCGCCGCGCCGGAAGTCGGTCTCCGGCGGTCCCGCGGCCGGCTGGGTGTAGTCCGCCCCGTCGAACTGGATGTAGCCCCGGAACGTCCAGGGGCCGAGGCTGAAGTCCTGGTCCAGCACCGACAACAGTTTCAGCGGAACAAACAGGAGGGGGTTCTGCGCCTCGGCCTGATCCTCGGCCGGCGGTTCTTGCCGCAGGGGTTGCTGGACGGAGGGCGTCGTCGCGGAAGCGGCGGCCGGGGCGGCCTGGTCGGCCGGGGCCTCCACCGTGGCCAGCGTCGCCGCGACGAGCAGGGCCAGGGTCAGCCGAGATCTCCGACTGAACGCACGCGGGCAGTGGCGTGGGGGCGAGCGTGGATCATGGCGATTCCTCCGGCTTGCCGCCACCGTCGGGCGGCGCGCCCGGATAGGCCATCGGGCTTATTCCCGAGCCGCCAGGGCGCCGACGCCCCAGCCGCGCGAGCGCCGGCCAGGGCTTGTTCCGGTCGCGACATGTCCGGGGCATCCACCGCGGGTTGTCTCAGGCGTCCACCGGATACTCACCGGCGCAGGTTGGCTCGAACCTGTCGGCGAACGCCTGGATCAGGCGCGCCCGGTCATCGCGAAAGACGACAGCCGGACCACGGGTAAGTGCAGAAGGGGATTTCGAGATGCGAACCTCACACCGGCGGCTGGCGCCGCATCTGCTGGCGGCGACCGCGTTGACGGGCGTCCTGGCTGGAGCGGCGGGCGCGGCGCGCGCCCAGGACGCGCCCAGCTTCGAGGTCTACGGCTTCGCGCAGGTCGATTTCACCCAGGACTTCAACCGCGTCGACCCCGCCTGGGACGACGCCCTGCGGCCCTCGAAGATCCCCACGACGCAGGGAACCTTCGGCGACAACGGCCAGACCTCGATCAGCGTCAAGCAGAGCCGGTTCGGCGTGAAGGCGCAGCAGGAGATCGCCGGCAAGCCGCTGGAGGTGAAGTTCGAATTCGACCTGTTCGGCGTAGGCGGCGACGCCGGCCAGACCACCTTCCGCCTGCGCCACGCCTACGGCAAGTGGGGGCCGGTTCTGGCAGGGCAGACCAACAGCGTGTTCATGGACGGCGACATCTTCCCCAACACCATCGAGTACTGGGGACCGACGGGGATGGTGTTCCTGCGCAATCCGCAGATCCGCTATACCTTCGGCGCCGGCCCCGGCCAGTTCGCGATCGCGGTCGAGAAGCCCAGCAACGATATCGACACGGGCAATATCCGCACTGTCTCGCCGGAACTGGGCGCCAACATCCGCGGCGACGAGAGCCTGCCCGACCTGACCGGCCACTACCGCTACCAGGGCGACTGGGGCCACGTGCAGCTGGCGGGCATCCTGCGTCGCGTCGGCTACGACACTGCCGGCACGCCCGACAACAAGCCCAAGAACACCAAGATGGGCTGGGGTGTGAACGCCACGTCCAACATCAAGGTCGGGGCCAAGGACGTCGTCCATCTGGGCGTGGTCTATGGCGAAGGCATCGCCAGCTACATGAACGACGGCGGCACCGACCTTGGTCCCGAAGCGGCCACCGGCGTCACCCTGCCGCTGCCCGACCCCGCGCCGCCCGGCTCGCTGCGCGGCGACGTGCTGCCGCTGCTGGGGCTGACGGCGTACTACGATCACTACTGGAACGACCAATGGTCCAGTTCGATCGGCTACAGCCTGACCAAGGTCGACAACACCGACTTCCAGGAACCCTCGGCCTACAAGGCCGGCCAGTACGCCTCGGCCAACGTGCTCTATACGCCCGACCCCCGCATCCTGATCGGCGCCGAGCTGCTGTGGGGCCAGCGCGAGGACTTCGACGACAACAAGGGCGACGACCTGCGGGTGCAGGTGTCGTTCAAGTACAGCTTCTCCAGCAAGGATTTCCGCTAAGCGGCAGACGGGAGACGATACGATGATGCAAGCCAACGCTTCCCGCCGCGACCTCGCCAGAGGCATCGCCGCCCTGGGCTTCGGCCTGACCGCCGGCGCCGGCCTGGCGGCGGCCCCGCCCGCCCAGGCGCAGGCTTCCGGCGCCGCCGCTGCGGTCAAGGCCGCCTACGACAAGTACAAGGGCCTGCAGGAAGGCAAGAACGCCGACTACATCCCGGCGCTGGCGAAGGTGCCGTCGAACTATTTCGGCATCGCCCTGGCCACGCCGAAGGGCGAACTGGCCACGGCCGGCGACATCGAGCCGAAGTTCTCGATCCAGTCGATCTCCAAGGTCTTCACCCTGGCCCTGGTGTTCCAGGAGTCCGGCGAGCAGCTGATCGAGGACAACATCGGCGTCGACGCCACCGGCCAGGTGTTCAACTCGATCGTCGCGGTCGAGCAGTTCCGCGGCAAGGAGATGAACCCGCTGGTCAATCCGGGCGCCATCGCCACCACGGGCCTGGTCAACGGCACGCCCGACGAGGTCTGGAAGAAGATCCTGGCCCTGCACTCCGACTTCGCCGGCCGCCAGCTGACGGTGGACGAGGAGGTCTACAAGTCCGAGGCCGACACCAACCAGCGCAACCGCGCCATCGGCGCGCTGATGTGGGCCTATGAGCGCTTCAAGAGCGACCCGGCCGTGGCCACCGACATCTACACGCGCCAGTGCGCCATCGCGGTCAACGCCAAGGACCTGGGCAACATGGCCGCCACCCTGGCCAACGGGGGAAAGAACCCGCTGACCAAGAAGCAGGTCATCGACCCCAAGCACGTCTCGCGCCTTCTGGCGGTGATGGCGACGGCCGGCCTCTACGACGACAGCGGCAAGTGGCTGTTCCACACCGGCCTTCCCGCCAAGAGCGGGGTGGGCGGCGGGCTGATCGCCGTCTCGCCTGGCAAGTTCGGCATCGGCACCTTCGCGCCGCCGCTGGACGCGGCCGGCAACAGCGTGCGCGGCCAGAAGGCGATCATCGACATCTCCAACGCCCTGGGCGGCAACCCGTACGAAGCCAAGCCGGCCTGATCCGGACCGAGGAGCGTTCATGCGAGGCTTAGTGTATCGGCGCCGGGCTCTGCTCGGCGCGGCGTCCTCGCTCGCCTGCGCCGCCGGCTTGCTGCTGGCGGGCGCGGCGAGCCCGGTCCTGGCGCAGGAGGCGGTGTCCACGGCGACCCCGCCGCCGCCCGCCGCCAGTCCCGAGGACCTGGCGGCCATGCGCCGCGAGCTCCAGGCCCTGAAGGCCGAGAACGACGCGGCCAAGGCGGCCGAGGCCGCGAGGGCCAGGCGCATCGACGCGCTGGACGCCCAGCTGTCGTGGGCCGCCGGCCAGGCGACGCCGCCACCGCCGCCCGAGGCGTCGGACGGCATCGTGCGGCTGCCCGCCCGGACGTCCGAAGGCCCCCCGCCCGGCGCGCGCTGGGGCGGCTTCGAGCCGGGCAAGGGCGTGATCCTGATGCGCTCCGACGTGGGCGAGGTGGACCTGGGCCTGGTCAGCTACCTGCGCTACCTGAACCAGCACGGGCTGGACAAAGGCTATGTCGACGCCTTCGGACGCCAGAAGACCGTCGTCCCGCGCGAGGACTTCCAGCTGGCCAAGGTGCAGATCACCCTGCGCGGTTGGCTGTTCGATCCCAAGTTCGGCTACAACGCCTATGTCTGGACCTCGCAGACCAGTCAGGGCCTGGGAGCCCAGGTCGTGGCCGCGGGCAATATCAACTGGACCTTCAACGACGCCTTGCGGGTCTATTTCGGCATCCATTCGGTGCCCTCGACACGCTCGACCAACCGGACCTTCCCGTACTGGCTGCGGAACGACAATCGGCCGATCGCCGATGAGTTCTTCCGGGGCTCATACACCCAAGGCATCTGGGCCGATGGCAAGCTGGCCAAGGGCCTGGAATACCGCGTGATGCTGGCCAACAACCTCAGCGCCTTGGGCGTCAACGCCGGCCAGCTGGACGCCAAGCCCAACACCTGGTCGGGGGCCCTCACGTGGATGCCCACCACCGGCGAGTTCGGGCCCGCCAACGGCTTCGGCGACTTCGAGCGGCACGACAAGGTCGCCACCCTGTTCAGCGCCCACTACACGCGCAGCACCGAGACGCCGCAGTCGCAGCCCAACACCGAGTCCATCGAGAACACCCAGCTGCGGCTTTCCGACGGCACCCTGCTGTTCGCCGTCGACGCCTTCGGCACGCCGGGGCGGATCACCGAGGCGCGCTACCAGATGATGGCCCTGAACGCGGGGGTGAAGTACCGGGGCTACGCCCTGGAGTTCGAGTACTATTCGCGCTGGCTCGACAACTTCAAGGTCAACGGGATTGTCCCGGTCACCGACCTCAAGGACACCGGCTTCCAGCTGCAGGCCTCGGCCATGCTGATTCCCAAGACCCTGCAGCTCTACGCTTCGGGTTCGAAGATCTACGGCGACTACGGCAATCCGTCCGACATCGCCGTCGGCTTCAACTACTTCCCGTTCGAGCGCCGGGACCTGCGGGTCAACGTGATGGGACTTTGGGTCGACCGCTCGCCCGTCGGCTACACGGCCTACCCGATCCCGGTCGGCGCCAACGGCTTCACCTTCGTCTCGGATTTCTCGCTCGCCTTCTAGGACCAGGAGGTCGCCATGACCCGCCGACCGTTCGCAGCCTTGGGTCTTGGCCCTCTCGTCCTCGCCTTGGCGCTCGCCGCCGGGCAGGCCAGCGCCCAGGCTCCGAAGGGCTGCCAGTTCAGCGACAGCCACTTCCACCTGACCAACTACATCCAGGAGGGGCCCCCGGCCGGCGAGGTGCTGAAGCTGATGGGCGACCGGGTGTGCCGCACCACCCTGTTCGGCATCCCGCTGCAGCAGGAATGGTCGTACCGCGAGAGCGGCGACATCGCGCCCAGCTACTATCTCGAGGCCGACGCGCCGCTCTACTACTACTCGTTCACCGACGCCCAGATCGCCCTGCAATATCGCGCGCTGACGCCGGAGCAGCAGAAGCGGGTCGATCCGATGATCACCGGCTTCAACCCCGCCGACATGTACGCCGCCGACCACGTGCGGCGAGTGCTGACCCTGTTCCCCGGGGTGTTCACCGGCATCGGCGAGTTCTCGATCCACAAGGAGTTCGTCTCGCCCAAGATCGCCGGCGGCGGGGGCAGCCTGACCGACAAGTCGCTGGACCGCCTGCTGGACTTCGCGGGCGAGGTCGGGCTGGTCGTGATCCTGCACAACGACATGGTCCGGCCCTTCACCAAGGACGCCAAGGTCCGGGGCTATTTCGACCAGCTGACGGCCCTGTACGCCCGCCATCCGAACACGACGATCATCTGGGCCCATGCCGGCATGGGCCGGATCGTCCAGCCGGTGAAATCCGAGGCGACCTATCTGGAGGAAATTCTCTCCAACCCCGCCATGAAGAACGTCAATTTCGACCTGTCGTGGGACGAGGTGGCCAAGTACCTGGTGGCGTCCGACGAGACCTCGACCCTGGCGGCGGCCCTGATCAACAAATACCCCGACCGCTTTCTATTCGGCAGCGACGTGGTCGCCCCCCGCTCGCCCGAGCAGTATTTCGCCGTCTACGAGACCTACAAGCCGCTCTGGGCCAAGCTGACGCCCGAGGCGCGAGAGAAGGTGCTCAAGGGCAATTACGAACGTCTATTCGACGCGGCTCGGGTCAAGGTGCGGGCCTGGGAGCAGGCGAACGCGCGCCGATAGGACTCCGACGGTCGAGTTTCGGGTGAACCCAGGTCAAGCGTCAGGTCTTTGCCTGATATGTCTTACCCGCCCCGGCGCCAAACTCTTCGCCGAGTTTGGCAAGAGCTGGGAGATCCAAGATGGATCGTTTTCTATCAGGCGTCGCGGCGATCGCCGTGGTCGCGAGCGGGCTGGCCCTGGGCGGCTGCGCCACCGAGCAGTACGTCGATGATCAGGTGGCCGCCGTGAACACGCGGATCGACGCCGTCGACTCCAAGGTCACGGCCTTGTCGGGCCGCGTCGACGAGGTGGCCGGCTCCGCCCAGGCGGCTCAGGCGCGGGCCGACGAGGCCTACGGCTTGGCCAAGGGCAAGATGACCCGCACGGTGGTCAGCGAAAGCGACACCATCAATTTCGAAACCAACAAGTGGGAGCTGTCGGACGAGGCCAAGGCCACCCTGACCGCCTTCGCCGAGCGTCTGAAGGCCGACAACAAGAAGGTCTTCGTCGAGATCGTCGGCAACGCCGACCCGCGCGGCGACAACGACAAGAACCGCGTCCTGGGCGAAAAGCGCGCCCTGGAAACCCGCCGGTTCCTGTTCAGCCAGGGCATCCCCCTGGCCAATATGGAGACGGTGTCGTGGGGCGAGGAGCGCCCGGTCGCCACCGGCAATACGCCCGAGGACCTCGCCGCGAACCGGCGCGTGGTGCTGCGCATCATCGAGTAACGGCTGGCGGCGCGCGGGTCCGGCCGCGCGCCGCCTCCGGTCATACATTCGCCGACCCTCAGGTCCGCACCGGATACCGAACCGCCGGCGCGACGGGAATGCTTGGTCTCGTCACTTGTGTTGCGTGGAGAACAAGCATGCGTAGGTCGGAACTCATCGCCGCTGCCGCAGCGGCCGGCGTCGTTTGCCTGGGAGCAGGCGGCGCGCTTGCCCAGGACGCTCCCTGGAACGGCTTTTATATCGGCGCCAACGCCGGCGCCTCGTGGGGCGACACCACCCTGAGCATGAAGGCGGCCACCGGTTCCGGCGCCGTGGTCATTCCACCGGGCGACATCGGCCTGATCAACGGCCCGGTCTCGGAGGACGACGACAACGACGTCGGCTTCACCGGCGGCTTCCAGGCGGGCGTCAACTATTGGACGGGGTCGTGGCTGGTCGGGATGGAGACCGACATCGGCTACTACAATCTGGGCGAGGACCGCGAGAAGACCTACCCGTCGGCGCTGGGGATCAACTTCACCCTCGAGCAGAAGGTGAAGACCGACTGGATGTGGACCCTGCGTCCCCGGATCGGCTACGGCAACGACACCTGGCTGGTCTATGCGACGGGCGGCGTCGCGGCGTCCGACATCAAGCTGTCGACCCGCTATCGCGACACCCGCGCCACGCCGGTGACCGGCAATATCGAGGAGTCGGACGTAAAGTGGGGCTGGACCGCCGGCCTCGGCGGCGCCTGCGCCCTGAGCGAATACACCTCGATCCGGGCCGAGTGGCTCTACACCGACTTCGGCACGATCAAGACCCAGGGCACGGTGGGCTCGAACTACGCCACCCTCAGCTCCGAGGCGGACGTGCGCGGCAACCTGTTCCGGCTCGGCTTCGACTACACCTTCTGACGATCGCGCCCGCAGCGATCCTTAGGTGACGGCGCCCCATCGTCCAACGATGCGGGCGCCGTCGTCCTTTGGCCTGTTGCCCGACATGCGAACCTCCTTGCGGCGGAGCCCAACGACGGCATAACTGTTACCGTTATCATTCGTGAAGGATGAAACGGGGAGGACGCATGGGTATCCAGGGCTTCGCGCGGCGTTGCGCGCGGTGGACGGCGCCGCTGGTCGGCTTGGCGATGGCGGCGGGCGCGGCCCACCCCTTGCCGGCGAAGGCGGCCACGCCGGTGAAGATGGCCCTGACCTTCGACGACCTGCCGGCCCACAGCGCCCTTCCGCCGGGCGTCAGCCGCATGGACGTGGCGGGCCGCCTGCTGGCCGCCTTCCATGACGAGAAGACGGGACCGGTCTACGGCTTCATCAACGGCGTGCATGAAGAGCGCGAGCCGGACTCGGTGGGCGTGCTGTCGCTGTGGCGCGCGGCGGGCCATCCGCTGGCCAACCACACCTGGACCCACATGAGCCTGAACAGCAACAGCCTGGCCGACTGGGAGGCCGACCTCGTCCGCAACGAGCCGCTGCTGGAACGGCACATGGCCGGCCAGGACTGGCGCTGGGTGCGCTATCCCTATCTCAACGAAGGCGAGACGCCGGAAAAGCACGTGGCGGCCCGCAAGGCTTTGAAGGCCCGCGGCTACCGCATCGCCAGCGTGACCATGAGCTTTGGCGACTACGCCTGGAACGAGCCCTACGCCCGCTGCATGGCCAAGGGCGATGCGGCCGCCGTGGCGGTGCTTGAGACCAGCTACCTGAAGGCCGCCAAGGACAGCCTGGACTTCGAGCGTGCGCTGTCGGCCTCGCTGTACGGCCGCGACATCCCCTATGTGCTGCTGATGCACGCCGGCGCCTTCGACGCCCGGATGATGCCGAGGCTGCTGGCGATGTACCGCGAGAACGGCGTGACCTTCGTCAGCCTGGAGGAGGCCGAGCGCGACAAGTTCTACGCGGCCGACTTCAAGACCCAAGCGACGGCCGTCCCGACCACCCTGGAAGAAGCCGCCAAGGCCAGGGGCGCGGCGTTGCCGCCGGCGGCGGCGCCGTGGGGCGGGGCCCAGCTCGACAAGATGTGCCGCTAGCAAATCGCGACCAAGGTCGGGGTCCTGGCGGGTCCCGGAGTCGCGCAGGATGAACCGGGCCTCGCCCATCGCGGGGCTCCAAGAATGGGGAAGCGTCCATGAAGTCCTTCGAGAGCGGCGTCGATCGCCGTCGCCTGCTGGCCGGCGGCGCGGCCGTCGCCGGGATGCTGTCCCTGCCGATGACGGCCCGCGCCGACGCTCCGGCCGAGCCTGTCGAGATCCAGGTCGCCGAGGGGCGCTTGCGCGGCCTGCGCAGCAACGGCGTCGACGCCTACAAGGGCGTGCCCTATGGCGCGAGCGTCTCGGGGCCGAACCGCTTCAAGCCCGCCAAGCCCGTCGCGTCCTGGACCGGCGTGAAGGACGCCACGCGGCTGGGCACGCCGACGCTGCAGGATCCGACCACGGTCTACGGGCTGAACGAGCCGCCTCCGGGCGAGGACTGCCTGGTGCTGAACGTCTGGACCCCTGCCGGCGGCGGCTCGACGCGTTCTGGGGGCAAGCCGGTGATGGTCTACAGCCACGGCGGCGGCTACACGACAGGCTCGGGCGGCAGCACGGCGCAGGACGGGTCGAACCTGGCGCGCGAGCACGATGTCGTGGTCGTCGCCCACAACCATCGCCTGGGCGTGCTCGGCTATCTGTACCTGGGCGAGCTGGGCGGGGCCGAATACGCCGGCTCGGGCAACCAGGGCCTGTCCGACATCGTGCTGGCCCTGAAGTGGGTGGCCCGTAACATCGAGGCGTTCGGCGGCGACCCCGGCAACGTGACGATCTTCGGCGAGAGCGGCGGCGGGGCCAAGACCTCGTGCCTCTACGCCATGCCCTCGGTGGCGCCGCTGTTCTCCAAGGCCATCATCCAGAGCGGCCCGGTGGTGCGGGTGACCACCCCGGACGTCGCCGCCCAGACGACGCGGATGTACCTGGACAAGCTGGGGATCGCCCCGGCCGACTGGCGCAAGGTGCTGGACGTTCCCGCGCCCCAGATCCTGGCCGCCCAGAAGGCCCTGAACGCCAGCGTGAAGAGCGACAGCGGCGGCTGGGCGGGCATCCAGTCGGTGACCCCCGGGACCTACGGCCCGATCGTCGACGGCGACCTGTTGCCGCGCCACCCCTTCGATCCGACCGCCCCGGCCAGCGCCGCCGGCAAGCCGCTGATGATCGGCTGGATGGACAACGAGGCGGCGTTCTTCGCCTGGACCAACAAGGACGTCGAGGCTTTCCGCCTGGATGAGGCAGGGCTGAAGGCGCGGCTTGGGGCCAAATTCGGCGATCAAGCCCAGACGTTGATCGACGCCTACCGCTCCGACCGACCCGGCGCGACGCCCAGCGACATCTTCCTGGCGGCGGCCAGCTACTACGCCATGGGCTCCGGCTCGGTGGTCACGGCCGAGCGCAAGGCGGCGCAGGGGGCGGCGCCGGTCTATGTCTACAACATCGCCTACCGCTCGAACCGCAAGATGGACGGGACCGACATCGAGCTGGGCGCCATGCACGCCGCCGATATCCCGCTGGTGTTCAACACCGTGGCCTCGCCCACCACCCTGGCCGGCGACCGCGCCGACCGCTTCGAGGCGGCGCGGAACATCAGCACCATGTGGGCCAATTTCGCGCGGACGGGCCGGCCGAGCGCGCCCGGGCAGCCGGCGTGGCCGGCCTATGACGCCAAGACCCGCCAGACCATGGTGCTGGACGTGAAGTGCGAAGTGGTTGCGGACCGGTTCGCGGCCGAGCGGAAGGTGTGGGCGAAGGTGGATCCGGTGGGGGCGGGCTAGGGACGCTGGACGTCCGTGAGGGAGGCGTTGGGTTGGGGCCGCTTCCGACCCTGAGCGGACATAGGTCCTCCCCCTGTGGGGGAGGTGTCGGCGAAGCCGACGGAGGGGGGAGTGATCGGCAGCCGACCACAACCCGGATCGATCGACCCTAAAACTCCCCCACCGATCGCCGCGCGATCGCCTCCCCCACAGGGGGAGGGGCGGCGTCCGCAACCCATCCTTAGCTGACGGCCCGTATACGCCTACCTCCCCTTCTCCCCCGCCAACGCCGCCGCCGCGTTGACCAGCTGGATGTAGCTGGCCCCCACATTGATCACGTACTCGTTCTCGCCCCAGAAGAACGGCCAGTCCTCCTTGTTCTCGGGGAAGTCCGGCTTGACGATCAGCTCGCCGGGCACGACGCCGCCGGCGATGAAGCTGAAGTCGGCGCGGTTGCTGCCGTAGGCGACCTCCTTGGAGACCGTGCCCACGGCCGAGACCATCGAGATGTCCGAGCCCGGATGGGTCCCGTACAGATAGTTCAGCGACCGGAACACCGCCTGGCCGTCGATGATCTCGGGGAAGGCCTTGTGCAGGGCCCAGTGGGTCAGGCCGAACTCGGCGACGCCGCCGCTGCCGGCCCAGCCGCCCATGGCGATCGGCACGCCGAACGGGTTCTCGGTCAGCAGCTGGTCGCTCTTGATCTTGTACGCCCGCACCGCCGGCTCCACCCGCGCCTTGAAGGCCGGCGGCATGAACGGGACGACCCGGGCCGTCAGGTCGGCGTTCTGGAGGAAGCGGCCTTCGACCTTGGGCCACAGCTCGTCGACCCGCGCGGCGTACTTCGGGTCCTTGGTGGCGATCAGCAGCTCGACCGCGGCGCTGAACTCCTCGTCGACGATGTGACCGCCCGTGGTGTTGCCGTGCTGGAAGATGTCGGGGGCGTGGCTGTGTTCCTCGTCCCAGACCCGTTGCGCCGTGGCCAGGCAGTCGTCGGCCAGGGCGTCGCGATAGCCGCGCAGGGCCCGGCTGGCGGCCGCCAGGGCGGCGATCGAGCCGTAGTTCAGGGGCGTGGACTTGCTGGTGAAGGCCCAGCGATCGTCCTTGACCCCGCTGCGGCCGTTCTTGACCTCGTCGGGTCCGAGCGCGGCGTCATAGACAAGACCGTCGGTCTTGGTCACCGCGTCGCCCAGGTGGGTGTACTGCTCGACGTCCGGCTCGACGATGCCGTGGATCGCGTGGCCCACGGCCTCGTGCTGGGCCAGCAGCTGCAGCGTGCCGTGCTCGATCTGCTGCAGGATGTCGGGCGTGCCGTCGGGGACGTGGATCTCCACGTGCCGCCGGGCCTGGTCGATAGTGGTCTCGTCGCGGGTCAGGCGGAACTGCTCCCAGGTGTCGACCAGGGTGCGGACCACGGCGTAGTGAGTCTGGGTGCGGATGTCGAAGTCGCCGGCGTCGAACCAGCCGCCCACGTTCAGGCCGGGGATGTGCTCCATCGGTTTGAACGCCGTGTCGGTGGTCGGGCCCTGCCGGTAGAGGTCGATATGCTCGTGGTTCAAGGGCGCCTGCAGAGCGTCGTCGCGATGGCTGTCGCCGTGCCAGACCCGGTAGGCCTCGTTGACGAACATGTGGTCCATGGCGACCGGGAAATAGACGTCCAGGGTCGGGTGCCAAGCGTCGGCGTAGAGCTTCGGATCGATGCGGAACGGGGCCGTTCGCCGGCCGGCGTACTCGATCACATAGAGCCCCGGCGCGGTCACCGACGAAAAGTCGAACTCGGCGTAGGCGTAGCGCAGCCACGGCTTCCAGGCGCCCAGCGGGGCGGTCAGGGCCGGGGTGAAGGCGCCGGTCTCGGTCACCTTCAGCAGGCGGGCCTGGGCCTTGGGCGGATCGGCCGGGTCGCGTTCGACGATGGCCACCTTCTTTTGGCCCGGTGCATAGCCCAGCTGCGAGTGTGCGATCGAAGGCGGGCGGACCCAGCCGGGAAGGGCGTTGGCCGAGACGATCCACTCGACGACCTTGCCGGTCTTGCCGGCGGGGATCGGCGCGCGCAGCACGTACCAGCCGTTCTGGGCCTGGTTGCGGCCGTCGTACAGCGACACCGGACCGCCGGCCGCGCTGGTGACGGTGATCCGCCGCGCCGGGTCTTCCGGGGCCAGCACGAAGCGGCCGGCGGTGGTCAGGGGCAGGGGCTCGGCCCGACCATCGACCGGCGCGGCCATCGGGCCGCTGGGATACAGCGGGAAGCTGCCCGGCCTGCCGTCGGCCAGGAAGGTCTTGCGGAAATAGGCCGAGGGCAGGACCTCGAGATTGAACCCGGCCTTGCCCTCCAGGGCCGCGGGCAGGGGTTTGTCCAGGATCACGCTGACGGTGAAGGCCTGGCCGCGCGGCTCGACGCGGATCTTGTAGCCGAAATCGCGGCCGACGAATTCGAGGGTGGCCTCGATCACACCGGTGGCCGGGTCGACCTTGCGCTCGATCAGCTTGGCCATCGGGTCCCACTGGCCTGGGGTGGGGCTGAGCCTCACATCGCCGTTGGTGACGGTGCGCACGCCGTGCTGGATCAGCTCCACGCCGCTCATCTTGGCGTCGTTGAACAGGTCTTCCGAGCCGTTGCTGAACACCAGAACGTTCAGGCCGGGCGTCTCGAAGTAGCCTTTGCCGTTCAGCTTGAGAGCGGCGGGCGGCGGGCTCGACGCCGCCTGCGCGAGGGCTATGGGCGCGGCGCCGGCCATCAGGCCCGCGGCCAGGGCGACGGCCGCCAGGGACCGCGTCAACGATCGCGACAGAACTTCCATGATGCTCCTCCCGTCCCGGATGTGTCGCCGGGTTCGGGCTCAAGCTTTCCTGTCGGGGGGGCAGCGTCAACGAACTTTTGTTACCGCTCCCATTTTTTCGCTGAAGCGGTCCGTTGTTCAGGGCGCGGGGCGCAAAAAGATGGGGCCGACATCCCGGATGGCGGCCCCAAGGTATCCACGGGCGGATGGCCAGGCGAATGACGCTCCAGCCTAAAAGCCCAAGATAGCGGTAACATTCCTGACGACCGCGTCAACGAAGTTTCTCGGGGAAGGGCCTCCCTGCGATCGACACCCCGTCGATTCAGGCGGAAACGCCCTTCCGGAGGTGGGAACGTTCCCAATCTGGAGCCAAAACCTTGGCTGGAGCTCTGTGACAGGACTGCAACAGGCGCGGCGCCTTGTGAAAAAGGCGTTTGCGTCAAAAAGGCGGCAATGAGCTTATTTCATCAGGGTTTGCACTCATTTGTATGAAAATTGGTCTGGTACAGCGCTGTCAAAATCAGTTTTGGGCCGCTTGACCGGTTTCGCGTACTGATGTTACCGCTAACTCGTTCGCCAACATTCGGACGTTTTTGACGAGATTCGCAAAAACCTCCGGCAAAGGTGTTTGGCGTCGAAACAAGAAGAACCAAGGCCCCTTTGTGGGGCGACCTGTGCGGGGAAACGGCTATGAAACGACACCGTCGTCTGAACACCTCTGCGTCCATGCTGGCGCTGTCCGCGGCGATCTTCGCCGGCGGTCACGCTCAAGCCCAGAGCAACAACGACAGCAGCACGGTCGACGAGATCATCGTCACCGGCATTCGGGCTTCGCTGGAACGCTCGATCGAAATCAAGCGCACCAACAGCGGCGTGGTCGACGCGATCTCGGCCGAAGACATCGGCAAGTTCCCCGACACCAACCTCGCGGAATCGCTGCAGCGCATCACCGGCGTGTCGATCGACCGGACCAACGGCGAAGGTTCGCAGGTCACGGTCCGCGGCTTCGGCGGCGGTTTCAACCTGGTGACCCTGAACGGCCGCACCATGCCGTCGGCCAACGTCGCCACCGTCGGCGGCGACGCCTCGGCCGACTTCGCCAGCGGCACCAGCCGTTCGTTCGACTTCTCGAACCTGGCGTCGGAAGGCGTCTCGACCCTGGAAGTCTACAAGACCGGCCGCGCGGGCATCCCGTCGGGCGGCATCGGCGCCACGATCAACGTCAAGACCCGTCGCCCGTTCGACGCCCGCGAGAGCGGCCTGTCGGGCAGCATCGGCGTCAAGGCCGTCTACGACACCAGCATGGACAACAAGCTGGAAGACGCCTCCAAGGTGACCCCGGAAGTCTCGGGCCTGCTGAACTGGGCCAACGACGAGGAAACCTTCGGCGTCACGCTGTTCGGCAGCTATCAGAAGCGCAACTTCACCGCCACCAGCGCCACGTCGAACGACTGGAACATCCGGACCTATTCGGACTTCATCAACCCGGCCAACGGCTTCGTGCGTAACGGCGGCGCCACCCAGATCACCAACGCGCCGGCCAGCGGCAGCACCTACGTGGCGATCCCCAACGACAGCCGCTACCACTTCGCGCAAGGCAGCCGCGAACGCGTCAACGTCCAGGCCGCCGCGCAGTGGCGTCCGACCGAAAGCATCCTGATCACCGCCGACGGCCTGTACGCCGACAACAAGTCGTTCGAACGCCGCAACGACCAGACCAACTGGTTCAACCGTCCGTTCGACCGGGTCACCTTCGACAACAACCCGACCGTCGCCACCGCGGTGTTCCTGCAGGAAACCCTCAGCGGCACCAAGGACGTCGGCTTCGAGCAGCAGTACCGCGCCAACGAGGACAAGCTGAAGTCGTTCGGCTTGAACGGCGTGTGGGATGTCTCGGACCGCTTCACGGTCTCGCTGGACGGCCACGTTTCGAAGGCTTCGAGCACCCCCGACGCCCCGAACGGCACCAGCATGACCTCGGTCAGCATCGGCGCGCCGATCATCTCGTCGCACTCGGTGGACTACAGCGGCAAGATCCCGGTCCAGTCCGTGACGATCAACGACGCCCTGCCGCGCGGCAACGGCAACGGCGCGCTGGACGCCGGCGACCTGGGCAGCCAGGTGGCCCGCACCTCGGCCCAGAGCCAGGATCAGAAGATCAAGGAATTCCGGGCCGACGCGTCCTACGAGCTGGACGACAACGGCAGCAAGTTCGACTTCGGCTTCGACTACCGCGACTCGAAGATGAAGCAGACCGCCCTCAACACCCAGCAGGACCTGGGCAGCTGGGGCATCTCGAACCCGCGCGACGTCGAGCAATACGCCGGCAGCCTGGTCAAGCAGTTCTGCCTGGCCTGCCGCTTCGACACCTTCGACGCGAACCAGTCCGGCGCCGGCCTCGTCGCCTTCCGCGCCGACGCGATCGCCCTCTACAACGCCCTGTCGCCGGCTTACGTGGCCCGCGGCAACGCGGTCGGCGTCACCGCCCAGGACGACAACCGGGTCAATGAGAAGATCTGGTCCGTCTATGGCCAGCTGACCTGGAAGGGCGAACTGGCCGGTCGTCAGTCGAGCATGGTCGCCGGCGTGCGCTACGAACAGACCGACTCCGAATCGGTGTCGCTGATCCGTACGCCGCAAGCGATCGTCTGGACCGCCGACAACGACTTCCGTGTCGACACCGCGTCCACCTACTCGCCGATCTCGGGCAAGAACAGCTACAGCAACCTGCTGCCCGCCCTGGACTTCCAGATGGAGCTGGCCACGAACCTGATCGGCCGCTTCTCGTTCAGCCGCACGATCGCGCGGCCGGACTACGGCAACCTGTTCGCCTCGGTCACGGCTGGGGCTCCGAACCGTCCGGTCGCCAACGGAGCCATCCCGCTGGGCACGCGCGGCAACCCGGAACTGGATCCGCTGATCTCGGACAACTTCGACGTCTCGGTCGAGTGGTACTACAAGCCCAGCAGCTACGTTTCGGCCGGCTTCTTCGAGAAGCGCGTGAACAACTTCGTGGGTACGGGCACGTTCAACCAGTCCCTGTTCGGCCTGCGTGACGCCAGCTCCGGCGTGGCCGGGACCCGTTCGGGCGACGCCCGTACGGCCCTGACGACGATCGGCGCCGACCAGACCGACGTGAACCTGTTCACGATGACGTCGCTGATCAACACGACCGGCTCGGTCGCGGCCGCCACGGCCGTGTATCAGGCCAACCGTGGTCCGTCGGGCGACCTCAACCAGGCCTTCGTCGACGCCACCCTGGCGGCCAACGACATCTCGCCCAACGCGGCCGATCCGTTGTTCAACTTCCAGGTGGCTCAGCCGATCAACAACAAGACCGGCAAGATCCACGGCTTCGAAATCGCCGCTCAGCACTTCTTCGGCGACTCGGGCTTCGGCCTCTCCGGGGCTTACACCCTGGTCAGCGGCGACGTGGGCTTCGACATCGGCGCGAACCCCAACCAGGACCAGTTCGCCCTGCTGGGTCTGAGCGACACGGCCAACGCCACCGTGATCTACGAGAAGTACGGCTTCTCGGCGCGGCTGGCCTACAACTGGCGCGACAAGTTCCTGCAAGCCACCAACCGCGGCGGCTCGCGTAACCCGGTCTTCGTCGCTCCGTTCGGCCAGCTGGACTTCAACCTCAGCTACGACGTTACGGAAAAGCTGGCCATCTCGCTGGAAGGCATCAACCTGACCAACGAGAGCCTGCGCACCTACGCTCGCGACGAAAACGAGCTGTGGAACGCCCAGGAACTGGACCGGCGCTTCCTGCTCGGAGCGCGCTACCGCTTCTAAGGGGGGCGACAGCGATGACCGGGCCCCCGGAGTTTTCTCCTGGGTCCCGGTCTAGGTCGGGGGAAAGGGCCGCTGTTCGCAGCGGCCCTTTCTTCTCTACAGTAGCCGACGGCGAACCCGCGTAGGGATGTTCCCGGGGGGGCGGAAGGCGGACATGACGAACAGAGTGCTGCTCAACAACGTCGACCATGGCGACCTGCGCGTCGTCCTGGGGCATGGCCCCCAGTTTGGCGACAACATCAACCAGGTGCTGATCTTCCCGACCGAGTTCGAAGCGGTTCAGCGCGAGTATCCGATCTTCTTCCGCAAGGACGCAGAAGGGGCGTTCCAGTCGGTGGCCCTGCTGGGCCTGGACCGTGACGAGAACCTGTTCCTCGACCAGGGCGGCCAGCTGGGGGGATGGAACGCTCGCTACGTGCCGGCGATCCAGCAACGCGGGCCCTTCTCGATCGCCGTGGGCCAGCGGAGCGGCGAGCCCATGATCCATATCGATCTGGACCATCCCCGCGTCGTCGCGGCGAAGGACCAGGGCGGCGAGCCGGTCTTCCTGCCCGCCGGGGGCAATTCGCCCTACCTGCAGCATGTCGCGCGCCTGCTGGGCGTGATCTATGACGGGCTCGAGTTCAGCAAGGCGATGTTCGAGGCGTTCGAGGCGCATGGCCTGATCGAGCCCATCGACGTCGAGATCAAGCTGGACGAGCATACCCAGTACGATCTTCCGGACCTCTACGCGATCTCGCAGGAACGGTTCGCGGCGCTGGACGCCGGCGCGCTGGAGGCGTTGCATCGCAGCGGGTTCCTGGCCGTCGCCCAATGGGCCTTGTCGTCCCTGGGCAATATCGGGTTCCTGATCGAGCTGAAGAACCGCAGGCGCGCCGGGGTCTAAGCGAGGAAGCCGATGATGGACATCGCTCGCAAGACGCCGGTGGTCGAAGGGCTGACGCCCGACCAGATCCCGTTCGACGAGATCCTCACCCTCCAGCGGCCGACGATCTTCCGCGGCATGGCCCGCGACTGGCCGTTGGTCCAGGCCGGCCTGAAGTCGCCCCGCGCGGCCATGGACCACCTCTTGTCGCACGACCGGGGCGAGCGTTTCGTCGGCTATACCGGGGCGCCCGGGATCAAGGGCCGGTTCGGCTATGACGAGACCGTCACGCGGCTGAACTTCCAGACCGAGCGCACGCCGCTGCCGGCCTTCCTGGAGCGCATCGAGCAGACCCTGGACGAGCCCGGCGCGCCGTCGCTTTACATCGGCTCCAGCGACATCGACGCCTATCTGCCGGGCCTGCGCGACGAGAACGACCTGGGCCTGGACCTGACCAGCCTGGGCGACGCCACGCCCCTGGCCAGCGTCTGGATCGGCAACCGCACGGTCGCGGCGGCCCACTACGACATGTCCAACAACATCGCCGTCTGCGCGGTGGGCCGGCGGCGCTTCACCCTGTTCCCGCCCGAGCAGGTCGAGAACCTGTATCCCGGCCCGCTGGACCTGACGCCCGGCGGCCAGGCGGTCAGCATGGTCGACTTCGACGCCCCGGACTTCGACCGCCATCCGCGTTTCAAGGACGCCCTGGCCGCGGCCCAGGTCGCCGATCTCGAGCCGGGCGACGTCTTGGTCTATCCGGCCCTGTGGTGGCATCAGGTCGAGGCCCTCGCCCCGTTCAACGTGCTGGTGAACTACTGGTGGAACGCCGCGCCGGGCTTCATGGACACGCCCATGAACACCCTGCTGCACGGCCTGCTCAGCCTGCGCGACCGGCCCGATTTCGAGAAGCAGGCCTGGAAGAGGCTGTTCGACTACTATGTCTTCGGGCCCGCCGACCGGGCCGGCGCGCATCTGCCCGAGGACGCGCGCGGTGACCTGGGTCCCATGGACGACCGCAAGGCCCGGCGCCTGCGGGCCTATCTGCTCAATCGCCTCAATCGCTGACGAGACCTCAGGAGAACGCCGTGCAGGAACAGGTCGTGAAGAAGGTCGTCGTGGCGGGGGGCGGCACGGCCGGCTGGATGGCGGCGGCGGCGCTGGCCAAGCAACTGGGCCCGCTGCTGGACATCACCCTGATCGAGTCCGACGAGATCGGCACGGTGGGGGTGGGCGAGTCCACGATCCCCACGGCTCGCACCTTCAACGCCCTGCTGGGCATCGACGAGCCGGCGTTCATGCGCGCCACCCAGGCGACGTTCAAGCTGGGCATCTCGTTCGAGAACTGGGGCGAGATCGGCGACCGTTACATCCACTCGTTCGGCCAAGTCGGCAAATCCAACTGGATGGGAAGCTTCCATCACTTCTGGCTGCAGGCGAAGGCGGCCGGGTTCGGCGGCGCGCTGGGCGACTACTGCTTCGAGCTGAAGGCGGCGGAGGCCGAGAAGTTCTCGGTCGGAGAGGGCTTTGACCTGAACTACGCCTACCACCTGGACGCCACGCTCTACGGCGGCTTCCTGCGCAAGATGAGCGAGGGGCTGGGCGTCAAGCGGGTCGAGGGCAAGATCGCCAGCGTCCGGCAGCACGCCGAGACCGGCTTCATCGCAGGCTTGGTGATGGAGAGCGGCGCGGTCGTCGAGGGCGACCTCTTCATCGACTGCACGGGTTTCCGCGGCCTGCTGATCGAGCAGACCTTGAAGGCTGGCTACGAGGACTGGGGCCACTGGCTGCCGACCAACAGCGCGCTGGCGGTGCAGACCAAGTCGACCGGCCCGGCCGTGCCCTACACCCGCGCCATCGCCCACAAGGCCGGCTGGCGATGGAAGATCCCGCTGCAGCACCGGGTGGGCAACGGCCTGGTCTACAGCAACGAATACATGTCGGACGACGAGGCGCGCTCGACGCTCCTTGAGGCGCTGGACGGCGAGAGGCTGATCGAGCCGCGCGTGATCCGCTATCGCACCGGCCGCCGCCTGAAGACCTGGCACAAGAACTGCGTGGCTCTGGGCCTGGCCAGTGGCTTCGTCGAGCCGCTGGAGTCGACCTCGATCCACCTGATCATGATCGGCGTGACGCGACTGATGCAGCTGTTCCCCTTCACCGGCTTCAGCGACGCGGTGATCAATCGCTACAACCAGCAGGCCGTCGACGAGCTGGAGAAGATCCGCGACTTCATCATCCTGCACTACAAGCTGACCGAGCGGACCGACAGCCCGTTCTGGGACCGCTGCCGGACGATGGACGTGCCCGACAGCCTGGCCCATCGCATCGAACTGTTCCGCGAGAGCGCCCAGGCCTTCCAGGCGCCGGGCGAACTGTTCCAGGTCGACTCGTGGCTGCAGGTGATGCTGGGCCAGCGGCTGGAGCCGACCGGCTATCACCAGATGGGCCGCCTGATGCCACCGGAGCAGCTAAAGGGCGCGCTGGGCGATCTCAGCGCCAATATCGCCCGGGCGGTAAGCGGACTTCCGGGACACCAGGCGTTCCTCGATCGGTACTGCGGGACCGTGGCGGCCTGAGCCAACCTAAAGCTGCACCTTTTCAACCGTCGATCCATGCGCGATAGTTCGCCCGTGGGTAGTCATTCGGCGTGTCGCAATCCCTGGTGAACCACCGGGGACCAAGCGCCGTTGGAAGGGGCAGGTCATGAAGTCTCACGCTCGCGCGCGGTGCGTCGCGCTGCTCGGCGGTTCGGCCGCCGTCCTGGCCCTGGCGGCCATGCCTTCGCAGGGCCTGGCCCAGGCCAATCCGCCGTCCAAGGCGGAGGCGGCCGAGCAGGCTCTGCGGAACGTCTTCGCCAACCCGCCCGCCGCCTTGCCAGAGCAGGAGCCGGCGCCGCCCCGCCTCTCGGCGCCGCTCGGCGTCCTGAAGGCCCCGACGCCGGTGCCGGGAGCCGACACCTATGTCGATCCGCGCAAGAACATTCTGTACAAGTTCTCGATCGAGTTCACCGAGGGCACGATCCGCAACCCGTGGACCCTGAGCAACGACAAGGTGTCGCTGCGCTCCTACCACGGCTCGTCCGTCGATCCGCAGACGCCCTTCCTGGCCCCGACCATCACCATGCGCCCCGGCCAGACCGTGCGGATCAGCCTTGCCAACAACCTGTTCGAGATGAAGGACGGCAAGCGCCTGCCGACCGAGAAGTGCAAGATCCCCGACGGCGGCGTGAACATTCCCCACTGCTTCAACGAGACCAACCTGCACGCCCACGGCCTGTGGGTCTCGCCGTCGGGCAACAGCGACAACGTACTGATCTCGATCAATCCGGGCGTCACCTTCGACTACGAGTACAGCGTTCCGTCCGACCACGCGGCGGGCACCTTCTGGTACCATCCGCACAAGCACGGCTCGACCGCGCTACAGGTGTCCAGCGGCATGGCCGGGGCCCTGATCATCAAGGACGACCGCGCGCCGACGGCCGACACGGCGGGCGACATCGACGTGCTGCTGCAGGACGCCCAGGGCAAGGCCTTGCCCGACAAGGTGCTGATGTTCCAGCAGGTGCAGTACGCCTGCTTCGACAAGGACGGAAAGATCCAGAAGTCGAATACGCCCAACGGCCAGCCCTGGCTCTGCTACAAGGACCAGGCGGGCGAGATCCGCGACTACGCCCAGCAGCTCGGTTCCAGCAGCAACTGGGTGGCCTCGGGCCGCTTCACCTCGATCAATGGCCGGGTCCAGCCCGGCGTCACCGAGCTGAAGGCCGGCCAGTTCGAACGCTGGCGGCTGATCCACGGCGGCGTGCGCGAGGCCGTGGCCTTCCGCCTGTTCCCGATGAAGCCCGGGGCGCCGGACTGGAACACGGTGCCGGCCGGCAAGCAGGACGAGTTCATGCGCAAGTTCTGCGCCGGCTCGGCCCTGCCGACCTGGCAGGTGGCGGTCGACGGCCTGACCCGCTCGGAGGTGTTCCGGACCACCGAGACGCGGCTGCAGCCGGGCTACCGCGCCGACGTGCTGGTCTATTTCCCGACCGCCGGAAACTACTGCATCATCGACGGCGCCAGCGACGCCCTGGGCAGCCCCAGCCAGGCCGCCGAGCCGATCAAGCTGCTGGGCGTGGCCGTGGTCGGCGCCGGCGCGCCGCCCGCCGATCCAGACAAGGTGCTGCGCGACCTGATGGAGGCGGCCGCCCGCCGCAACATCCCGGACGACAACGTCAAGACCACGGTGATCACCGACCTGAGGAGCGGCCTGAAACTGTCGAAGTTCGTCTGGCACAAGCCGATCGGTCAGACCGACACCAATGTCCCGCCGCAGGAGCTGGCCTTCAACATCCGCGGCAATCCGGCCAAGCCGGGCGCCTTCCTGTTCGAGGTCAACAACCCGGCCCTGCCGCCGGATCGCAGCGGCCAGTATGTGCCGTCGCGGATCGACCGCACCGCCAGGATCGGCGACATCCAGGAGTGGCGGCTGACCTCGACGGCCGGGGGGCACCCGTTCCACATCCACGTCAATCCGTTCCAGGTGATCAGCGTGCTGAACGCGGCGGGCCAGCCGGTCACCGACCCGACCAAGCCGACCTACGATCCCGACTACGCCGGGCTGGTCAACCAGTGGAAGGACACCCTGTTCGTGAAGGGCAACTACAAGATCGTCGTGCGCACCCGCTACGAACGCTACATCGGCGAGTACGTCCTGCACTGCCACATCCTCGACCACGAGGACCAGGGCATGATGGCCAACGTCAAGATCGGCATCCCCGACGGCGCCGGCGGCACGGCCGAGGCGCACGCGGAGCACGGGGGGCACTGATCCCATTCACCGTCTCCCCAGGCCTCGTGCCCGGGACCGCTTTCAGAAGGGCTGTCATCCCGGACAAGCGCGGGCGCGCCGATCCGGGGCCGCCGGAAGCTCTGAGTTCAGGCGTCGGTCCCGGCTCTTCGCTTCGCGACGGCCGGGATGACAATGGAAGGAACGATGGCCGAGTCCTGGCTCAGCTCCCGCCGGCCGGCAGAGCGTTCCCGACCAGCGCCAGGTTCATGATCGCCGCCAGGCCCCATTGCGCCGTGCCGTTGGTCGTCACGCCGGCCGCCTCGTCGATCGGATTGAGCACGTCCGGCCCGACGTAGCGCTTGGTCGCCGTCGACAGGTTCAGGTCCTCGACCACGCCGCGCCCGAAGAATTCCTTCCAGGCCCGCTCGGCCAGCGCCTTGTCGCCCAGGCGCGCGGCGGCGTAGGCGGTGAGGCGCGAGTGCCCCTGGCGCAGGCCGCCGCCGCCCAGCGGCCTGCCGAACTGGGCCGTCTGTTCGTCGCGCGAGGCGTTGTACCAGCGGCAATAGTCCAGCCAGGCCTTGTCGTAGGCGGGCTCGCGGATCAGGGCCAGCATCTCGACATGGATCTCGGGCGCGCCGAAGGCGGCGTTCAGGTGCCCGACCTGGATCTTGTCGCCAGGGCCGGAGAACTTGCCGGTCTTGACGTCATACGTGGCGCTGCCGGCGAACCACTGCTTGGAGAGGGCGGCGATGGAGCGCATGCCGGTCACGATCCGGTCGCGCCAGCGCGGGTCGCCGGTGCGCTCCCACTCGGTGAACCAGGCCCCGCACAGCGAGCTCCAGTCGGTGCCGAACGAGGCGCGAACCTCGCCTTTGGGCCAACCGTCGTCGCCCAGCTTGCGGCCGATATCGACGCGGGTCAGCGACTCGTCGCCGTCGACCAGGGCCCGCATCAGGTCGCCCACCCGCTCGTCGGCGGTCAGGTAGTAGTAGATGCGGCGATAGATGGCGTTGCTGACCCGGGGCTGCTTGGAGCTGTCGCCCCAGTGCTGCACCCCGTGCCGGGTGCCCAGGCCCCGATAGGGACCCACGTGATAGACGTCGACCTCGCCCGTGTGGCGGGTCATGGCCTCGGCCATCCGGAACACGTCGGCCCGGCCGCCGCGCAGGTAGCTGAGCCACAGCCACAGGTCGGTCGACAGCTCGGAATTGTCCCAGGCGAAGCCGCCGATGTCGTAGCGCCAGACGTGGCGGTCGACGTCGTAGCTGTGCATGACGTCGCCGTAGTCCCAGAAGCCGTACCAGCGGCGCTGCTCGATCTGGCCCAGATAGAAGTTCAGCAGTTGGTCCTGGCGGTCCTCGATCCGCGCCTTGGCCGGCGTGCTCCGGTCGGGCAGGCTCCAGGCGCCCAGCACGTCGGCGGCGTGGATGCGCTCCGGCGTGGCCATCAGGCGCGGCGGCTGGTCGTTCAGCTGGGCCATCTTGGGGAACTGGTCGCGGGCCGGCGTGGCGTCCAGCGCCCACAGCCGCAGCTCGGTGGTGCGGGCCACGCCGGTGGGCGTGCCCCAGTTCTTTTCGTAGTCCTCGTAGGTGATGTTGAGGCCCTGGGTCTCCTGGGCGTGCGTCTCCATGCCCAAGCCGTCATGATAGAAGCGGGTGTCCATCACCGGGGCGTCGGGCGACCACAGCCAGGCGGTCAGCTTGGCGACCTCGCCCGCCGCGCCCTGGACCTCCAGCGCCGTTGGCGGGGCGCGCCAGAAGTTGCCGAGACCGATCGCCGCCCCGCCGCTGGCGCCGCCCACATAGGCCACGCCGCTGGCCCGCCGGCCCCCGTCGGCATGGATCCAGGCATGGCCCGGCTTGGTGCGCTTGCGGATGGTGAAGCCGTCGGCCGTGGGCTGGGACAGCAGGAAGTCACCCCAGTCGGGGATCAGGTGCAGGGCCGAGCTGACCGACGAGTGCATCTGCTCGACGGGCGGGACCTTGCGGCCGGCGATCTGGGCCTCGCGGAACGCCTGGCCGGGATCGCGGCGCAGGCCGGTCAGCGGCTTGACGGCTTCCGCCCACAGCCCGCCGTCCTGGCCGGTGAAACGGACGTGGCGGTCGTAGGCCAGGTCGCTCATCGGCACGTCGGCGGTGACGCCCAGGCCGCAGACGAAGTCCTTGGCCGCATCGCCGTCGAAGATGAAGCTGTGCATCATCCGCAGCGAGTCCGCGCCGGCATAGGCGTAGAAGCGGACGATGAACGGGGCCCAGGTGCGGGCCCCATTCCTGTGGCGGCCCTCGACGCGGATCACCGCGCGAACCGGGCCGGACTGCTCGACGGTCACCTTGTCGAGCACGCTCTCGAAGGTCTTGCGGCCCACCGCCGTCGTTTCGATCTCGGGCGCATCCTGGGTCTGGAGGACCAGGCGGACGTTGCGCAGCACCTCGCGCCCGCCGCGCGTGGCCGAGGCGATCAGGGCCGAGCCGTCGCGGGGAAAGCGCCAGGTGGCCGGGCCGGTCGAGACCTCGACAGCGGCGGCAGTCTCGGTCACCCGCACACCGGCGGCGGGAGCGGCGCCCTTGCCCGGTTCGATCGTCAGCTTCTGGCCCACCTCGCCGGCGCCAACCGCGTGGGCCGTCCATTTCAGCGAGCCGTCGGGCCAGTAGGCCAGGGGCCAGGTCTGCAGGGCCACCTCGGCGCCGGCCGCGTCACGGGCGCGAAAGGCTTGCTTGGGCTTGAACGCGCCCTGCGGCCACGGCACGCCCCAGGTCTGGCCGGCGTTCAGGCCCGGCGCCTGGCCGTCGATCCAGCGGATGTCGGTCGGGGGCAGGGGCCGCCGGCCCTTGGCCGGGGCGGCGGCCAGGGCCGGGCCCGACAGGCCGGCCAAGACGCCGGCCAGGGCGGTTTGCACCAGCACGTCGCGTCGTGTGGGGGTGTTCATGGCGCGCTTCTCCCTGCGCGCCGTCATCGGCGTCAGCAGCCGGTCAGCGCGATCTTGCCAGGGACGCTAATTCCATATTCTGCGACGTCAAACCATTTTATGAGATATAAGTCATGACGGGGCCGCCGGCTCCGTCGCGAAAGAGCGACGTTCCTCAAGGCCTGGATCGGCGTCGGCTGGCGTCCCGTCGGTCCAGATTATCCGCGTATCGGAGCGGGCCTCCGTCGCCGAACGCGTGGCCAGAGCGTCGTGCGCGAAATCGTCGACCGCGATCACCGCCGCCACGGCCTTGTCGGCCGCCTCCAGCGCCGCGACCTCGTCAGGACTGACCCAGCCGCCCTCGACCCCGTCCTTCCAGTGGCGGATCTTCTGGGCGCGCAGGCGGTCGTGAATAGGCTGGGTGGCGACCACCCGCTCGAAGGCGTCGATCAGCTGGCCGACGGCGTCGTCCTTGCCGCCCACATAGACGTTCTCGATCAGCCGGTCGCGAGTCTCTGACGGATGCAGCAGCAGCTCGGCGCAGGCGGTGGTCACCCGGTCCGACGGCCCCCGGCGGCGCGGGCCCAGCGGAAGGATCGCCGCCCGCAGCAGCCAACCGGCCAGGGCGTTGGGCAGGTTGGCGAACACCTCGTCGAGACGCTGCTCGATGGTGGCGAAGCCCGTCTCCATGCACCATTGCAGCAACGGGAAGTCGGCGTCCTGCCGGCCCTCGTCCTCCCAGCGCTTCAGCGCGCCCGACAGGAAGTAGAGCTCGGCCAGGATGTCGCCCAGGCGGCCCGACAGCATTTCCTTGCGCTTGAGGGCGCCGCCCAGGGTCAGCAGGGCGATGTCCGAGGTCAGGGCGAAGGCGGCGCTGTAACGGCCCATCTTGCGGTAGAAGTGCGTGGCGCGCCCGGCGTCCGGCGCCGGCGCGAACGCCCCGCCGGTCCACGAACGGCTCCAGGCCTTCAGGCCGGTGCGGAGGCTGTGGGCCACGTGTTTCCAGAACGCCTCGTCGAAGTCGGCCAGGCCCTTGGCGCGGTCTTCCTCGCCGATCGCCAGGATCTCTTGCAGCAGGTACGGATGCGCGCGGATCGCGCCCTGGCCGAACACCATCAGGCTGCGGGTCAGGATGTTGGCGCCCTCGACCGTGATGCCCACCGGGATCGCCCGGTACTGCGAGCCCATATAGTTGCGCGGACCCTCGATCACCGCCTTGCCGCCGTGCACGTCCATGGCGTCGTTGACCACCGTCCGCATCCGCTCGGTGGCGCCCGACTTCAGCAGGGCCGAGATCACCGACGGATGGTGGCCCATGTCCAGGCCCGCGCAGGTCAGGCGGCGCCCGGCGTCCAGCAGGTAGGCGTTGCCGGCGATGCGGGCCAGGCGCTCCTGCACGCCCTCGAACTTGCCGATCGGCACGTTGAACTGGCTGCGCACCCGGGCGTAGGCCCCGGTGGTCAGGGCGCTGAACGACGCCGCCGCGCCCGACAGCGCCGGCAGCGAGATGCCGCGCCCGGCCGCGAGCGCCGTCATCAGCATCTTCCACCCCTGGCCCACGCGCTCGGCCCCGCCGATCACCAGGTCCATCGGGATCAAGACGTCCTTGCCCCAGTTGGGACCGTTCTGGAACGTCTGGAAGGCGGGCAGGTGGCGGCGGCCGATCTCGACCCCGGCGGTGTCGGTGGGGACCAGGGCGCAGGTGATGCCGATGTCCTCCTCGCCGCCCAGCAGGCCGTCGGGGTCGCGCAGCTTGAAGGCCAGGCCCAGCACCGTGCAGACCGGCCCCAGGGTGATGTAGCGCTTGTGCCAGTTCAGGCGGATGCCCAGGACCTCCTGGCCCTTCCACGTCCCGCGGCAGACCACGCCCGTATCGACCATGGCCCCGGCGTCCGATCCGGCCTCAGGGCTGGTCAGGCCGAAGGCAGGCACCTCGCGGCCGTCGGCCAGGCGGGGCAACCAGTGGTCGCGCTGCGCCTGCGTGCCGAACTTCATGATCAGCTCGCCCGGGCCCAGGCTGTTGGGCACCATGGCCGTCACCGCCGCCGACACCGAGCGGGTGGCGATCTTGCGCACGATCTCGGCGTGGCCGAATGCGGAAATGCCCAGGCCGCCATATTCCTTTGGGATGATCATGCCGAAGAACTTCTGGCTCTTCAGATAGGACCAGGCTTCCGGCGGCAGGTCGCGCGTCTCCCAGGTCATGGTCCAGTCGTCGAGCATGGCGCACAGGGTGTTCACCGGCCCGTCGATGAAGGCCTGCTCGTCGGGACGCAGCTTGGGCGTGGGGAAGGCCAGCAGTTCGCTCCAGTCCGGATCGCCGCTGAACAGCGCCGCGTCCCACCAGGTGTCGCCGGCGTCGATCGCCTCGCGCTCGGTCTGGGACAGGGCCGGCATCACGCCGCGCGCCCATTGCAGGATCGGCCGGGAGATCAGGTCCCGGCGGAAGTTGAACGTGGTGTTGGTCATGACGCCGCCTCGGAAACAGATGGACGTCAAACGCGCTGGACGGGCTGGGGATGCGGCGGCCGCGAGGCCTGGGCTGAAAGGAGGCTGCGTAGCGCCGGCAGCGGACGGTTCGGACTTCGGCTTGGGGTGGTGAACGGCCCTCCAACACCCTCTCTCTTCGAGAGAGGGAGGGGCCCGCCGCCGAAGGCGGTGGGAGGGTGAGAGGTTTCAGTGTTCGCCGGAAAAACCAAAGCGGTTGGGCGCTTCTAGATTGTTGGACCCCGCCTTCGCGGCGAATACAAATACGGCATCGGCGTCAGAGCCTTATTCTGAGAGAGTGTAACCTCTCACCCTCCCATGGCTTCGCCATGGGCCCCTCCCTCTCTCGAAGAGAGAGGGTGTCGGAGGCGCAACCCGACGTCCCCAACCGGTCGCGAACGAGCCTTCGCGCCAATCCCCGTTCCAGACATCCAGGTCGCCGCTTAGCCCGTCTCCCCCGTCAGCTCCCGGCGCGCCTTGTCCAGCTCCTCGGCGTAGCGCCGCGTCGCATAGGCTTCGGACAGGATGCCGATCACCTCGCGATTGCCGTCGATCACCGCCAGTTCGTCGGCCTGGGTGTGGTCGAAGGCGCGCATCACCTCCTTGATCGACTGGTCGGCCGTCAGGGCGGTGTCGGTGTAGAGGGCCAGGGCGCCGACCGGAGACTCACTCTCGTCGGGGCGGGCGTAGGCCAGGGCGGTGCGCACGATGCCGGCGTAGCGGCCCGTGGCGTCCAGGAGCACCACCCGCTTGGTCGAGCCCAGCGGATAGCGGCGACGGAACTCGGCCAGGGTGGCGTCGGCGGGGATGGTCTTGGCGTCCTTGCGCATCATCCGGCCGGCGGTCAGCGGGCGCATCCATGAGACGTCGTGGGCGCTGCGAATGGTCTCGCCGCGCAGGTGCAGCCGCCAGGTCGAGAACGAGTAGCCGAAGGTCTCGCGGACGATGGCGCTGGCGATCAGCGAGGCTACCAAGGCCGCCGCCGCCACCGTGAAATCGCCGGTCGCCTCCAGCACCAGGAACGACATCGTGAAAGGCCCGCCGACGACCGCCACCCCGAAGGCGCCCAGTCCGACCAGGGCCGCCACCGTCGGGTCCAGCGACGGCAGCCAGGGCACGAACACCGTCAGGGCCGCGAAGATCTGGCCCACCAGCACGCCCAGGAACAGCGAGGCGAAGAACAGCCCGCCCCGGAAGCCGAAGCTCAGCGACACCACGCTGGCCAGGGCCTTCATGAAGAGCAGGATCAGCAGCATCTTCAGGCCAAGGTCGGCGGTCAGGTTGACGTGCACCGCGCCGTGGCCGGCCGATAGGGTCTGGGGCGTGATCATCGCCATGACCGCCAGCCCCAGCCCGCCGACCATTGGGCGGAAGGTCTTGGGCAGCTTGGTCTTGCCGACCAAGCCCTCGGCCGAGGCCACCAGCCGCATCAGGGCGATGCCGGCGAAGGCGCAGACCACGCCCAGCAGGGCGTAGAGGCCGTAGTCGAACCAGGACTGGACGGCGGGGGTCGAGGTCTTCAGCAGATAGGGCAGGCCGCCCATGCGTCCGGCCACCAGCACCGCGGCCAGGGCGGCGGCGGCCACGGGCGCCAGATTGGCCACGGTATAGGCGCCGATGACGATCTCGAAGGCGTAGAACGCCCCGGTCAGGGGCGCTCCGAACGCGGCGGCGATGGCCGCGCCGGCTCCGGCCCCGACCAGGGTGCGCATGTCGGCCCGGCGCAGGTTCAGCCGCTGGCCGACGAACGAGGCGATGGCCGCGCCCGCCTGGGCGTAGGCGGCTTCCAGCCCGACCGAGGCCCCGACCCCGTTCGACAGCATGGTCTGGCCGCAGATGAAGGTGCTGTCGCGCACCGACAGGTGGCCGCCGTGCAGGGCGTTGGCCTCCACCGGGTCGACGGCGGGCTTGGGTCGGTATTTCAACCAGGCCCAGGTGGCCACGCCCAGCACCAGCCCGCCGATGGGGATGGCGATGGTCCGCCACGGCGCGATCACGCTCTGGGCGCTGAGGCGCTCGTCCAGATTGATGGCGAACAGCAGCACCTGCAGGCCGTGGGCCAGCTTGGCCTGCATCACGGCCAGGGCGCCGGCCCCGGCCCCGATCAGGATGGCCACCGCGATCAGCCACAGCTCGCTGGACCGGATCCGCCGCCGCAGCCAGCTGAGCCAGCGCACCGAGGTGGAGGTCGGGAGGGACAGCTGCATGGGGCCTGACGGTTCCGGGGGGAGCGGCGCCATCTTAGGGCGATGGCCGAGCGACACAACGCATGGCCGCGCCCCTTTTCTTTCGGGCTGCGCCGCTCTTACGTCGCTCTTCGGGATGAGGCCTCAGCTTGCGCCGGTTCGCGACGTCGACGGGGAGGCGGCGGCTTGGCGAGGAACCAGGATCAGGGTGCGGTTCTCGACCCGCCACGAGGCCAGCTGAGACAGGAAGTTCATACCCAGCACATCAACGCCCGCCAGTCCCGGAGCGACGACGACCTTCAGGTCCCGCGCCTCCATCGCGCCGATCGAGACGGTGTCGAGCGAGGCGGTGCGGGCTCGGATCACGCCGTTGGCCGTGCGGATCATGACGGGCAGGGCGGCGGGGTCAGGGGTGGCCTTCACGAGGTCGGCCGTGGTGTCGGACAACGCCGTGATCGTGGCGCCGCTGTCGACCAGCATCCGGCGCGGCACGCCGTTGATCTGGGCCCGGACCCAGAAATGGCCGTCGGGCCCCATGCGGATGCGCACCTCCTCGCCGACCACCTGCTGACGGTCCAGGCCGAACCGCTCCATCAGGGGAGCCAGCGTCGGGACGTAGGGCGCCTGCTGCCAGAGCGCCAACAGGACGACGGCCAGCAGGCCCAGCGAGAACAGTCCGCGAATGACCGCGCCGATCCGGGGGATCTTGAACAGCAGGGTCAGCAGCACGGCCGCTCCGACGGCGTAGAGCGCGAGCAGCGGCCATTGGGAGTCGGTGGAGAGCGGCATGGTCACAAGGGAACTGTCTGGCGGCGCGTTCGATCCGGTGGCCAACAATCAGGACCGCGCGCCCTCGTGCGCCAGAAGCCAGCGCTTGCGCTCGATCCCGCCGCCGTAGCCCGTCAGCGCACCGGCCGTTCCGACCACCCGGTGGCAGGGCACTACAATGGCGATCGGGTTGGCGCCGTTGGCCGCGCCCACCGCGCGCACCGCCGAGGGGCGCCCCATCCGCTGGGCCAAGCCGGTGTAGCTGGTCGTCTCGCCCGGCGCGATCTCGGCCAGGGCGCGCCACATCTGGTTCTGGAAGGCCGTACCGCCGATCATCCACGGCACGGTCTTCAGCGCGGCCAGTTCGCCGGCGAAATAGGCGGCCAGCCCGTCACGCACCGCCGTCGGGGCGGTCCCGGTCTCCACCGCTTGGTCGCGGTGGTGCAGGCGCAGGGCGCGGGCCAGGCGGTGGGGCTGGTCGTGGAACTCCAGCACCCTCAGGCGCCCATCGGCGTCGGTGACCACGTCGATCTCGCCGATGGGCGTGGGCAGCACCGCCAGCGTCAGGGCGTCAGGCCGCACGCTTGACCTTCCGCATCGGCGGCGCGCCCTCGTCGGCCAGCGAGGCCCACAGGTGCAGGGCGGCGTAGGCGCGCCAGGGACGCCAGGCCTCGGCCCGGGCCAGCAGTTGGTCCGCTGTCGGACGATTGCCGTCGGCGTCGGCCAGGGCCCGCATCAGGGCGACGTCGGCGGCGGGGAAGGCGTCAGGCTCGCGCAGCTGGCGCATGGCGATGTACTGGGCCGTCCACTCGCCGATGCCGGGCAGGGCGCGCAGGCGGGCGACCATCTCCGGCAAGCCGGCGTTCGGGGCCAACAGGTTCGGATCGTCGGCCAGCGCCTGGGCCATGGCCGACAGGCAGCGGATGCGGGCCCCGGGCATCTTCAGCCCTGACAGGTCGGCGACGGCCAAGCGCTGGGGCGAAGGGAAGGCGTGGGTCAGGCCGGGCTCGGCCCAGGGTTCCGAGAGCGGCTCGCCGTGCGCGGCCACCAGGTCGCCGGCCAGCTTGCGGGCCTGAACGATGGTGATCTGCTGGCCCAGGATGGCCCGCACCGCCAGCTCGAACCCGTCCCAGGCGCCGGGCACGCGCAGGCCGGGACGCAGGGCGACCATCCGCGCCAGGTCCGGATCGCGGGCCAATACCTCGCCGATGCCGACCGGATCGGCCGACAGGTCGAACACCCCGCGCACCCGGGCCAGGATGCGGGGCAGGGCCGAGGGCTTGGGGAAGCGCACCGCCACGCTGAGGCGGTCGCCGCCGATCGGCGTCACGGCGATGGTCCCGGCCGCGCCGTCCAGGGCGATGACCCGGCGGTAGATGTTGTTCGCCACCACTTCGACGCCCGGGATCGCGCGCATGGCCAGGAAGGCCAGCATGCCGTCCCAGTCATAGGGCGGGCGATAGCGCAGGGTCAGGGAGATGGCCTCGCCGGCCGGCGCCGTGCCCGCCTTCCTCCGGCGCAGGGCGGCCGGCGGGCGGTCGTAGAGCTGCTGGAAAGTCTCGTTGAAGCGCCGCACGCTGCCGAAGCCGGCGGCCAGGGCCACCTCGCCCATCGGCAGGTCGGTCTCGTGGATCAGCTGCTTGGCTAGCAGCACCCGCCGGGTCTGGGCCACCCCGACCGGCGTGGCGCCCAGGTGCTGCAGGAACAGCCTTCGCAGCTGGCGTCCGCCCACGCCCACGCGCTCGGCCAGGGTCTCGACGTCGGCGTCGTCGAGGGCTCCGGCCTCGATCAGAGCCAGGGCGCGGCTTACGGTGTTGGACGCCCCGTTCCAGGCCCCCAACTGCGGCGAGGTCTCCGGGCGGCAGCGCAGGCAGGCGCGATAGCCGGCCTCCTGGGCCGAGGCGGCGCTGGCGTGAAAGGTGACGTTCTGGCGCAAGGGCGTGCGGGCCGGGCACACCGGCCGGCAGTAGATGCCCGTCGTCTTCACCGCCACGAACAGCCGGCCGTCGAACCGGGCGTCGCGGGTTTGGATGGCGCGGTAACAGACGTCGGGGTCGAGATCCATGGCCTGGATCATAACGCCGGGCGAGGCGCCGTCTCGCGGTTTTCGGACGTCGTCATGGCGATCGCCGCGGGTCGCCTCCAGCCGGCGAGTTTCACGCGCCGCCGTTGTTATGCGGCATCTCTCGCTTCGAAGTTTCAGTTCCGAAGAATTGTCGCCCACTCGACTTTCGTTCATATGCTTGCAAAGTCCAGTAATGTTCCTGAATGCCGGGCCCAAGCTGCGACAAAATGCACGGCAAAATTAGTCCAATACTTATAGTTTAACGGCTGATTCACCATGAAAGTTACGTGGTGATCAACCGCGCTGATCGCCAATTGGCCCCAAGTTCGGTCTGGGGCCATCATCATGAAGTATCCTGTTCTCTGGGCGACGAGCGCGCTGATCGCCGCCGTCGCCGTCTCTGGTTTCGCCGTCGCCCGCCAGGAGCGCAGCGAGCCGGGCGTCAGCCTGGCGCGCGACGTGGTCGCCGCGGCCAGCGCCTTCGAAACCTACACCCGCGGCGCGGGCGCCATCTCGGCCTCGTTCGAGAGCGGCGGCGGCGTCGCCGACGCCCTGGCCAAGGGCGCGGCCTATCAGCCCCAGCAGCTGGAGGCGGGCATGATCGCCTACGGCGCCATCGCGGCGTTGCAGGAAGAAGCCTTCGTCGACGGCGTCCGCCGGGCGGCGCGCGACACGCCGGTCGAGGTGCTGATCCAGCGCCTGGAAGCCAATCCGGAAAGCGTCGTCGAGATCGACGGCGTGGGCGCGGCCGCCAGCCGGGCCCAGGCGGCCTTGCGGACGCGCGGCGCGCCGCTGGCGGTGACCGGCAAGGCGGTCAAGCAAGCGGCCTACGACGTTCAGCTGAAGGGCTGGTCCAAGAGCCCCGTCGCCGACAACGCCGGCCGCCTGGCCAAGATCAAGGCGATCTCGGCCGCCTTCTTCACGCCGGGCGACGACGACGCCGGCCGGCTGATCCAGGCCGCGACCGCACCCCGCGAGGGGGCGGGTTTCGGCGGCGAGGGCGGGGCGGCCTTCACCCCGGTGACCGTGCGGTCGGCCGCCCTGGCGGCCCTGGCCGTGCTGGGCGCGGCCGGCGACGAGGATGTCGCCGACCTCGACAAGGTCATGCATGAGGAGAAGAGCGGCTACTGCATGAAGATGGCCAAGCTGAACCTCTATCAGTGCCTGGCCGTCGCCGGTCCGCACTACGAGGACGTCTTCTGCCTGGGCCAGCACGCCCTGATCGACACCGCTCAATGCGTCAACCAGGCGGCCGGCGGCGCGACGCTGCCGACCACCGCGCCCGCCCCGGCGGCCCGTCCGGTCCCCGGATTCCGGATCCCGGTGGCCGGCCAGTCTGTAGCGGCTATGTCGCCCGTCCCGGCGGCGAACTGACGGCGGGTCCGGGCGCGGGCGGTTCGTCCGCGTCCGGATCATGTCCGGGTTGGCCGGCGCCCCGGTGTCGCGTCGAACCGTTCCTCCAATACTGACGCTTGAAAGAAAAGTCGGGAATCCGACACTCAGTCATTTCCGCCGAAGTATTAAGGTAAACACCCCATTTTCAATATTAATGCCGTCGGGATGTGCAGTAAAATAGTCCAATACATGAACCATATCTCTCGCTCTGGGGAAATTATTGGGGTTTGCTCCAGTTGAGGGACGTTCAGTAGGGCTGTAGTTCGGCCTGGGGCTATCAAGATGAAACACCCTGTCATTTGGGCGACGAGCGCGCTTGTCGCCGTGGTCGCCGTGTCCGGTTTCGCGGTTGCTCGTCAGGAGCGCAGCGAGCCTGGCGTCAGTCTGGCTCGCGACGTCGTCGCCGCGGCCAGCGCGTTTGAAACCTACACCCGCGGGGCGGGCGGCATCTCGGCGGCCTTCGCCGACGGCGGCGGCGTCTCCGAGGCCCTGACCAAGGGGGCGTCGTACCGGGCCGAACAACTGGACGCCGGCATGATCGCCTACGGGGCCATCGCGGCCCTGCAGGAGCAGGCCTTCATCGACGGCGTTCGCCGGGCCACGCGGGAAACCCCTCCGGAGGTGCTGGTCGCGCGGCTGCAGGACGATCCAGAAAGCGTGATCGAGATCGAGGGCGTCGCCGCCGCCGCCAGCCGGGCCCAGGCGGCCCTGCTCAAGCGCGGCGCGCCTCTGGACGCCACGGGCAAGGCGGTGCGCAAGGCCGCCTACGACATCCAGCGCCAGGACTGGTCGAAGGGGGCGATCGTCGACAGCGCCGGTCGCCTGGCCAAGGTCAAGGCGATCTCGGCCGCTTTCTTCAATCCGAACGACCACGACACGGGCCGGCTGATCCAGGCCGCGACCGCGCCGCGCGAAGGGGCCGAGCGCACCTTCGGCGGCGGCGGCGAGGGCGGGGCGGCCTTCACCCCGGTGACCGTGCGGTCCGCGGCCCTGGCGGCCCTGGCCCTGCTGGGCGCGGCCGACGACGACCATGTCGACGACCTGGACAACGTCATGCACGAGGCCCGCAGCGCCGACTGCATGAAGATGGCCAAGCTGAACCTCTATCAGTGCCTGGCCGTGGCCGGTCCGCAGTACGAGGACGTCTTCTGCCTGGGCCAGCACGCCCTGAGCGACACGGCCCAGTGCGTCAACGACGCGGCCGGCGCGCCGCGGGCTCCGGCCTCCCCGATCCCGACGGCGGCCCCGCGCCGCATGCCGGGCTTCACGATCCCGGTCGGCGGCCAGGTCGTGGCAGCGGCTAGCGCGCCGAGCGACGGCGGCGGCTGGGCGGCTTCGTCCGCTGATCCGGAGTAACCGCCGGCGCATGATGAAACGCCCATGAAAAAGGCCTCCCGGAGCGATCCGGGAGGCCTTTGTCTTTTCAGGTCGGTCCGGGGCCTAGCGGATGCCCGGCACGTGCAGGGCGGCTTCCTTCTCGGCCTTTTGCTTGAAGACCAGGTCGCCGTACTTGCCGTACTCCATCCGGGCGATGGTGCGCTGGTGCACCTCGTCGGGGCCGTCGGCCAGGCGCAGGGTGCGGATGCCGGCATAGGCTTTCGCCAGGCCGAAGTCGGTGGTCACGCCGCCGCCGCCGTGGGCCTGGATGGCGTCGTCGATGATCTTCAGGGCCAGGCGCGGGGCCGCGACCTTGATCATGGCGATCTCCAGGCGGGCCGACTTGTTGCCGGCCTTGTCCATCATGTCGGCGGCCTTCAGGCACAGCAGGCGGCACATCTCGATGTCGATGCGGGCGTCGGCCACGCGCTCTTCCCACACCGAGTGGTCGGACACGTACTTGCCGAAGGCCTTCCGGCTCATCAGTCGCTTGACCATCTTCTCCAGCGCGACTTCCGCCGTGCCGATGGTGCGCATGCAGTGGTGGATGCGGCCGGGGCCGAGGCGGCCTTGGGCGATCTCGAAGCCGCGGCCTTCGCCCAGAAGCAGGGCGTCCTGGATCGGCACGCGCACGTCCTTGAGGATCACCTCGGCGTGGCCGTGCGGGGCGTCGTCATAGCCGAAGACCGGCAGCATGCGGACGATCTCGATCCCAGGGCTGTCCAGCGGCACCAGGACCTGGCTCTGCTGCTGGTGGCGGCTGGGGTTGTCGGGGTCGGTCTTGCCCATGACGATGGCGACCTTGCAGCGCGGATCGCCCACGCCCGAGGACCACCACTTGCGGCCGTTGATGACATAGTGGTCGCCGTCGCGCTCGATGCGGGTCTCGATGTTGGTGGCGTCAGAGCTGGCCACCGCCGGCTCGCTCATCAGGAAGGCGCTGCGGATCTCGCCGTTCATCAGCGGGCGCAGCCAGCGCTCCTTCTGCTCCAGCGTGCCGTAGCGCATCAGCACTTCCATGTTGCCGGTGTCCGGCGCCGAGCAGTTGAAGACCTCGGAGGCGAAGCCGATCTTGCCCAGCTGTTCGGCGATCAGGCTGTATTCGAGGTTGGTCAGCTGCACGCCCTCGAACTGGAACGTGTCGTCGACATGGGTCTGGCCGCTGTGGGGCGGCATGAAGAAGTTCCACAGGCCGGCAGCCTTGGCCTTGGCCTTCAGCTCCTCGACGACCTGGACGACCTTCCAGCGCTCGGCGCCCAGCACGTTCATCTCGGCCTCGTAGACCGGGATGGCCGGCACGATGTGCTCGTCCATGAACGCGGTGACGCGGTCCAGGAAGCTGCGCTGGGTGGGCGAAATGTCGAAATCCATGGCGTTTCCCGGTCCCGATTATGCTGCGTTGCGTCAAACAGTTGTTTGAATGCAAGCTAACGCCGCTTCACGTCCGGGGCAAGCTGGGAAAATCGATAGGGTCGGCGCGAGGCCTACAGCACGTAGTTCACCGCGATCACCGGCGTGACCGAGGCCGTCACGTTGCGGCCGGCCGGAACGATGCGCGCGCCCATGATCACGCCCATGACGGGACTGAAATTGTACTCGATGGCCGGGGCCAGGATCAGGGCCTGGCTGACGGGCGTGCGGCGCTCGAAGGTCGCGCCCGTGGCGTCGAGCCCGCTGATCGCCGTCGAGGCGTCGCGCTGATAGGCCAGGTCGATCGCCGCCACCCACCGGCGGGTGATGCTGTACTCGAAGGCCAGGTCGACGATGAACGAGTCGCCCGGCTTGGCGCGGCCGTCGAAGCCGGCGGGCGTGCCGTAGACGCTCTTGCCCTCTACGTCGGCGTGGCCCGAGACGGTGTAGGCGGCGTTCAGTCGCGTGCGCAGGATCCGGCCGTTGGGCGTCCAGAAATAGGTCTGGGAGTTAAGGCCCGCGGTGGTGGCGTAGGCGCCGCTGCCAAAGCCGTCGTGCGGACGGTCGTCCAGCCGGTCGTAGCGGCCGGTCGGCAGGGTCTCCTGCAGCATCACCGAGATGGTCGGCGTGCGGCCGCCTTCCTTCCACTGGGTCAAGCGATACTGGCCCTGGAGGGTGAGGTCGCCCAGCTGCACCCCGGAGCTGGAGCCCGCCTTGGTCTTCGCGTAGCCGAAGCGCGGGATCACCCCGGCCGTGAAGGTGTCGGTGACGCCGTACAGCAGGTAGGTCAGCGAGCCGAAGGTGTCGGCGGCCGGCGTGTCGTGGCGCTTCCCCTTGTCGTCGATCACGCCGTAGGGTTTGGCGTCGTAGAGATAGGGTTCGACCAGGGCGCGGCCCTTGGGCAGGGTCGAGGCGCCGGAGGCCAGGATCGGGCCGGTCCACCAGGCGTCTCTGACCGCCTGGCGCGGCGCGTCGGTCGCGAAGGCGGGCGCGGCGGCCATGGAGCCCAGGAGCACGGCCGCCATCGCGATCCGGCGCTGCTTCGAAGTCATCGGTGCCTTCCCATTCGCGTCGCGGTCTCGAGCGGCCGCGCGTTGTCGTTAGGCGGTCGCGCCGGCGGTCGCCGCCCGGAACTTGCGGCCAGGCGGTGTCGGGACGTGTCAGCAGCGCGTGGATTTGCTTTTCCGCGCGTCGTCTTGAAGCAAAGCGCGGCTTTCACCGAAAATGGGTCGCCGAAGCCTTGCCTTCGCGGCTTGCGCGGGGCCGCCGGGCAAGGGCATGGTTCGCGCCATGAACATCCAGATTCACCCGCTCGAAGGCCGCTACGTCCGGCTGGAACCCATCACCGCCGACCTGCGCGCCGAGCTGAAAGGGGCGATCGACTGCGACCCCGAGAGCTGGGAGATCATGTCGACCAACGGCTGCGGCGAAGGCTTCGCCGACTGGTGGGGCGCGCTGAAGGGCGAGACCGAGCGCGGCGAGCGGATCGGCTACGCCATCCGCCGGCTCAGCGACGGCAAGGTGGTGGGCACCTCCAGCTTCCTGAACATCCGCAAGATCCATCGGGGGCTGGAGGTCGGCTCGACCTTCCTGCATCCCGACGCCCGCTCGGGCCCGGTCAATCCGGAGTCCAAGCGCCTGCTGCTGGGCCACGCCTTCGACGCCGGCGCGATCCGGGTGGAGTTCATGGTCGACGTCCGCAACGCCCGAAGCCAGGCCGCGGTCGAGAAGCTGGGCGCCGACAAGGACGGCGTGCTGCGCAACCACAAGATCACCTGGACCGGCCACGTGCGCGACACCGCCGTGTTCTCGATCACCGACGCCGACTGGCCGGGCGTGAAGCAGCGTCTGGACTTCCGCTTGCAGGAGACCTTCGCCTAAGGGCGACGTCTTGGACTTGGTGACCAAGGTAAACCAAGCCTCCAGACCGTTTTGACGCGCGTTCAATTGTCACAGCTTTGCGAAGAACGCTGATCTTTGAGGTAAAGATGGCGTTAGCTACGTCCGCGTAAAGCTTTCGCCAAGCTTTCGCGCGTAGTTTCCGGCCCCATGACGGCGATCGCGTGCTTAAGAATCCTGGTCTCCGGATCCGCCGAGGCGGGCCGGAACGTGCCGGTCTCCCAGGTGGAAGCCGCCGCCGACCTGTATCTGAAGCACCGCTGGAAGGCCCCGCGCCGCTACGGCGCCGTCGCGCCCCTGGCCTTCGTGCTGGCCGACAACAAGGCCGACAGCCTGGACCCGGTCGAGATGCAGAGCCTGGCGGTCGAGCTGGAGGCCGGCCTGTTCCCGGATCGCGAAGCCGGCCAGGTCTGCCTGCTGACCTTCGAGGGCGACGAGCAGTCGGTCCTGCAGTTCGCCAGCCTGTCGCAAGCCTCGCTGGCCAGCCTGATCGCCGGCCGCGGCTATGCCGGTCCGGCTGGCCACGTCCAGGTGATCACCGCCGCCGAGATCCGCGCCGTGCCCAGCGCCCCCAGCGAGGCCGTCGTCGAGGAGACGCTGCAGGCCGTCCTGGACCAGACCGCGTCGGCGCAGGCCGCCGTCGCCGAACCCGTTTCTGAACCGGCGGCGACTGTCGAGGCGGCCGCCGAGCCCGTCGCCGAAGCCGCGCCGGCCGACACCGCGTCCGCCGCCGCAAAGTCCGCCGCGCCCGCCGCCGCCACCAAGCCCGCCGCGGTGAAGCCGGCTCCGGTTCCTGAAAAGCCCAAGCCGCCGCCACCGCCCGCCACCGGCTGGTGGGGCCTGTACCATCCGCCGTCCGAGTCGTTCGTCGGCGCGGTGATCGGCCTGAGGGCGGACCTGGCGACCGCTCGTCCCACCGACGACGCCCCGCTGCTGACCCGCGACCTGACCTGCCTGAACGACGCTCAGAACGCCTTCGCCAAAGCCGGCGACGCGGGCATGCTGTTCGTGCCGTTCAGCTTCTGGAACCTGACCAGCCCGGCCTCGCAGGAGGCCTACAAGCGCCGGCTGTCGCGCTATCCGCTGGCCATGCAGTCCCGCCTGGGCGCGACGATCTATGACACCCCGCGCGAGCCGTCGCTGGGCACACTGGGCCAGATCCGCACGTTCCTGGCGCCGCACTTCGCGTTCATCGACCTGAACATCACCGAGCCGAACTTCCCGGTCGGCACCCTGCGGGGCGAGCTGGCCACCAGCATCACCCTGACGCTGCCGGAAGACGACCTGCGCATCCGCATCGAGGCCATCGCCAAGTTCGCCTCGGCCCAGAGCGCCTACAAGGCCAAGGGCGTTCGCCAGGGCGTCACCGGCCTGCGCGACCCCCGCGAACTGGAAGCCTGCCGCGCCGCCGGCCTGCGCTTTGTCTCCGGCCCCGCGATCACCGACCTGATGGCCAGCCCGATCGGCGCCGCCCCGGCCCCGGCCCTGCCGCTGAAGGTCGCCTAGCCACGCTGGACGTCCTGCGACCGTGGGTCGCGGACCACGTCCCGCGCCTGGATCGAGTCCGCTAACCTTCCCGACCCATGTTGGCCGCATGACAGCGATCGCGTGCCTGAAAGTCTTCGTGGGCGACGAACTCCGGTTCGCCGATAACGACACCATGGCCGGCCTCGTGGGCAAGGTGGCCGGCGCGTATCTGGAGACCACCTGGCTGTGGCCGCGCCGCTATGGCCTGGTCGCGCCGTTCTCGTTCGTGCTGGCCGACCCGCGCGCCACCCGGCTGGACGCCCGCGAGCTGCAGGCTCTGTCGCGCGACCTGCAGCACAAGCTGTTCGGCGACAAGGGCGACGGCGACATCGTCCTGCTGATGTTCGAAGGCGACCAGACCGACGTCATGCGGTTCGCCGGCCTGCACGCCGCCGAGCTGAAGGCCCTGCTGAACGGCGAGGACGACGGCTCGATCAGCGGGCGCGTCTGCCGCATCACGCCCACCGAAGTCAGTTCGGTCGTGCCGCAGGGCGGACCCGTCCGCGGCGCGCCGACCATGGAGGAGCTGGCCGCCCTGGCGCCGGCGGCGGGCGATCCTGGTCCACCCGCTCGCGTCGGCTGGCGCGGCGTCTATCACGGACCTCGCCAGGTGTTCATCGGCAGCGTCGCCGTCTGGCGACCGGCCCGAACCGCGTCGATCTTCGGACTGTCTCCGGCGCGGCTGGAGCCCGACCGGCCCGAGGACGACATCAAGACCCTGGCCCGCGCCGCGGAGGCCCTGGCCGCCGTGCCGGCCGGTGTGATGTTCTTCCCGATCAGCTTCTCGACGATCATCAAGCCCGGCGCGCGGGCCGAGCTGCTGCCGCATCTGCAGGCCTTGCCGGCCGGATCCCGGGCGCGGTTGGCCGCGGCCGTCTACGATACGCCCCGCGCCCCATCGTTCTCGGCGCTATCACAGGTGCGACGCGTCCTGGATCCGTTCTTCGGCCGCCTGGACCTGCGGGTGGCCGACCCCGCCTTCCAGATCGAGGAATTGCCGGCCGACCTGGCCAGCAGCGTCACCCTGGTCCTGCCCCAGGCGGACGAGCCCACCCGGCTGGCGGCGATCAACCGTTTCCTGCGCGACGCCCCGATCTATCGCCGCAAGCAGGTGTGGCAGGGGATCACCGACGTCCGCACCCGCCGCGAGCTGAACCACTGCATCGAGCAGCATGCGCCGTTCCTGACGGGCGAGGCCGTCACGGACCTGCTGGAAAGCCCGGTCGGCGCCGCCGGCCTGCCCTGGCTGAACCTGCCCTTGCACGACTGGTCGTCGGCGCCGCAAGCGGCGCCGACATCGTCGGTCGCCTGAGGCGGCTTGGTCATCTTTTCGCCGCGATGGGCGACAAAACCTCGGCGCGAGGTTGGTGGGCAATCTCATGACGCCCTCTAAGGGCCTGGTTCGTGGGACAGCGTACACGATGACGTTTCGGCGTTTGAGCCGCCGCCAGCTCTGGCGGATCGCGGCGCCGATGCTGCTGGCCTCCTCGTGGGCGTCGTCCTCCCCCGCGACGGCCGACAGCCTGAAGGACCGCCTTGAAGGGCGCCTGGGCCTGCGCTCCAAGCCCGTCGCCGCGCCCAGCACCCGCTACCAGGCCGAGGGCGGCGAGATCTTCGTGCTGGACCGTACCCAATCCAAGGCTCTGCTGAAGTTCCAGGGTCGCGACGAGATCTGGCTGCTGGAGCGGCACGCCGCGCCGCGCGGCGACACCCTGTTCAAGAACGACGTCGGCGAAACCGTGCTGCGGGCCAGCAAGCTGGGCGGTCTGACCCTGTTCACGCGCCAGGCGCCCAACGGCCAAGCGGTGACCGCGACCGGGCCGGCCGACCCTTTGTCGATCCGGCGCGTCATGTCGTTCGGGGTGCTGTTCCGCAACCTGGTCGTGGCGGGACACCGCGCCACCCGCGCCGCCCAGCATGCCCTGACCGTGACCTTCCTGGACGAGGCGACCGCCGACTCCTCGGGGGCGATCGCCGATGCGGCCATCGTGGTCGCCGAGGCTTTCGAAGCCCTCGACCGCGCCGGCCGCCGCGACCAGCTGACCCGCTGGCGCAAGGTGTACCTGACCCTGGGCGACAAGGCCGACGTGAAGGCCGACGGCGAGGTGCTGGTGATCGTGCTGAACCCCAAGAAGGGCTTCGCGGGGCGCCCGTCCTCGGCCAGGATCGCCCGGACCCTCAAGCGCGGACGCTGAGCGCCGCCGGATCAATCCGTGCAAAGCGCGACCGAAGACCGGATTCGCGCTGGATTTGTCGCCCGACGCCGATCACCTTGGGCGACGACTTGAGGTTGACGGGCGGGGCGAGACGATGAGCTGTGTGAAACGAACGACGGGCGCGGCCCAGGCCGCGCTGGTGACGGCCGCCGTACTGGCGATCGCGGGAGCCGCCCACGCCGCCAAGCCGGTCGCCCAAACCCCCGAAGCCCGCACCGCCGCCCGCTTCGAGGCCGTGGTCAAGGATCGCGCCCAGCTGCGGCTGTTCCTGCGGGCCATGCCCAAGGGCGGCGACCTGCACAATCACCTGTCTGGCGCGGCCTATGCCGAGGACTTCCTGGCCTGGGCCGGCGAGGGCGACCTGTGCGTCACCACCGACGTCCTGCCGTCCATCGTCGCCGGCCCCTGCGACGGAACGGGCAAGGTCGCGGCCAAGGGCCTGGCCCGGGCCGATACGGCGCTCTACAACCGGGCGATCAACGCGCTGTCGATGCGCAACTACAATCCCGGCGCGGACGGCGCCATGGCCTCGGGCCACGACCAGTTCTTCGCCACCTTCGGCCGGTTCGGCGCGGGGGGCGACGGCAAGCTGGGGGCCATGCTGGCGGTGGCCCGCGAGTACGCCGCCGGCGACACCGTGAGCTATGTCGAGACCTCGGTGAACCCCTCGTCGATGGGCCAGCTGGCCTGGTCGTTCGCCGACACGCCGTGGACCGACGACTTCGCCGGCGCCCTGGCGGCTATCAGGCCCAAGCTGCCGGCCATGGTCGCTCAGGCCCGCCAGGAGTTCGACGCCGCCGAGGCCGACGCCGATCAGCGCCAGGGCTGCCTGGCGCAAAAGCCGCGCACCGGCCCGTGCGCCGTGACGCTGGGCTACCAGGCCTTCGCCGGGCGCATCCTCAAGCCGTCGGTGGTCTTCGCCCAGCTGGCCTCGGCCTTCGCCCTGGCGCAGGGCGATCCGCGCTTCGTCGGGGTCAACATCGTCGCGCCCGAGGATCATCCGGTTTCGCTGGGCGACTATCGCCTGCACATGCGGATGCTCCAGTACCTGAAGACCCAGTATCCGGACGTGAAGCTGTCGCTGCACGCCGGCGAACTGACCCTGGGCCTGGTGACCCCGCGCGAGCTGCGCTTCCACATCCGCGAGGCGGTCGAGGTGGCGGGCGCCGACCGCATCGGCCACGGCGTCGACATCGCCTACGAGGACGGCGCCCACGAGCTTCTCGCTCGCATGGCGCGTGACCGGATCGCGGTCGAGGTCAACCTGACCAGCAATGACGTCATCCTGGGCGTCAAGGGCGCCGACCACCCGCTGCACCTCTACCGCAAGGCCGGGGTGCCGTTCGTGCTGTCCACCGACGACGAGGGCGTCTCGCGCATCGACCTGACCAACGAGTATCTGCGCGCCGTCACCGAGCAGGGCCTGACCTACGCCGACCTCAAGGCCGCCGCCCGCGCCAGTCTGGAATACAGCTTCCTGCCGGGCCCCAGCCTGTGGGCCTCGCCCCGCACGCCGGTCACGGCCTGCGCCAAGGCTGGAGCGGCCTGCGACGCCTTCCTGGCCGGCAGCCGGAAGGCGGCGGCGCAATGGCGGCTGGAGCGCGAGTTCCAGGCGTTCGAGGCGGCGAGGCCCTGATCGATGCGACTTCGCGCGAAAGTCGCGCCGCACCTGCCCAGGTTGTGCTATCCCGGGGTGATAATCCGGGGGAAGCCTTCATGGTCCAGATCACCGTCGTCAATTCCACCGACCAGTCCGCCGAGCTGGTGATGAGCAAGGGCGGGGGCGGCAAGGCCCTGGCGCTGTCGGGCCGGATCCCCGTCGCCGCCGACACGGTGGTGATCGTGCCGCCGGTCAAGGCCTACACCGCCTATGCTTCGGTCACGCTGGACGACAACGACTACATAACCAACACCGTGCACCTGCCCGATCCGGCGTGGCGGCTGACCGCGCGGATCGAGCGCGCGGGCGAGCTCTTCTCGTTCGAGCTGGTGGGCGAGCGCGGCGAGGTTCCCGAGCGGATGACCCTGGTCAACACCGTGGACGCCCCGACGGTCTTCGCCGTCGACGGCCACGCGGCCGGCCATGCCGACGACCCGATCCTGACCTCGCGCTGGGTGGTCGAGCCGCGCGACCGTGTCGAGATCGGCACGGGCGAGGCCTACGCCTTCTACGCCATCGTCAACGGCGTCACGACGGACACGGTCATGGCTGATCCCCGGCCGGGCCAGGACGTGACGGTGCAGATCGTCAGCCTGGACGACGGCATGCCCGGCCTGGTGCTGGTCGAGCCGGCCTGAGCCTGCTCAGCTCGGCGGATCGGGGAAGGTGAAGACCACGCTGGGGGCCGAGCGCTCGGCCGGGCCGTGATAGACCGCCTCGATGTTGTTGCCGTCCGGGTCGTAGGCGAAGGCGGCGTAGTAGCCGGGGTGGTAGGGCCGCTCGCCCGGCCCGCCGTTGTCGCGCCCGCCATTGGCCAGGGCGGCGGCGTGGAACCGCTGGACGGTCGCCTCGTCGGGGGCCTGGAACGCCAGGTGGATGTGGCTGGCCGGCTCGCCCACGTCGACCCACAGCTCGTCGGCGTAGAAGAACTGGCCGATATGCTCGTCCTCGCCCTCGACGACGGGGATGCCCAGCACCTCGAACACGGCCTTGTAGAACCGCTTCATGGCGGCCAGGTCCTGGGTGCGAAGCTGGATGTGGTCGATCATGCGGCCGCGATGGATCTGCATGGGAGGTCTCCGGAGAACGACGTTCCGGGATCAACGTAGACGCGCGCGGCGCAGTTTCTGTCAGCAGTGGGGAGGCCTCCCTTGCCCCCTACGGATCGCTTCGCGATCGTCACCCCCCATTGGGGGAAGAAGGCGCGGCGGTGGGCGCGCGTCCTCCGCCCCCCATGGGGGCGGACAGACCGCGAAGCGGTCAGGTGGGGGCAAGTGAGTGTGATCCCACGCCAATCTGGCTGGGAGTTGGGAGGCGGCGGAGCGTCCGGGCCATGCCCGGATGAGTGGTTTAGCAGAGTACCGTTTCGACACGTCTCGAACGCTCCGCGCGGACCGTTTTCCAGAAGCCTTCGGATCGCGGATTTTTAACCCGCTCCGATGGAGGCCCCCGACGGGCGGAAGGTTGACGTCCCTTCCGGACCGCCCGGGCGATTTCAGCCCGGGCCTGTCGCGTCCGCCGATCCTTCGCCGCCAGGGCTTCGTCCTGTGTTGCAAGGAACCTGCCCTGGACCGTCGCGAAGGCGTCACCCAAGACCACCGACGAGCGCTTCCCGCTCGATCGCCCCTGTCGCACGTTTCGGTCGCCGGCCGGACGTCCTCCCCACGACAGGGCGAGGCCTAGTATGCGGGCGGTTTAAGCGCGGCGGCGGTTGTGACGCTGATTTTGTTGCAGAGTGTTGAATTGGCTGGGGTTTGGTTGGGTGGTTGCGGGGATTGAGCGCGCTGGATCCCCGCAAGCCTTCTCCTCACCCGCGTAGCGGGGGAGGTGGCGCGATGCGAATACGCATCGTGACGGAGGGGGCGTTTGCCGCTGCACGACGCCCCCTCCGTCTCGCCGCTGCGCGCCGATCCACCTCCCCCGTTTCACGGGTGAGGAGAAGCGCCCGCAGCGGCGAGGCCCCGCCTTGAAACCTTGGATGCCAAGCGTGCCCTGTGGACTGACCGAGTCAAGGACGCCGCGCCGCGCCGCCGCTCGGCGGCCGTCCCGAGGGCCGGCGGAGCCGGTCCTTGACTCGGTCAGTCCACAGAGCTCCCATCCACCAAGGGTTTAAGGCGGAGCCGCAGCCGGCGTGGGCGGATGGGAAAAATTGGCTGAGGATAGTTAGCTGTGTTGGCGCACCCTGGGGAATTGGAGACTTGCCTCACCGCCCGGAAAGGGATCTCACGGGACCATCTACCCATTCGCGTGGCGTCCATTTTGAAAGTGCTTTAACGACAGCCTTTGTCCCGGCAGCCTCGACCTGATCCAAGGCGACACTGGCAATGGACGATGCGATCGGTTGTGCGACCGTTGCCAGACCACCTGTAAGGTAATTGATGATCAAAGAGGACAAGCCCTCCCAAGCAATGATTTTTACCGCCTTTGGAACTGGAGACAGCTTCGGTTCCTTCGCGAGAATGGCTTTGTGGTATTCAGTGACAATGTGTCGGCCTGGCTTTTGCATGCCTATCCAGGATTTCATCTGACGGGTGTCGTCAGTTTCAAGCAGATCTAGAAGCTCAACAAATGAGAGCGTGCCCTCATTGATCATCTGACGGAACGATAACTTATCGAGTACAACGCTTTGGAAGTCCGCTATCTGGCGGGCGTTCTCGCCGTGCAGCCGCTGCAATGCAGTGATCTTGGTATGAAGCAGGTCCGAAGCCAGGGGCTTAAGCCAGATGTCGTTGTTGGCGGATGCCGACTTCCTTATTGTCGTGTTGAGCGCCAGTATTTCGACTGCGAAATTAGCGGCGTTTGGGCGTGCCTCGTTGCCCGGCGCATCGAAGACAAATCTAGTGTTGGCAACGAGCGCTTGCACCTCAGGCTGGTTCATGCCGTGGTTGGGTACGATCTCGCGATGAAATTTCAGATCGGAAAGATCGGCCCCAGGATAGAATTGTCTGAAGTATGTAGTGGCCAAATCCCCGACAATTTCGGACTCGTGGAGTTCATCAAGTGTAGTGACCCCGACAAGGGCATCTGCCTTCTCGAAGGTGGTGTACTGTGCAACGCGCTCAAGGAAGTCGCGGTTTGCCTTTGTGATGCCAAACCGACGCAAGTAGGACTCGAACATAACCTGGCGCGGTGTTTCCCACAAAACGCTGCCCGATCCGGCCATGCTGATAGTGTTAAGGCAAAAGGCCGGCCGACCGTCCCCGGCTATGAGATTGGGCGCGGCAGGGTAAGAATCGAAGAAGTGCAGATGCAAGTGGCCATTCTGCAACGCCCGGATCAGTACGGGCGGTGTCATAGTCTTGGCGAGCCGCTCAAAGCTTCCACGGTCAACGGTGAGGTCGACACGACCGAAATAGACCATAGCTTCGGCTAAGGCCCCAGGATCGAAATATCCTCGATCGATCGCGACAGCTTCGAGCATTGATCTATATAGTGCGTTTCTACTATCAAGTAAAAAAACAGATAATCGTCAAGCTAGCAAAAGCGGCTTTATTGGTTTTCGGCACTTCGGTCGCCCGCCCCTACCTTCTCCCAAACAACCGCTCAATATCCGCCAGCTTCAGCTCCACATAAGTCGGCCGCCCGTGGTTGCACTGGCCCGAGTGCGGCGTCGCCTCCATCTCGCGCAGCAGGGCGTTCATCTCCACCGCGTTGAGCCGCCGTCCCGCCCGGACGCTGCCGTGGCAGGCCATGGTGGAGCAGACCTCCTCCAGGCGTTCCTTCAGGGCCAGGGCCTGGCCGTTCTCGGCCAGGTCGTCGGCGATGTCGCGGACCAGGCCCGCGGCGTCGGTCTTGCCCAGCAGGGCTGGGGTCTCGCGGACCAGGACGGCGCCGGGGCCGAAGCTTTCGAGGACCAGGCCCAGCGAGGCCAGCTCCTCCGAGCGGGCGACCACGCGTTCGGCCTCGGCGGGGTCCAGCTCGACCACCTCGGGCAGCAGCAGGGTCTGGCGCGCGACGCCGCCGGCCGCCATCTCGCCCTTCATGCGCTCGTAGACCAGGCGCTCGTGGGCGGCGTGCTGGTCGACGATGACCACGCCGTCGCGGGTCTGGGCGACGATGTAGGTCTCGTGCACCTGGGCCCGGGCCGCGCCCAGCGGGAAGTCGACGGGGTCGAACACCGGGGCGGGGCCGTGGTGCGGCTCGTGGCCCGGATAGGCGATGGACGGCGGGGCGTCGTAGCCGCCATAGGCCGCCTCGCGCACCGCCTCGGCCACGCCGCCCCCTTCGCCGCCGAACGCCTCGGCGCGGGTGGCGTAGGCCTCCTCCGGCGCGGACTCGTAGCGGGCCGAGACGTCCGACAGGCCCGGCAGCACCTGGGGCGCGGGCCGCGCCCACCCGCCGCCTTGCCAGGCCGAGAACCCGGCGGGGGAGGGGCCCCCTTGATAGGAATTGGGCTGGTAGCCGCCGCCTTGGAAGGCCTGGGGCGGAACCATCGACTGCGCCCGGATGGCGTCCAGCGCGCTGGCCGCCGTGGTGGTCGAGGACCGGTGCCCCGCCGCCGCCAGGGCGTGGCGCAGGCCGCCGACGATCAGGCCGCGCACCAGGGCCGGGTCGCGGAACCGCACCTCGGCCTTGGCCGGGTGGACGTTGACGTCGACCTCGGCCGTGTCGAGCGACACATAGAGCGCCGCCGTCGGATGCCGGTCCCTGGCCAGGAAGTCGGCATAGGCCGCGCGCAGGGCCCCCTGCAACAGCCGGTCGCGCACCGGGCGGCCGTTGACGAACAGGTACTGGTGGGCGGCGTTGCCGCGGTTGTAGGTGGGCAGGCCGATGAAGCCCGACAGGCGCACGCCGTCGCGGGTCTGGTCGATCTCCAGGGCGTTGTCGTGGAAGTCGCGGCCCAGCACGGCCGAGAGGCGGGCGAGGCGCCCCTGCGGACCGGGGTGTTCGGGCGGCAGGCGCAGGATGCGGCGGCCGTCGATGTCCAGGGAAAAGCCGACGGCCTCGTGGGCCATGGCCTGGCGCTTGAGCTCCTCGGTGATGGCCAGGGCCTCGGCGCGCTCGGACTTCATGAATTTCAGGCGCGCGGGGGTGGCGTAGAACAGGTCGCGCACCTCGATCCGCGCCCCGTGGTCGCCGGCGAAGGCGGCGGGCGAGACGTCGCCGACGCTGCCGCCCTCGACCAGGATCGAGAAGGCGTCGGGCTGGCCCTTGGCGCGCGACGAGATGGAGAGGCGCGCCACCGAGCCGATCGAGGGCAGGGCCTCGCCCCGGAAGCCCATGGTGTGGATGCGCAGCAGGTCCCACAGGCCGTCCTCGTCGGGCGCCAGCTTGGAGGTGGCGTGGCGCTCGATGGCGACGGGCAGCTCTTCGGCGCTGAGGCCGCAGCCGTCGTCGGCCACCAGGATGCGGGTCAGGCCGCCGCCATGGGCCTCGACCTCGATCCGCGTGGCGCCGGCGTCGATGGCGTTGTCGACCAGCTCCTTGATGGCGCTGGCGGGACGCTCGACCACCTCGCCGGCGGCGATGCGGTTGACGGTCTCGGGCGGCAGGCGGCGGATCGGCATGGACGGGGACGCTTTCGGGGGCGCGGCCTTGGCGGGGGCCGCATTGCAGCATGGTAATTTGACCGGCGAAGCTTGGCCGATCCAACTGTGGAAGACCGATCATTCTAGATCGATTCCGCCACGGCTGGAGACACACAGATAGTGACCGACGCTCGCTTCGCCGCACCTCGCCCTGTCATCCCGGCCGCAGCGAAGCGTAGAGCCAGGACCGCCGGAAGCGCGGCGCTCAGGCGTCGGTCCCGGATCTTCGCGCTGCGCGCTGCGTCCGGGATGACAGCGCTGGGTTTGCTGGCCTGCGTCTGGTCTCCCGCCCTGGCCCAGCAGGCCGTCGACGCTTCCGGACCGATCGACCTGAAGCGCGTGGACCCCGACGCCAACCTCGTCGACGAACTGATCGTCAACGCCCCCATGCCGGGCCCGGCCTGGTGGAAGGTCAGCGACGGTGACACCACGGTCTATGTGCTGGGCGTGCCGGCCATGATCCCCAAGGACCTGGAGGTCGACGACACGGTGTTCAAACGCCGGGTGGACGGGGCCAACGTGCTGATCATGGGCCAGGAGGCCGAGCTGAGCGTGCCGCGCCTGGTGATGCTGGTCATGGGCGGGCGGCGCTTCTTCCTGACCGATCGGCCGATGCGCGAGACCCTGCCGCCGGACCTGCGCGCCCGGCTGGAGGCGCGGCTGAAGCTGATGAAGAAGAAGCCGGACGAGTTCGACGACATCAAGCCCGCCTTCGCCGGCTTCATCATCGCCCACGCGGGCAACGAGGGCGGGGTGTCGATCAGCCTGGGCTGGGGCCCCGAGCATTTCCGCGACCTGGCCAAGGGCGAGGACATCGAGAAGAAGCCGCGCATCCAGGACCTGTCCGACTACAGCCTGGTCGGGGCGATCAAGAGCCTGGGCGGGGCGCCCCAGCCGCTGCAGGAGCTGTGCCTGGACGCGGGGCTGCGCCAGGCCGAGAGCTGGCAGGGCGGGATCAAGGTCAACGCCGAGCGCTGGGCGCGGGGCGAGGTGCGCGAGGTGCTGTCGGCCGACCGCGGCTTCTCGCGCTGCCTGGCCTCCAACCCCTCGATCGCCCGCGAACTGCGCGACGGCCGCGACGACGCCGTGCGGGCCATCTCCGCGGCGCTGAAGAAGCCGGGCAAGGCGGTGGCGGTGATCGAGCTGCGCTCCCTGCTGGCGGAGGGCGGGGTGCTGGACCAGCTGCGGGGCAAGGGGTTCAAGGTGGAGACGCCGGGGGGGTGAGGGCAGAGGCTCACCCACTTGCCCCCACCTGACGGCTTCGCCGTCTGTCCGCCCCCATAGGGGGCGGATGGAGCGGAGGCGACCCGCTCCCCTCTTCCCCCTGTGGGGGAAGACGATCGCGAAGCGATCCGTAGGGGGCAAGTGGTCACCAAAACAAAAGGCCCGGAAGTTCGCACTTCCGGGCCTTCTTAAATTCAGCGAACCAAACCCGGCCCTACAGGCCCGGCAGCTTGATCTTGCTTTCCTTTTCGCGGGCGATGACGATCGTGCCGTTGCCGGTCAGTTCCTTGAGGCGGGCCTCTTCGGTGGCGGCGTCGACCGGGGTCGCGTCGGTGGCGCCGGTTTCGGCGGCGGTCGGCGCGGCGGTCTTGGCGTCCTTCTTCCAGAACATGACTTTCTGGGCGAAGCTCTCGTCCTTGTGGGCCAGGTCGCCGTTCTCGTCGTCGACGACGAAGCGGATCAGGGGGTCGGCCTTGTCGACGCCGGCCTTGGCGACCAGCAGCTTCTCGCCGTCCGAGCGGCCGGCGGCGTTGCTCTGGCCGATCAGGGCCTGGCGCGCGGCGCTTTCGGGCTGCAGCTCCTGCGGGCGCGGCTCTCCGGGGGCCGGCGGGCGCAGGCTGTAGTCGGGCGGCACCACCAGCGGGGCCTTGGTGACCACGCGGAATTCGTCAGGAACCACCTTGCTCATGCCCAGCGCCTTGGACGTGGACTGGCAACCGGCGAGGCCCATGGCGGCCACGGAGGCCAGAACGCCCAGGGTCGCGACCCGATAGAAACTCATGA
>Ga0209256_1000347_pt1 | contig 75262 bp, 51 predicted proteins | sample AraplaCol_mCL_r2_2_FD_184270 | JGI IMG/M metagenome (GOLD analysis project Ga0209256, IMG submission 184270) | Arabidopsis root microbial communities from North Carolina, USA - plate scrape MF_Col_mCL_r2 (SPAdes) (version 3) | ecosystem: Host-associated > Plants > Roots > Endosphere | place...
TCACCACGGTACCGCGGCCCGAGATCGAGAACACGTCTTCCACTGGCATCAGGAAGGCGCCGTCCACAGCGCGCTCTGGCGTTGGGATGTAGCTGTCCAGGGCTTCTGCCAGTTGCATGATCGCCTGTTCGCCCAGCGGGCCGGTGTCGCCGTCCAGCGCCATACGTGCCGAACCTTTAACGATTGGCAGGTCGTCGCCCGGGAACTCGTATTTCGAGAGGAGCTCGCGCACTTCCATTTCCACCAGTTCCAGCAGTTCTGCGTCGTCGACCAGGTCGCACTTGTTCAGGAACACGATGATGTAAGGCACGCCAACCTGACGGGCCAGCAGGATGTGTTCGCGGGTCTGTGGCATTGGGCCGTCAGCTGCGGAGCACACCAGGATTGCGCCGTCCATCTGCGCAGCGCCGGTAATCATGTTCTTGATGTAGTCGGCGTGGCCTGGGCAGTCAACGTGGGCGTAGTGGCGGCCGGCGGTTTCGTACTCAACGTGCGCGGTGTTGATGGTGATGCCGCGTGCTTTTTCTTCTGGAGCAGCGTCGATCTGGTCGTAGGCTTTCGCTTCGCCGCCGAATTTCTTCGACAGCACGGTTGCGATTGCAGCGGTCAGGGTGGTCTTGCCGTGGTCAACGTGACCGATGGTGCCAACGTTCACGTGCGGTTTAGTCCGCTCGAACTTTTCTTTTGCCATTTTGATTCTTCCTCAGAACTAGATTTAAGGTTGCCGGCCGGGAGGATCGCCCCCGGCCTTCAATTTACGGAATTACTTAGCTTTAGCGGTGACGATCGCGTCGATCACGTGCTTAGGCGCTTCGGAGTAGTGCTTGAATTCCATCGTGTAGGTTGCACGGCCTTGCGTTGCGGAACGCAGGGTGGTCGAGTAACCGAACATTTCGGACAGCGGCACTTCAGCTTTGATGATCTTGCCACCGCCGCCTGGGATTTCGTCCATGCCCTGCACCATACCGCGGCGGGACGACAGGTCGCCCATCACGGTACCGGCGTAGTCTTCCGGCGTTTCCACTTCCACAGCCATCATTGGCTCCAGAATCACTGGGGAGGCCTTACGGCAGCCTTCCTTGAATGCCATCGAAGCAGCCATCTGGAACGCGTTTTCGTTCGAGTCCACATCGTGGTAGGAACCGAAGAACAGCGTTACTTTCACGTCCACCACTGGGTAGCCGGCCAGAACACCGGTGTTCAGCGTGCCGCGCACACCCTTCTCAACTGCAGGGATGTATTCGCGAGGAACGGTACCGCCCTTGATGGCGTCCACGAACTCGAAGCCCTTGCCGGCTTCTTGCGGTTCGATCTTCAGCACCACGTGGCCGTACTGGCCGCGGCCGCCCGACTGCTTGACGAACTTGCCTTCGGATTCTTCGCAGGTCTTGCGGATCGTTTCGCGGTAGGCCACCTGTGGCTTGCCGACAGTCGCTTCCACGCCGAATTCGCGCTTCATACGGTCAACGATAATTTCCAGGTGCAGCTCGCCCATACCACCGATGATGGTCTGGCCGGATTCTTCGTCGGTCTTCACGCGGAACGAAGGATCTTCCTGTGCCAGGCGGTTCAGGGCCAGGCCCATTTTTTCCTGGTCGGACTTGGTCTTCGGCTCAACTGCCTGCTGGATCACTGGCTCAGGGAACTCCATGCGTTCCAGGATGATCATCGAGGAAGGATCGCACAGGGTTTCGCCGGTGGTCACGTCTTTCAGGCCCACGGCAGCAGCGATGTCGCCGGCGCGCACTTCTTTGATCTCTTCACGCTGGTTGGCGTGCATCTGCAGGATACGGCCCAGGCGCTCTTTACGGTTCTTCACCGAGTTCAGCACGGTGTCGCCCGAGTTGATCATGCCGGAGTACACGCGGAAGAAGGCCAGCTGGCCCACGAACGGGTCAGTCATGATCTTGAATGCCAGCGCCGAGAACTTCTCGTCGTCGGCAGCCTTACGGGTTGCTGGCTGTTCGTCTTCGTCGGTACCGGCCACTGGTGGGATGTCCACTGGGGATGGCAGGTATTCGATGACGGCGTCCAGCATCGCTTGCACGCCCTTGTTCTTGAACGCGGTACCGCACAGCATCGGCACGATTTCGGAAGCGATGGTACGGGTACGCAGCGCCTTCTTGATCTCGGCTTCGGACAGGTCGCCCTCTTCCAGGTACTTGTTCATCAGCTCTTCGGTGGCTTCGGCAGCTGCTTCAACCATCTTCTCGCGCCACTCGGCAGCGGAATCGGCCAGCTCGGCTGGAATGTCCACGTAGTCGAACTTCATGCCCTGGGACGCGTCGTCCCACAGGATGGCCTTCATCTTGACCAGGTCGATCACGCCCTTGAAGTTGTCTTCAGCGCCGATCGGGATCTGGATCAGGACCGGGTTGGCCTTCAGGCGGGCACGCATCTGCTCGTAGACCTTGAAGAAGTTGGCGCCGGTACGGTCCATCTTGTTCACGAAGGCCAGACGTGGCACTTTGTACTTGTTAGCCTGGCGCCATACGGTTTCCGACTGTGGCTGCACGCCGCCCACTGCACAGTAAACCATGCAGGCGCCGTCCAGAACGCGCATCGAACGTTCCACTTCAATGGTGAAGTCAACGTGGCCCGGGGTGTCGATGATGTTGATGTGGTGTTCTGGGAAGTTGTTGGCCATGCCTTTCCAGAAGCAGGTGGTCGCCGCGGAGGTAATGGTGATGCCGCGCTCTTGTTCCTGCTCCATCCAGTCCATGGTTGCTGCGCCGTCGTGCACTTCACCAATCTTGTGGTTCACGCCGGTGTAGAACAGCACGCGCTCGGTAGTGGTGGTCTTACCGGCGTCGATGTGAGCGGAGATACCGATATTGCGGTAGCGCTCAATGGGGGTCTTGCGGGCCATAATTAATCCTAAATCTTTTAATGGACAAAACCGAGCAGCATTTTTCGATCAAAAAATGTGCCCGGCTTGAACAACAGATAAGCGGCCGGCACTGCCGGCCGAAAATTTTTAGAAGCGGAAGTGCGAGAACGCCTTGTTCGCTTCAGCCATGCGGTGCACTTCGTCACGGCGCTTCATTGCACCGCCACGGCCTTCCGCGGCTTCCATCAGCTCACCGCCGAGGCGTTGTGGCATGGATTTTTCGCTGCGCTTGTTGGCAGCTTCACGCAGCCAGCGCATGGACAGCGCCAGGCGGCGCACTGGACGCACTTCAACCGGCACCTGGTAGTTGGCGCCGCCAACACGGCGGGACTTCACTTCAACCAGCGGCTTGGCGTTGTTGATCGCTGCAGCGAACACTTCCAGAGGGTCCTTGCCGGACTTTTGCTGGATGTGGTCGAATGCACCGTAGATGATGTTTTCTGCGACCGATTTTTTACCGGACAGCATCAGAACGTTCACGAATTTCGCGACTTCGGTGTTACCGAATTTTGGATCCGGCAGGATCTCGCGCTTGGGTACTTCACGACGACGTGGCATGTTATTTCCTTCCTGTCTTCAGTTGAGCGCCAACTGTTCTGGCACTCGCGGTGGCCATCATAGCCATCCACTTACTCGGTCTCGCGACCGCCTCAACTTCAAATTAAACTGCTGAATTACTTCTTGGCTGCTTTGGCGCGCTTGGCACCGTACTTCGAGCGAGCCTGCTTACGGTCTTTCACGCCCTGGGTATCCAGAGAGCCGCGGACCATGTGGTAACGCACACCTGGCAAGTCTTTCACACGACCGCCGCGCAGCAGCACGACACTGTGTTCCTGCAGGTTGTGGCCTTCACCGCCGATGTACGAAATCACTTCGAAACCGTTGGTCAGGCGCACCTTGGCGACTTTACGCAGTGCCGAGTTAGGCTTCTTAGGAGTGGTGGTGTACACACGGGTGCACACGCCACGCTTTTGCGGGCAGTTTTCAAGTGCCGGCGATTTGCTCTTCACGACCGCAGCGGTACGTGGTTTGCGAATCAGTTGATTGATGGTTGGCATCGTTCTAAATCCAACAAAATTACAGCGTTGACAACCCGAACCCGCAGGTCCGGGGGCTAAAACCGATCTCAAAGAGATGCGTTGCAGAGGCACGAAAAGCCACCCTCAGCGGAGCGGCCGGTCAAATGCGTAAACGAAGCGCAGACTAAATTGAGAACTCGCGAGTATATACGCCCCCTCCCGCCCAGTCAACCGGTTTGCGGAAAAATTAGGCAACCTGCTGTGCCCGCCACACTGACACCAAGGGGTCTGGCCCCATGGTGTCAGTGCCTCAGCCATAATGGCGGGATGCGCCTGCTGCTCCGCCCTTCCCATCTTTTCATTTTATTAACGTATCTAGCCCTGTCGGCGGTGCCCTTCATTCCGCTCGCGCTGGGCAAGCCGGTGCCGCAGGCCTGGCAGATCCTCGGCATCGAGATTGTGGCCTGGGCGGCGGTGTGGGCAGTGTTCGGCCGGCCGGCGCGCTTTCACTGGCTGCTGCTGCCCGCTTTCCTCGCGCTGCCGACCGAAATCTACCTGATCGTGTTCTACGGCCAGGGCATTTCCACCCACCACCTCGGCATCCTGGCCGAAACCAGCCCGAAGGAGGCGATGGAATTCCTCGGCCAGAAGGTGTGGAGCATGCTGGCCGTGATGGTGCTGGTGGCCGTGTGGTGGGTGGCCAGCTTCCGCGCCGCGCGCCAGACCAGGGAACTGGACTGGCACGATGCCTCACGCTGGGTGGTGACCGGGCTGCTTGCCGTGTTCGGCCTGCTGGGCGCCTATGCCTGGGAATTCGGTGTCCGGCCAGGCACGCCGGTTGCGGACGCTTCGGACAGCGCCTCCGCGTCCGCCGTGTCCGGCGCCGCGGTCACCGGCCTGAAACTGGGCGCCCTGCCGCGCTGGGCCGAGGTGCCGGTGGAATTCGACGCCTTTATCAAGTCCTGGCCATTCGGCCTGCTGGCGCGCGGCGTGGACTTCTATAAGGAGCGCCGCTACCTCGCCGAACTCAATGAGCGCAGCAGCCATTTCCGCTTCGGCGCGCACCAGGTGGCGATCGACAGCACGCCGGAAGTGGTGGTGCTGGTGCTGGGCGAGTCCTCGCGCTATGACCGCTGGAGCCTGAACGGCTATGCGCGCGACACCAATCCCCTGCTGTCGAAGGAAGAAAACCTGGTGGCGCTGAGCGATGTGGTGACCTCGGTGGCCGCGACCCGGCTCTCGGTGCCCGTCATCATCTCGCGCAAGCCCGCGATGCAGAGCCTGAGGGATGGCTTCAATGAGAAATCCTTCGTCAGCGCCTATAAGGAGGCGGGCTTCAAGACCTGGTGGCTGTCGAACCAGATCTCCTTCGGCAAGTTCGACACGCCGGTGTCCGTGTTCGCGAAGGAGGCGGACGTGATCCAGTTCCTGAACCTGGGCGGCTTCACCAATAACTCGAACTTCGATGAGATACTGTTCGAGCCGCTGCAGCACGCGCTGGCCGATACGGCGTCGAAAAAGCTGATCGTGCTGCACACGCTGGGCAGCCACTGGAACTACAGCCAGCGCCACCCGCAGTCCTTCGACAAATGGAAGCCTTCGCTGTTCGGCATCGACAAGCCGGTCTACACCGACCTCGATATCAAGCCCCAGCTGAACAACAGCTACGACAACTCCATCCTGTATACAGACTGGTTCCTGTCGCAGGTGATCGCATCGCTGAAAGCGGGCGGGCAATCGGCCGCCCTGCTGTATGTGGCCGACCACGGCCAGACCCTGTATGACGGCAGCTGCCGCATCGCCTTCCACGGCCATAACACCCAGTATGAATTCCACGTCCCCGCCTTAGTGTGGTATTCAGACCAGTATGTGGAACGCTATCCGGAAAAGATCAACCTGCTGGCCAAGCGCCGCAAGGCGAAGCTGGCCACGGAAAACATGTTCCACACCCTGCTGGACATGGCCGATATCCGCTACCCCGGCGACCGCCTGGAGTGGAGCTTCCTCAGCCGCGACTTCAAGCGCCACAAGCGCTATGTGGACAGCTACGGCTGGACCGATTACGACAACTCCACCTTCAAGGGCGATTGCCGCGAGGTGATTGACAAGGGCAAGCCCCTCAGCCGCTAATCGCAGCGCGCTCCCTGATCTGCGCCAGCAGTTCGCCATGCACCTGCACGGCCTTTTCCTGGATTTGCAGGCTGAATCCCTGCTCCCCCAGCAAGGCAAGGCCATTGGTCTCACCCAGGATGCCGTGTTCCAGCCGCATCCCCTGCCCATTGCGCCGCACGCAGAGCGGCGCCAGATGGTCTTTCAGCAGCGTAGCCAGCACCAGGTTGTGGGAGGACACCAGCACGGTGCCGCGCTGCGCCAGCTCTTCCATTACCGCGGCCGCAGCCGATACCGATTCGAGGTGGTTCGTGCCGCGGAAAATCTCGTCCACGATGAACAGCGCCGGCCCCTCCCCGGCAATGGCGAGCAGCTCGCGGGCGCGCCGCAGTTCGGCGATGTAGAGGCTCTCGCCGCTTTCCAGCGCATCCTCGGTCTGCATGCTGGTGTAGACCGGAAGGTCCGGCAGGCGCGCGCTGCGGGCATAGCAAAAGCCGAAGGCGCGCGCCGTCACCGTATTCAGGCCCACGGCGCGCAGCAGGGTGCTCTTGCCTGCGCCATTCTGTCCTGAGATGAAGGCACCCGTCCCGCGCAACGACAGGTCCAGCGCCAGCGGTGCGGGCAGCAAGGGATGCAGCACGCCCTGCAGTTCCAGCTCGCCACGCTGCGAGCGCCCGCTCCAGCAGAACTGCTCAAGACCAGATAGATGGCGCGCCAGCGCAAGATCGGCCTCCAGCGCGGCAACGCGTTCGTAACAGCTCCTGAGCAGGGCCAGATGCTGCGCGACCAGCGCACGGCTGGCGAAGTAGTGGCTGATATTCCGCAGCAGCAGCCATTCGCTGTACTCCCGCAGCAAGGGCATGCGCGCCAGCACCGATTGGCTCAGCTGGCGGCCCAGCCGCCGCACGGCAGCGCTTTCGTCCGGCCAGACGGTGCTGCATGCGGCCAGCATCAGCTGCAGCGAACGCAGTTCGCGCTCCCATTCGCGCACGCGGTCATGCCACACGGCCTGCAGGGCCAGCATCAGGCCACAGAGGCCGAGTGCGGGCAGCCATAAGCCGCCCCACAGCATCGCCGCCGCCATGCAGGCCAGCAGGGCGACGGGCAACAGGGCAAGCCACCGCGCCCACCACGGCGCGGCGGGCAATGCGGCGCCGAACAGGGTTTCGCTGACTTCCGCATCGGCCTCGCGCATGCCGCGGCACGCTGTCTCAAGCCGTGTGCGCAATGGCGCGTCCGCAACGCAGGCCTGCACCTGTTCGCGGCTGTCCGCCGTTGCGCTGCGCAGGCGGTGGTAGAGCATCTGCTGTCCGAAGATGCTGGTGCCTTCACTGAGCCTGGCGAGGTAAGCGTCCAGCAGCAGGTCCTTCCAGCTGTGCGCATCGATGGCGGGTACGGCAGTGAGCTCGTTGTAGCGCGCCACGTCGGTCCGCGCGAAAGGGTAGTCCAAGAGGCACTCCGGTATGAAGGAAGCAACAACATAAGGCCTCGATATCAAACAATCAAGGCGGCCGGGACGGGTGCGCCGGACATGCGGACAGCGCGGACACCCCGGACGCCGGTTTTCGCCGTGCCGGATGCCATAAGAATCAATGACTTAGCCATTGGCACGGTTCCTGCATAAGTGTAGGCATCGCTTAACTGTCCAAGACCAAGAACATGATTCGAGATACATCCCATCAAGACGCCGTGATCGCACCGCCGGCGAACCACAAGCTCAAGCGCAATATCGCCATCGGCGCGGGCGCTGCGGCACTGGCAGCCGTTGCGTTCTACCTGTACGGCGGCTGGGCCGGCAGCAGCCAGTCCGTGAACATCGCCCGCCTGCGCATTGCCGAAGTCACGCGCGGCACGCTGATCCGCGACGCCGCCGTCAACGGCCGCATTGTTGCCGCCGTGAGCCCAACCCTGTATTCCACCGCGCCCTCGTCCACCGTCACGCTGAAAGTGAAGGCCGGCGATACGGTGAAGCGCGGCGACGTGCTGGCCCAGCTGGAATCGCCGGACCTGCAGGATGAACTGAAAAAGGAACAGTCCACCTACCAGGAGCTGGTGGCGGAAGTCGGCCGCCAGCAGATCCTGGCGCGCAAGCAGCGCCTGCTGGCGCAGCGCGACGCGGACACCGCCGAAATCGACCGCCTCTCCGCGCTGCGCGTGCTGCAGCGCTACGAGAGCGTGTCCAACATCGACATTATCGCGAAGATCGACCTGCAGAAGGCCAAGGATGCCGTCGCAGCCGCCGAGATTCGCGCCAAGCATGCGAACCAGGCCTCTACGCTGGAGAAAGACAACGTGGAGCTGGAGCTGAAAACGAAGCAGGCGCAGTTGGAACGCCAGAAGCTGAACCTGGCGAATGCCCAGCGCCGTGTGGATGAACTGACGGTGCGCGCACCGGTCGATGGCTTCATCGGCACCCTGTCCGTTGCCAACCGCAGCGTGGTGCAGGCAAATACGCCGCTGATGACCCTGGTCGACCTGTCGGCGCTGGAAGTGGAGCTGGAAGTGCCGGAGACCTATGTGAACGACCTGGGCCTGGGCATGAGCGCCGAGATCCTCGTCAACGGCGTGAAGACGACCGGCAAGCTGTCCGCGCTGTCGCCGGAAGTGGTGAAGAACCAGGTGCTGGCGCGCGTGCGCTTCGATGGCAAGCAGCCGGACGGCCTGCGCCAGAGCCAGCGCGTGTCGGCCCGCCTGCTGATCGACGAGAAGCCGAATGTGCTGCTGGTGGCGCGCGGTCCTTTCGTGGAATCCGAAGGCGGACGCTATGCCTACAAGGTGGTGGACGGCATCGCCGTGCGCACGCCGATCCAGATGGGCGCCACCAGCATCAATGCCGTGGAAATCATCAGCGGCCTGAAACAGGGCGACAAAGTCGTTGTCGCCGGGACCGAAACCTTTGAAAACGCCCCGCGCGTTTCGATCAACAAGTAACACTTCCCTATCAAGAAGAGAGGCCACCATGCTGCGCATGACTAACCTGAGCAAAGTCTATCGTACCCACATGATCGAAACCCACGCGCTGCGCGGTTTCGAAATCCATGTCAAGCAGGGCGAGTTCGTCACCGTGACCGGTCCTTCCGGTTCCGGCAAGACCAGCTTCCTGAATATCGCCGGCCTGCTGGAGGAATTCACCGATGGCGAATATATCCTCGACGGCATCAATGTGAAGGGTATGGACGACAACGCCCGTTCCAAGCTGCGCAACGAGAAGCTGGGCTTTATCTTCCAGGGCTTCAACCTGATTCCCGACCTGTCGCTGTTCGACAACGTGGACGTGCCGCTGCGCTACCGCGGCTTCAATGCCGCCGAACGCAAGGAGCGCATCGAAGACGCGCTGTCCAAGGTGGGCCTCGCTTCGCGCATGAAGCACTATCCGGCCGAACTGTCCGGCGGCCAGCAGCAGCGCGTGGCGATCGCGCGCGCACTGGCCGGCTCGCCCAAGCTGCTGCTGGCCGACGAACCGACCGGCAACCTGGATACCCAGATGGCACGCGGCGTGATGGAACTGCTGGAAGAGATCAATTCCCAGGGCACCACCATCCTGATGGTGACCCACGATCCGGAACTGGCTACCCGTTCGCAGCGCAATGTGCACATCATCGACGGCCAGGTGTCCGACCTGGTGCGCAAGACCCCAACGCTGGTGGCTTAAGGAGCGAGCATGTTCAGCTACTACTTCAAACTCGGCCTGCGCAACCTGCGCCGCAACCCGGCGCTGACGGCGCTGATGGTGCTGACGCTGGCCATCGGCGTGGCATCGAGCATCAGCACCCTGACCATCCTGCACGTCATGTCCGGCAACCCGATGCCGCACAAGAGCGACCGCCTGATCGTGCCGTTGTTCGACAACGGACCGATCGAGGGCTACTCGCCCGGCGATGAGCCGAACGACAACCAGCTGAGCTACGGCGACGTGCAGCGCCTGCTGGCGTCCGGCAAGGGCGAACGCCGCACTGCCATCATGGGCCTGGGCGGTGCTTTCGAACCGGACCGCAAGGATGTCAACGCGTTTTCCGCCACCGGAGCCGGGCCGACCAAGGACTTCTTTGCCATGTTCGACATTCCCTTCCTGTACGGCGGGGCATGGTCCGAGGCCGACGACAAGGCGGCGGCGGACGTGATGGTGCTGACCCGCGCCCTGTCCGAGAAACTGTACGGTGACGCCAACCCCGTCGGCAAGCGCGTGCGCTACAACGGCTTCGACTACCTGATTACCGGCGTGATCGACAAATGGGATCCGATTCCCCGCTTCCACCGTGTGGTGGGCAAAGGCGCATTCAGCACCGAAGACGAATTCTTCATTCCGCTGAGCAGCGCAACCCGCCACGAGTTCCGGAACAGCGGCAACACCAACTGCACCACCGGCAACCGGGATCCCGGCTACCAGGCTTTCCTGGATTCCGAATGCACCTGGCTGCAGTTCTGGTTCGAGCTGCGCTCCGCCAGCGACCGCAGCGACCTGCAGAACTACCTCGACGCCTACGCAGCCGAACAGCGCAAGCTGGGCCGCCTGAAGCGCAATGCGCCGAACCAGCTGTTCGACCTGATGGAATGGATGGACCACCTGAAAATCATCGGCAACGACAACAAGCTGTCGGCCTGGCTGGCTTTCGGTTTCCTGCTGCTGTGCCTCGTGAATACCGTGGGCCTGCTGCTGGCGAAGTTCTCGGTGCGCGCCTCCGAAGTGGGTGTACGCCGCGCCTTGGGCGCCTCGCGCAAGGAGATCTTCCACCAGTTCCTGACCGAGACCGCCGTGGTCGGGCTGGTGGGCGGCCTGCTTGGCCTGTTGCTCGCCTTCGGCGCGCTGGCCCTGATTGCCATGCAGTCCAAGGCCCTGACCATCGTCGCCCATCTGGACTGGGTGATGCTGATTGCAACCTTCGCAATGGCCGTAGGCTCGGCGATCGTTGCCGGCCTGCTGCCAACGTGGCGCGCCTGCCAGGTCACGCCCGCCATTCAACTTAAATCCCAGTGAGGCCCAGCATGGAAATCCGACCAATTCTTTCTGCGCTGATGCGCAACAAGACCGGCCCGATCCTGGTGGCGATCCAGGTCGCCATTAGTCTCGCCATTCTCGCCAACGCCCTGCATATCGTGAATGTGCGGCAGGGTGTGATGGCGCGTCCGACCGGTATTGCGCATGAGGAGGATGTGATCCACGTCCAGATCAACAACCTGAAAACCGGCGACGAGTTCAACGAAATCCTGGCCGAGCAAAAACGCCAGGGCGACGTACTGCGCGCGGTGCCCGGCGTAGTCTCGGTGGCGCAAACCAACCAGACCCCGATTTCCCGCTCCGGCTGGAATTCGGGCATCGCCGCCGACCGCAAGCAGCAGAAAGTCACCACCGGCGCTTCCTACTACTTCACGCCGGATTCCCTGGTGAAGACCTGGGGCCTGAAGCTGGTGGAAGGCCGCGACTTCACACCCACCGAAGTGATCGATGTCGATGAGCGGAAAAGCAACGAGACACCGAAAATCGTCATCATCACGCAAGCCCTGGCGAAGAAGCTGTGGCCGGACGCCACCACTTATGTGGGCAAGCCGATCTACCTGGGCACGGGCGACGATGCCGACGAGCTGCGCGTGATCGGCGTGACGGAAGCGATGCAGTCGACCGGCGGCGAGGTGGGCGAGCGCGGCGAGATGTCGACCATGGTGCCGATGCGCCTGATCACGTCCCCGCGCGCCATGTACACGCTGCGCGCCGAGCCGGGCCAGCGCGACCGTGTGATGAAAGAGGTAGAAGAAGCACTGCAGAAATCGGCCAACAACCAGGCCGTGGTGCGCGCCAAGACCATGGAGCAGGACCGCAATGACCGCTACCGCGCGGACAAGGGCCTGGCCTGGATGCTGATTACCGTCAGCGTGCTGCTGATGCTCGTCACCGCCAGCGGCATCGTCGGCATGGCCAGCCTGTGGGTCATCCAGCGCCGCAAGCAGATCGGCGTGCGCCGTGCGCTGGGTGCGAAGAAGGTGGATATCCTGCGCTATTTCATCACGGAGAACCTGATGATTACCAGCGCCGGCGTTGCAGCCGGCCTGCTGAGCGCCCTGGCGCTGAACCAGCTGCTGGTGTCCAAGCTGGAAATGGCGCGCCTGCCGGCCGATTACCTGCTGGGCGGCGCCGCCATCTTCCTGGCGCTGGGCGTGGCGGCGGTATATGGACCGGCCTGGCGCGCCGCCAGCATTTCGCCGGCCACCGCCACCCGCGGTGTCTGAGCCGCCCTGCTTGATGTTATGCTGACGGCATGCCTACTACACTGATCATTGACGACAATGCCGCCGTCGCCGTAGCGCTCGAAGTCCTGTTTTCCCTGCACGACATCGACGCGCTGCGCGCGAGTTCACCCGAGGAAGGCCTGGCGCTGCTGGCACAGCGCGGCGCCAGCATCGACCTCGTGATCCAGGACATGAACTTCACCGCCGACACCACCTCGGGCGAGGAAGGCGTGGCGCTGTTCCGCGATATCCGCCAGCGCTACCCGGACCTGCCGGTGATCCTGCTGACGGCGTGGACTCACCTCGACGCGGCGGTGGACCTGGTAAAGGCCGGTGCGGCCGACTACCTGGCCAAGCCCTGGGACGACAACCGCCTGATCGCCACCGTCAAGAACCTGATCGAGCTGGGACAGGTGAACAGGGCCCTGCGCCAGCGCCTGCAGGGCGAGTTGCGCCAGCGCCGCGAGCTGGAACAGTTCGACCTGCGCGGCATGGTGTGGAACGATCCGGCCACCGAGCGCGTGCTGACCCTGGCCTGCCAGGTGGCGCGCGCCGATGTGCCGGTGCTGATCAGCGGCCCCAATGGCACCGGCAAGGAACGCATCGCCGAGATCATCCAGGCCAATTCCGCCGTGCGCAACGGGCCCTTCGTGGTGCTCAATTGCGGCGCCCTGCCTGCGGAACTGATCGAAGCGGAACTGTTCGGCGCCGACGCCGGAGCCTATACCGGCGCCTCCAAGGCGCGCGAAGGCAAGTTCGAGGCTGCCGATGGCGGCACCCTCTTCCTCGACGAAATCGGCAACCTGCCGCTGGCCGGGCAAATGAAGCTGCTGCGCGTACTGGAAACGGGGCGCTTCGAGCGGCTCGGCTCCAACCGCGAGCGCCAGGTGCGGGTGCGCGTGGTGAGCGCCACGAATGCCGATCTGCCCGCGATGATACGGGCCGGCACCTTCCGCGAAGACCTGTATTACCGCCTGAATGTAATTGAACTGAAGCTGCCGCCGCTGGCCAGCCGTCCCGGCGACATCCTGCCGCTGGCGCGCCACTTTCTCGGCGGCGGCAAGCGCCTGCAGCCCGCAGCCGAAGCGGCCCTGATGGCGCACAGCTGGCCCGGCAATGTGCGCGAGCTGAAAAACGTAATGGCGCGCGCCACCCTGCTCACCAGCGGCAGCGAGATCGACGCGCAGGTGCTGGGACTGCCGCTGCCTTCTTCTGCCGGCAGCAGCGGCACAAACGGCGACAATGAACCTGACCGCGACACCATCGCCCAGGCCCTGAGCCGCGCGAACGGCGTGGTGGCGCAGGCGGCGGCTGAACTCGGGCTGTCGCGGCAAGCGCTCTACCGCCGCATGGAGCGGCTCGGCATCGCCCGTTCCTGATGCAACGCGACGCACAGGGAGGTGACGAAGGCCGCGACGGCAGTCCGGATGCCGAACGCCGCCGAGACGGCAAGCGCGCGCCTTCACGCCGCCCGCGCGGACTGCGCCTGTCGCTGATGACGCGCTGGTCGGCGCTGATCGCCACCCTGCTCTCGCTGGGCGTGCTGATCGCCATCGGCCTCGATTACCTGTTCCCTGACCAGCCGCTGCTGGTGCTGGGCGTTTGCCTGCTGTGCGTGGTGCCGCTGTCGGTGATTACCATCCGCGCGCAGATGGCGCCGATTCTCTCGCTGTACCGCGCGCTGGGCGGCACGGTCACCAGCTACCGCGACGGTGATTTCTCTTTCAGCCTGCACTGGCCGCAGAACGATGAACTGAGCGACCTGGTGGAGGCGCACAACCAGCTGGGCCATGTGCTGCGCGAACAGCGCCTCAACCTCGTGCAGCGCGAGCTGCTGCTGGACACGATGGTGCAGAACACGCCGGTAGCCATGCTGCTGGTGGGCGACGGCGGCGCCGTGGTGTATGCCAATGTGTCGGCACGCCACCTGCTGAACGAGGGCAGGAAGCTGGAAGGCCACCACCTGCAGGAGCTGCTGGCGAATGCGACGCCTGCCCTGCGCGACGCGATGAAGCGCGGCGGCGATGGCCTGTTTACCACCGGCGAAAACGAGGAAGAGGAAGTATTCCACCTCGCGCGCCGCCGCTTCAACCTGAACGGGCGGCGCCACGAACTGCTGCTGCTGCGCCAGCTCACGCTGGAGCTGCGCCGGCAGGAGGTGCAGACCTGGAAAAAAGTGATTCGCGTGATCAGCCATGAGCTCAACAACTCGCTGGCGCCTTTGACTTCACTGGCGCATTCGGGCGCTGAGCTGGTGCGGCGCGGCCAGACGGAAAGGCTGCCGCAGATCCTGGCCACCATCGAGGAACGCACACGCCACCTTGAGGGCTTTATTCTCGGCTACGCGCGCTTCGCCAAACTGCCTGCGCCGCGTCCGGAGACGGTGGCCTGGAGCGGCTTCCTGGACAAGCTGGCGGAGCAGGTGGCCTTCCGCCGCAGCGGCGACCTGCCGGAAGAGGATGCGCTGTTCGATCCGGGACAGATGGAACAGGCCCTGCTCAACCTGCTGAAGAACGCCCACGAATCCGGATCGGCGGGCAACGCCGTGGTGCTGGACGTGCGCAAGGTGCAGGACGCGATCCGCATCGAGGTGCAGGACCGCGGTCCCGGCATGAGCGACGCCGTGCTGACCAATGCCCTGGTGCCCTTCTATTCCACCAAACGCAGCGGCACCGGCCTTGGCCTGGCGCTGGCGCGCGAGATTGCGGAAGCCCACGGCGGCCGCATCACGCTGGCCAACCGCGATGGCGGCGGGCTGACCGTGACCATCATCCTGCCCGTGGTTCCGGCGGCGGAGTAGGCGCACTGGTAAACTGCCGGCATGCAGAAGCAACGATTCGACCTGCCGGGCTACCCGCCGGCCACCATTACTGAATTCCAGGGCGTACGCTCACTCCATCTTGGCACTTCCTGGGTGCAGGGCGCCATGCGCCTGTCCAAGCCTGATGTCATCGAGCTCGAATACGTGCGCATGATGATGATGTGGATGCTGTTCATGGAGAACCCGCGCCGCATTGTGCAACTGGGGCTGGGCAGCGCCGCCGCCACCAAATTCTGCTACCGGCGCTTCCCCCAGGCCGATGTCACCGCCATCGAACTGAATCCGAACGTCATCGCCATCTGCGAAGCGCTGTTCGCCCTGCCGCCGAACGACGAGCGCCTGCATGTGCGGCAGATGGATGCGATGGATTTCGTGACCGATCCCGCCAACCACGGTAAGGTGGACGTGCTGCAGGTGGACCTGTACGACGAAGAGGCACGCGGCCCGGTGCTCGACACGCCGGAGTTCTACCAGGCCTGCTTCGACTGCCTGGGTGAAAACGGCATCATGACCACCAATGTGTTCGGCGATTTCAGCAACTACGGCAAGAACATCCAGGCCATGGAGCTGGTGTTCGATGCCGTGGTGTGGCTGCCTGAAGTGCATGACGCGAACATCATCGTCATCGCCTTCAAGCAATCCCCTTCACTGGACTTCAGCGTGCTGTATGAACGCGCGGGCGCGATCAAGAAGGAATACAACATGAACGCCAAAAACTGGGTCAACGGCCTCAAGTCCTGGATGCTGGACCATCAGTGACCGCTGACCCGGTGCACAACTAGCGCGCGGCGCAGAAGCCCACGTCGCGGTTGCTGCTGTTGGCGGCGAGGTCCTTGTTCCAGTCAGGGCCGGAGACCTGCATGCTGGCGCCATTCTGGACGATCTTGCCGCTCCAGTGCGACGTCACCGTGCCCGCAACCGGCACCGTCACCGTCCAGTTCACGGCTTTCGACGACGAGGCGTTGGTGACCACCACATTGGCGCAGTAGCCGCTGGTCCAGTCGTTGCTGATGACCACCGTGCCGGTGACCGAGCCGGCCGGCGGCGGCGGTTCGTTTGGCGGCGGTGCAGCCTTGCGGGTGGCGCAGAAGCCGACTTCACGCGTCTCGCCTGGATCAACATACTTGTTCCAGTCGGCGCCCGATACATTCAGCTTGTCTTCAGCCACCGTGTACACGCCGCCCCACAGCGAATTCACGCTGTCGGTAAACGGCAGCGCCACCTTCCACTCGCCCGGATAGTCACCGGTATTCTTTACCAGCAGGCTGGCGCAGTAGCCGCTGCCCCAGTCATTGCTGATGTTAAGCGTGGTGCCCAGCTGCGGTGGAGGTGGTGGAGGCAGCGGATCCGGATTAGGTCCCGGGTCGGTGGCATTCGGATCGAGGAAGGCTTTCTTCACCGCGAACAGCAGCGGGTTGTTCACGCCATTGGTGGTGCCATAGTTCACCAGCCAGATGATGGTGCCGCCCGCGCCCTCGCCTTCGCGCGTGCTCTGCGACCAGGCCCCCTTGGCGGCGATGCTGGTTTCGTCCTCATAGCTCACATAGCCGGTGGCGCCGGTGTTGCGGCTGGTGGGCGTATAGCCGCCGCCCGGATAAGTGCGGTAGCCCATCTGCGACGACGCCTCGAAGCCGTAGACGCCGTTCGACAGGTAGCCATGCTTGGCTAGCTGCGCATAGTTCCACGTTACGTCATTGACGGAGAAGGAGTTGAAATCGTAGCCCGCAGTCGGCTGGCCCGGATGCGTGAATGGCGGTTTGTAGGCCAGGCCGTAAAAGCCGATGCCCATGCCGATCTTGCTGCGCGGGATGCCGGCATCCACATACAGCTTGATGCTGCTGGCGATGTCGGTGGGGCGCGAGCCGGTGCGGCCCGTCAGCGGCGCGAAGGTGGTGGTGTCCCAGCCTTCGCCGAACCACGCCATGCCGTAGCTCATGATGTTGAACTGGTCCACCAGCCCCGCCACGCGCACATCATGCGCGCTGGCGTTCTGGTAGTTCGGGTTCAGGGTGCCGGCCGGGAAGGTGATGATGACTGGCCGGTCCTGGTAGCGCGGGCGGGAATTCGCTTCCGCGCGCAGGTCGATGATCAGCTGTTCCAGGCGGGCCTGGCTTTCGGTGTCGCTGCTGTTGATGCCTTCCCAGTCCACGTCGATGCCGTCGTAATCGCGCGAGACCATGAAGTCCACCAGGTTCTTCACGAAGCTGGCACGCACGCCCGGCTCGGTGGAAGCAGTGAAGCCGGCGTTGTCGCCTTCGCCGCCCAGCATGATGATGGCCTTGGTGCCCACGTGGTGGGCGCGGTCCACCAGGTATTGCTCCACCGTGCGGTAAGGTGCGCCGGGGCCGATTTTCTTGCTGGTCTGGGCGTCGCTCGCGCCCAGCAGCACCTCGCCCGGCTGGCCGCCGAACTTGCCGCCGCCCGGGCCGATGCGTGCGAACACAAAGTGCGTCATGGCCCGCATGTCCACATGCTGCGGCGCCTGGTAGTCGCTGTTGTTCCAGAAGTAGCCGCCGTAGTAGCCGGTGACCCATTGGCCGCTCTGGGCCTGGGCAGTATTGATCGAACCGAAGGCCGAGAAGGCCAGCAGCGCAGCGGCTGCCATTTTGAAGGTCTTGTTTCGCATTTTCTGCTCCATTTAGATGCTGTATGGCAACTTTAACGGAAGCGGCGCTGCGGAATTGTCGGAAAAATGTCCCGGGCGGTAGGTCTTTTGTAGATAGCCACTAGTTATGGGGGCATAAGGTTACGGGATATTTTAATGCTGAGCACGCACTATTTTAGAGCGTCCCTTTCTCGCAACAATACGTTACAAGCCGCTTGGAGTGCCGGTGGCCGCCGCAGTAGGATTGCCAGCGCAGCAATATTAAGAACGTAATCATTACGTCGAATAATACTCAACGAGAGATCCTGCTCATGACAAAAAATCCACAGTTTTTCCGCCGTACCCTCCTGGCCAGCGCTGCACTGCTGGCAGCCAGCGGCGCCTTCGCACAAAGCGATACCGCCGCAGCAGTTTCCGAACAGCAGACCGTGGTTGTTCTGGGTTCCCGCTCCGCCGCCAAGACGGCGCTCGATACGGCCGCCCCGGTTGGCCTGATCAGCCTGAAAGACATGCAGACCGCCGGTCCGCTGGAGCTGGGCAAGCTGCTGCAGACGCTTGACCCGTCTTTCAACTTCTCCAACACCTTCATCAGCGACGGCACGGACATCATCCGTCCTGCCACCCTGCGCTCGCTGGGCCCGGACCAGTTGCTGGTGCTGGTGAACGGCAAGCGCCGCCACCAGCAGGCGCTGGTGAACGTGCAGCAGACGGTGGGCCGCGGTTCGGCCGGTACCGACATCAATGCGATTCCGCTGTCCGCCATCCACCATATCGAAGTGCTGCGCGACGGCGCGGCCGCGCAATATGGCTCGGACGCGATTGCAGGCGTGATCAACATTGTCCTGAAGAGCAATGTCAACGAAACGGCGCTGAGCGGCACGCTGGGCACCACTTCCGAACATGACGGCGACCTGATCTCCGGCAGCGTGAACCGCGGCTGGGCCATCGGCCAGGACGGCGGCTACATCAACGTGTCGGTGGAAGGCCGCCGCCGCAAGGAAACCAACCGCGCCGGCCTTGATACGGCCCGCGTCAACCCGCCGCGCGTAACGCAGCGCATCGGCGACAGCGATGCCAAAGACGCCTACCTGTGGTGGAACGCCGCACTGCCGGTGGATGCCTCGGGCGAGTTCTACTCCTTCGGCGGCGCCTCCAAGCGCAAGGGCGACTCCTCCGGCTTCTTCCGCTCGCCGGGCGACGGCCGCACCGTGCCTGCCGTGTATCCGAACGGCTTCCTGCCTAACCTGCTGACCACCGTGAAGGATGCGTCCTTCGCCGTCGGCTACCGCCGCGACCTGGCGAATGACTGGAAGGCCGATATCAGCGTGAACCATGGCCGCAGCGAGCTGGGTTTCCACGAGGGCCAGACCATCAACGTCAGCTATTGGTATGAACCGAAACCGGGCGGCGGCATCTATGCGGAATCGCCGCTGGAAGCCGATACCGGCAAACTGAAATTCAACCAGACCACCTTCAACGCCGACCTGAAAGGTCCGCTGAACGTGGGCGGCAAGGAGATCTTCCTCGCCACCGGCTTCGAGTGGCGCCAGGATAACTACCAGATCGTTGCGGGCGATCCGATGTCCTACCAGTACGGCCGCACCAACAACCCGGCCATCGTAATCCGCGACCAGAACGGCGACATCGCCGCTTCCGGCGCGCAGGGCTTCCCGGGCTATACGCCGGGCACCGCGGTCGATGACGGCCGCCACAACATCGCGCTCTACCTGGACGTGGAACACCGTCCGGTGCCTGAGCTGCTTCTGGCGGGCGCCGTGCGTTACGAGAAGTATTCGGACTTCGGCAACACCACCACCGGCAAGGTCAGCGCACGCTGGGATCCGTCCAAGCAGGTAGGTGTGCGCGGCAGCGTGTCCAGCGGCTTCCGTGCACCGGGCGTACAGCAGGAGTTCTACAGCTCCGTGTCCACCAACCTGAACTCGGCCGGCGTGCTGACCGAAACGCTGACCGCGCGCCAGGACAGCACGGTGACCCGCGCCCTCGGCATCAAGCCGCTGAAGGAAGAGACCTCGCGTAACGCCAGCTTCGGCCTGGTGCTGCGCCCTGCGGCCAACTTCTCGCTGACCACCGACATCTACCAGATCAAGATCAAGGACCGCATCGTCTTCTCCAGCAATATCGCTCCGGAAGCCGGCGGCGGTCCGATCGCCAATGTTCTGGTGCCGCTCAAGGTCGGCCAGGCGCAGTTCTTCACCAATGCGGTCGACACGAAGACCCGCGGTATCGACATCGTGGCGGAACACACGAACAAGATGCCGGGTGCAACGCTGGTGCTGTCCGGCCAGCTGGGCTTCAATAAGACCGAAGTGACCGACCGCCACTCGACCTCCAGCATTCTCACCGGCGAACAGCTGTTCGACAAGGCGCAGGTGCTGCTGATCGAACGCGGCCAGCCGCGCCAGCACCACGTGGTCGCTGCCGACTACACCCGTGGTCCGTGGAACTTCAACGCCCGCGCCAACTACTATGGCGAAGTGCAGGGCCAGGGCTTCACCGGCGACTTCGTGCAGACCTGGGAAGCCAAGTGGCTGCTGGACCTGACCACGCGCTATTCCTTCAGCAAGAAGACCAGCCTGAGCTTCGGCGTGAACAACGTGTTCGACACCTACCCAACCAAGTGGGATCCGGTGAAGGCCGCTCCGTTCCCGCAACTGGGCTTCACGCACTGCTGGGAAACCTGCCCCTTCGGCGTGAACGGCCGCTCGATGTACGTTCGTGTTGATACGGCCTTTTAATTAAGGCTTGCGGTTGGCGGTGAATGCCGCCAGGTGAATGATCGCCGCCAACCGTTTTACCAGCCCCTCGATTTGCTCCGCAGGCACCTGCGCGTAGCCCAGCATCAAGCCATTCCACCCCGTTTCACCGATCGCGTGCGCACTCAGCGCATTGACGATAATGCCCTCCTCGCGCGCACGCTGGTTGATGTCGATGTCCGATATGCGCTGGTCGCGGAAGCGCAGCGACAGGTGCATGCCGGCCGACGCGCCATGCACTTCGGCGATATTGCCAAGATGCTTGCGCAGCGCCTCCACCAGCACGTCGCGCCGCTGGCCGTAGAGACGCCGCATGCGGCGCAGGTGCAGCGCGAACTGGCCGCTGCGCAGGAACTCCGCCAGCGCAAGCTGCTCCGCCGTGCGGCCGCTATTGGCCGACTGCGCACGCATGGTGGCCATCGGGCCGGCCAGCTCGGGCGGCACCACCAGGAAGCCGATGCGCAGGCCCGGATACATGGTCTTGCTGAAGGTGCCGCAGTAGAGCACCGGCGCGTCCGGCGCCAGCCCCTGCATGGCCGACAGCGGCGGTCCGTCGTGGCGAAACTCGCTGTCGTAATCGTCTTCGATAATCAGCGCCCCAGCGGCGCGCGCGCCGTCGATCAGCGCCATGCGCCGCTGCAGTGAGAGCACGGTGCCCACCGGATACTGGTGGGACGGCGTGGTGTAGATCAGCCGCGGCTTGCGGCGCTTCCAATCAGCGGCTTGCGGCGCGATGCCTTCTCCATCCACCTCAATCGCCTCCAGCTTCAGGCCCGCACTGCGAAAGGCGGCTATCGCACCGCCATAGCCCGGGTTCTCCATCCACACGGTGTCGCCGTCGTCGGCGCAGGCGCGTGCGCACAGCTCAAGGCTGCTCTGGCTGCCGTCCGTAATAAAGACCTGCGACGCATCACACACCACGCCGCGCGAGGCGCGCAGGTGGTCCGCAACCGCTTCGCGCAGGCTGCCGTCGCCGGCCGGGTTGCCGTAGTTGAGCTGGCGGGCTTCGAGCGTGCGCCAGGCGCGATCCAGCATGCGGCGCCACAGGGCGAGCGGAAAGCTGTCCAGATCGGGCACGCCCGGCACGAACGCCGACGCCACGCTGGCGGATGCGTGCAGCCGACGCAGGTTCTGCGCGCGCTTCGACAGGCCCGCCTGCGGCACCGGCGTGCGCTGCCTGCCCTGTTCGGGAACGATGCTGGCAACGATGGTGCCGCGCTTGTCCGTGGTCACAAACCCTTCGCTGGCCAGCTGCTCATAGGCATATAACACGGTATTGCGCGCCACGCCGAGCTCCGTGGCCAGCGCGCGCGTGGCCACCAGCCGCGTGCCTGCGGCCAGCGTGCCGTCGCGGATGGCGGAGCGCAGGCATTCGTGCAGCAGGCGCTGACGTGGCCATGCGCGGTGGCCATGCTGGCTGGTGAAAGCGGAGATAAGCAGCGCGTAGTCCATAGTGGCTCCATGAAATCAGGTAGTGCTGGACCTTTTTTCAGGGCCAGCCAGCACATTATATTGTGGACTCATCAACCATTGAAGGAAATCAAACGCCATGAAACAGCCTGCAGCACCTACCGCCCGCACCCGCGTGCGCCGCGCCGCCAACCGCGCCTCGTATGAAGACGGGACGCTGAAGGCGATCATCGATGCGGCCTACGTCTGCCACGTTGCGTTCGCGGACGAGGAAGGTGCGCACTGCATTCCCACGGCCTGCTGGCGCAGCGGCGAGCACCTCTACATCCATGGCTCCAATGGCAGCCGCATGCTGAAGGCCCTGCTGGCGCAGGACGCCTGCGTGACCATTACGCATCTCGATGGGCTGGTCATGGCGCGTTCCGCCTTCAATCATTCGATGAACTACCGCTCCGCGATGATCTACGGGCGCTTTGAACTGGTGGAGGGCAACGGCAAGCACGAAGCACTGGCCGCCTTCATGGAGCATCTGGCACCGGGCAGGCAGCAGCAATCGCGCCCCGGCAACGAGAAGGAATACGCCGCAACGACCGTGCTGCGCGTGACGCTGGATGAAGCGGTGTGCAAGGTGCGCAGCGGCGGGCCAAAGGATGATGAGGAAGATATGGCGCTGCCGGTATGGGCGGGCGTGCTGCCGCTGGTGCAGCAGCGCGCTGCGCCCGTGCGCGATCCTGCATGTTCGGCGCCTGAGCCGGACTATGTGGTGGGCTGGTCGCTGGACTGAGCGCTCAGCGGCGCTCGCGCCACCATAGCGCGAGCATCGCCGACGCGAACAGGACAGCCCAGCACCACCGGGGCAGCAGCGCCGCCGCCTGCGCCGGTCCGGTGGCAGCCGTGCGGCTATCTGCTGCCGCCTGCGCGGCATTCTTGCTGCGTGCAGCGTAACGCGCAGTAGCGTCATGGCGCAGGGCGCGCTGCCACGCGGGCCAGTCGCCGGTTGCGAATACGTACAGCTGCGCGGCTGGCATGCCGTTCGTAGTCACCGTCAGCCACCCGGCACGTTCCGGCCACACTGCGGCGCAGGCAGCACCGGAACGGGCTGCGCGCGGCAGCAGTTCCACGCTGGCTGCGCCGCCGGCCATCAACTTGTCCGCTGCGGCAATGCCATCCGCGCAGATCTCCGTGCGCAATCCCGGCAGCGGCATCGGGTCCGGGAAGCGCCATGCCTTGCCAGTGGCGGTTTCACCCAGGCTTTGATCGAATACCATTTGCCACCACTGCGCCAATGCCATCGGTTCACTGATGGCATAACGGTGCCAGCCGCTGACGGACAGCCAGCTGATGCGCCCTTTTTTCCAGGCGCGCTGCGACAGCCACGGTTCGCCATCGGCATCCGCTGCCAGTGCACGCCATTCGGAATTCTTAGCCGCTGGCAGAAGCGGCGCTGCCGCCAGCTGCAGCTTTGCGGCCTGCCGCTGCGGGTCTTCGCCTTGCGCGGGCGCCAGCCGCAGGGCCATCGCGCGCTGCCAGAACGCAGCCTGTGAGGCGCTGCCGCCAAGGATCAGCATGGGCGCGCCCTCGCCCACCTGCGAGAGCAGGGCCGCCAATGCTTGCGGTGCGAGGCCTTCGGCATATGCTGCGTCGATCACAATGCCTTGCGGCGACAGAACTTCAGACGGCGTCTCACTACGCGCTACCGTTTTTCCGAGCTGGGTGCGCCAGTCCAGTATCGCTCCGCTATCTGCGAGCAGCTGATTCAGTGCACGGACATCGAAGGACGGCGACGCGAAGCGCCCCTGCAGCCGTAGCGGTACGGAAGCTTCCACACGCAGCGGCACCGGGCCTTCCGCTATCGTTTTGCCTGCGGCGTTGCGCAAGCGTGCCGTCAGCACCATCGATTCCGCAACCGGCGGCAGCCAGGCGAGCGACAGTGCGGTCGCGCGGCCCTCGGACTTTGCCTCGGCCAGAACCTGTCCATTCTCGGCGAGCAGCTGAAGGCTCCACGGCTCAGGCGCGACGGAACGGCGCACCGTCAGCCCGAATACACGCCCCAGCGCGATCGAACGCGGGAAATCGAGCCACAGCTTGTCCTGCGAGGACTGCTGCCATTCCATGGGCAAGGCAGGAAGATCGTTCCACATGGCCTCAGGCAGCCCATCGCCGCGCACCAGCAGGCGTTCGGCCTGCGCGGCATTCGCCAGTCCGGCACGCAGCGCGGATTCGTCTTCCGTATTCAGCGTTACGACAGCGGCCTTATCCGGCTCACGCTCATGCACGAGCAGCGCAGCGAGCGCAAGGCCAGCCAGCAGCGCAAGGACTGCGTCCGGCCACTGCCTGCGCCGGAAGTAGTGCAGTGCGGCCAGCAGGCCAACGGCGGCGGCAAGTATTGGCATCATGGCTGCCTTCCTTGCGCGAAGGCGTCGCCGATTGCATTGCGCGGCGCCGGTTTCGCCTGCAGGCGCAATTTCGCCTCGAGGGTACTGCGCAGCCAGGCACGCAGCGGTGCACGGCAGGATGTGCAGCCGTCCTGCACTTCCTGCACCAGCACCAGCGCGGCAAGGCGCTTGTCATCGTCTTCCAGTTTCGCCAGCGCTTCGCGCGCAGTACGCGGCCATAGCGCCGGCAGCGTGCCCTCGCCTGCCAGCGCAGCGATCAGTTCACGGACTTCTGCGGGAATGGCATCGGATCCGCCATCCTGCTTGCGCTGGTAGCTGCGTGCGCCGATTGCGTCGCCGCTCAGGCGCTTCTCCTCCTTGATGGCAGGCGGCACGAAGGCGGTGCGGTGCAGGTAGATGCGCTCGGCCTGCTGGAGTTCCTTGATGGCGTCCAGCGCCTTGTTCTCCGGCGCCAGCGCGGCTTTCGGCGTGATCGCTGCCAGTGCCTTCTCGGCATCCCACATCGCTGAGATCGCGCGGCGCAGCACTTCCTTGGTTTTCGGGTCGAAGATGGTTGCGTTGTCTTCCATATCGTGGGCGTGGCCGAACTGCGCCGCGAGATTGGCGCTGCCGTCCATCGGCTTGTGGCCATGGCCATCGCCTTCGTGGTGATGGTCTTCGTCCGCGAACAGCGTCGATTCCTCGCCGAGGAACTGGCCATAGCGCCGGCGCAGCTGCGCCTGGTCGGCGGCGATGCCTTCGCTGCGCTCGCGTACCGCCGCTGCGCTCAGCTTCCGGCCCTGCATGTCTGACAGCAGCTGCTCGGTATCGATGATGATCTGCCGCTGGCTGCGCAGGTTTTCCGGCTTCACCATGGACGGTAACGCCGATGCGTCGAGCGATTCGGCTTCGGGGCCGGGCAGGCGCAGCGTATAGGTCGGTGTCTGGACCGTATGGGGCTTGTCCGGCGCGTTATCTGTCACGCGCACGAAGAAGTACAGCTCATCGCCGGGCTCCATGCCCAGTTCGGAGAGCTGCCAGGCTTTCTGCCAGTTGCGCGTGCGAGGGTCGGCGGAGCGCGGCAGCGGCACTTCCCTGTCGCTGAAGCGGATGTTCTCGCCGCTGCCGCGCGCCAGTGTGAGGTGAAGCGTGGCGCGCTCAATCGCGTAATCGTCCTTCGCGGCCACGGCGATGCTTGCCGTCAGCGCATCCTTGGCCAGCACCGTGACCGCTTCCTTCGGCGTGATGATCGACACGATCGGTGCCTGGTCGGGGATCACGCGGATGGTGTAGCGTGCGGCGCCCTGCTCCCTGCTGCGCCAGAAAACCGATTCTGTGGCCTTCCATACTGCGCATTCGTTTGCGCCCACGGCGAGCTGCTGGCCGATGCTGATTTCGATATCGGCATCCTTGTCTTTGGCGCACCAGCTCACCTCGGAGTGCTGTGGCAACTGCAGGTCGCGTGCTTCGGTGTCGAACGGCTTTGCGCCGGTGTAGGCCGGTGGGGTTACGCGTAGCGTAAGGTTGCCTGGTACCGCCTGTGGCTTCGCTTGCCCCGACGGCGCCTGCCGGGCTGCCCCGACATGGGGTGCTGCGGCCAGAACCGCAATCCCTGCTGCCGCAATCAGCGCTGCAGCAGCAGGAATGAGATTGATACGGATATGACGCTGAACCAGCGTACGTGCGAAGCCATCGCCGAGCGAATGCGCGCGCGCCGCAATCCTGCTGCGCTGGAGTTCTGCGACGGCGCCTCCCGGCGCGTGCGCGAGCAGGCCACTACTGTCTTCCAGCTGAGGATACGCATCGTTCAGCCAAGCGGCCCATTGACGCTGAACGCGCGCGTGAAGCTTCTTATAATCCCAGATAATCCAGCCCACTGCGGCCACCAGGACGACCACGGCCGCAGCCACGAGCGGTGCTTCGCTGTGCATGGCGATGGTGAAGGCTACTGCGGCAGCAGGCGCTATGGCCGCCGCAATCCAGCCGGTGCACCGTCGGCGAATGGCTGCGCGTCCAAGCGCTTCCCGCTGCGGCACGGACAGATCAGCGGCGTCGGACATGGGCGGTGATCCGTTCGAGGGTGAAGAGCGCAAGCAATGACCAGGCCAGCCAATCGGATGGGCGCTGTTGCTGGCCGCTGCGGGTGGCAGCGCTGGCTGCCAATGAAACCGGTGGCATCGGATAGGCAACGAAGGGCTGCGCCAGCTGCTGCCATGTTTCGTAGATGGCTGCGGCGGCACGGGCATCCGTGGCCGGCCAATCAGGGGAATACCATACGCGGCCCTGTGCGGAATCCGCGATGGCGAGGTGCAGTCCGTTAGCCTCGATTGCGATGGCATCCGCAGGCGGGGCGCCGGTACGCCACCAGAGCGCGGATTTCCATTCGGCTGGTGGCGTGCCGCCGCGGTCCCAGATAACGAGTTCTGTCGCGGCATCCGGCGCCGAGCCGATATCGAAACGGCCGCCCGCTGCGGCGAAGGCGGCGATCAGTGCGCGCCATTGCGGCTCGCGTTCCGGTGTGCTGGCGAGGACGATACGGTGGGTTCGCGCGGCAGGCTTGCTCGCGCCGGGCAGCAGACGCACAGTCACCGGCAGCGCGAACTCGGGCAATAGCGCGGGCATGGGCAGAGAGTGCGCGACGATCAGTATGCGGGCGTCGCGGCGGAACTCATGCTGATGGGCGGCCAGCCATTGCAGCGGGTCTGCGGAGAGCTGTACTGTCTTCGCGCCATGCAGTCCGGCTGCGTCCTGCTCGCGTGCGGCGAATTCGGATGGGACGTCGGCGGTGTCTAGCACGGTGTCGCCGCGCCATGGCATCACAGTGACCGCCAGCCAGGCGATCAGCGCGAGCAGCAGCAGGAGGCGCAGCAGCAGGAGCAGGCGCTCCTGCCAGCGCGGCGTGCGCTGTTGCTGAGGCGTGGTGGCAGGCAGGAAGCGGGCCGTGGCCAGCAAGCCGGCCTTGTGGCGCTCGCGACGGCGCATGTGCAGCCAGAGCGGCACCAGAAGCACCGGCAGCGCGAGCCACCACCACGGCTGCAGGCTGGTGATCATCGTGCGCGCTCCGTGCGTAGCCAACTTCGCAGGACCTCGCCCAGTGGCTGTTCGATGCGGGCTTCCAGCAGGGGCACATCGCTTTGCACGCAAGCCGCGCGCACGCCATCGATGTGTGCCGCCAACGCGCGCATGTAGTCCGGCCTGTCAGCGTCGGTCAGGCGATGGAGGCCTCGCGCCACAGCAGAGCCCGTGTCCACCTTGGGGTCAGGCACCAAAGTGGACACGGGCTCGGCTGTAGTCCGGCGGGGTTCGCGGTCGCGGTAGGCGGCGGAAGTGGGGATGGTGCCTTCGGCTTCGGCTTCCGTGCGCAGCATCAGCAGGCGCACGTCGTGGCGCATGCGGCGCAGGCGGAGCAAGGCGTCGCCTTGCGCGGACGGCCAGTCGAGGAAGTCGCTGGCGGCGAACACCATCGCTGGCGCGTGAAGGAACTGCATGGCGCCGCGCAGGCCGTCTGCCTCCGGCAGCACGCCGGCCGGTTTGGCGCGCATCAGGGCGGCCAGCACACGCTGCAGCTGGCGCGGTCCACGCGATGCAGGCACGAATTCGGTTTTGCCGTCACAGCAGATCACCAGACCAAAAGCGTCGCCCTGGCGCTGCGCGATCGCGGCCACGCAGGCCAGCACGGTGCGCGCGAACCAGTGTTTGTCCAGGCCTTCGATACGAAGGCTCGGCTCCGCCATGGAGGCGCTGGCGTCCAGCCAGAGCCAGACGGCCACGTGGCTGTCACGTTCTGCCTCACGGACGTAATAACGGTCGGCCCGCGCCAGCAGCTTCCAGTCCACTCGCCGCCACTCGTCGCCCGGCGCGTAGGCACGGTATTCGGAGAATTCAACACCGGCGCCACGTTCGCGGCCCGCATGGATGCCATGGCCCAAACCGGCCAGTACGTGGCGGATGACCAGGTCCAGGTTGGCGGAATGCGCCAGCAGCGACGACGTGTCGAGCATTGCTTAGTCGGGACGGATTTGCTCGCGCAGTGCGGCCAGCACGTCGGCAATACTCACGCCGTCCGCTTCCGCTTCGAAGTTGCGCAGCACGCGGTGCGCCAGCACCGGCAGCAGCATCGCTGCAATGTCCTCGCGCGTGACCGCCAGCCGCTTGTGCATCAGGGCGCGCGCTTTCGATGCCAGCACCAGCGCCTGCCCGGCGCGCGGGCCGGCGCCCCAGCCGATGTGCTTTTGCACGGCCGTTACATTGCTCTCAGCGGGCCGCGTGGCACGCACCAGCCGTGTTGCATAGCGCAGCAGGTGGTCGCCGATCTGGATCTCGCGCACCAGCGCCTGCAGCCGCAGCAGCGTGCCGACATCCATCGCCGCCGGTGCGTCGCTCAGGCCAGCGTGCGTGGTCGCGGAGACCATGGCGATTTCTTCATCCTCGCTCGGATAGCCGACGTCGATGCGCAGCAGGAAGCGGTCAAGCTGCGCCTCGGGCAGCGGATAAGTGCCGGCCTGCTCGATCGGGTTCTGCGTGGCCAGCACAAAGAAAGGCTTCGGCAGCGTATGCGTCTGGCCGGCGAAGGTCACGGCGCGCTCCTGCATTGCTTCCAGCAGCGCGGATTGCGTCTTCGGCGGCGCGCGGTTGATTTCGTCCGCCAGCAGCACCTGCGTGAACACGGGGCCTTGCTGGAAGCGGAACTCGCGCTTGCGCGTGGCCGTGTCTTCTTCCAGGATTTCGGTGCCGACAATATCGGATGGCATCAGGTCCGGCGTGAACTGTACACGGCGGAACTGCATGCTGGTGGCCTGCGCCAGCGATTTCACCAGCAGCGTCTTGCCCAGGCCCGGCACGCCTTCCACCAGCGCGTGGCCGCCTGCCAGCAGGCAGATCACCAGCGATTCGACCACGTCCTTCTGGCCGATGATGACCTTGCCCATGCTGTCCATCAGCTCATCCACACTGGCGGTCAGTGCCGCGATTTCAGTTTCGTTCCAGCCGCTCTCAGACACCGTCATGCTCCCAGCGCGTATTGAATGATATTGACGGCGAAACGCGTGTTGTCCACCGCCAGCCATCGCTTGTTGCGAAAGTCGTAGTCCCACTCGCAGCCATAGTCCTTGTTGCTGTACAGGACGCGCACCCGGCCGCCGATCTCGATTGCTTTCAGATAGTCGTGCACGAGATCATCGCCCCAGCCATTGAGCTCAACGCCGGTGTTCGGCGGACCATCGAAGGTGAAGAAGCTCGAATACACCGGATGATTGTTGGGGATCTTGTGCAGCGCCTTCGGGCCGAAGATCTTCGCCATTTCGGCTTCGAAGGACTTGGCAAACAGCCCGTCAATATCGTGGTTGCAGTCGTCTACAAATACGAAGCCGCCGCCTTTCACATAGCGCTCGAAATTCCTGCGCTCAGCGGCGGTGAACTGCACCAGCTTGTGGCCGGCCAGGTAGCAGAACGGCGCTTCCAGCATCTTCGGATCGGACAGCGCAACGATGCGCTCCACCGTGTCCACTTTAAGCGTTGTGTATTCGACCAGCGAATTCAGAACATTGCTCGGCATACGCACGTCCACGTCCCAGTCGCCCGATTCGTAAGTCAGGCGCGTGAAGTAGAAGTCGTATGCCGCCATCAGGGTTACACCGCGTCCGACTTGGACGTGAAGTTAAACTCGCGCACCTTCATCGCCGGCACCATCATGCGGAAGCGCGAATCCGCTTCGCCGATCAGCATCGGCTTGCCCAGTTCATCGATGTTGTTCAGCAGCGCCACCGGGCTCTCGTTGAAGCGGAAATTCTTCACCGGGTACTTGATCTGGCCATTCTCAACATAGAAGGTGCCGTCGCGCGTGAGGCCCGTCAGCAGCACGGACTGCGGATCGACCATGCGGATATACCAGGTGCGGGTAACGAGGATGCCCTTCTTCGTGCTGGCGATCAGTTCCTCGGTCGATTTGCTGCCGCCTGCCATGATGATATTGCCATGGCTTGCCGTCGCTGCCTTGCCCTGCTTCTGCGCCCAGTAGCGGTTGTATTCCAGCGATGCCACCTTGCCATTGCGGATCAGGTCTGTGCGTGCGCGCGCCAGCATGGACTGCTGGTCCCAGGGCAGCACCGGCGCATCCGGATCCCACGGGTCGGCCCATACGTTCACCTGCTCGTCGAACAGCTTGTCGCCCACGCGGTTGCCGCCGCCCTTCTTCGCGAGGAAGCTGCGCCCTTCGTCCGCAGCGCGCGCATCGAAGGCGTTGAACATGTAGTTCAGCAGGTCGGACGAGGCGGACGGCTCCAGGATCACGGCATAGCGGCCGGGTTCCAGCGCTTTCGCATCGACCGAGCGCAGCGCCTTTTCAATCGCGACTTCGGATGCAGCACGCGCGTCGAATTTTTTCGGATCGTAGGCGGCGCGGCTGACCCAGCCGGAGCCGCTGCCGTCTTCCGTACGCGCGGTGACCGTAAAATTCAGGCTGGCCAGTTCCTGGTAGCCGAACACGCCGTTCGAGTTGGCGATGCATTCAAAACCCGTGACATCCGAAAAGAAGCCGGCTGCGACGAGGTTCTTCTTGCGTGCCGCATCGATGCTCTGGAACGCGACTTCCGCGCGGTATTCGGGATCGAAGGCGCTGGCGTTCGGGTTGTAGGTGGCCGAAGGCTTGTAGTCCTGCTTGCCGATCGCAGGCAGGAACTCGGGATTCTCCGGCGCCAGGCGCGCCACTTCTTCCGCGCGGCGCACGGCCTTCTCCAGCGATTTGTCGTCAAACTCGTTGACGGAAGCAGTGCCCTGGCGCTTGCCGAAAGCGACGCTGACCGCCAGCTGCGTATTCTGCACCTGGCCCGCCGTGGACACGCTGTTGCGCGCATAGCGCACATTTCCGCGCTTGCTGCCGCTGATCGACACGCGGCATTCGTCCGCCTTCGAGAGCGACATCACCTTGCCCGCGATGCGTTGTGCTTCTTCCTGGTTGAGTAATTTCATCGGATGATTTCCTTAGGCGATCTTGCGGGCGGTGTTGATGACGTTGATGCCGTTGAAGCGCGTGGTGGCGGAGCCGTGCGAAACGGCGCTCACCTGGCTTGGCTGGCCCTTGCCGTCGAAGAAGGAGCCGCCCATGCGCCAGTCGCGTTCATCGCACATGGCGGTGCAGGCATTCCAGAACTCCTGCGTGTTGGCCTGGTAGGCCACGTCGCCCAGCGGCTGCGTGATCTTGCCGTCCTTGATCTCGTAGAACAGCTGGCCGCCGAACTGGAAGTTGTAGCGCTGCTGGTCGATGGAATAGGAGCCACGGCCAAGGATGTAGATGCCCTTCTTCACGTCCTTCACCAGTTCATCCGGCGTGAGCTTCTTCGCGCCCGCCTTCAGCGAGACATTGGGCATACGCTGGAATTGCACGCTGCTCCAGCTGTCTGCAAACGAGCAGCCATGCGATTCCTTCTCGCCGATGATATGCGCCTGGTCGCGCGTGGCCTGGTAGTTCACCAGCACGCCGTCCTTGATGATGTCCCAGCGTTTCGCGGGTACGCCTTCATCGTCGTAGCCTACACAGCCCAGCGAGGTGGGCGCATTCTTGTCGGCGGTGAAGTTGACGATCTTCGAACCGTACTGGAAATTCTTCGACTGCCACTTGTCCAGCGTGGCGAAGCTGGTGCCCGCGTAGTTGGCCTCGTAGCCCAATACGCGGTCCAGTTCCGTGGCATGGCCTACGGATTCGTGGATGGTGAGGAACAGGTGTTCAGGGCTCAGCACAAGGTCGTACTTGCCCGGCTCGACCGACTTCGCCGTCAGCTTCTCCTTGGCCTGCTTGCCCGCTGCGCGTGCATCTTCAATCAGGTCGTAGGAACCGTTGTACAGGGTTGTTACGCCGCCTGCAGCGCGCACCTTGTGCGCCTGCTTCGGCTCCAGGAATTCGTAGCCCATGCTGACCGGCGAGGACAGGCCGTCGCGGGTGCGGAACTTGCCGCTTGCCTTGTCCACCGCCGTGGCGGTGAACGGCGCCCACAGGCGATGGAAATCCTGATCGATGTAGGAACCGTCGGTGGAGGCAAAGTACTTCTGCTGGTTCACCTGGAACAGCATGGACTGCATGAAGGAAGCGCCGCTGTCCATGCCTGCCTTGTTCGCGGCGATCAGCATGTCGGCCTTTTCCTTCACCGGCACGCTGCGCCAGTCGCGCGTGAACGGTGTGGCCCACGCTACTTCGCCGACGCCCTTCACCGGCGCCAGCTGCACCGGTTCCGTTTGCAGGCGCGCATTGGCTTTTGCAATGGCTACGGCCTGGCGCGCGGCATCGGCCACCGCGTCCAGCGTCATCACATTGGTCGCCACGAAACCGTAAGCACCGCCCGCGATCACACGCACGCCCACGCCGCTCGATTCAGTGTTGACGATGTTCTCCACGTTCAGGTCGCGCGTGGTGATGAACTGGTTCAGGTAGCGCCCGATGCGCACGTCGCAATAGCTGGCGCCCGCTTTGGTGGCTGCGTTCATCGCGGCATCCGCCAGCGATTTCTTGAACGCTACGGCCATCGGGTTGAGAAGCTGCTCTTCGGCGATGGCTTCACCAAAGACAGGAATCAGAAGAGCGCCGCCGGCGGCGGCGCTCACCTTGAGGAAGGTACGGCGTTCCACTCGCTCTCCTTACACTGCGTCCGACAGGGAGGTGAAGTTGAAGTCCCTTACCCGGATGGCAGGAATCACCATCTGGTAGGGGCTTTCATCGCCGGACAGGATTTCGCCTCGGCCCAGTTCATCGATATTGTTCAGCATCGTTACCGGGCTTTCATTGAAGCGGAAGTTCTTGACCGGATGCTTGATCTTGCCGTTCTCGATGTAGAAGGTACCGTCGCGCGTGAGACCGGTCAGCAGCACCGACTGTGGATCGACCATGCGGATGTACCAGGTGCGGGTGACCAGCACGCCTTTCTTCGTTCCGGCGATCAGCTCCTCCGTGGACTTGCTGCCGCCGGCCATGATGATATTGCCCGGCGTGCCGATGGCGCGCTTGCCCATCTTCTTGGCCCAGTACTGCGAGTAGTCGAGGCTCGCGACCTTGCCGTTCTTGATCAGGTCCATGCGTTCGCGCGCCAGCAGATTCTGCGAATCCCATGGCAGCACCGGCACGTCCTTGTCCCACGGGTCGGCCCAGATATTGACCTGCTCGTCGAACAGCTTGTCGCCCAAGCGGTTCTGGCCGCCCTTCTTCGCCAGGAAGCTGCGTCCCTCATCGGCGCTGCGCGCATCGAAGGCGGAGAACATATAGGCCATGAGGTCGGCCGACGCGGCAGGTTCCAGGATCACGGTATAGCGGCCCGGTTCCAGCGCCTTGGCGTCTGCAGAGCGCAGCGCTTTCTCGATGGCGATGTCCGATGCGGCACGCGCGTCGAAGCGGGCCACATCGTTCGCATCGCGGCGCACCCAGCCCGAACCGCGGCCGTCTTCCGTGCGCACGGTGCAGGTAAAGTCCACGCCGGTCTGCTGCTGGTGTCCGAATACGCCGCGCGAGTTCGCCACCGTTTCAAAGGAAGTGCGGTCGGTGAAGAAGCCAGCCGCCACCAGCTTGTTCTTGCGGCTTTGCTCGATGCTGTAGGCCGCCACCTGCGCGCGGTATTCCGGGTCGATGGCTGCCGTTTTCTCGCTGAAGGTGCTGGTGGCGCGGTAAGCCTGCTTGTCCGGCGTTGGCATGAACTCCGGATTTTCCGGCGCCAGGCGGGCCAGGTCTTCGGCGCGGCGCACCACCTTTTCCAGCGACTTGTCGTCGAATTCGTTGATGTTTGCGGTGCCCTGCTTCTTGCCGAAGGCAACCGATACTGTGAGCTGCGTATCTTCCACCAGCCCCGCAGTCGATACGGCATTGCGCGCATAGCGCACATTGCCCACGCGGTTGCCGTTCAGCGTTACCACGCATTCATCGGCCTTGCTGAGCGAGAGCACTTTGTCGGTGATGCGTTTTGCTTCGTCCTGAGTCAGAATTTTCATTGTGCGTCCCCTCAGCCGATCTTGCGGGCGGTGTTGATTACGTTGATGCCGTTGAAGCGGGTGGTGCTCGACCCGTGCGACACGATGCTGACCTGCGAAGGCTGGCCCTTGCCGTCAAAGAAGGAGCCGCCCATGCGCCAGTCGCGTTCATCGCAGGTGGCGGTGCAGGCATTCCAGAATTCCTGGGTGTTGGCCTGGTAGGCCACGTCTTCCAGCTGGCGCGTGATCTTGCCGTCCTTGATTTCGTAGAACAGCTGGCCGCCGAACTGGAAGTTGTAGCGCTGCTGGTCGATGGAGAAGGAGCCGTCGCCCACGATGTAGATGCCCTTCTTCACATCCTTCACCAGTTCATCCGGCGTGAGCTTCTTCTTGCCCGCCTGCAGGGAGACGTTCGGCATGCGCTGGAACTGCACGCTGCTCCAGCTGTCTGCATACGAGCAACCGTGCGATTCTTTTTCGCCGATGATATGGGCCTGGTCGCGCGTGGCCTGGTAGTTCACCAGCACGCCGTTCTTGATGATGTCCCAGCGCTTGCACTTCACGCCTTCGTCGTCGTAGGCGACGGCGCCGAGTGAACCCGGTTCGGTCTTGTCTGCCACGATGTTGACCAGGTCCGAGCCGTACTTGAATTTTTTTGATTCCCACTTGTCGAGGGTGACAAAGCTGGTGCCGGCGTAGTTCGCTTCGTAGCCCAGCACGCGGTCCAGTTCCGTCGGGTGGCCCACGGATTCGTGGATGGTAAGCCACATGTGTTCAGGGCTCAGCACCAGGTCGTATTTGCCCGGCTCCACGGACTTGGCCGTCAGCTTGGCCTTGGCCTGCTTGCCCGCGGCGCGCGCGTCTTCGATCAGGTCGTAGGACTTGCGGTAGAGGGTCGTAACGCCGCCTGCCGCCTGCACCTTGTCTTCCTTGCGCGCGTCGAAGTATTCATAGCCCATGCCCACCGGCGTGGACAGGCCGTTACGGGTGCGGAATTTGCCGGAGGCCTTGTCCACGGCCGTAGCGGCGAAGGGGCACCACAGGCGGTGCAGGTCCTGGTCGATGTAGGAACCGTCGGTCGAAGCGAAGTACTTCTGCTGGTTGACCTGGAACAGCAGCGACTGCATGAAGGACGCACCGCTGTCCATGCCGGCCTTGTTGGCGGCGATCAGCATCTCGGCCTTGTCCTTGATCGGCACGGCGCGCCAGTCTTTGGTGTGCGGCGTGGCCCATGCCACCTCGCCCACGCCCGGCGTTGGTGCGAGGCGCACCGGCTCGGGCTGCAGCTTGGCGTTGGCCTTGGCGATGGCCACGGCCTGGCGCGCAGCGCCTGCCACGCCGTCCGGCGACATGTCGTTGGTGGCGGCAAAACCGTAGGCGCCATTGGCGATGACGCGCACGCCCACCCCGGCGGATTCGGTATTGGTGACGTTTTCCACGTTCAGGTCACGGGTGATGATGAACTGGTTCAGGTAGCGGCCGATGCGCACGTCGGCATAGCTGGCGCCGGCCTGGGTGGCCGCACCCAGCGCGGTATCGGCCAGCAGCTTCTTGAACTTCACATCGGCGGGCTTGAGCAGTTCCTCGGCGGCGATGGCGCGGCCGAAAGGAGGGAGCAGCAGGCCGCCGAGGGCCAGGCCGCCAATATTGAGAAATGCGCGTCGTTCCATAAATATCTCCAGGGAGGGGGTAAGTTCCTGAACAGCGTTGCGACTAACGCAATAAATGTGCCATAGATTGCGCCGGCGGTGGGGCCTTTCGCTGTTGGATGCCCGGCGTCCGGGCGGCTGTCCGCCTGTCCGGGAAGTGTCCGAACGCTGTCCGCAGCGGACACTTGACCCGCAGCGGGACTTGCACCATCATCGGCGCACTCTCACACAACAATGATGGAGAACACAATGAAACGACTGTTTGCAGCAGCTTTGCTGGTTTGCGGTTTCACCGGTGCGGCCATGGCCGACGACGCGCTGAAGGCGGCGATTGCCGGCGCCCAGCGCACGCCGGACAATGTGAAGCGCGATGTGTACCGCCACCCTTACGAGACGCTGACCTTCTTCGGCATCAAGCCGAACATGACGGTGGTAGAGCTGGCCCCGGGCGGCGGCTGGTATACGGAGATTCTCGGCCCCTATCTCAAGGACCACGGCAAGCTGATTGCGGCCGGCAGCACGCCGGATTCGGCCGACGCTAACGTGCGCAAGTCGGGCGAGCGCTTCAAGCAGAAGCTGGCTGGCAATCCCGCCCTGGCCAAGGTGCAGCTGGGCGCTTTCGAGCCGGGCAACGGCGTTTATACCTATGCGCCGAAAGGCAGCGCGGACATGGTGCTCACCTTCCGCAATGTGCACAACTGGATGGAGACCGGCGAACCGAATATGAAGAAGCTGTTCGCCAGCGTGTATGAAGCGCTGAAGCCGGGCGGCGTGTTCGGCGTGGTGGAGCACCGCCTGCCGGCTTCGCGTCCTGCGGCGCCGGATTCGGGCTATGTGCACGAGGCCTACGTGATCAAGATGGCGGAGAGCGCAGGCTTCAAGCTGGCTGCGCGCTCCGAGGTGAACGCCAATGCGAAGGATACGGCGGACCACAAGGGCGGCGTGTGGGCGCTGCCGCCGACTTATACGAACAAGGATGTGGACCGCGCCAAGTATGCTGCGATCGGCGAGAGCGACCGCATGACGCTGAAGTTCGTGAAGCCCTGAGCGGGCTGCAGAAACGCCAAGGCCGGGAGTTGTCCCGGCCTTTTTTTATTTCTGCGTTTGCAGGCGGCTCATAAAGGCTGCGAAAGCCAGCACGCCAACAACGAGGGAGCCGCAAACAGCGGCAATCGAGAAGAACAGCTCATTCATTCAGTGAATCCGTATGGTTTTGCCAACGGACGCTATTATGCTGCAATTGCACATGAAACATTCTCTCTGAAACTCACTGTTACAGGTTTTGATTTCATCGGTAGCTGGCCTGACCAGTTGCCGCCACAATGGTGGCATCCCACAAGGAGCCTCCCATGGGCTGGTTCGCCATCACAATCCTTCTTCCCTGCCTCGCCCCGCTGCTGGCGTCGCTGACGTTCAAGCTGCTCACCTTGCCAGATGGCGTAGAAGCGAGTCCAATGAAAGCGTTCAGGGACGGGCAATTATGCTGGGCAGCTCTTGGTTTTTGTGCATCGGCATTGTATGAGCTAGCCCTGGCTCCGTCTGACGAGATCGGCTGGCTCCAAGGCGGATTAACACTTGTGATGGTGCTTTCGAGCCTGATCGCAACCGGCGGCGCAATCTTCCCCGTACATCGTGACGAAGCCGCAGCCGCCAACTGGATCTGGCGCTACAGATGCTTGATGGCATCATTGGTGCTCTGCGCCGCCGCCGCAGTGCTATACACAGTGGTGCACTTCTGACCGGAGGCAGTATGTTCAAGGCCTGGTTACGCAGACGCTTCAAAACCAATGAAGGTGTGTGGAATGCCGTACTGAATCTCTGCTGCGTCGGCAGCGTGTTCTCGCTTGTCTATGCACTTGTCCTGCTCTTCAATTCTGGACTGGTAAAGTGAAAAGGGCCGCGATAGCGGCCCTTGTGACTTAGTTGGCTTTCTTTTCTTTCACCGGGGTGAAATTGAGGTCGGCGAAGTCGTAGCTGAAGTCGGTTTCGGCGGAGATGGGGGCCATCTTCATGCGCTCGATGCTGCCGTCCGGGTTCAGCGCGAAGGTCACGTAGGCGTCCGCGTTGAAGTTGCGCTCTTTCCAGCGCACGATGAAGGTGTCGTGCTGGAAGTGCTCCAGTTCCCCCACCAGGTCCGGCGTGCGGGTGAATGTCATGATCTGCTTCTTGCCTTCACGCGTGATGGTCACCTTGCCGTACCAGGCGTCGTTGTACTCGCCTTCATAGGAGGCCAGCGGCAGCGACGGCGAGGACTTGGCAGCGCGCGCCGCAACGGCCTTGCCCTGCTTCTCCAGCTCCTTCTTGTGCATCTCCTCTTCCTGGTCCGACACTACCTTGATCCAGTCGGTCGGCGCCACGCTCATGTAGTGGTCGAGAATGCGCCACTGAAGCGCGCTCATCGAACCGCTGTTCTCGGCGTTGGTGAAGATGGCCACGCCCAGCTTTTCTTCCGGGATCATGATCACGCGCGAATAGAAGCCCTGCAGCGCACCGCCGTGCGACACCATTTTGCGGCCGCGGTAATCGCGCAGGTTGAATCCCAGGCCGTACGCATTGAAGTTGGCTTTCGTTGCCGCCAGCGCGCCTTTCGGATTACCGATCTTCATCGGCGTCTGCGCCGTCCACAGTTCGCGCGCCTGCGTGTCGCTGAACAGGCGCTTGCCGTTTTCCAGCTTGCCTTCGTTGAGCAGCGCGATCATCCACTTCGCAATGTCTTCGGCATTGGTGTTGATGCCGACCGCGCCGACGGCATTCGCCACCGGCATCGGCTTCACCACCGAGATCTTGTCGTTGATGCGGCTGTGCGGCGCCGAGTAGTCGGGAGACTTCAGCATGTCCGCCACGCTGGTGGTGGTGGCGCTCATACCCAGCGGATCGAGGATGCGCGCGCGCATCGCATCGTTCCAGGTCTTGCCGTCCTTCTGCGCGATGATCTTGCCCGCCACGATGTAGAGCAGGTTATCGTAGGCGTAGCTGTTGCGGAAGCTGGTGGCCAGCTTCACATGGCGCAGGCGGTCGATGATTTCGTCGGTGCTGAAGCTGGTGGTCGGCCACCACAGCAGGTCACCCGCGCCGAGGCCAAGGCCGCTGCGGTGCGTCAGCAGGTCGCGCACGGTCATGGAGTTGGTCACGTAGGCATCCGCCATCTGGAAGCCCGGCAGGTGCTTGTTGACGGGATCATCCCAATTCAGCTTGCCTTCGTCCACCAGCATGGCCAGGCCGGCCGCCGTGAAGCCTTTCGAGTTCGAGGCAATCTCGAACAGGGTCTTGCCGGTTACCGGCGCCGGGTCGCCCAGCTTGCGCACACCATAGCCCTTGGTGGCCACGACCTTGCCGTCCTTGACGATGGCGATGGCAATGCCCGGCACATCGAAAGTCTTGAGCACGCGGTTCACGTCCGCATCGAGGTCGAATGCAGGCGCGGACATGGCGGAACCGGCAGGCGCGGCATCCGGCGCGGCCAGCGCCGGAGCGCCAACGGTGGCGAAGGCCAGCAGCAACAGCGCGGCCAGAGGTTTTTTCAATAGCATCTTGTGTGGTCTCCTTTATTTCTTGATCAGCTTATCCACGGAACTCTGCGTTTCCGGGTGATAGCGCGGACGCGCCTTGGCATACACCGACTTCGCCCATGCGGCGTCTTTCGGATTCTTCAGCAGCGCCGCGTACAGCGGCACCACAAACTTCTGGCGCCCCACGCTGAGCAGGAAGGCGTTCAGCTGCTGGCGTACGTCATAACCGGCATGCACCGAAGCGAGATAGAAGCGGAAGGCGATTTCGTTATTCTTGCTGGTGCGCAGGCTGAAGGTGTCGTCCAGCTCCTTCAGCTGTGTCGCATTGGCCTTCTTGTCGATGTCGTTCAGGAAGTGCATCCACTCCGTGGCGATCCAGCTGCGCGCGCTCAGGTCGGCCGTCTGCAGCTCGCCCTTCAGCCATGCGTCACGCTGCGCATCCACGGCCGCAAAACGGGCGGACACCACGCGCGTGGCCGTGGCGGGAATACCGGGACCGTACAGCCATTCATCCAGTTCGGCTTCCGGCATGATGTCCGGATGCTTGCTCAGCAGGTTGGCGCGCAGGAAGGCCACGAACTGCTCGGTGGTCGCGGACTGGAAAGCGTGCTGGTCGAACCAGGCGCGCAGGAAAACGTCGAAGGCTTCGCGTCCGGCGCGCTGTTCCAGCGTGCGCAGGAACCAGGCGCCCTTCGGATAGGCCAGGCCTTCGTCGGTATAGGAATCTGCATTCACATCGGGCGCGCGCGGCACCAGCGCCTGCTTGGCGGCCGGAATATCCTTCAGCGAAGCCAGTGCTTCTTCCTGCTCCACCTGCAGGTTCATGTCCGCCACTTCGGTGCCGTACAGGCTTTCGATGACTCGGGTGGTCACGTAGGTGGTGAAGCCTTCATTCAGCCACCAGTGCTTCCACGAAGCGTTGGTCACCAGGTTGCCGGACCAGGAGTGCGCCAGTTCATGCGCGATCAGGTCGTTCAGGCTGCGGTCTCCCGCGATCATGGTCGGCGTGAGGAAGGTCAGGCGCGGATTCTCCATGCCGCCGATAGGGAAGGACGGCGGCAGCACGATCATGTCGTAACGCGCCCAGCGGTATGGGCCATACAGCGCTTCCGCCGCACTGATCATCTTTTCGGTGTCGGCCAGCTCGAAGGCTGCCGCTTCCAGGCGCTGCGGTTCCGCATACACGGCGGAACGCGGACCGAGATTGCGCACGCCGATTTCGCCGATGGCAATCGCCAGCAGGTAGGAAGGAATCGGCTGCGGCATTTTGAACACCCAGCCGTCCTTGCCCGGACCGTTCTGGTCATTCTCGGCGCTCATCACCACGCGCATGCCGGATGGCGCATTCACGCGCGCGCTGTAGGTGAAGCGCACGGCCGGCGTATCCTGCACCGGCGCCCAGGAGCGGGCGTTGATCGCCTGCGACTGGCTGAACATGAAGGGACGCTTGCCCGACAGGGTCTGCGCGGGCGTCATCCACTGCAGCGCGCTTGCGGTCGGCGCCGTGCGGTAGTAAATGCGGACTTTTTCGGGCTGGGCGGCGATGGCGATACGCAGGGCCTGGCCCTTCTTCGCATCGAATTTATCCAGCATGTAGGAAGCGGGCTGCCAGCGGCCGTCCTTCAGCACCTGCACGCGCGAGATGGTGAGCTGGCGCGTGTCCAGGGCCAGGGTGCGGGCCGACTTGTCGAGCCAGTTCAGGGTCAGTTCGGCATAGCCGCTCAGGGTCTTGCGGGCGAAGTCCGCCTTCAGGTCGAGGTGCAGGTCGGTGGTGCGCACCTGATCATAACGGGCATAGCTCAGGGGGTCCTGCGCGTGGGCGCTGAGGGCCATCCCGACCAGTGCCAGCGTGGCGGCGAAGCGCCGCAAAGTGAAGGTTGTTCGCATGGGCTCTCGTTTTCAGTCGTGGAAATGCCTGCTCGTGGCAGGCGGTGCAGCATAGCATAGTGGCCGGGCAGCTGGGCAGGCGGCGGCCGTATCTGCTATCATGCCGCTGTTCTTTGGGGAGTAGCCGCCTTCCGTCCCCGGAAGTAGATACGTCAACATAATCGGCCCGCAGGCCGTGGCGTACCTGGCCTGATGGCCTGGCGAGACCAATGATCCCTGGACGGCCAGCAAAGGGCCGGTGCCGTCTATGGATCATCGGTTAACTATCCGGCCCTCCCTGTCAAATCAATGGATGCATTTTTCGTATCGACCGGCATCGTCGCTCTGGCCGAAATCGGCGACAAGACCCAGCTGCTCGCTTTCTGCCTGGCCGCACAATTCCGCCGCCCGCTGCCTATCGTTGCCGGTATCTTCGTTGCCACCATTGCCAACCACGCCTTCGCGGCGGCCGTTGGCGCCTGGATTACCAGCCTGCTCGGTCCCGATGTGCTGCGCTGGGTGCTGGGCCTGGGCTTCATCGCCATGGCCGCCTGGATCATGGTGCCGGATGAAATCGACGAGACGGAAAACCGGAGCACGCGCTACGGCGTATTTGCTACCACGCTGATTGCCTTCTTCCTCGCCGAAATGGGCGACAAGACGCAGATTGCCACGGTGGCATTGTCGGCCCGCTTCCATGATATGGCAGGCGTGGTGGCAGGCACCACGCTGGGCATGATGCTGGCGAACGTGCCCGCTGTGTACATCGGCAAGCGTGCCGCTACCGCCGTGCCCCTGAAGCTGGTGCACGGCATCGCCGCCCTCATCTTCGCAGGCCTGGGCCTTGCCACGCTTCTGGGCGCGGCAAGGGCCGTCGGGCTCTAGACCGTCAGCTCCACCTGATGGGTGGCGCCATCATCACGCAAGTGGATGGTGGCGCCCTCCTGCGGCTGGCCGTCCACCAGCAGCGCCGGCGCGCCGCGGCGGATGCGGATCTCGTAGCGCGATTTGCCGTAGCGGTAGCTGAGCGAGAAGCCCGGCCAGTCCGCCGGGATGCGCGGCGCCAGCGTCAGCGTGTCCGCGCGGCGCGTGAGGCCCAGCAGCGATTCCAGGATCAGGCGGTACATCCAGCCCGAGGAGCCGGTGTACCAGCTCCAGCCGCCGCGGCCCACATGCGGCGACACCGCATACACGTCAGCCGTCACCACATAGGGCTCCACCTTGTAGATTGCCGCGCGCTCCGCGTCGCTGCCGTGCGAGACCGGGTTAATCATGCGCATCAGCTCCCAGGCACGCTCCACATCGCCCATCTTCGCGAAGGCCATCACGGTCCAGATGGCGGCGTGCGTGTACTGCCCGCCGTTCTCGCGCACGCCCGGCACATAGCCGCGGATATAGCCCGGATTCAGGTCGGCCTTATCGAAAGGCGGATCGAGCAGCTGGATCAGGCCGAAGTCGCGCCGCACCAGGCGCGCGTCCACCTGCTGCATGGCGCCCTGCACCCGCTCTGGATTTGCCGCGCCGGACAGGATGCCCCAGCTCTGCGAGATGGAGTCGATCTGGCATTCCTCGTTTTCGTGCGAACCGAGCGGCGTGCCGTCGTCGAAGTAGGCGCGTCGATACCACTGGCCGTCCCAGGCATGCTGCTCCACGTTGGCCGCAATCTTGCGGGCCTCGTCGCGGCATTCAGCGGCGAAGGCCTGGTCCTGGCGCAGCTCCGCCACTTCAGCAAAGCACTGCAGCACATCGTAGAGGAAGAAGGCCAGCCACACGCTCTCGCCCTTGCCTTCCTCGCCCACCTTGTCCATGCCGTCGTTCCAGTCGCAGGAACCGATCAGCGGCAAGCCGTGCACGCCGAAACGCAGGCCGTTGCGGATGGCGCGCACGCAGTGCTCATACAGGTCGCCGGACTGCGCCGAGCGGCCGGGCATATCGTAGTAGGAATCCTCATCGTGCTTGACGGGACGGCCTTCCAGGTAATGCGCCTTCTCGTCCAGCACCGATGTGTCGCCGGTGGTGGTGACGTAGCGCCATGCAGCCAGCGGCAGCCAGAGATAGTCGTCCGAACAGTGCGTGCGCACGCCGCGGTCCGATGGCGGGTGCCACCAGTGCTGCACATCGCCTTCCAGGAACTGGTGCGCCGCGCACAGCACCAGGTGTTCGCGCAACAGCTGGGGTTCGGTATGCACCATGGCCATCGCGTCCTGCAGCTGGTCGCGGAAGCCGAAGGCGCCGCCGGACTGGTAGTAGCCGCTGCGCGCCCACAGGCGGCAGGCAATGGTCTGGTACATCAGCCAGCCGTTGGCGATGACGTCAACCGAAGGCTCCGGCGTCTGCACCTGCACCGCGCCCAGCGTTTCGGTCCAGTGTGCGCGCACCGCCTGCAGCGCTTCAGCTGCCGCACCCTGCCCGCCATGCTTCTGCACCATCGTCGTGGCATCCGCGTTACGGCGGCCGCCGACGCCAAGCACGAATACCACCTCGCGCTCCTCGCCCGGCTGCAGCTCGAAGGGCACCTGGATTGCGGCGCAGCTATCGAGGCCCGTGCCGACCTTGCCGGACAGGCGGGCGCGCTTCATTGCAGCCGGCGTGGCCAGCGTGCCGTTCCGGCCGAGGAATTCGGTACGGTCGGCCGTAATGGTGCGCGTTGCGGCATCGCAGTTGAAGAAGGCAACGCGGCCGGAGAACTCGGTGTTGTAGGCATTGCGCGCGAAGATAGCGCCGCTCACCGGGTCCTGCTCCGTCACCAGGTGCATGCCGGACTTGGATCGCATATCGCCCAGCACCCATTCCACATAGCCGGTGGCCGAGAGGCGGCGCGGTACCGGGGAATCGTTGCGCAGCCTGAGCACCGTGTATTTGACCGGCGCATCGAGCGCCACATAAGTGGTCATCTCCGAAGTAATGCCAGCCTCGGTGTGCTCGAAGACGCTGTAGCCGAAACCATGGCGGGTGACATAGTCGCCGCTGCCGCGCGCAGGCAGCGCTGTGGGCGACCAGAAATGGCCGCTCTGCTCGTCGCGCAGGTAGAAGGCTTCGCCGCTCGCATCCGATACCGGATCGTTATGCCAGGGCGTGAGGCGGAATTCGTGTGCGTTCTCGTGCCAGGTATAGGCCTGGCCGCTTTCGGACAGCACGCTGCCGAACTGCGGATTGGCGAGCACGTTCGACCACGGCGCAGGCGTGCGGCGGCCTTCGCCGGTAACGATCACGTATTCGCGGCCATCCGGCGAGAAGCCTCCGGTGCCGTTTTCGAGAATGAGGCCCGCTGGCAGGCGGGTGGCGGAATCCGCCTCGCCGTATTCGCCGCGTCCATCCGGCAGCAGCGGCGGCATGCGCAGCGGCGGCGGGCTGGAACGCTTGATCTGTTCGGCCAGCGTGCCCCGGCTGTCCGCCAGGACGGCACGCGCCACGGTCTGCAGCAGTATGCGGTCTTCGGGCGAGATCTGGTCCAGCGGACGCACGAAGATGCCGCCCGGCCGGTCGATGGCCTGGGCATCGATGCCGGAGGCGATCAGGCCCATGATCTGGTCATGCAGGGCCTGGCGGTAGCCCGACTGGTCCTCGAACCAGATCACCAGGTCCACCACCAGCCCTTTCAGCCGCCAGTAGGCGTGGGCCTGCACCAGCTGGCGGGCCAGCTCGATATTGGCCGGGTCCTTGATCTGCAGCAGCACGATGGGCAGGTCGCCCGAAATAGCATAGGCCCACAGGCCGGACTGGCCGCGCTGGTTCTTGATCAGCACACTGGCGTCGGCGCGCAGCGCAGGGTTCGGATAGATGATGTGGTTGGCGAGGCGGCCATACAGCTGCGCGTCCGTCTCGCTGGCGTTCAGCTGGCGCAGCACCACCTGGCTATGCGTCCAGGCCAGTTCGAAGACGCGGTCCGCCATATGGCGGTCCTGGTATTTGTCGATCAGGTATTGCGCTGCATCGCGCGTATCCGTCATGCCGGTCGCGATGTCCACCACCGCCGCCTGGTCGGGTTTCAGCGTGATGCGGTAGCGGATGGCGACCACGGGGTCGAGCACGGAACCGCTGCTGCCGGACAGGGAACCGCCTTCCACAACGGCGCGCGGCGCCTGTGCCGTATTGCCGCGGCCGATGAACTTCGAGCGGTCGGTTTCGAACGACACATCTTCCACCTGCGCATCGTGCACCGTCATCAGGTGCAGCAAGAACGGCGTGTGTTCGCCCTTGCCGCGCGGACGGCGCGTGCACAGGATGGCGCTTTCGTCCTCGATGATTTCGGTCTGCACGAACAGCTTGCTGAACGCCGGGTGGGCAGCGTCGGCTGCGGCCGGGGCCATCACCACTTCAGCGAAGCTGGTCACTTCGATGGTGCGCGTGCGGTCGGACTTGTTGCTGATGCGCGTGCGGCGCATTTCGATATCGTCTTCCGGCGATACCACGATCTCCGTGTACAGCTCGATATCGCGGTCGCTGCGGCGGAATTCGGCGCGGCCTTCGGAGAAGATGATTTCCTGGCGCTCCGGCTCCACCAGCGTGGGCTGGTACATGGCGGACCAGTAAGCGCCGTCGTCCACGTCGCGCACATAGCAGAAGGTGCCCCAGTTGTCGCGCGTGCTGTCCTCGCGCCAGCGCGTGACGGCGAGATCCTTCCAGCGGCTGTAGCTGCCGCCGGCGGCCGTCACCATCACATGATAGCGTCCGTTCGACAGCAGCTGGGTTTCCGGCACCGTGGTGTTGGGCTGGTTCAGGATGCGCATCGGCATCGACTGGTCCGGCGCCGTGCTGCGGATGGCCGCCTGCTCTGCACTGGTCGAGAAGAAGGCTCCCACCTGCGGGCTGCGTTCCTGCAGCATCAGCAGCGCCGATTGCAGGATGGGGTCGGATTCGAAGCGGCGCTGCATCGGCCTGTCGTGCAGCAGGTAGCTCAATGCGAGGAAGCCCATGCCCTGGTGGTGCACCATGAAGGACTTGATGACATTGAAGGCCTGGCCGCGCGGCAGGCGCGCCGCCGTGTAGTCAATCGCTTCGTAGAAACCGTAGCGGCCCATGAAGCCCAGCTCCGCCATCTTCTGCAGGTTCTGCGTGGCGGCGTCCGGCGCCACCATCAGGCTCATCATCGTGGCATAGGGAGCGATCACCAGGTCGTCGGCCAGGCCGCGCTTGAGGCCCAGTCCCGGTACGCCGAAGGCACGGTACTGGTAGTTCATCGCAGCGTCCACGGTGCTGTAGCCGGATTCGGATATCCCCCACGGCACATTGCGCTGCTTGCCGTATTCGATCTGCGCCGCCACCACCGACTTGTAAGTCTGGTCCAGCAAGGTGCTTTCGTAGGTGGGCATCACGAGCAGCGGCATCAGGTACTCGAACATCGAGCCGCTCCAGGACAGCAGCACGGGATGGCCGTGCACGATGCACAGCTGGCGCCCCAGCGCGAACCAGTGTTCCTGCGGCAGCTGGCCCTGCGCGATGGCGACAAAGCTGGCCAGGCGGACTTCGGAAGCCAGCAGGTCGTAGGAGCTGGCGTCGAGCCGGCGTTCGCTCACGTTATAGCCGATAGAGAGCAGCTTGGTGGTGCGGTTGTAGAGGAAGCCGTATTCCATCTGCGCGAAATCATGCGCCTGGCGGCCCAGCCGGGCAATACGTTCCATGCGTTCACGCGCACAGATTGATCCCTGTTCCACCAGCGCGGCAAGCTGCAGCTGGCGCTCGCGTTCGTCCGGCGCGAGGTCGGACAGCGCTGCGGAGCTCATGGGGAAGGCGGCCAGTTCGCGCAGCGTGGGAATGGCGCGCAGCTTGGCGTCGATCACCGTGTCCGGCGCGGCCGAAGCCCATGGCGCCAGCAGGAGCAGCTCGTCCAGCGCGGCACGGCATTGCGCCGCCAGCGCCGTGGCCCACATATGGACCGCTGCGTCGCCTGCCAGTTCAGGATCGGACAGGAAGGCTTCCGCCAGCGATGTGACGCGCTGCAGCCAGCCGTGCATGTCCAGCAGGTTGCCGGGATGCCGGGGCTGGGCCAGCACATCGTGCAGCGGCTGCAGCGCAGGCGGCATGGCCTTGCCGTCGGCCTGCGCCGCCTCGCGCAGCAGTTCAAAGGTGGTGGCCAGGCCGTCCAGTATCTGCGGGCCGATAATCGGCGCATCGAACAGGCCCGCCAGGCCCGGCTCCAGAGTGAGCAGGTGGCCGGCGAGGTTGCCGCTGTCCACCGTGGAGATGTAAACCGGATGGAGGGGCTTCAGGGACTGGGTGTCGTACCAGTTGTAGAAATGGCCCTGGTAGCGTTCCAGCCGGGCCATCGTATCCAGCGTGTTTTCCGTGCGGGTAAGCAGCTGCGCGCCCGTGATATAGCCGAAGTCGTGCGCCGTGAGGTTGGCCAGCAGCGCCATGCCAATATTGGTGGGCGAGGTGCGGTGGGCTATCACCAGCGCGGGATGTTCCTGTACATTATCTGGCGGCAGCCAGTTGTCGTCCGGTCCCACGAAGGTATCGAACCATGCCCAGGTTTTGCGCGCGAGCGTGTTCAGGAAGCGCGCCTGGTCCTGATTCAGTTGCGCCTGCAGGCGCTCGATCGGGCGGCTGATCCACCATGCCACCACGGGCGCCAGGAACCACGCCACGAAGAACAGAAGCGCAGCATCGAAAGCGCGCGGACGGTAAACCGCCAGCGCAGTGCCGGCGGCCAGCGCCAGCAGCGGCGAAATCCACATGGTGCGCCAGCTGCCGGCCAGCGTGGACGTGGAGCGCGCCAACGCAGAAGCCTTCCACTCCAGCAGGCGCTTACGCGACACCAGCAGGCGCCACATCGTGCGCACAATGGCGTCCAGGCTGAAATAGGCCTCATAGGGCAGGAACACCAGCATCAGCAGGCCATGGGCGAAGTGCAGGCCGCTGCGCCGCAGCGACATGGGAATGTGCTGGCTCCACAAAGTGTCGCGCGGCTTTTTGGCGAGGTCCCACAGCGCCGCGGCCAGCGGCGGCAGGAAGATAATGGTCAGCACCGCGGCGGTCCAGAACCACGGATGCGGCAAGGCAGCAAAGGCCAGCAGCAGCGACAGCGTGAGCACCGGCGCGACCAGGCTGCGGCGCAGGTTGTCGAACAGCTTCCAGCGCGACAGCGCCGACAGCGGATTGCGTTCGCGCGCGCCGTTCGCCTTGCGCACACGGCCCACCAGCCAGCCCGCGAGCTGCCAGTCGCCCCGGATCCAGCGCTGGCGGCGGCTCACATCATCGCGGTAGCGCGCGGGATACTGCTCGTAGAGCTGGGCGTCGCTCAGCAGGCCCGCCCGCACATAGCAGCCTTCCAGCAGGTCATGGCTCAGGATGCGGTTGTCCGGGAAGCGTTCGCCCAGCACCTGTTCGAACACGTCCACATCGTAGATGCCCTTGCCGATGAAGGAGCCTTCGGCAAACAGGTCCTGGTAGACGTCGGACACGGTGCGGGTATAGGGATCGATGCCCGGCTCGCCGCCGCACAGACGTTCGTACAGCGAGGCGTTCTCGCTCGGCAGGCTGACGGCCACGCGCGGCTGCAGGATGCCGTAGCCTTCGATCACGCAGTTGCGGCGCGGGTCGATGCGCGGTTGGTTCAGCGGATGGCGCATGGTCGCAACGAACTGGCGGGCGGCATCACGCGGCAACTGAGTATCGGTATCGAGCGTAATGACGTACTTGAAGGTGTGCAGGTCAGTGGTATCGCCCACCACCAGCGAGAACTTGCCGCGCGCACCGCCCCGCAGGAAGCGGTTCAGGTCGGACAGCTTGCCGCGCTTGCGCTCGTGGCCCATCCAGGCGCGCTGCGCCGGATTCCACAGGCGCGGACGGTGCAGCAGCAGGAAAGGCTGCTCGGCGTATTTCGCATTCAGGGCTTCCACACGGCTGCGCACCTGTTCCAGCAGGGCCTCGTCGCCCGGCAGAGTTTCGGACGAAGCATCGGCAAAGTCGGTGGCCAGGCAGAAGCGCAGGTTCGGATCGCGGTTGGCGAGGTAGCGCACCTCCATCTGCTCGCACAGCTCGTCGACATTCTCGCTGCTGTACAGCAGGGTTGGCACCACCACGAGCGCCCGCGCATCGGAAGGAATGCCTTCCTTGAAATTCATGCGCGGCAGCGGATGCGGATGGGTGATGAGGGTGGCGATCCAGTTCACCAGCGACAGCGCCAGGTGGCTGCTGCCCATCAGGCCCAGCACCGCCATCACGGCCAGCGCCCAGTCGTTGACGCCGTCGCGGATGGCGCGCTCCAGCATCAGCGCCGTGAGGGCTATCGAAATCAGGGCGATGGAGCCGAGATAGGTGGACAGCGGCGCAGCGCGCAAGGTCTGGCGCGTTGCCTCCCCGATGGGCAGGCGCGCCTGCGCCTTCCGCTGCAGCAGGTGCAGGCCCTTGCCGATCAGGTAGAAGCCTACGTGGGCGTGGCGCGGATCGTCGCCATTGCTGTGCGTGCGCGCCAGCTCCACGGCCTGCTGCGCCACTTCGGTTTCCGTCAGCGGCGAACAGCGCGCGACTTTCTCGATGACATGCCGGTACTGGTCGCGCGTGGAGAAGTCCATGGCGCCGTAGACGTCGGCCGGGTCGGTGCGCAGCACCTGCTCCACGGTGCTCATGGTCTCCACGAATTCCTGCCAGTCCATGGTGCCGAGGAAGCGCAGGCTGCCGATACTGTTGGCGATGGAGACCTGCTCCGCCGCCTGCTGCTGGATCTCGGACTGGATCATCTGCTCGATGGTCTGGCCGTTGTCCGCCAGCTTGTAGCTGATCCAGTTCAGGGCCAGCGTGAGCACCGGGCTCTGGCCCTGCAGGCGGCGCGCCATCTCGGCCACGAAGCCACTGGTAACGGGCGGATTCGAACGCGCCATATCGGCCACCAGCAGGATCACGCCGCTCGGATTCTTGTCCGCGATCTCCACCATCTGGTCGGCCCACTGGTTGGCCAGGTCGCGCTGGAAGCGGTTTTCCGCGATGCGCGCGGCCACCCGGCGCAGATTCTCGATCAGCGCCAGGCGCAGCATGATCGGAATCGCCCACAACTCGCCCAGCTTGAGCGGCGCTATTTCCTGGTAGGCCTCCACGAAGCGGCACAGGCTTTCCGGGTCCACCCGGCCATCGCCGTGCGCAATCACCTCCAGCGCCAGCTTGTAGGCGCGCGGCGTGCCTTCGGCCGCACCTTTCGCGAGACGGGGCAGTTCCTTGCTGTAGTCCTTGGGCAGGTGTCGGCGTGCGGTGCGGATCTGCTCTTCGATCAGGTAATAGTTATCCAGCAGCCATTCGGAGGCAGGCGTGATCTGGCGGCCTTCCTTCACGGCAGCCGTGAGGTCTTCGCAGGTGGCCGCGATCAGGGAGGCATTCGCGCTCAGGCGCGCCAGCAGGCGGTCGCCGCCGCCACGCTTGCTCAGCACGTGCTGGGAAGCCAGTGTGCGGCCGTGATTCGCCATTTGCTGCGCGCTGAACAGTTCTGCGCGCAGGGGTAAGTCGTCGTCATTATTTCCGGGTTGCAATGTGCCGGACGTGGATTCACGGAAACCGACATGATTGCCGGCCCATATACTGATGTGCTCTTTCAAGAGGGCCTCGCTTGGAGGGCGGGTCAAAACAACCGCCGCGGAGATAAGAATTATGTTCCAAGCAATATTAGGCGGGCGCACGCCTGCTCACTGTGCGCTAGCGTACAAAAAAAAACGGCGGCCGAAGCCGCCGTAAAAGGCAAATTCAATAATCAGGCAGCCAGCGCCAGCGTTCCACCCACGCCGGACAGGGCCAGGCCGCCCTCCAGGTGCCAGGCCGCGCGGTAGCCGAGGCGGCGCATGCACTCCACCGCTTTCTCACTGCGCTTGCCGCTCCGGCAGAAGAAGACCAGCGGCGGCTGGCGTTCGCTGGCGAGCCAGTTGGCGGCTTCGCCAGCCAGGCGGCTGAGCGGCACACTTAATGCAGCACGGCCCATCGGGGCGGCGCTGTCAGCTGCGTGTTCATAGGACTCGCGCACATCCACGAGGCAGGCATCCGGATGCTGGCGCAGCAGCGCCTCCAGCGCCGCGCTGTCCAGTTCCATGCCGCTGCAGCAGGCCGCATCCTGGGCTTCGGCGCGCAGGCTGGTGCAGCAGGACTGGCAGGCTTCCTGGCCGGGACAGAGCAAGGTGTCTTCGCCGACCAGGCGGGCGAGGTCCTGCGGCTCAGCGGAGCCGATGAAGGCATGGCTGGGCTGCGTTGCGCCATCCAGCAGATAGGCCAGTTTGCGCGCGCCGATCGGCACGCGGCGCAGCCTACGGCGGCCGATGCTGAGCACATCATCCTGCGCCGGCCACGAGGAGCCGTCGCGCGTGCTCAGTTGCGCAGCCAGCATGTAGCCCTGTGCCTTCAGCAGCGCGTTGATGCGCTCCGCCAGCTCGGCCTGCGGATCGATGACGGCGCATTGCAGGCCCGCGGCATCGAGCACCAGCCAGGTATGGGCGCCGTTGACGCTCAGCTGCACCACGCCATCCAGTGGCGCGGCAGCGGCGCCGGACAGCATGCCGCTCACGCGCAGCGCTTCTCCACAGCGTGCGATGCGCTGGCAGGCGTCGGCGATCATTGCCTCATCTGCGAGCGGGCCGAAGGACAGGCGCACCGCACTGCTGCTGCGCCAGTGCGGCAGGCCCATCGCGTCCAGCACATAGCTCGGCGCAGCCTTGGCAGCGGAACAGGCGCTGCCCGCGCTCACGCGCACGCCGGCAGCATCGAATACATCCAGCAGTTCCTTGCTCGACAGGCCGGGCACGGAGAAATTCAGGGTAGTAGGCAGCGCCAGTTCCAGCGGCGCATTGAAGGCCAGGCCGGGCAGCGCTTTTTGCAGGCTGTCCGCGAGGCGGTTGCGGAACTGCTCCAGCTGCGCGTGGGTGCGGAAGGTGGTGCCGTCTTCCAGCGCGGCGAGCACGGCGCCCAGCGCCGCCACGCCCGCCATGTTTTCCGTGCCGGAGCGCTGGCCTGACTCCTGGCCGCCGCCCATGATGAGCGGCGTGAAAGGCGCGCCTTCGCGCACATACAGCATTCCGATGCCTTTCGGCGCATACAGCTTGTGGCCGGAGAATGGGGCGTAGTCGATGCGCGTGCCCGCCAGGTCGAGCTGCAGCTTGCCCAGTGCCTGTACGCAGTCCACCATCCACAGCGCGGGGCTGTCGGCCAGCACGGCGGCGATGCCATCGATATCGGACACGATGCCGGTTTCATTGTTCGCCGCCATGGTGCAGACGAAGGCAGCGTCGTTCACCACCGCGCGCAGCGCAGCCAGGTCATGGCGGCCGTCATGGCCAACGGGCAGCTTGTGCAGCGTGAGATTGAGGCCGAGCAGGCGGTTCCAGTGCGCGAGGCTTTCCGGAACGGCCTTGTGTTCGGTGGCGCCATACACCAGCAGGCTGCCGACAGGCTCGCCCTGCTCGCGCCGTTCGCGAATGGCGCACAGCGCCGACAGCACGGCTGTCTGTATCCCTTCGGTGGCGCCGCTGTTGAACATCAGGCGGCCGTTCCCGGTGCCGAGCAGGCGCGCCGCGCGGGCGCGCACCGCATCCAGCAGGGCTTTCGCTTTCATGCCGGTGGAGTGAGTGCTGCTTGGATTGCCATAACGCTCACCCATCATGTGCAGCGCCGCCTGCATGGCAGCGGGCAGCACGGCAGTGGTGGCATTCCCGTCGAGGTAGATTTCAGTGCTCATACTGATAGCTTACGCAAGCATGGCGAAGCGTTTATTCCAAACCTATGCCAATATGGCGTATTATTTGGAATATACATTCTTTGTTTTCTATTTATATAGCATGAATGATCTTGACCGCTTCGATTATGCGATTCTGGGCGCGCTGCAGACGGACGGCACGCTGTCCGTGGCCGAGCTGGCGGAGAAGGTAGGCCTGACCACCACGCCCTGCTGGAAGCGCCTGAAACGGCTGGAGGAAGAAGGCTATATCGACGGCCGCGTGGCGCTGGTCAACCGCAGCAAAGCCGCGCTGCCGGTAACGGTATTCGTGAGCGTGCGCACCAGCCAGCATGATGAAAAGTGGCTGGCCAAATTCGCGGCCGGCGTGATTGCCCTGCCCGAAGTGCAGGAATTCCACCGCATGAGCGGCGATATCGACTATCTGCTCAAAGTGGTGACGACCGATATCGAGGGCTACGACCGCTTCTACAAAAAGCTGATCAAGGTGGCCAACCTGACGGGCGTATCGTCCGCCTTCTCGATGGAACAGATCAAGTACACGACTGCCCTGCCCCTGCATCTGGTCTCCCACAGCCCGGCGTAGGATAATGGCGGGATGCTCAAACAACTGATTCCCCCGCCGTCCACTGCCAGCACAACTGAACGCCTGCGTGCCAGCGGCGGGGCGCTGATTGGGCTGCTGCTCACGGCGCTGTGCGCCCATGCCATGCTTGCCGGCCAGTCTATCTGGCTCGTTGCACCTATCGGCGCATCGGCCGTGCTGCTGTTCTGCCTTCCTGCCAGCCCATTGGCCCAGCCTTGGTCTGTTATCGGCGGCAATGTGGTGTCGGCCCTGGTGGGCACGGCTTGCCTGCGCTGGCTGGGCGGCGCCATGCCCGTGGTGCTGCTCGGCGCCCTCGCCAGTGCCGCCGCCATCGGCGCCATGTTCGCGCTGCGCTGCCTGCATCCACCCGGCGGCGCAGTGGCGCTGACCACTGTGATCGGCGGCCCGGCCGTGCAGGCGGCAGGCTTCGGCTTCGGCCTCGGACCCGTGCTGCTGAATTCCGCGCTGCTGGTGCTGGCGGCCGTGGCCTACAACCGCCTTACCGGCAAGCGCTATCCGCATACGCAGGCGCTGGTCCATCCCAATCCGCATGCTACGGCCGATGCCGTGCCGACCGCGCGCCTTGGCTTCACGCCGGCAGACCTCGACGAAGTACTCAAGCGCCACAACGAAGTGCTGGACATCAGCCGCGATGACCTGGAAGAGCTGTTCCTGCAAACGGAAATGCACGCCTACCAGCGCCGCTTCGGCGTGATCCTGTGCGGCGACATCATGTCTAAGGATGTAGTGACGGTGGAATTCGGCACGGGTCTGAGGGAGGCGTGGAAAGAGATGCGCCAGCACCGCATCGCGGCGCTGCCGGTGCTGAACCGCGCGCGGCGCGTGATCGGCATCGTGACCCAGAGCGATTTCCTCGCGCACGGCGGCATCGATGACTACCGCAGCCTGCGCGAGCGCCTGCAAAGCTTCCTGCGTCCCAGCGGCCTTACGCACTCGGAGAAAGCGGAAGTGATCGGGCAGATCATGACACCGCACCCGCAGCTGGCAAAAATCGATACGCCGATCGTGAACCTGGTGCCGCTGATGGCCGACTCGGGCTTCCATCATATTCCCGTGGTCGATCACGAAGACCGCTTCGCCGGCATTGTGACCCAGTCCGACCTCGTTGCAGCGCTCTACGAGAGCCGACTGGCGCAGGCCTAGTAGCGGCGCTCCAGCGTCATCTGATCGCCGTCGCGCTGCATATTGAAGCGGTTCAGGAAGGAGTTCCCGAGCAGGATGATGGACAGGCCATGCTCGTGCACCACGGCGTCCAGCTGGCTCAGTTCCATATCGCCGATGCGCAGGCGGTCGATGCGCACGCGCCAGGCCGTGGCCTGGCCGTTGGCCGTGTTGACGAACACGCGGCGGCCCTTGCGGTACTCAATGCCCATGCGTTCTGCATCGGCGGCCGGCAAGGCAACCAGCGAAGCGCCGGTGTCGATCATCATGCGCGCCTGCGCGCCATTGATTTCGCCGGTCAGCAGATAGTGGCCAAGGCCGTCGGGCGCCAGGATCAGCTTTTTGCCCGCACCGGGCGAGGCCACCCGCGCCGCAGGCTGGCCCAGCGAAGCGGTATAGCGCCGGCCATCCTGTTCGATGACGGCGTCGTTGCCGTTCACGGCGACCAGGCGGCTGCCGTCAGGCAGCGCGGCGCCTACCGCATACATGCGGGGCGGCGCACCATCCACCGACAGCAAGGCGCGGTTCGACATCACGCCCATCACGCTCACATCCGCATGGGCGGCGGCACAACACAGTGTCAGAAAAACAGCAAGGGCTCGCATCGCACTCTCCGGAAAGTGCCAATATTCTGGCACAGCCGGGCTTCAATCGCTTATCCTTGTTGCCGTTTGCATTCCAACCACAATCAAGGGAATCCATAGATGAAGCACAGCCTGACCCTCGCCGCCCTGAGCGCCGCCCTGCTGATGGCCTATGTGCCGGCCCAAGCCGCCACGCCTGCGGCCAAGGTATCTGCCGCCGTGTCGGACGCCGCAGCGAAGCAGTTCCTCGCGCTGGCCGACGAATACTACGACGCCATCGCCCGTTTCGAGCCGGTGGGCGCCACCGAGAATGGCGACAACCGCTTCGACGACCAGATTGGCATGTCCATCTCGCCGGAAGAACGGGCGAAGCAGTTCGCGCGCTACCGCGAATTCAGCAAGCGCCTCAAGCAGATCAACAAGCAGGCGCTCACGCACCGCGACCGCATCAACTACGATGTGATGGCGTTTGAGCTGAAGACCTTCCTCGCCTACGAACCATATCCCGAGCACCTGCTGCCGCTGACGCAAATGAGCAGCATGCCGGTGATGCTGGCGAACTACGCCAGCGGCGAAGCTTCGCAGCCACTGCGCTCGGTGAAGGAATACGAGGCCTACCTGAGCCGCCTGGCGCAGCTGCCTGCGTGGATCGACCAGGCCATCGTGAACATGAATGAAGGCATCAGGCGCGGCATCACGCAGCCGAAGGCCATCATGATCTCCGCCCTGCCGCAGTTCCAGAAGCTGGTGAGCGCCACGCCGGAACAGAGCATCTACTACACGCCGGTGAACAAGATGCCTGCCGAATTTTCGGCGGAGGACAAGCAGCGCCTGACGGCGGCCTACCGCGATACGGTAGACAAGCTGGTCCCGGCGCTGGACAAGCTCGCGAAGTATGTAGAGCAGACCTATATCCCGGCCTGCCGCACCAGTACGGGCCTGGGCGCGCTGCCGAATGGCGCGGCCTGGTACAAGGTGCGCATCGCCGATTCCACCACCACGCAGCTGACGCCGGAGCAGATCCACCAGACCGGCCTGAAAGAAGTGGCGCGCATCCAGGCCGAGTTCGCGAAGCTGGGACCGAAGCTGGGCTACAACGGTCCGGCCGCCGGCCTGCCGACGTGGATTTCGCAGCAGCCGAAGTTCTTCCCCTTCAAAACAGAAGACGAAGTGCAGGCCGTGTACCACAAGCTGAACGACGTGCTGGATACCAAGCTGCCCGCCATGTTCACGCTGCTGCCGAAGGCAAAGCTGGACCTGCGCCTGGAGCCTGAACTGAGCCGCGACACGGCATCCGACCACTACACGGCGCCGGCAGCGGACGGCTCGCGGCCGGGCGTGTTCTGGTCCGTGGTTACCGATCCCACCAAGTACGGCAACACCGGCATGACCACACTGTTCCTGCACGAAGGCAAACCGGGCCACCACTTCCACATCGCCCTGATGCAGGAACTGAACCTGCCGAAGTTCCGCCAGTTCGGCGGCAACACGGCCTTCACCGAAGGCTGGGCGTTGTATGCGGAAACGCTGGGCCGCGAAATGGGGCTGTTCGAAGATCCGGCCCAATACTTCGGCCACCTGAACGACGAACTGCTGCGCGCCACGCGCCTGGTGGTGGACACCGGCATGCACGCCAAAGGCTGGACGCGCGAGAAAACGATCCAGTACATGAAGGACACGCTGGGCTACGACGCCGTCGCGAAAAGTGAAACGGAGCGCTACATGGCGTGGCCAGGGCAGGCGGTGGCCTACAAGATCGGTGCGCTGAAGATCATGGAACTGCGCCAGCGTGCGCAGAAAGCGCTGGGCGCGAAATTCAGCCTCCCCACCTTCCACCAGGTCGTGCTGGAAGACGGCACCATCCCCCTCGACCTGCTCGAAGCCAAAGTCACCCACTGGATCGCCACCCAGCGCTAACGCCCAGCTCGCCTGCGACACCATGGGGCCAGGCCCCCGCTGTCAGTATGACAAGCGGTGCCTGACCCCATGGTGTCGCAGGCGGACTCAGGCGTAGGGCTAGCGGAGCTCGTAGCGCTTGATGCGCTTCAGGACCAGTTCCGGCAGCGCCGTGATCTGCTTGGCGTGGTTGGCGAAGACGATTTGCTGGCGGCCCACCGAGACCGGGTTGCCGTCGGCGTAAAAACGGAACTCCAGCCAGAAGGAGCAGCGCTTCACGTCGTAGGTATTGACCTCGCACACGATATCCTGGAAGGGGAAGGTCTCCTGCAGGTAGTCCTGCTGGGCGTGCTTGGTGATGAACACCCCGTCGTTCTTCAGCATGTCGCGCGAAATGCAGTCGTAGAACCATTTCTCGCGGCAGACCCCCTGCCATTCAAAGTAGCGCGCAAAGTAGGTGTTGCCGTAGGCATTCGAGTCCTTGAGGTAGATCGAAATCTGGTGGTGAAAAGTAAGATCGGCGCGTGGGGCTGTGGCGAGAGCATCAGTGGCATCCATGAACATGGAATTTCTCCTGTTGAGGTTGGGCCTGTCTTTACTTTTGCTTAAATTCCAAGCGCACTTTTGATTTACCGCAAAGCTCCTGCCGATATACCCCAGCAATGAAACAGTCCGTTGTTACTATGCGTAAATGTGAATGGTTCTCAAGGGGAATACCTGCATGTACTCGGTGCTGCCTGCGATTGTGTCTGCCCTGTTCATCGGCTACGGCGCGTTCGTCCTGAATTCGCGCGGGGCCAATCGCGTCAGCATGACCTTCTTTATCCTGTGCATGAGCACCTTTCTCTGGCAGGCCGCGTGGGCCATCCTGTTCCAGACCGGGAATCCGGAGCACGCCTGGCGCATCGTGCAGGCCGGCTATGTGCCGATTCTCTTCCTGCCCACCACGCTATACCACTTCATCACCGAACTCACGCGCCGTCATCAGGACCGGCCCTTCGTCTACGCCAGCTACCTGCTGTGCGGCGTGCTGACCGTACTGCTGCTCAGCACGGACCTGGTGATCCAGGGCCTGTATCCCTATTTCTTCGGTTTCTATCCGATGGCCGGCGAGCTGCATCCGCTCTACCTGCTGCAGACGGTGGTGGTGGTGGGCCGTGGCGTGGCGCTGCTCTACCTACGCCAGGGCGTGGCGGTCTCGACCGAACGCACGCGGCTGCGCTACTGCCTGTTCAGCATCCTGATCTACTTCGCCGCCGCCGTGGACTATCTGTGCAACTACGGCGTGGAGTTCTATCCGCCCGGCGTGCTGTGCATTGCCTGCAGCCTCGGCCTGATTGCCCAGGCGATGGTGCGGCATAACCTGCTGGCCGACCCCTTGTTTGCCGCCGCCAGCATTGCCCATGAGGTGAGGACGCCGCTGGCCACCATCCGCAGCCAGTCGCGGGTGCTGGCGCGCAGCCTGCCGGAACTGATCGCGGGCTACCAGCGTTCGGAAGCGCCGGGGCTGGCGCCGGAGCAGCTGCGCTACCTGAGCGAGATTGCCACCCATATCGAGACCGAGGTGGCGCGCTCCAATTTCATCGTCGATATGCTGCTGGCGTCCGCCCGCGCCGGGTCGCTGCAGAGCGACGATTTTGCCGTCCATTCGGTGAAGAAGTGCGTAGATGAGGCCATTTCCTGCTACCCCTTCGCCGAGGCCGAGCGAGAGCGGGTGCGCCTGGTGCTGCGCGAGGATTTCAATTTCTTCGGTTCGGATACGCTGCTGGTCTACGTGCTCTACAACCTGCTGAAGAATGCCCTGCATGCCGTGCAGGCCGCAGGCCGGGGCAATGTGACGGTGGAATGCTACACCCTGCAGGAGCTGAACTGGCTGGTGGTCACGGATACCGGCCTGGGCATCGCGCCGGATGTGCTGCCCCACGTCTTCGACCCCTATTACACCACCCGTCATATCGGCGGTGGCACCGGCATGGGGCTGGCGTTCTGCCGCAAGGTGGTGAGCGCCTTCGGCGGCGCCATCGATGTCGAATCGGAACCGGGCCGTTACACGCGCTTTGCGCTGAGGTTTCCTATGGGAAAGTCGTTCAGCACAATCGGCAGCCGTGAATTTCAGATCGCTTCGGCGTCCTGATTCTCGCTGCGCAATATCTCGTCCAGGTCCACGTCGTCGCCCAGCACGAATACCTTGCGGTCTTCCAATACCTTCAGGATAAAAGGCTGCTTTTCGCGCAGGCGGCGCTGGAAATCAGGCACCGAATATAAGTTCGGATTAATACGGCGCCGCAGGATACGTTCAGCGATCGGCAAACGATTCAGCAATTCCCCATATGTCGTATTTTCGCCAATTAGCAATAACTCCAGCGGCTCGGTGGATGCTTCCTGTTCGCGCGCACTGGGCCCATAAATAAAAGCCACATTCAGCGAGCGGCGCAATGGCGCCAGCGCGGAATTCAGCACGCTGACCACGCCAAATGTTTTCTTGACGATGCTGCTCAATTCCTCGTAGACCGGGCTTTGTTTATTCGGCCGGAACTGGCGCACATTGCCGATGCGTTCGGATACGATCAGCCCCGATTCATGCAGCCGTTTCAGCTCGCGCTGGGCCGATGCGCTGCCCAGGCCGGTAAGCCGCATGATCTCGTTCAGGTGGAAGCCGTCGTTCACACGTACAAACAGCAAACCCAGCAGTTTTTGCTGGGCGGGAGTGAAAAGAGCCTGGGCGATCATGAGCCAAATCTTAGCATGGATACGCTCAGACTTGGCGTGCTTGCCGGGCGTAAACGGGCGTAGAATGGCCTGGCGCAAGCATTCGGCCTGCGCACAACGACATAATCACAACAGGTGGCCAATGAAAAGAATTCTCGCTTTCGCTGTAGCCCTTGCTTTCACCGCTCCTCTCCCCCTCCTCGCCGCATCCGCGCCTGCAACTGTCGATCTGAAACCCTATGCCATCCAGTATAAGAAGTTCGTGCTGCAGAACGGGCTGACGCTGATCGTGCATACCGACCACAGCGTGCCCGTGGTAGCGGTGAATACCTGGTACCACGTGGGTTCGCGCAATGAGAAACGCGGCAAGACCGGCTTCGCGCATTTATTCGAACATTTCTTCTTTAATGGATCGGAAAATTATCCGCATGGCTTCCGCGAAGCGATGGATGATTTGGGCGCGAATAACCGTAACGGCACTACCAATACCGACCGCACCAATTTCTTTGAGGATGTGCCGGTATCAGCGCTGGAACGCACACTTTATCTGGAAGCGGACCGCATGGGTTTTCTCGGCAATTACATTTCCAAGGAAATGCTGGAGCGGGAACGCGGCGTGGTGCAGAATGAAAAGCGGCTCGGCGAAAACCGGCCTTATGGCAAGGTGCACCTGGAAATGGTAGCGAAGATGTATCCGTATTCGCATCCCTATTCCTGGTCCACCATCGGCAGCATGGAAGACCTGGCTGCCGCATCGCTGGAAGACGTGAAGGAGTGGTACCGCACTTATTACGGCCCGAATAATGCGGTGCTCTCGCTGGCCGGCGATATCACTCCGGAACGCGCGCTGGAACTGGTGAACAAGTACTTCGGCTCGATTCCGCCCGGCCCTGCCTTGCCACGCACCGAAACCTGGATTCCTGTGCTGGACCGGAATATCCGCGACGAGATGGAAGACGCGGCGCCGCAGGTGCGTGTCTACCGCAGCTACCACGGCCCGGCATGGAAGGATCCGGAGCTGCAAAGCCTGCAGTTGGCCGCCGGCGTGCTGGCCGGTTCGCGCAGCGCACGGCTGGAGAAGCGGCTAGTGTACGACAAGGCGCTGGCCACAGGCGTTGGCGTTCAGGCCGACGGCAGTGAGCTGGGCGGCACCTTCGATATCGTCGTCACATTGAAGCCCGGCGTCGACCCTGTGCAGGTGGAACGCGAGATCGACCTCGTGGTGAACGAACTGCTGGCCAAGGGACCGACCGCCGAAGAACTGGCGCGCGTGAAGACCAGCGGCCTGGCGCAGATCGCCCGCAGCATTGAGCGCCTCGGCGGCATGGGCGGCCGCTCCGACGTGCTGGCCGAAAGCATGACTTACGGCGGTTCGCCGGATGCCTACCTGGCGCAGATCGAACGCTGGTCGAAGGCTACGCCCTCCGATGTGAAAGCGGTGGCGGGCAAGTGGCTGAAAGCCAATCACTACACGATGACCGTGAAGCCTTTCGCCAAGCTGTCGGCCGCGAAATCGGACCTGAACCGCAAGCTGCTGCCTGCGCTGGGCGATGCGCCGGATGTGAAGTTTCCGGACATGCAGCGTGCGAAGCTCTCCAATGGCCTGAACGTGGTGCTGCTGGAACGCCACTCGGCGCCCATCGTGAACGTGGCGCTCACGCTGGATGCAGGCAGCGCTTCCGACACGGCAGACAAGGCCGGCCTCGCATCGCTGACGCTGGACCTGCTGGACAAGGGCAGCAAGAAGCGCAATGCCTTCCAGATGTCCGACGCGCTGGAGACGCTGGGCGCACGCCTGCTCACCAGCACCTCGTCCGATCTGTCGACGGTGCGCCTGCAGGCGACCGCCGCCAATCTGGCGCCTTCGCTGCAGCTGATGGCGGAAGCGACGCTCACGCCGGTGTTCCCCGAAGACCAGGTGAAGCTGGCCCGCGCACGCCGCGTGTCCTCCATCGCGCAGGACAAGGCGCAGCCGGCCAGCCTCGCGATGCGCGTGATGCCTGCGCTGCTGTATGGCGCCGACCATCCCTATGGCCGCCCCGTCACCGGCTACGAGAAATCCGTTGAAGGCCTCACGCGAGAAGATATGGCGAAGTGGCACGCCAGCTGGTTCAAGCCCGGCAGCGCAACCATCGTCGTCACCGGCGACACCACAATGGAGAAGGTGAAGCCGATGCTGGAAGCGGCCTTCGGCAAATGGCAGGCGGGTAGCGCGCCAGCCAAGCAGGTGGCACTGGCGCCGGTCACGCAGGGCAAACGCATCTTCCTGATCGACAAGGCGGATGCGCCGCAGTCCAATATCGTGGCCGCACACATCTCGCAGATCCAGGGCCAGCCCGAAGACCTCGCGATGGAACCGGTGATGCAGAACTTCGGCGGCATGGCGACCTCGCGCCTGAACCGCAATCTCCGTCTCGACAAGCACTGGAGCTACGGCACCACGGGCCAGCTGAGCGGGCAGCGCGGACAACGCAGCTTCTTCGTGCTGGCGCCGGTGCAGACCGACAAGACCAAAGAGTCCATGCTGGAAGTGGCGAAGGAGGTGCAGGGTATTGCGGGGGCGCGTCCGATCCAGAGCGAGGAGTACGGCAACATCATGCGCAATATGACTTCGCGCCTGGCGGGCCGCTTCGAGACCATCAACGCCCTGGAATCGGCAGCGCTCGCCAGCATCAACTACCGCCTGCCGGATGATTACTGGGCGAAGTACGCTGGCAACGTACGGGCGCTCTCCGAACCGCAACTGGCCGCTGCCGCCGCCAAGTTCATCAAGCCTGACGAGGCAATTTGGATCGTGGTCGGTGACCTGCGCAAGATCGAAGCGCCGATCCGCTCGCTGAACTGGGGCGAAGTCACCGTCCTGAGCAGCGAAAGTTTCTAAGAAAATGGGGACAGACCCTAATTAGCTAATTAGGGTCTGTCCCCAATTAAAAAAACGGCGCCTCGGGAGGCGCCGTTTTTGTTGGGCAGCTTAGCTGTTACGCTTCGCCGTTGTCCTGCGAACTGGTTTCGATCGCTTCGACGTCGGCGCCGCTCATCGCGGCACGCTCTGCTTGCAGCAGGGCGTTGCGCTCTTCGGCTTCCCACACTTCCTTCTCGCGGCGGGCACGGTGGAAGGCCAGACCAGTACCGCCCGGGATCAGGCGGCCGACGATCACGTTTTCCTTCAGGCCGCGCAGGCCGTCGCGCTTGCCCATGATCGCAGCTTCGGTCAGCACGCGGGTCGTTTCCTGGAACGATGCTGCGGAGATGAAGGAGTCGGTCGACAGCGATGCTTTGGTAATACCCAGCAGCACGTTCTCGTAGGTCGCCGGCAGTTTGCCCGCGGCCACAACCTTGTCGTTCTCTTCCAGCAGTTCCGAACGCTCCACCTGCTCGCCGACGATGTAGTCGGTGTCGCCGGCATTGGTGATCTGAACACGGCGCAGCATCTGGCGAACGATCACCTCGATGTGCTTGTCGTTGATCTTCACACCCTGCAGACGGTACACGTCCTGCACTTCGTCCACGATGTAGCGGGCCAGCGCTTCGATACCCAGCAGGCGCAGGATGTCTTGCGGATCGGCCGGGCCGTCCACGATCATCTCGCCCTTGTTCACCACCTGGCCGTCGTGCACCAGCACTTGCTTGTCCTTGGTAATCAGGAACTCGTGCTTGTTGCCGTCCATGTCGGTGATTTCCAGGCGCTGCTTGCCCTTGGTTTCCTTACCGAAGGCCACGGTACCGGTGACTTCCGCCAGCATGCCCGCGTCTTTCGGCGAACGTGCTTCGAACAGTTCCGCAACGCGTGGCAGACCGCCGGTAATGTCTCGGGTCTTCTGCGATTCGGTCGGGATACGCGCCAGAACCTCACCCACGGACACTTGCTGGCCGTCTTTCACCATGATCAGTGCGCCGACCTGGAAGCCGATCGCCACTGCGTGTTCGGTGCCGGCGATCTTCACTTCGCCGCCGTCTTCGTTCAGCAGTTTCACCTGTGGACGCAGGGCCTTGCCTGGGGAACCACGACGCTTGGCGTCGATCACCACCAGGGTTGCCAGGCCGGTCACTTCGTCGACCTGGCGAGCCACGGTCACGCCTTCTTCGATGTTCTCGAAGCGGATGGTACCGGCGTACTCGGTAATGATCGGACGGGTCAGCGGGTCCCAGGTTGCCAGAGGAGCGCCGGCCTTCACAGCCATGCCATCCTTGACGATCAGGGTCGCACCGTACGGTACCTTGTGACGCTCGCGCTCACGGCCGTGGTCGTCGGTGATCAGCACTTCGCCGGAACGGGAAATGACGATCTGGGCGCCCTTGCCGTTGGTGACGTAACGCATCGTGGCGGTGAAGCGCACGGTGCCGTTCGACTTGGCTTCGACGGACGATGCCACTGCTGCACGCGATGCCGCACCACCGATGTGGAAGGTACGCATGGTCAGCTGGGTACCAGGTTCACCGATCGACTGCGCTGCCACCACACCGACTGCTTCGCCGGCGTTGACCAGCAGGCCGCGGCCCAGGTCGCGGCCGTAGCACTTGGCGCACAGGCCGTAGCGGGTGTCGCAGGTCAGCGGGGTACGGACCTTCACTTCGTCGATGCCGACGCGTTCGATCTCTTCCACCATGTCTTCGTCCAGCAGGGTGCCGGCTTCGTACAGGGTAGCCTGGGTTTCAGGATTGACGATGTCGGTGCCTGCCACGCGGCCGAGGATACGGTCGCGCAGGGCTTCGATCACTTCACCACCTTCGACCATCGCCTTCATCAGGGTGCCGTTGGAAGTGCCGCAATCGTCTTCGATCACCACCAGATCCTGGGTCACGTCGACCAGACGACGGGTCAGGTAACCGGAGTTCGCGGTCTTCAGCGCGGTGTCGGCCAGACCTTTACGAGCGCCGTGGGTCGAGATGAAGTACTGCAGAACGTTCAGGCCTTCGCGGAAGTTCGCGGTAATCGGGGTTTCGATAATCGAGCCGTCAGGCTTGGCCATCAGGCCTCGCATACCGGCCAGCTGGCGAATCTGTGCTGCGGAACCACGCGCACCGGAGTCGGCCATCATGTAAATCGCGTTGAACGATTCCTGGGTCGACTGGGTGCCGTCGCGGCGCACCACGTCTTCCACTTTCAGGTGGTCCATCATCGCCTTGCCGACTTCGTCGGAGGTCTTGCCCCAGATGTCGACGACCTTGTTGTAACGTTCGCCGGCGGTGACCAGACCGGAAGCGTACTGCTGCTCGATCTGCTTCACTTCCGCTTCGGCGGTCGCGATCAGGGTCTTCTTCACTTCCGGCACCAGCATGTCGTCCACGCAGATCGAAATACCGGCGCGGGTCGCCAGGCGGAAGCCCGACTGCATCAGCTGGTCGGCAAACACCACGGTAGCGCGCAGGCCGCACTTACGGAAGGAGGTGTTGATCAGCTTGGAGATCTCTTTCTTCTTCAGCGGACGGTTCAGCACGCTGAATGGCAGGCCTTTCGGCAGGATCTCGGACAGGATGGCGCGACCAACGGTGGTCTCGTAACGGGTTACGGTACGGACGAACTCGCCGGTTGCTGGATCCTTTGGATTCTCAACGATACGCACGGTGATGCGGGTCGCCAGTTCCACTTCCTTGTTGTCGTACGCGCGGATCACTTCCGACACGTCCGGGAACATCATGCCTTCGCCCTTGGCGTTGACTGCTTCGCGGGTCGCGTAGTACAGACCCAGCACGATATCCTGGGAAGGAACGATCGATGGTTCGCCGTTCGATGGGAACAGGATGTTGTTCGAAGCCAGCATCAGGGTGCGGGCTTCCATCTGTGCTTCGATCGACAGCGGAACGTGGACTGCCATCTGGTCACCGTCGAAGTCCGCGTTGAACGCGGCGCAGACGAGCGGGTGCAGCTGGATCGCTTTACCTTCGATCAGCACAGGCTCGAAAGCCTGGATACCGAGACGGTGCAGGGTTGGTGCACGGTTCAGCATGATCGGATGTTCGCGGATCACTTCTTCCAGGATGTCCCACACCACTGGCTCTTGCACTTCGACCAGCTTCTTGGCGGCCTTGATGGTGGTCGCGAGACCCATCAGTTCCAGCTTGTTGAAGATGAATGGCTTGAACAGTTCCAGGGCCATCAGCTTTGGCAGACCGCACTGGTGCAGTTTCAGCTGTGGACCCACCACGATCACGGAACGGCCGGAGTAGTCGACGCGCTTACCCAGCAGGTTCTGACGGAAGCGGCCGCCCTTACCTTTGATCATTTCAGCCAGCGACTTCAGCGGACGCTTGTTGGCGCCGGTCATCGCCTTGCCGCGACGGCCGTTGTCCAGCAGCGAGTCCACTGCTTCCTGCAGCATGCGCTTTTCGTTACGCGTGATGATCTCTGGAGCACGCAGCTCCATCAGGCGCTTCAGACGGTTGTTACGGTTGATGACGCGGCGATACAGGTCGTTCAGGTCGGAGGTCGCGAAGCGGCCGCCATCCAGCGGGACCAGTGGGCGCAGTTCCGGCGGCAGCACCGGCAGCACTTCCATGATCATCCAGTCTGGCTTGATGCCGGAACGCTGGAATGCTTCCAGCACTTTCAGGCGCTTGGCGTACTTCTTGATCTTCGCTTCGGACTTCGATTCCTTCAGTTCCACGCGCAGGGCTTCGGCATCGCGGTGGATGTCGATCGAGCGCAGCAGTTCGCGGATACCTTCAGCGCCCATGAAGGCGGTGAAGTCGTCGCCGTACTCTTCGTACTTGGCGGCGTAGTCGTCTTCCGACATGATCTGGCACTTCTTCAGCGGGGTCATGCCTGGATCGGTCACGACGTATGCTTCGAAGTACAGAACGCGTTCGATATCGCGCAGGGTCATGTCCAGGACCATGCCCAGGCGCGACGGCAGCGATTTCAGGAACCAGATGTGCGCAACCGGCGAAGCCAGTTCGATGTGGCCCATGCGCTCACGGCGCACTTTGGCCAGGGTCACTTCAACGCCGCACTTTTCGCAGATGACACCGCGGTGCTTCAGGCGCTTGTACTTGCCGCACAGGCATTCGTAGTCCTTGATCGGGCCAAAGATCTTGGCGCAGAACAGGCCGTCGCGCTCTGGCTTGAAGGTACGGTAGTTGATGGTCTCAGGCTTTTTGACTTCGCCGTAGGACCACGAACGGATTTTCTCAGGAGAGGCCAGACCGATCTTGATCGCGTCGAACGACTCGTTTTGCTGTACTTGCTTGAATAAATCGAGCAGGGCTTTCATGTATCACTCCAGATAGTGACGAATTCTTTATATTTCAGAACCGGGAAACCGGGGTACGGCCCAAAGGGCCGGACCCCGATACGCGGCGGTCGCGGGCCCAGGGTCCGACCCTCTCGGGTCGTACCCTGGTTTTCCGGTTTTAGTTCCGTTCCAGGTCGATATCGATACCCAGGGAACGGATCTCTTTCACCAGCACGTTGAACGATTCCGGCATGCCGGCATCGATCACGTGGTCGCCCTTGACGAGGTTTTCGTACACTTTGGTACGGCCGTTCACGTCGTCGGACTTCACGGTCAGCATTTCTTGCAGCACGTAGGACGCGCCGTACGCTTCCAGTGCCCACACCTCCATCTCACCGAAGCGCTGGCCGCCGAACTGGGCTTTACCGCCCAGAGGCTGCTGCGTCACCAGCGAGTAAGGACCGGTGGAACGGGCGTGCATCTTGTCGTCGACCAGGTGGTGCAGCTTCAGCATGTGCATCACGCCCACGGTGACTTTGCGCTCGAACGCTTCGCCGGTGCGGCCGTCGTACATGGTGACCTGGTTCTTGGATGGGGTCATGCCCAGGTGCTTGGCGATATCGTCCGGATACGCCAGGTCCAGCATGCGGCGGATTTCCGATTCGTGCGCGCCGTCGAACACCGGAGTCGCGAACGGCACACCCTTCTTCAGGTTGTATGCCAGCTTCATGATCTCGTCGTCGGACAGGGATGCGATGTCTTCCTTGGCGCCGGACTCGTTGTACACGGTGGTCAGGTACTTGCGCATCTCTTCGACCTTGATCTGCGCTTGCAGCATTTCGCCGATACGGATGCCCAGGCCCTTCGCTGCCCAACCCAGGTGGGTTTCCAGGATCTGACCAACGTTCATACGGGACGGAACGCCCAGTGGGTTCAGCACCACGTCTGCCGGGGTACCGTCAGCCATGTATGGCATGTCTTCCACCGGAACGATACGGGACACAACACCCTTGTTACCGTGGCGGCCTGCCATCTTGTCGCCGGACTGCAGGCGACGCTTGACGGCCAGGTAGACCTTGACCATCTTCTGCACGCCAGGCTGCAGTTCGTCGCCCTGGGTCAGCTTCTTGCGCTTCTCTTCGAAGGCCAGGTCGAACTGGTGGCGCTTCTCGGCGATGGATTCCTTGATGGCTTCCAGGGCCTTGGCCATGTCTTCGTCGGCAGGACGGATGTCGAACCAGTGGAACTTGTCCAGGTCGTCCAGGTAGTCCTTGGTGACTTTGGCGCCTTTGGCCAGCTTCTTCGGACCGCCGTTGACCACTTGGCCGATCATCATCTTTTCCAGACGCTGGAAGGCGTCGCCTTCCACGATACGCATCTGGTCGTTCAGGTCCAGGCGGTAGCGCTTCAGTTCATCGTCGATGATCTGCTGGGCGCGCTTGTCGCGTGGGATGCCTTCGCGGGTGAACACTTGCACGTCGATGACGGTACCAACCATGCCGGATGGAACGCGCAGCGAGGTGTCTTTCACGTCGGATGCTTTTTCGCCGAAGATCGCGCGCAGCAGCTTTTCTTCCGGGGTCAGCTGGGTTTCGCCTTTCGGGGTCACCTTACCGACCAGCACGTCGCCGGCTTGCACTTCAGCGCCGATGTACACGATGCCGGATTCGTCCAGGCGAGCCAGTTGGTTCTCAGCCAGGTTCGAGATATCGCGGGTGATTTCTTCCGCGCCCAGCTTGGTGTCACGGGCAACAACGGACAGTTCTTCGATGTGGATCGAGGTGTAACGGTCGTCTTTCACGACGTTTTCCGAGATCAGGATCGAGTCTTCGAAGTTCAGGCCGTTCCATGGCATGAAGGCCACGGTCATGTTCTGGCCCAGTGCCAGCTCGCCCAGGTCGGTCGATGCGCCGTCGGCGATCACGTCGCCCTTGGCCACACGGTCGCCCACCTTGACGATAGGACGCTGGTTGATGTTGGTGTTCTGGTTGGAACGGGTGTACTTGATCAGGTTGTAGATGTCCACGCCGACTTCGCCGGCTTGCGCCTCTTCGTCGTTCACGCGGATCACCACGCGGCCTGCATCGATGTAGTCCACCACGCCGCCGCGCAGGGCCTGCACGGTGGTGCCGGAGTCCACTGCCACGGTGCGTTCGATACCGGTACCCACCAGCGCCTTTTCAGGACGCAGGCAAGGCACGGCCTGGCGCTGCATGTTGGCGCCCATCAGTGCACGGTTCGCGTCATCGTGTTCCAGGAACGGAATCAGCGAGGCTGCCACGGACACGATCTGGCCTGGGGCCACGTCCATGTACTGGATGCGCTCCGGCGACACCAGGATGGTTTCGCCGGCTTCACGGGCCGATACCAGTTCGTCGATCAGCTGGCCCTTGTCATTGATCTTGGCATTCGCCTGGGCAATGATGTAGCGGCCTTCTTCGATCGCGGACAGGTAGTCGATCTTGTCGGTGACCACGGAACCTTCGACCTTGCGGTACGGGGTTTCCAGGAAGCCGTACTCGTTCAGGCGGGCATACAGTGCCAGCGAGTTGATCAGGCCGATGTTCGGGCCTTCAGGCGTTTCGATCGGGCACACGCGGCCGTAGTGGGTCGGGTGCACGTCGCGCACCTCGAAGCCGGCGCGTTCGCGCGTCAGGCCGCCAGGGCCCAGGGCGGAAACACGGCGCTTGTGGGTGATCTCGGACAGCGGGTTGGTCTGGTCCATGAACTGCGACAGCTGGGACGAACCGAAGAACTCGCGGATGGCAGCCGAAATCGGCTTGGAGTTGATCAGGTCGTGCGGCATCAGGTTGTCGGCTTCCGCCTGGCCCAGACGCTCCTTCACGGCGCGCTCAACGCGCACCAGGCCGGCACGGAACTGGTTCTCGGCCAGCTCGCCCACGCAACGCACGCGGCGGTTGCCCAGGTGATCGATATCGTCCACTTCGCCGCGGCCATTGCGCAGCTCAACGAGGATCTTGATCACGGCCAGCACGTCGTCGTTCGACAGGGTCATGTCGCCCACCAGTTCATCGCGGCCTACGCGGCGGTTGAACTTCATGCGGCCCACAGCGGACAGGTCGTAACGGTCGGCGCTGTAGAACAGGCCGTTGAACAGGGCTTCCACCGACTCTTCGGTTGGCGGTTCGCCAGGACGCATCATGCGGTAGATTGCCACGCGCGCAGCGGTCTGGTCGGCGGTGTCGTCGATGCGCAGGGTCTGCGAGATGTAGGCGCCCTGGTCCAGGTCGTTGGTGTACAGGGTCTGGATGGTGGCGATGTTGGCGTCGCGCAACTTGCCCAGGGTTTCCTCGGTCAGCTCTTCATTCGCGTTGGCCACCACTTCACCGGTTTCCGGATCCACGATGTTCTTGGCCAGCACGCGGCCCAGCAGGTAGTCTTCCGGCACGGAGATGTGCTTGATGCCGGCGGCTTCGATGTCGCGCACGTGCTTGGCGTTGATACGCTTGTCCTTGGCGACGATGACCTTGCCGTCCTTCGGATTGACGATATCGAAACGCGCCACTTCGCCGCGCAGGCGCTCGGCCACGAACTCCAGCTCGCCGCCTTCGCCGCGCAGGTTGAAGTTGTCGAACACGAAGAAGTTGGCCAGGATCTGTTCCGGCGTCATGCCGATGGCTTTCAGCAGGATCGAGACCGGCATCTTGCGGCGGCGGTCGACGCGGAAGTACAGGATGTCTTTCGGGTCGAACTCGAAGTCCAGCCAGGAACCGCGGTAAGGAATGATGCGGGCCGAGAACAGCAGCTTACCGGACGAGTGCGTCTTGCCGCGGTCGTGTTCGAAGAACACGCCCGGCGAACGGTGCAGCTGGGACACGATGACACGCTCGGTGCCATTGATCACGAAGGAACCGGTGGTGGTCATCAGGGGCAGTTCGCCCATGTAGACTTCCTGTTCCTTCATTTCTTTCACGACCGGCTTGGTCGGGGATTCCTTGTCCAGGATCACCAGGCGCACTTTGGCGCGCAGCGGGGACGCGAAGGTCAGGCCGCGCAGCTGGCACTCTTTCACATCGAAGGCAGGGTCGCCCAGCACGTAGGAGAGGAACTCCAGGCGTGCGAAACCGTTGTGCGAAACGATAGGGAAGATGCTGGTGAAGGCCGACTGCAGGCCTTCGTTCTTGCGGGTGGCCACCGGAGTGTGCTCCTGCAAGAAGTTTTCGTAAGACTCGAGCTGGGTCGCCAGCAGGAACGGAACGTTGTGGACGTTGGCGCGTTTCGCGAAGGATTTGCGAATGCGTTTCTTCTCAGTAAATGAGTAGTGCATGGACACTCCGTGAGTGACAGGAAAGGATAAAAACTTCAGGTTTCGGCTGTTTTTGCTATATTCCAAACAGCGGAAACCTCAAGGCACTACGCTTTCAAGCCGGGTACTGCAAACAAATACAACAGAGACGACAAAGGAGCCAAAGCCGGACCACCTCCCTTCCGGCAGGTGATCCGCAACTTTGGCTCAGGCGCTAAGTGTTACCGGCGCCGATATTTCAATTACTTCAGGTCGGCCTTGGCGCCAGCTTCTTCCAGCTTTTTCTTGCCGGCTTCTGCGTCAGCTTTCGACAGAGCTTCTTTCACGGTCTTCGGTGCGCCGTCAACCAGGTCCTTGGCTTCTTTCAGGCCCAGACCGGTGATTTCGCGAACTGCTTTAATCACGCCAACTTTGTTAGCGCCGACTTCGGACAGAACCAGGTTGAATTCGGTCTGTTCTTCAGCAGCAGCAGCGCCGCCAGCTGCGCCGCCAGCTGCTGGAGCAGCCATTGCAGCAGCGGACACGCCGAATTTTTCTTCGAATGCCTTGACCAGTTCGTTCAGGTCCATCACGGACATTTCGCTCACTGCGTTCAGGATATCGTCTTTGCTAATTGCCATTTGAAACTCCTAATAGATTTATGTGCTACAGAATTGATTACTTGAGAAAAAAGACCAGGGCTTAAGCTGCAGCGCCTTCGGATTCTTTTTTCGCTGCCAGAGCAGCCAGACCACGTGCAAAGCCCGATACCGGAGCCAGCATAACGCCCAACAGCTGCGAGATGAGGACTTCACGGCTTGGAATGCTCGCCAGCGCAGCCACAGCAGCTTTATCCAGCTGCTTGCCTGCGTAGTTACCTGCCTTGATGACCAGTTTGTCGTTGGTTTTGGCGAAGTCGTTGATGACTTTCGCTGCTGCCACGGCGTCGTCCGAGATCGAATAGATCAGCGGGCCGGTCATTTCATCAGCCAGGTTGGCGAACTGCGTACCTTCCACAGAGCGGCGAGCCAGCGTGTTCTTCAGAACACGCAGGTACACCCCCTGGGCACGCGCTTTGGCACGAAGTTGCGTCAAGTGAGCAACCTGGATGCCACGGTACTCGGCCACGACGATAGTTTGCGCAGTTGCTACTTTTGCGGAAACTTCGGCGACGACGGCCTTTTTGTCATTCAGATTGAGACCCACGGTCAACCTCCTTAAATGATGCTTGGCAAATGCCGCACATCGGTTCGAACAACGGCGTCCGAGGTTTAGGAGTCCAATGGACTACGAAACTTGTTCGGGTACACCATCTGCGTTGGGAGCTTTCACTATTAACCCGGTGCCTGCCAGCTGCACTGAGCCCAACGGTCTTTGATTGCCTGGCAGGGTTGCCCCCGCCAGCCCAAAGATGCGCCCGGCCAGAAACTCGCCGGGACTTGATTCTTTACTTAAGCAGCCAGGGTAGCCTGGTCAACGCGCACGCCTGCACCCATGGTGGAGGACAGCGACACTTTGCGCAGGTACACGCCTTTCGACGATGCTGGCTTGGCCTTGTTCAGGGCATCGATCAGGGCAACCAGGTTGCTCTTCAGGTCTGCATCGCTGAACGATTTACGGCCGATGGTGGCGTGGATGATACCGGCCTTGTCGGTACGGTACTGAACCTGGCCGGCTTTCGCGTTTTTCACGGCGGTAGCCACGTCAGGGGTCACGGTGCCCACTTTCGGGTTAGGCATCAGGCCGCGTGGGCCCAGGATCTGGCCCAGGGTACCAACGATACGCATGGTGTCCGGCGAGGCGATCACGATGTCGAACGGCATGTCGCCGGCCTTCACGCGTTCTGCCAGGTCTTCCATGCCGACCACGTCGGCGCCGGCTGCCTTGGCAGCTTCAGCCTTGTCGCCGGAAGCGAACACGGCCACGCGAACGGTCTTGCCGGTGCCTGCTGGCAGCACGACGGAACCACGCACCACCTGGTCGGATTTCTTAGGATCCACACCCAGTTGCACGGACACGTCGATCGATTCGTTGAACTTGGCGGTCGCCAGTTCCTTGATCAGCGACACAGCGTTGTCAAAAGCGTACACTTTGGTACGGTCTACTTTAGCCTTGATGGCTTGAGCGCGTTTGGACAGTTTTGCCATGATTAGATGCCCTCAACGGTGATGCCCATGGAACGAGCGGAACCGGCGATGGTACGCACTGCTGCGTCCAGGTCAGCCGCGGTCAGGTCCGGGGTCTTCAGTTTTGCGATTTCTTCCGCTTGCGCGCGGGTCAGCTTGCCAACCTTGTCGGTATGTGGCTTAGGCGAACCTTTTTGCACGCCGGAGTGCTTCTTGATCAGGAAGGTCGCTGGCGGGGTCTTCATCACGAAGGTGAAGGACTTGTCCGCGAAAGCGGTGATCACCACAGGGATCGGCATACCTGGCTCCATGCCTTGGGTCTGCGCGTTGAACGCTTTGCAGAACTCCATGATGTTCAGGCCGCGCTGACCCAGTGCTGGGCCGATCGGTGGGGATGGGTTTGCCTTACCAGCTGGCACTTGCAGCTTGATAAAGCCAATGATTTTCTTTGCCATGATGGCGTTTCCTATCGTTGGTTTGAGTAGTAGCGCCCCACCACATGGCGGGGCTCCTCGTGCGGATTAAACGCTCCGTTCGGCGCTTGCTGCTTAAACTTTTTCGACCTGGCCGAATTCGAGTTCGACTGGGGTAGCGCGGCCGAAGATGGTGACCGAGACGCGCACTTTCGATTTCTCGTAATTGACTTCTTCCACGTTGCCGTTGAAATCGGTGAACGGGCCATCCTTGATGCGCACCTGTTCGCCCACTTCGTACAGCACTTTTGGACGTGGCTTTTCGACGCCTTCCTGCATCTGGTGCATGATCTTTTCGATCTCGCGCGCAGGAATCGGGGTCGGCTTGTTCGATTTGCCGCCGATGAAACCGGTGACCTTGCTGGTATTTTTCACCAGGTGCCAGGTATCGTCGGTCATTTCCATTTCCACCAGCACATAGCCAGGGAAGAAACGGCGTTCGGTGACGGACTTCTGGCCGTTCTTGACTTCAACCACTTCCTCGGTCGGCACCAGGATCTGGCCGAACTTGTCCTGCATGCCGGCGCGTTCCACGCGCTCGGTCAGGGCACGCTGCACGCTTTTCTCCATGCCGGAATAAGCATGCACAACGTACCAGCGCTTGTTATTCACTGGAACGCTGAGCGCTTGTGCCGGGTCTTCGCCCGGCACTTCGTTTTGCACGTTATCGCTCATTATTTTTTCCAACCCAGGATTACGTCGTACAACAGGAATTCGAGCAATTTATCCGTGCCCCACAGGAACACTGCCATCACCACCACGAAGGCGAACACGATCAGCGTGATCTGCGTGGCTTCCTTACGGGTTGGCCAGACGACCTTTTTGGTCTCGCGGACGGATTCCTTGGCAAAATTCAGGAAATCGCGGCCAGTGGTCGAGGTGTAAGCGATGCCTGCGCCAATAAGCAAACCACCCACCAGCGCTGCGACGCGCATAATGGATGGTTGACCTGCCAGGTAGAAGAACCCGACGACGCCTGCAATCACCGCAACCACTGCCAGCAGCACCTTGAGCTTATCGCCCGGCGTGCCAACGGTTTGCACGGATTGATTAGACATTTAACTTTTTACTTTCGGTGCCCTGCACCAGATTCGGTGGCAGGGGCGGAGGGCATCGAACCCCCAACCTTCGGTTTTGGAGACCGACGCTCTGCCAATTGAGCTACGCCCCTACGTAAAACTTACAGTGGAATCCGTAATTCTAGCACCCAACACGGTTGGGCGCTAGACCCTGGCGGGAATTCCTTAGGCGATGATCTTAGCGACCACGCCTGCGCCAACGGTACGGCCGCCTTCGCGGATTGCGAAACGCAGGCCTTCTTCCATCGCGATCGGGTTGATCAGCTTGACGGTGATCGACACGTTGTCGCCTGGCATAACCATTTCTTTATCGGCTGGCAGCTCGATCGAACCGGTCACGTCCGTGGTACGGAAGTAGAACTGTGGACGGTAGT
>Ga0209256_1000357_pt1 | contig 74660 bp, 60 predicted proteins | sample AraplaCol_mCL_r2_2_FD_184270 | JGI IMG/M metagenome (GOLD analysis project Ga0209256, IMG submission 184270) | Arabidopsis root microbial communities from North Carolina, USA - plate scrape MF_Col_mCL_r2 (SPAdes) (version 3) | ecosystem: Host-associated > Plants > Roots > Endosphere | place...
GATGTAACCGCTGATCTGAAGGCAGGTTTCGGTGCCCGGGATGTAGAAGTAGCCAGTCCCGTAGGCGTCGCAAACGCGAACATATTCTACGGGCTCCGGCTCGGCGGCGACGATAGCGTCGGCTGCAGACGCAGCGGAGCCCGACGCGAGAACCGCGACCGACGCCATCAACATTTCTTTGATATTCATCATCTTACCCTCGAATGAACAAAAGACTCCCCCGCGGATTGACACCCACGTCTCTTGTTCCTGCTTGTTTCTCTGGCCTTGGCGCTGCGGAGGTTGCAGGATTAACTGACAGAGATTCTCAGCCGTATCAATAAATATAACATCTGAGGCGCCGGATGTTTATCAAGGGGATTATAGGTGTTGCGCTGCAGCAACAGGAATGACCGCCACCACCTCCCACCGCTGCAGCAAATACGACGCCATCATTCAATTCCTGCCAAGGCGGTCCAGCTAGATCCCGGAAAGCCCTTGGAGCATCTTGTCCATTTGGGACAGTGGCTTGACGAGTGGTGCGAACAAGGCACTCTTATAGGAATTGAAAAAGGTGTCGACAAGGGCGCTGTACGGGATCCATATTGCCCTCAAGCACATCATCTATATTGTCGGCGTTGCGACCAGCTACGCCACGAAAGCAATATCGGCTCGCATCGCCAAGGAGGATGCGGTCTGCGTGACGCTTCTGCACCAACGGGCCAATCGACATCGCTTCACCCCGACCCTTCAGGCGCTGCTGCCTCAAGTTTCCGGATGATCTCAAGTCTCGCGACGGCCGCCTCTTCTAGACCGTCCCAGATGTCTCTGAGCTTTATTGCATTTAAGATCACGTTGGGGCCAACGTCGGCGACCATCATTTTTTCGATAACGATCGATACTGACTCCCTGCCCTTGGCGACCTGCCTTACCAGTCGCTCCGCTTGCACCGACGTCAGCGTGGGGTCCCCAATCACAACGGCTGAATTGCGGGAGACCAACCCTACCGCAGCGGTCTCTTTTCTGATCAAATCCTGCCAATCGGTCATTGAGCCCTCATCCGCCGAATGATGATGTACAGCCGTTGCACGTTTCGGGGAATCACATTTCTTGGGGACCCTAGGACGGCCAGTACGCTCGCTGCAAATGCAAGGTGCCAATGCCAAACTTCACTTCAAGCATCAAACTCAGCGCCATAAGGCGTTTGGCCGCGAAGCTCAGCCCTACACCCAGCGCCTGCCACTCAGGCCTATTGCGCTCGGCATTGTTGTTGCTCAGGTCGTCTGACATCCTCTGATTTGTCCTTACGACGCGGATGAAATGCGCACGCGAAAAGCCGCCCAGAGAGAGGCTAGTGAGGACGATATTGGATGTTCATGTTACTCGAACCGCCGCCACGCTCAGCCCTGACGGGGGTGGCACAACGAGGCCCGGTCGCAACGAGGGATCGGGCCTCTGCCTGTTCCTCGCCAATACAACATTTCGTGCGATGTGGGCTTTAACCTGTGGTTAATCCTACTTTCTTAGAATCAGGTTGTTCCGGTTGGAAGAGACTCGCGAGGATGATCCTGGCGGGTCTTTTTCTTTTCTGGAACCACCTTGGTCAAAAATCGGTGCGCAACAGAACCCTTCCATTATCAAAATAAGGTGCCCCGGACGCGGGACGCTCGATGGATGGCCAGACCAGCGTTCGGACTTTCTTTTTCAGCTCCCCTGACTAGCCGGCTTCGGCGGGTATCTTTTCGCTTCAGGTCGCGGCCCTGGATCAAGTTGAGCCTCCTCTGCGGTGGACTTTTTTAGGAATGAGGCGTGGGGTCACCCCATTATCAGTTGTTCTGAACCGTTGGCGCTGGTGGCTGAGTGTTTAGATGCGCACCCGCTGACCGTCAGGAAACGGTGCCGTTGTGCTTGCGCGATCCCACTCGACAACTACCGCAACGCTCAACAGACTTGCACATTGCTACGTCAAGTCAAAAGCTGATTCGGCTCGCCTTGCGGAGCGCGCGCTCCGAATGGTTTCTGAGGATCCATCGCTCCTCGATGGCTCCGATATCGATAAGGCATCGTTTAGTCTCGCAATCCTGTAGTGACAGCTATCGCCCGGTTGCGGACATCGTCATCTTCAAGCATGGTGTGGCGTGGTAGGAGAACTTGTCCAGATACGAGCCGCGCGCGCCGATGACATCGCGGCCATCGGAGAAATAGTCGTAACGTCATGGCGGCATACATTTGATGGCCTTATATCTTCCGACTTTCTTGCAGCGCTGACTGTCGAGCAACAAACCACGCGACATAACAAGACCTTTTCCAACCCGAAGACCATCTATCGCGTTGCGACTACCAAACCCGACGGAGTCGTTGGCTTTGCGTCAGGAGGGCCAAGTCGCCATGTTGAGATTTTTAGGGGTGCAGAACTTTACGCCATCTACCTTCGACCAGCATTTTAACGTCAAGGTATCGGTCGCGCTCTTTTCGAAGCGGTTGCTAAGCAATTGATGAAATCCAGTCCGGACGGTTTTTATCTCAGTGCACTCTCGGTAAACCCAAACCGCCAGTTCTACTCCGCAATGGGCGGTAGCAAATTGAGTGTCCCAGATGTCCAGCTTGGAAGTGAGCTTTACTCTCAGGTCGGCTTCGCCTGGAAGCAGTTCGCTTAGTCACTGATGGCCGCTCCAGCGCATAGCCTCGCCCTCTGTTGAGTAGGAGCGGCCTAAGGCCGCCCGCAAAGCCGTTAGACCTGAGCCTGGCCACCGTCTGCGAAGGTTTCGACGCCATTGACGAAGCTCGAGTCGTCGGATGCAAGGAACAGGGCCGCCTTGGCGATTTCTTACGATTCACTAACCCGGCCCAACGGTATCCGCCAGGCGGCCGGGTCGACAAGCCCTGCTGCTGATCCTTGTTGTCGCTCACCGGCTCGAGCGGGCCTCGGGTGCGGGTGGCGCCTGGCGAAAGAACGTTCACGCGGATGCCGTATCCTTGAGCTCCAGCACACAGGAACGAGCGAGATTACGAACCGCCGCCCTCGAGACGGAATAAACCGAAAGAGGCGCTGTGCTTCGGTGCAGGCGGTGGAACAGTAGGTAACCTTGCAGGTCACGACGACCGCGCGTACTTCCCTGCGGGAATCGACTTCATCGTTGAGGGGCATCATCGGCCAAAGCTTGCCTGACAGTCTCCCACGGTCTGGTCTGTCCGAATTGAGATGCAACCGTTCGTCACGGTTGCATCTGCTTCGCCCGCCGCCGTAGTCGTCCCCTCTCGGGTCCTTCCGGCCCGACTGATAGGCTAGACCTGCAGAATGTATTTCATGCCAATGACTTCTACCCGGCACTCTTCCGGTCACTGACCCGCAGAGTGCCAGGCAGAACGTCTAAATGCTAGTTTTCGCTCCAGAACTCGGTGACAGCCTTGGCGAATTCACCACCGCATTCTTCAAGGACGTAATGCCCGCATCCGTCCAGGACCACACCACGTACTTTCGATCCAAGTGGATTGGTATTCTTTTCCATGGCGGGGCCGAGACTGCCAGCACCCGCAATCGTCAGAATTGGCATTTCCAGCTTCGCAGACATGCGTAATTTGGCTTGCGCGAGCCCCTCATCGCTGAATGCCTGGCGGTAGTACTCAAAACCTGCTCTCGCGGCCCCCGGCGCAGAAAAGACCCTGACATACTCATCCAACGCCGCTGGATCGATCATCCATGCCCGCACTGACTTGTTAGCAAAAAGCCAGGTCAGATAGGCACGTTCGTGCCCCTCCACAAGCATTTCAGGGAGGTCGCTGAGCCGGTTAAATCCGAAATGCCAAGATTTGACGTTTTGAGCATCATTGGGGATCGTGGCAGCTGGAGGAGTGCCCGGAATGAGAGCTTCGCTCAATACAAGACGGCGGACATCTTTCGGATAAGCACTGGCATGGGCATAGGCAATCCATGTGCCGACGTCATGGGAGACGATGTCAACCGGCCCTTTCTGCGTAAGACCGGTTTCTATGATGAAAGCATGTATATCGTCCGAGGCAGTTTTGAGATCGTAGCCGGTAGCGGGCTTTGCGCTATCGCCGAACCCCCGGGGGTCGATTGCATAGACCTTGCGGCCGGAAGCTACCAAGTCGTTCATGACATGACGCCAAGCATACCAGCTTTCAGGCCAACCCGGGATGAGAATGACCGGATCACCCTTACCAGCGGTCACATAATGCAGGAGCGTCCCGTTCGCGCTGACAGCATTCTCTGAAAAGTCAGGGGCCGAAAAAATTGATGTCGCTTTTGCCGCATCGGACGCGGACACTGGCGTGAGACTGGCCGCGAAAATGGTCCCTGCTGCAATCCAGCCCAAGCCTGCACTCACTATCGCCTTCATTGTCAAATTCGTCATCTATCGCTCCTTTCGTTGCTTAGAGTTCGCATTTAGGGAGCACTTACTTCCTAAATGCATGATGATCTTGGCTACGATTGTCTCGCTTCAGAGGAAGGAGACGATCTGCTCCACGGTCGCTGTCATTTCGGCGCGTGTTCGTCCGCTTTTGCCTGCGACGCGAAAACCCTGCGTAAGGCAGAGAAGAGTGTTCGCCGTTACAGTTGGATCTAGTGCTCTAACCAATGACCCGTCGGCCTGTCCGAGCTTGATCAAATCTCGGAAGCGCTTCTCCATGCGCTGGCTTGCCTGTGCGACCATCGACGCCATCTCTGGATCGAACGTCGTCAGGTCGGTCGTGCTGCCTACGACCAGGCAACCCATTCTTCCCTCCGCGCCGTGGGACGTTTCGGCCAGGAACGTGAGAGCTGCTCGAAGCTTGGCTCGACCCGTCTGATGTGCCTGTAGCGCTGTTTCAAGTGCGAGGTGACGGTGTTGGACGTAGCGCTCGAAGACGGCGATGAAGATCTCTCGCTTGTCTTTAAACGCCTTGTAGATACTTCCGGGAGTCAGCCGCATCGCCACCCCGAGATCGGTCAACGATGTATCATGATATCCGCGCTCTCGGAACAGCAGCATGGCCGCATCCAAGGCGCGATCCATATCGAATTCGCGGGGACGACCTCTCCCGGAATTACGCTGCTTTGTACCAGTTTCCATGAGATCACTTTAGGGAATGATCACTTCCTAATCAAGTGATTTTAAGAAAAATGCACTACCGTCGCCGAAAAGATGGATGTCGCGGAGGTCGGCTATAGCGACCGTGACCCAATCGCAAGCTGACAAAAATGCCGGAAGCTCCACCTGAAACCTCCAACGCAATCAACGGGCCGCTTGAGGTGTCGCTTCGCTTGCTGGACGGGGAAAAGCGGGTTGGGGCCGCATTGGCAACCGAAGGACTGGACGCAAAGATCAACGACGCACCGTTCGAGGTTCAGCTGCCTCGCACTTGCTGGACGCCGAACGAAAACAGGCCCGGAGAACGGGTTATCGAGGATCTGCGGCCGCGTTTTGCTGCGAAGCGACATCCGGTAGCGGCCTTCGAGCTCGAAGGATTGGGCATTGAAGATTTTACTCTCCGGGCGAAATTGGAGGCCGTTTTCGGGGACGTTCAGCTCTGCCCGATCGAAGCGCCATCCTTGCGGCCGCCGTCACCCGAAACGTCGCGCAGCTAGCCGCGCTGAGCATCAAACGCTCGCGCCGCTCACGGGGGATACGCCGTTTCTTCCGCTCAACGCCCAGCGTTGGCACCCCGAAGTCGGAGAGCAGGTGATAGCCTTCGGCTTTGCGTGCTGCGGCGGAATAGATCAAGAAGATCGACCGGATAATAAGGGCGGATGCCTTACTAAGAGCTCCGTGATCGAGACTGCGAGGGGATTACCCTTGTGCTGAGGCAGAGGAGATGCACTTTTCGCGCATCAAGGGATTGGGGCGCTCGTGTCGAATACGGCGCCGTGCAGCCGCATCAGTTGATCGACGCGGTCGGGATGGTCCTGGAACCGCTGGCCCGTCATCTCGGCGAGGTCGGCGGGTGGCACCCTGTCGAACATAGCATAGCAAATCTCCCCATTGTTATGACGGGAACGATAGGCAAGGCCATCGAGGCGCGGATAGTCTTCGAAGAGCGCCAGAGCGAGCGCCCGCGACGGGGCGTAGTCATCGACGGCCGTGATCGACGCGTCGACACCATGAAAAAGAAGCCCCTCGTCCATGATCTTGGCCAGAACGAGAGGGCGTTTAAGGCGCAGCGGGGTCCACATCCGCTCATCGACAAATGCCCTCCGGACGATGCGATTTGCCGGACGATGTAGGACCGTTTCAACAAATGCACCCTCAAGGCGTTGGGCCGCATATAGAGCCCGGAACTGCGCCGCTGGCGCGTCAAACCTGCTTGCAGGCGGGCTGCCGGGAGGCGGCCCGAAAAACTTCGGGCCGTGCGATTTACGGTGGACACGCACGATGATGTCACCGGTGTCCAGGGTGACAGAGCACAACCCGGAAGGAAATCTTGCTGTCGGCGCGGACGGGATCGGCACGCTCAGACCTCATCGGCGTCGGCGCCTAGATACGCTCTGGCAGCATGCACGACATCGTCGATGCGTCCCTCGGCCAGCGCGTGTCGCGGGGCATCCGCGAGATTCGGATCGGGGTCGATCAGGAACTGGAGCGCCGACCACCGGCCAGCACCACTGGTGTCGAATAGCTTGACGATCTTTGCCAATCCGGGGACCACGGCCGTCTTTTCGCCCTCGTCTACGAACTGGAAGCGCGGCAAGGTGAGCTCTGTCCCCTGCATTATGCCGAGCGCTGAACCAAGCTTGACTCGCTTGTGGAGCGCTTGCCTGCTCGTCTTGAGCAGTGTTGCACCTTCAGTCAGGCTTACGCCGCCTCCCGCACGGTCGAGCAGAGCGCTGCTGATATCGGCGAAACGCTGTTCGTCGGACGGCTCGATCTGCTGCGAGGCCGCCTCGACCTCTGCTAGAAGATCGGCGGACAGTCGAAACTGATCGGTTGCGAGATCGATATGTTTTGCCAGCTCCATGAACGCGCGGGGGCGATCGTACTGGCAGAGCCGGAGAAGCTCGGTGCGGGCCGGTGTCAAGTCGCTGAGGATGACGAACGCATCGATGGCGAGCCGCTCCGCACGTGGGGTCGGCGTCCAGTGATGCACAAGCGCTTCGCGAACTTCCCGCGACCGCGCCAGACAATCGTAGACGATGTGTATGTACCAGGATTGCTTCGCCTTCGAGCCGCGAACCTGTGGCTGTCGGAATTTCGGAACTTCGAAATCTGAAACCGCTGCCTCATGGAACGCAGCGCTCATCAAGACGGCCGCATTATGAATGCGAGCGTTGAATGAACAGACCAGATCAAGCGCGGGGCTCACGGTCAATTCTGAAGAAACATTGTGTGAGGGGCGACCGAGGGGGACGCCCCAGAGCTTATCATTGGATCGGACGTGCCAATCGGTGCTGTTGTATGGGAGGAGCAGCCTGTGCCCGACGCGCCGGGCTTCCCCCTCAGTTGGAATTCCGGCAGCGGCCAAGGCGTCCAGGATCGCGGCGTACGAGCCGATCGAGGACGAACTAACTATTAGAGCTGTGAGATAGTCGGACAGGCTTTGGCCCGCCTGTCGTGCCCGCAGCTCCGCGGCCGCGCGCACGACAGGATGAAGATCATTTGCTATCGAGGCATAATCACTCATCAAGGTACTCATCGGGCAAGCGCCCGAGGGCACTCGCTTAGCAGGTTGATAGTCAAGGTTGATATATAGATTAGGTCGGTTACTATCAACCCCGAAGCCCGGACATGGGCTGACCTCATTCTTCTTCATTCATGTCCCAGCACAAACGCGCAACCTGATCGGGCTCGCTCAGGCCTTCAAGATTGGAGTACACGTGCAAATTAGTGGCAGCGCAGCTTTTCACCGCTCGGCAGGGACACTCGTGCTTAGCGAGATCCAGGCCGACTGCAATACCTTCTTTCGTGGAAGGTCCTCCCGATTGCGACACTTGAAAGTCACAGTATCGCACAACGATGCCGGGTGCCGAGAACAACCCCATCAGTTCGCTGCAGAGGGTTGTTCATTGAAGATAGAAAGATGCAGGCCAAAGAAAACCCCGCCGTAGCGTGTAACTTTACAGGTTTGGTGGCTGCCCCTACCCTTGTTGAATTGATTCGCGATGGCAGATTCCAATGGATCCGATAACAGACCTTACACCCAGTCCCGCCCCCCACCCCGGCGTTTTCGTTCGCTCAAGGATTATCGGTCCGAAAGGACTAACGGTAACGGACGCGGCCTATGCGCTTGGCGTACACAGGGTCGCTTTGTCGCGATTTTTGAACGAACAGGCGTCGCTTTCTTGCGAAATGGCCATCCGCCTCGAGAAAGCGTTTGGAGCAGACATGGAATTCCTGATGCGCATGCAAAACGAATATGACATTGCCCAGGCGAAGCTGAAATTCGACAGCGTCGAGGTTGCTCGTGCTGTTGATGCCAAACCGCAAGCTCTTCTCGATCGCACTCGTTCCATGCCTTCGGGCCTGACCACTAATATGCGACGTTCCTGAAGATCGCTCCACTTAGAACCAATTTTGAATTCAAAATGCGGAAAGACATAATGGCAAAAACTGCCCTCAAGATCGTCGCCGGCCGGGACCTGATTTCAGCAGAGGCAAAGGTTTCAAAGGCGCCGAGCCAAAAGACCACGAAGGCCAATGCTGCCATGCATCCGCGCGTCGTTGATGATGAGATTTTCTTGTCGTCGGCCTTGCGAAGCAAAGCGTACTACGCCGATGACCATACCATCATCCTGAACATGGACGTTGCAGAAGCGCTTGCGCTCCTTGCTCGGTCCGAGATGCTTGTCAATTGTATCGTCACCTCACCACCGTTTTATGGTCAGCGCGACTACGGCGTCAATGGCCAGATCGGCCTCGAAGAGCACCCCTCTACATTCATCGAAAAATTGGTCGCGACCTTTAGCGCCTGTGGCCCGATCCTTGCCTCAAACGGCAGCATGTGGGTCAACATCGGCGATACCTATTGGAGCGGAAAAGGCGAGCACAAGAGCGGGGAGCTCAAGCAGAACGCTCGTCGCTTCGGTATTCGTCCTCAAGACAAGAAGGGGGATGGAAAGTGGTGTGTACCGAAGCAGCTCCTTCTCATCCCACATCGTTTTGCGATCGCAATGCAGGATCAAGGATGGACGGTGCGAAACGATAACGTCTGGCTAAAGCCAAACCCCATCCCCGACCAAGTGCGCGATCGCTGCTCGATATCGCACGAGTATGTGTTCCATTTCGTCAAGGAGCGTTGGTACTACTTCAACAAGGACCATGTGGGACGGCTGACGGATGCCGGCTCCTTCCTCCCTCCCTTGGATACCTGGGAAGTACCACCCGTGCGGGGAATGCATCACGGACATAAGGCGCGCTTTTCTGAAGAGCTCGTTCGTATTCCCGTTCTATCAACAACACCTGTTGACGGGGTCGTTCTTGATCCCTTCGCAGGAAGTGGAACGAGCCTCGTGTTTGCGCGAAAGCACGGATTCCGCTCCATAGGCATCGATATCAACAAGGACTTCTGCAAGATGATGGTCAAAAACCTCGAAAAGGTTGAGGCTGCGGCAATCTGATGGCCCTCTATCTCTCGGCTGAGCGCGTCAGAACAGCAATTCATCGGCTTGGCGCATCGCGTGCAAAAAGGACCTCGCTTTTCGATTTTCTGATCGTGAAACGAACCCTGGCGATTAAGGGCGCCTCAGCGGTGGCGATTGCCGAATCGGAAGGTGCCTTCATCCAGGCACTTGAAGAGCTTGCAGCCACCGCTTCCGGCGACGAGGACCATTACTATTTCAATCCCTTTGCACTTTTGGATGGCAAGACGGGCTATCGCCCGAAACGTTACCGCTCCAACGGTCCGAACACGACGATTGCCGGCCCGACCTGGCGTGGAATAATCGACCTTAACGAGGAGAAACCTCGCAAGGCGAGCCTGGCAAAAGGTTACGAGGAACGCGTCGCCGGACACGTCCTAAGCGGCGACAGGCGAAAGGCGCTGCCCAATCTTACCGACGTCGCTGTCTGGTTTTGGAGAGGCCGGGATCTTGAAAATATCCTGGCCGGCCTTTCGACCGACGCCGAGCGGTTGGGGCAACTCACCGAAAAATTCAGCCAAGAGGTAGATCTTACCCCCACTGAGGTTGAGGCTGTTTTCGATAGCGCACTTGATTCACAAACGACACCAGACGGCAGCTCCTTCGTCACCGAGCCTCCCTCGCCTGAAACCTATCTGCCCGTGCGCTCGCTTCCAACAGCCGAGACGAAAGAGGAAAACCTTTCCGAAGTCTCTTTCGCACTGGTGACAGCCCTTGCGGCGAAGAACTTCGCCATTCTCACCGGACCATCCGGGACTGGAAAATCACGTGCGGCCTTGAAGCTTGCTGAGGGGCTGCAGCGGTATCACGCGGGTCAAGTCGAAGGATCGATTTTCGAACTTGTTGCGGTTGGCCCTGACTGGACCTCGCCCAAGCGGCTGCTGGGGTTTCGCACGCCGTTCGGCAAAGAACGAAAGCTGGCGGACGGTACCTCCTCCAATGAAAGTTATGAAATCACCGACGCCATTCGCCTGCTCCTCCGTGCAAGCCACCCCGATGCGGCAAATATCCCGCACTTTCTCATCTTCGATGAAATGAACCTTTCCCACGTCGAAAGGTATTTCGCCCCGTTTCTATCGCTGATGGAGGCAACGAGCATCTTGGACGCAGAAAGTGGGATCTCGCTTCTCGGCGTGGATGACCTGAAGTTGATTGCAGCCGTCCTGCAAGCGGAAAACCCCGGCAGTCGGGAAGCGGCCGCCGCCACGTCGATGATCGCAGAAGGACGCGATTTCATTTTACCAGCGAACCTGTTTTTTGTAGGCACCGTCAACGTCGACGAAACAACCTACATGTTCTCCCCGAAAGTGCTCGATCGAGCCCACGTCATAGAACTCGATGCAGAGCGGCCGAGTGATTACCTTCTTGCCGACAACCGAAGCGAACCTGGCGGCACCGTCAACATTGGCCGCGCCGATGTCGCGCTCAAGCGGGGGATAGAAGCGCGCGAGACACGTAGATTTGCGGTATCGAACCCGGCAACTATCCTCGAAACACTCAGCGAAGCCGGACTTGCGCCAGCAGAGGTCGAACAGGTTCGAAGAGGACTGATTACCGCACTCGATGGAACCTATGATCTACTTTCGCCGGTCGGATTTTCGTTTGGCTACCGGATATCGAAGGAAATATTCATTTTCGTGACGGAATGGATGATAACCAAGCTGTCTGATGGAACTGATAAGGCGGCAGTCATGGGAAATTGGCAGGCCGCGCTCGACCAGGCCGTATTGCAGAAAATCCTACCGAAAATCCATGGCAATCGCCGAAACTTGAGTGATAGCCTGCGCGCGCTATCCGCCTTCTATGCCGGAAAAGACAGCCATTCGTCGCCAAGCGCCAGTTACACGATGGGGCTCGGCACCAAGGTAGCTATTTCTCCTGAAGGCAAACTCGACATAGCTAGCGACAGCGAGCAGCTTCCTCGCTCACGCAAGAAACTTGATGCCATGCACGATCGCCTACAGGCGAGCGGCTACGTTTCTTTCGTCAGTTGATATCATGCCCGTCTCTTTGCATAGGATCCGCTTTTCGTGGAACAACGGGGCCCATCTCGAAATTGAATGGTCGAAGGGTCGCGGGCGCGAAATCGGCCCGCTTGCGGACATCCCGTTTTTATCCTTTGCTGAAGAGGAGCTCGAACCAGACGCAAGTGACGCAGGCGGCATTCCGCCGATTTGCTGGCGAGCCGACGCGCCGGTTCTGTTCGAGCGCTTTCAACTGCGTGAAAACACGGAGTACCTTGTCGATGTGACGCTTCCTCAAACGCTTGCCTCCCTGCTTCAGCAAGCACCCTATCCAAAGGGGTGGCCATTCAAGGAACGGCTTGCGACCGTCTTCAAGTCTGATCCTACGCGCCGCTGGCGCAGCAATGCTGATGGCAGCACGACGATCCCCGGCTTGCTCAGATTGCAAAGCCATGCCGGCCTCCTCGACCTAAGCTTGGCTGACGACAACGCTTTGGTGGCCGAAATTGTCTGCCGGAAGCTGGGTTATCTGGAGGAGTTTAGGGCTCTTCTCGACGAGGTCGCCGAAGAGACATCGGAATTGCTTTTGCAATACGAAAGTCCCGTCAGCGCCTCCTTCAACCTGACGGATGTCACACCGCAAACAGAAGCAGCCTTGCTCTTCCAACTGCGTCACATCATGTCAGGCAAGAACCTGCCCGTGGCATTGAGCGAGATCAGGCGCTCCTTCCACACGCGCCTTGATCAGTGGCGGGGCATGGAAGATATCACTTCCGCCCAGGAGCCCGATCTTGTCGCCTTTCTCGAAGAGTTCGAACCTTCCACGATGGTGAAGGGTGGTCCTTTTGCGACGCTGTTCCGGGGATACAGCCCGCGTGAGTTTCCCATCATCGCGTCGTCGGAGACGATCGATACTGCCGAAAATCGCTATGCGAAATTCTTTCTCGAAGAGCTTCAGATGATCGCTCACCGTCTTGCAGCGAACCTCGCAAAGGGCGGCAGGACGGCATCTATTCGCGAGGTCGAAAACTGGATCGATACGATCGATGAAGAGCTGCAGTCAGAACCCTGGCGCGAGATCGGCCCTTTTCGGAATTTCCCTTCGAATTCTCAGGTGCTGCAAAAACGTAGAGGGTATCGCGAAATACTCAAGCTCGACCTCTCGCTGCAAATGAGCCTTGAATTGCCTTGGAAACGAGCAGAGGAGCTGGGTGACGGGTTGATCGGCGATATTCGTCCGGTCAGCGAGCTCTACGAATACTGGTGCTTCTTTCTGCTGCGCCGCACCCTGGCTGAACTTGCCGAAAGCGAACTTGAAGGTGACGGCTCACTGATCGATCGAACCAGTAATGGCCTGCAGATCCGCCTCCTCAAAGGGAAACGGAGCCGGATCGGCTTCGTCTATCGAAGGGATCGAGGTCGCGTTCTCAAGATGAATTTGTTCTACAACCGGATCTTCCCTCGCCCGACGGATGATCGATCAGGCTGGCACGGCAGCTATACCGCCAAGTTCGACCCAGACTACAGTATAGAGATTGTTGTCGAGGATAACGGTATTGCCGTGAAACGGCACTGGCTGCACTTCGATGCGAAGTATCGGCTTGAGACCGTTGACTTCGAATTGCCGCAAGACGGCGATGTCAGTCAGGAGGACGAGGCCGGCGACGCCGACTATGAAATGGAGCTGGCCCGCGTTCATCGACGCGACGATCTCTTCAAAATGCATACCTATCGCGACGGGATCCTGGGCAGCCGCGGCGCCTATATCCTCTTTCCAGGAAACGGTGCGACCGTTCATCTCGACGGCCGCCGTAAAAATCTGTTTGTCCGTCATCCCTCCGCGTTTAGCGGCAATACCGATTATCTCTTTCCGAGCGTTGGCGCGTTTGACCTATGCCCAGGCAAAGACGCCCTTCAGCGACCACTAATCAAAGAATTCATACGTGGCGTTCTCGATGCTGCCTTCGAAGGGCACTCGTATCAGGAAGAAGAGGGCCTGTTTTCCTAGCCTCGGAAGCATATCAGGAGCTGTTCAGCGTCCTCGAGCCGGTGCTGATCAAGCATCAGTCGGCGCCCGGCCAGACATGAGCCTTAAAATCTAGATGGTGGACCAGTGGATCCTTTTCGGCAGGACGGCCGTCGGCGCGGCCGCGTCGCGCTCTCGATCTCCGCCTCCGCCCGGGCGCCGGAATGTCAATCGGCTCGGAATGTTGACCCCTTCTTGGAGTCCAATATTCCACGCCGAAACACAGCATGAGGCGAGTACAGGCGAGGTAAAGCCAGCATGCAGTTTGCTAAAAGTCAACTCGTCTATTCAAGAGCTTGAGCACTATTCAAGCTCCTTCATGGAATAGACCGAAAATTGTTTTTTAATGGTCTTTCTGATGCGCCTTCATCGTCACATGGACGACGCTCTGTGAAGAAAAAACACCACAAACGGGAACCTGCGGCCCTGGCTCGCAAATCTCATCGATGTGGCGTCGGCGCTTCTTCACATTGGGATTTGTACCTTTATGTCGTCTTTTATTTCATTGCAGGACTCCGCATCCAATAACAAAATAGCGCGGCACTTAAGCTGAGTGTGTTCCGGCGAGCAAATGTTGGACACGACGACGTGCTTGCTCGCGCTCGTCTCCGAATGACGCTCAATCTTTGAGCCCCATTTTCGAAGGAGACTCGCATGAACACTATGCCTGAACGTATCGCAGCGGGAAACAGCCGTTTGGGTCGTGGACGAGACCGGAAGACCAATCTTCGAAGGTAGACGCCGTTCAATCGAAGGCTGGCCGCAGAAGCCCAGAGAACGTTAGATTTGCTGAAATTTGCCTGCTCGACCATCTTACGCGCTGATAGCGATGAGATCTCGGGTCAGTAATCGCGGAGAGACCCCTTTCGCAGATGGTCGGCGGAGATCTTCCTGGACCAGGCTTATGCTTTTTTAATAAAATCAGCGCTCATCCCATCTGGAATCTTTATGGCGATAAGATCAGTTCGATCTTTTCCACTCGGTTAGGAGATCGAACATGGACAAAAGCTTCGCGCAGGAACTGCTCGAACTGCGCTCAAAACTGGTCACGGAACGTCGGGAGGCAGTGCGCGGTGGCAACGCCGATAGACTCCCCGACCTCATGGCTCAGATCGATGCAGTCGACAGGTCCATTATTGAAGAGAAGAAACTTGCTGAAGTTACCAAAGGAGAATGAGCAGTTCTTGTGGTCGTTGCTGGTGGGAACGCCGCGCGAGCACACGGCTCATCTTTTAGTCGACAGCTTGAGGTCAAGGACACCGGATATGAAGGGCAGGTTGGCCCCTCAACCAAGGTCTCGGGTAAGGGTATTCACTTTCTTCGACTTCCCACTCCATCCGATGCAAAAGCCGGATGGTCTGATCAAACCGTAGGGGTCAAATTGGATCAGTATTACCCCGCCAGAGGGGTCATATTTCCATGTTTACACACAGAATCCTGCCGCAGCTTCACGCCGCAGCCAGGAATTTCTACTTATTCGACGGGCAGGGCCATTTATCCTTGAGCGCCAGAAGTAGTCCGTTAGCGGCGGGATAATCGCCTTTGTCCGGGTTTGATATCGCCCAGTCGCAGCCGTAGCGGATAGCCATAGCCACGTTTGCACTCTCCGGCATACAGAAGTCGCCGACGATGGTGTTGTGAACCAGCCTGTAGGCTTCGTTCCCCCGCATGGCAGGCTCGACCACAGCCTGCACGACGAGTTTATCAGTCTGCCATTTATCGATGACGCCAATCACGTAGGTTCCGGCGTCGGACAGGTCCTGTTTGCACATCGCGGCAAAGTCCTTCGTGTCCATTGCGTGGGCGGCGGTTCCTACCAGAACCGCAGCGGCTGTGATTAACAGTTGAACTCCCCGGTTTATCGCGTGGCACATTAGGCTATTCCGCTCTTCCCGTTCCGATATTCGAAATCAGCTTTGGCATTGAAAAACGAGTGGTATACCACTCGATGTGAACGAAGCGACCTGGCACGTAAGTCGCTTCGTGCAGAAAGTCAGAAAACTTCCTGAAGGCGCTCGACGATCGCGATGGGCGTAATATTCTGTCTCTCGTCTGCGAGGCGAACCCAGCGAACTTTGTATTCTTCCTTTGCGCGCACCAGAACCTCAACGTCCTGATCTTCGCCTGTCGTGCGCTCAATAAGCACACCACCTTCTATGTTGATCGTTCCCGAGATATCTACGGCACGCGCCAGCACCTTTGCGAACTCGGAACCAACGGACGTTTCGCTTGCAGTGATATTGCCGAGCGGCACATTTTTAACTTCGGCAGCATAGGCGATGACACCGAGCGCAATGGCCTCTTCACGGGTAGGCGCAACCATATGCAGCGATATTGCCCCATTCTGAACCTGGATGCCGTGACGATCGGAGATCTCTGTTCCATTTGGAACGTTGATAGTCAAACTTTTCATCTAAACCTCATGTTGAAAATCGCTTGACCACTACCCGTTTTTTTGCGGCGCCGGGAATATGATGAATAGGTTGATCGACAGATACAGTCTCGTCAACCAAAGCATCAAGAATAGTGAGGCCTCGGCGTCCGCAGAACGCGCGCAGTTCCTTATATTCCGGATCGCCAAGTGGTTTCTGCTGAACGAGCCTTTTGAGGTAGTTAGAAGCGTGGATCTGCAGCACTTCACCCTTGAGCCAGTCGCTAAGAAAATCACGAGCCTCGCCCCCCACCAGTGCACAATTGACGGTATAGGCCGCAAATTCGAGCACATCTAAGAAGTGTCGAGCGTGGAACTCGTATTCTTCATCCGACACATTTTTGTCGATTGCTTTCTCACGCAACACAACAGTGGTTTCGTAGCTCGACTGTCGGAGTGATTGAATCGAGGCAAAATCTCGTGTGCGGTTATTCTCTCTTATCGCCTGCACCGCTGGAACCAGTGCAGCGATAAGAGCTACGACTGAAATAGAGACCGCTATAAGTGCGGCATTGCTATTCAGCCAATCAATCATTTTTCTTGGAGGGAGGCGTCGTTGCGGTTGATGAGCCTGACTGCGATCCCGACTGAGCCGGAGTGCGATCGAGTGCGGAAGCCTTTGGCGAGAAGGACTTTTGCACCGTATCCCGATCAAGATTGGCTGATTTTGGCGACCAGGAGCCGCCTTCGAAAATCCTTTTGGCCTTATCATCGCTCATTCACGAAACTCCTAATATGCACCCAAAGCGGCTATATCATCTACCGAATTTTCGTGGCTCAGGGAATATGGTGAAAGTATCTAATCAGCATCGGAATTGCACTTCACGCCGACCCGGAAGAGCTTTCTGCGCGTCATCGACAATGGCCAAGACGCGGAACCGCCTCCATCGGTGAATGCATCGCTGCATCGCACCGGGAACGCCGATGCAAAACGGCTTCCTAGAAAGCTTCAATGGCAGTTTTCGAGATGAGTGCCTCAACGAAACACTGTTCTCGTCACTACCTCACGCCAGAGCCGAGGTCTCCGCTTGGAAGGAGGATTACAACAAGCAACGACCACATTCATCGCTGGGCAACATCACGCCCAATGAATTCGCCATGAAATGGCTATGGAAAAACAGGCCGCATGAGCCAGATTGAAACCAAAGACTCTCCAAAATTTCGGAGGAAACTTGGGTCTCAGGTCACTCCATCCAGTTGATAAGAAGATCCGTCAGATGTCACCGCTATCGTTGGATAGGCATCACCGTCCAAAAGAAAGAATTGCTTGCGTATAACCGGAACAGTGGCATTCCTCCAGGTTGCGTGCGGCGAACACGATAACTAGCCTCTAAGTAGTGATTCGCTTACCGAGGAAAGCCTGTGGCAGAGCCGTTGCACATTCGCAAAATCATGGAAGAACTGGTGGCCGGGCGCATGCGCGTTCCAAATTTCCAGCGCGGTTTCGTGTGGGACCCGGAACGGGTCGCGTACCTGATGGACAGTATCTACAAAGGCTACCCCTTTGGCTCCATTCTACTATGGCGCACTAAGCAGGAGCTTGCCCACGAGCGCGACCTTGGCCCCTTCAAGCTTCCACATAACGACCCATCCTACCCGACTGATTACATCCTTGACGGACAGCAGCGTATTACGTCGATCTTCGGCGTATTTCAGACCGATATCCAGTTGGGTAAGCGCCCGCTTTGGGCGAGCATCTACTACGACCTGCTGACGCCGGAGAACGCGCAGGATTCCTCGTTCATGTCGCTTCAAGATGATGAGGTGGATAAAAGCCGCCACTTCTCCATCAGCTGCCTTTTCGACCCGGTAGCCTATCGGAAGGAAACCGACGGCTACAGCGAACAGATGATTCAGCGCATCGACAAGCTGCAGGCTCGCTTCAAGGAAGCCCTTATCCCGGTTCAGACGATCACCACCGAGGACAAGACTGCAGTTGCCATCGTGTTCGAGCGCGTGAACCAGCGCGGAGTCGAGCTGGATACGGTTCAGCTTCTCAGCGCTTGGACGTGGAGCGGTGATTTCGACCTAAACCAGAAATTCGAGGAGCTGGCGCATGAGCTTGCCCCGTTCGGGTTCAAGGATGTGGGTGCGAATAAGGACTTGCTGCTCCGCTGCTGCAGCGCGGTGATGACATTGGATCCATCGCCAGAGGCGCTTATCAACCTCAACGGCCAGAAAGTCCGGGATTCCTTCGAGACGGTTATAACCGGCATCAAGGGGGCCATCGACTTTCTGCGTAAAAACCTCCACGTCGCGTCGCTGGAAAACCTCCCCTACGAAAACATTCTCGTGCCGTTGTGTGTGTTCTTCGCTGATGATGAGAAGAAGCAGCACAAGATGACTAACAAGCAGCGCATCGAGATCCTGAAATGGTTCTGGCGCACCTGCTTCGGCCGCCGCCTGAACAGCCAGCCGATCAAGACGCTGAAGGAAGACGTTGCCGAATTCGCTGCCCTGAAGGCCAACAGGCGCCAAGAGCTGAGCATTGCGCCCGTCCACCTACCCGCTACCTTTTTCTGGGAAACGATCTTCCGGCTAAACTCAGTGCTATCGAAAACCTTCATCCTGATGATGGCGCAGCGTGCCCCCCGTAGCTTCATTAGCGGCAACAAGATCGACCTTCACAAGGTGCTGAAAGAATACAATCGCAACGAATTCCACCACATCTACCCGCGAAGCTTCATCAGGACCAGCGATCAGGACATTATCTATGATGAGTCCTGCTTGGCGAACATCTCCTTCCTTTCCAGGACCGATAACAACGCAATCAGCGGCGCGGCCCCCAGCTTATATCGTGCGAAAATGCCGGAAGACGTCGCCGAGATCGTTACCTCCAACCTCCTGCCGGTAAACGCTTTCAGCGATGACTTCCTGCAGTTCGTCTTGGATCGCAGCCATCTCCTCAATCTGGAGGCCGCGAAGTTGTTGGAAGTTATGCCACCCGTCCCTAAGGCGGCATCAGTAAAACCGGAGCTGCAGATCATAAAGAACGGCGACGGCACGGATGTCGTTGTCGCTTGAACCCGGTGGCCCAATATCTAAGCACGGCTTCTTTCTTGAACTTCAGGCGGTGTCGATCAAACACCTTGCTGATCTTCTCTTCAATAAGGGAAGCGCGGTCCACAGAACGCTGGTGTCACTCTACGCCAATATCCTTGAGCTAACCGACAGCGCCACCATAACACTGAGCAGTGCATGATACGCCGATGCTAAGCGAAGGGGCGACAACCCCATCAGTTCCGGTGGTGCCATCAATATTTTAGAAATGCTATAAACTTAGCAATTGGATGCCTTAAACTCAAAAAGATACTCCCGGAGGCACACGTTTGTTCTAACTAACTTGGAGGGAACATGACAAACCAACCATCCGCAGCCAATACCGATAGCGCGTTTTTGTACGACATCAACGCACATATGAAATTGTTAACGCCATCGTTCGAGGCCCTTGTTCAGGAGAGATTCTCCGCCGAGGCCCGCACTGCTCAAAACTTAGCTATGTCGCTCGCAGCACTAGGGATCGCAGTGCAGGCGGGGCTAGTTGTATTCAATAAAGTAACGGCGCAGGACTTCGAGTTCCAAGTTGCCTCTGCAACAGCCGGAGTTGGTCTGCTGGCGGTTATCTCCGCATTTTTCCTAACTCGTTTCCTATTTCTTGCGTGGCGCGACTCCTGCGCCTACCGCTTAAAGACATTTGCCGCCGCGGTGTCGATGAACGACGCTTCACAATCGATGCAGGCCCATGCAGGAGATCTCCACCGTAGCGTCAAGGAATTGGAAGACTTTATCGAAATAATACAGACAACAATATTGAACAGGCAAGAAAAAATCTTGCGCTATTGTCTGACCAAATTCAACAAATGCAAAAATTCAAAGATACCATGACAGGTATCATGACAAAATTTATATCACGATCCAGATTTATTGACAAATATACCGTTGCATTCGAGGTGACGCTGCCTTGTATTCTTGTAGCAGGGCTATTCATCTTGGCTACATTAGGGTTCTACTAGAGCGATCCCCCACAAACGTCGCTATCATCGACATGACAAGCTGACGTTTTGATGCAAGACATCGCTATCACGAGAGTGGACAGAAAGCGAGCAAAACCGATGAGACGCGGCACTTCGGGAGGGTGTTGCCGCGCTCAGGAACCCATCCATCTATCTGACCTAAGAGGGGTGAGCTTCAACGTCATGGCATCGCGCACGAAGATGTCGCCTTGAACCAATCTGAACCGTCGGCCATCGGTCTATCATCGTTGAGGCTTTGGGCAGGCGCTGTTTACTCAACCTCGTCTGCTCGGCAAAGCGGCAATCTAATCGCGACCGGAGGCAAAGGCATCCGAGTGGTCGCGAGGAGATTGCTCGAGCTTGGCTTTCTGTGGCCGCGGCATCGACCAAATTTGACGCTAACGATATCGCACATCATTCGCAATGTAGGGACAGCTAGCGGAAGACGGCATGATTGACCCGGAAAAGCCTGAAATCCGAGGTTGCTGGGGTTTCGACAGGAATCAAGCCAGTCCACGAGCCTCCGCGAGCCAATGCCGCGTAGAGCGGCGCCTGATCGGCATCCACTGGCAGGGGAAATGTGCAGACAGCAACGTAATCGAAGGGAGCGGCGGCTGCTTTGCGTATTTCGCTATCGGCAGAAGTGAAGAGTTCCAATACGCGTTTCATGCCGGGAGACGCACGATGGAATGGAACAGCCGCAACGGAAAACCTCGAGGAAGCGCGAAAGCGAGGGGAATGGAGGCTCCCAGCGGGACTGCAATTTTACCCGGCGCGACAAAATTCAGGACCGAAAAATCCCGCCCCTTGCATTCATCATAGCTCATATAGTCGATGGCATCGTAGGTCTGCTCTTCGGGTGAAAGGAACCAGCGGAGGCAGAGAACAATCGCGATGACAAAGGACAGGGCCGCTGCCACGAAGCGCTGCACCTGCCGGCCATTCGGCTTACGGAAGCTTTCGGATTCTGTGACCACCTTCAATGCGTGGGGCAGAAAGAGTGGAACGAAAGCGAAGGCAAAGGGATATTTCTGGTCTGTAAAAGCGTCAGGACAAGGCTCAAAGCAGCAATCGCAAAGACGATCGCCAACCCCGTGCTCCCTTGCCTGGCATCGCGCGCGACGACGGGCAGTGCAGCTATCGAAATACACACCAGCACCATCAATAGCATCACGATCGTAAACTGGCGGTGCCCAAAATAATAGATGAAACTCTGTTCCTGCGACACGCGATCCAGCCAGTCGCGGCGCGTCAGCGGGTCGATCATCCAATACGGACCGGACAGGCACCTTGGAAACATAAATCCCGCTGAGCCGATAAATGCTGCGCCCGTGGCTGCGAGGCCGGCCGCTCGGATGAGCGGTTTTCGCTGACTGAGTGCAAGGGTACCAACCAACAGGACCGACGAACAGCCGAGCGCCAGGACAATGTATGGGGCAGGGAAAGCATCGCATTGTGTGGACACCATCCCGGCTGGACCAAGGAAGACGAGGCCGGCTGGTATCGTCAGAGCCAGGATGGTGCATGCGGCGGCGACCAGGACGTCCCCAGAGCCTGGCAAGCGAAACACAAAACAACCCACAAGCCCCATGAATGCCATGGCGATCAGGGGCAAGCCCTCAACGCCGATGACGATGCAGATGAGCGTGTCCAAGCCGATCAAGATACCGCCATTGCGGCTCCAACGCTCCAATCCGACACAGATCATCAACAAGCCGATAATCTGCATGTTGTGATGATCAATCCGGCCAGGCAGGAATTCCCATATGGCAAAAGCCATAAAGACTGTGGTAGTGACGAAAATTGGATACGAAATAGCCGCATCGGCTCGCGTCTGCCTTGAAAGGAAAAGGGCGACAAGCGCGCTAAATCCGACCAGCATCAATGGCGGCCAGATCTGAAAGGGTTGCTTGAAGAGCATTCTCAGGACCGAGCGCGGGAGACAGCAAGGTCGCTATCGCGACGAAAGGCAGATCGATCAGCCGTGACCAAGCGACGCGTAAGGTTCGGGGGTTGTAATGACGGGCAGCCGAGATCGAACCAGTGCCCCCCTTCGAGGAAGAGATAAGTGGCAGACTTCTGCACTGATTCAGCGCGCCAATGAAGAGAGAAAGTTTTGAATAAAAAATATGACCTCGTCCGCTCCCCTCTCGACAAGGAACTTGGCGCCCGCATCCGGGCTTGCAGAAAGCTCCGTGCAATGTCTCAAAAGGAGCTCGCAACAAAATCCGGTGTCTCCTTTCAACAGATCCAGAAATACGAACTCGGATCCAATCGAGTATCTTCAAGCAGACTTCAAAGAATTGCTGATGCGCTAGGCATTACGCCAGCTGTTTTATTCGGGCAGGAGGCCGACGCGAACGATGGCGTTCCGAAGGATGCGAAGGAGCTTGAGACGTTCGCGGCCTCGGCGGAAGGCAGAGAGCTGAATGAGGCCTTCCGGCGAATTGGCGACGCCCGCATACGGAAGTCTGTCGTCACATTCGTGAAATCACTGGCAGCGGTCGATTGACTTCGATCGTGGCTCGTCAGCAGGTCGATCACAGACCGGGCGAGCAAGTCGTAAATCCGCCGTCCTCCTCCTGTTTCAACGGCGCCTGCGGTACCTGGTAACCGGTTTGCCAGTCCCACGTTGTCTTCCCCACCTTGATCTGTGAGCGCTTATCCATGGGCAAGCAACGGGAGTTTCTCCATGGAGACTATGGAGGTTCTCTGACATCTCGGGTTAAAGCGGTCACGTGACTGCTCTTCCACTATGGCGCCGGAAGAGGGAATTATTCACCTCATCAAGCTCAAGGCCGTCGAACCGCAAGCCTACATAACCAGCACGCGCTCGCTTCTCGTCAATGGCCATATCCCGGAGCAACCACGCGGCTGAAGTCCGCTGCTGGCCCTAGCGGCTAAAGGCCGAAGGCTGGAGTTTGCCAGACCGGAGCAGATGTTGATGGGTGTAAGCCACCGAGCTGGCATCGTCCAACGCATCGTGACCCTTCAAATCTGAATGTTCTATGCCGTAATATTCGGCCAATTTATTGCTAGGCGTTCGTGCCAAATCTTCTACAGGCATCCCGGCAGCAAGCAAAAGTTTCACAGCATTATCGAACCGGGGCGCGGGAATGGGTGGGTGAATACCCTCCACGTAACAACTGATTGCAATCATATTCAGTTCGTCTTTCCCCCATGACCAAAGTATTGCGCCATCAGAAAACCGCTCAAGTTCATCTAGCGCCGTCTGCAAGGCTTTTCCCTCTTGAATAATCTGTTCTTCGGTTATGCCCCTTAGATCGGTGAAATAGGGATCGATTTTATAGCGAACGCCATTCCTGTCGTGGGGCTCGACGTAAGCTTTGAATGTCTCAAGAATCGGGAATTTATCTTCGAGCCCAATTTCCACCGCGCCGATTTGTGCAATCACTGGGTCGGGATCGATGGCCGCGCACCAGAAACGGCTCTGGGAACCTCGGATGCAAAGGAACTCGCAGTCGAAGATAATAGCTGTTTTCATGCGCCTCTCCTCAGAAGAGTATCCGAAACGAGACTACTTGAGTTTGATGAGTTGGCAATCTCCGGGATTAGCGCAGAGCGACGGAATGTCGATACCGGCTAATCGGCCCGACGCGGACGCTTATCCGAAATGGCAAGACGCGCGTGGTCAAGGCGGGAGGTAGACAGCTTACATTCGATCTTCGCCGAAGGGTAAACGTTGTGCGGAAGCGGTGATCCGCTCCCAGGTTGTCCTGTCGATCATAATCTGTGATCGGCTTTCCATGGACAAGCAACGGGAATTATGCCGCTCTCTCGCGCGTGCAAGGACAATAGCGAGAAGCGAACTTGTCGTTGGGGCTCTAGCAAGGCGAATCTCACGCCGATACAAGGTAGTTCAGACACTGCAAAACAATGATGGGGCGCTATGCAGGTTGGTTTCAAAACGGGTGTTTGCGTTGATCCAAATCGGTTAAATTGGGAAGGAACTGCCGCACGCCCTTTGGCTTGGACAGCTTGGTATCCCGCCGACGAGAGTTGGGTCGCTCACGTGCCCTTAGAGAGGTCATGGTTCCAGAGAGAACCCGTTGCCTTCAATGCGCCTCTAGCTCGTTCAAACCAAGTGCTTCCTCTGGTTGTCCTTTCGCACGGAACAGGTGCTACAGGGGAAGCACTGGAGTGGCTAGGATTCCGGCTGGCTCAGCGCGGTTTTGTAGCGTTAGCAGTCAACCATCACGGTCACACGGGCTCTGAACCGTATCGTGCGGAGGGCTTCCTTTGCATGTGGGAACGAGCACTTGATCTGTCGGCTATTCTCAATGAGTCTAGTTGGCGAAGTTCATTAGGGGTCGAAACAGACGAACAGATTTTCGCTGCGGGCTTCTCGGCAGGCGCATACACGGTTCTTCTATTGGCTGGAGCCCGTGTTGCATTTTCACAATTTGAGCCAGACAATCCACAAAAGAGTCCTATCCGAGGCCCGCGAGAATTTCCAAACCTCGCCGACGAACTGCCGAGACTCTATGAGAACCCAGTTTTTCGGATGTCTTGGGATCGGCGGCGAAGTGACTTTTCCGATCCCAGAATCCGCGCTGTTTTCCCCATTGCTCCAGGTCGCTCCGTCCTGGGTTTTTCCCAGGAAAGTCTTCAAGCGATCAACCGACCAGTGTACCTGGTAGGGGGTGGGGGAGATACTGTCGCACCGCCCAAACAGTGCTGCGGATGGCTCTCACAGAACATCCCTCGCTGTAGTTCTAAAATTTTGGGCAAAGATGTTGGCCATTACACTTTCCTTCCAGAAGGATCAGCAATGGGCCAAGAAGCAGCGCCTGACCTATTTATCTATCAAGAAGGGCTTAATAGAACTGTCGTCCATGATGATGTGGCGGGGCAAGCTGCAGAGTTTTTCGCCAAAGTATAGCCCTGCCACGAGCTGCGATCACCGACAATTTCAGTCAAAGTGCGAACGAAACCTCGCTTACGGTACCTGCAAGTCGAAGCTCGTCTCCGGTCGGTCGAGAGAACAAACATGGCGGGATCCGGCAGCGCGAAATCGATGCCGGATCCCGCCGGGTTGTTCGAGGCCTCTCAGCGACCTCGTGGTAGACCGTTGAGGCTTTGGATACGGCAGCATTCCGGAACTCGATGATGGTCTGAGGGTGACATCGCCGGGGTGATATTTGACCGCAGAGTGTCAGCGAACACGACGTGCAAATCCGGATCTCCAAAGCCTCGAGTAGGCGGTTCGGCCACTCATCACGATCGCGTCGACGGCAAAGCTATTTCAGCGCGATCGGACGGGGATTGCGATCCATCCTCTTGGCCGAGCAGAAGCTACGCAGAAACCTTTGCGCCACGTCTTGGAGATTGACAAGATCGTATCCGCCTTCCTGGACGAGTAGGACTGGTTTGTCGACGGCGCCGATAAGCTACCCAACTTTTCGAATGCCGGTTCAGACACCGACAGTCCATTGCACGGGTCCGTTAAAAGGGCATCGAAGCCAAGCGAGACGACGAGCGCGCCGGGTCTGTGCTCAAGCACGGCGGCAACGCAGTTTTCAATTCCACTGACAAAACTGGCGTCTCCTGCCTGTGCGGGCAGTGACACATTCAGAACGCCGTTCGGGGCCGACGGGCCACCTGTTTCCTCCTTGTAGCCGGCAAAATGCGGATAATAGGTTTCCGGGCTTCGATGCACAGACGCGAAGAAGACATCAGGATCGTTCCAGAAGACTTCCTGGGTTCCATTTCCGTGATGGACATCGACGTCGATTACCGCGACGCGACCGAAATCCCGGGCAAGGAACCGTGCGGCATCGCTGCATTGTTGGGATAGGTGGCACCGCCTCCGAAATCGGGACCCGCGTGATGGCCTGATGGACGGCAAAGAGCGTAGGCTTGCTGCTCGCCCTCTTTGATTAGCGAGGCTGCAGTCAGCGCCGTCTGTGCCGCCCAATAGGCAGCGGTCCAGGTACCCTCACTGATGGGAGTGATCTGGTCACGAAGGTGAAAGCCGGATTTTGCGATCGGCGACCAGTCGGCACGGTAGCTTTCAGATCTTGCCTCGAACACGGCCGGGACCAAAGGGCCGGCAAGCCCGAGACGCTGCCAATCGCGATGGACCGTTGACAAGAATTCCAGATAGGCTTTGGAGTGCACCGCGGCCAGCGCCGATGTGCCGTGGTCATCTACGACGTCGTGACCCGGCGAATGGACAGCCCGCAGGAGCGCATCCATCTTTTCAGGAACATCGCGGCTTGGACGGGCTAGCCCGTTCTCGACCACATCGCCCGGAATGTGAGCCCGGTGCCTGTCAGTGTAGACCACTTTCATTCTATGAAGGACCTATGCCGGCTACGCAGACGTATTTGATATCGAGATATTCGGCGATCCCGTATTTCGACCCTTCACGCCCAAGACCGGACTGCTTTACGCCACCGAAGGGAGCTGCCTCGCTGCCGATCAGGCCAGTATTGACACCGACCATTCCGACTTCCAGCGCTTCGACGACCCGCCAAATGCGTGCATAGTCGCGCGTGAACAGGTAAGATGCCAGGCCATATTCGGTGTCGTTGGCCATTGCGATGGCCTCGGCCTCGGTGCTGAAGGCAATCAAGGGTGCAAGCGGCGCGAACGTCTCTTCCCTGGCGACCTTCATGCTTTGCGTCACACCGGTCATTACCGTCGGATCGAAGAAATTGCCGCCAAGCTGGCTCCTGCTTCCGCCCGTGATGACCTTCGCTCCCTTGGCGAGAGCATCGGCTATGTGCTCCTCGATTTTCGCGACGGCTTTCTGATCGATGAGCGGGCCCTGGCTGGTCTCGGGATCGCGCCCGTCGCCCAGTCTGAGCCCGGCCACCCGTTTCGAAAGTGCTGCTGCAAAATCCGCATAGATCCCGTTTTGAACGTAGAGCCTGTTGGCGCAGACACAGGTCTGCCCGGCATTCCGGAACTTCGATGCGATGGCTCCTTCGACGGCCGCGTCGATATCGGCATCGTCAAAAACGATGAATGGCGCGTTGCCGCCAAGCTCAAGCGACAGCCGTTTGATCTGAGGCGCACCCCTTTCCATGAGCCAGCGCCCCACTCCGGTCGATCCGGTGAAGCTGATCTTGGCGATCTTTGGGTTGGTGCAGAATTCCTCGCCGATTACCTGGGCAGGACCAGTTACGACGGAGAACAATCCGTCGGGGATACCTGCCTGCTGGGCGAGAAGGGCGAGCGCCAGGGCAGAAAACGGTGTCTGCGACGCAGGTTTCAACACCATGCTGCATCCGGCCGCAAAGGCCGGGCCGGCTTTTCTAGTAATCATGCCGTTCGGAAAATTCCAGGGCGTGATCGCCGCACATGTGCCGACCGGCTGCTTCAGCACCATCAGGCGCTGATCGCCTGATGGTGCTGGAATGATGTCGCCATCGACGCGCTTCGCCTCTTCGGCAAACCATTCGATATAGCGGGCATTGGCGAGGATTTCGCCGCGCGCTTCAGCCAGAGGCTTGCCCTGTTCCCGCGTCAGGATAATCGCCAGATCCTCGCTGTTGGCAATGATCAGATTATACCAACGGTTCAGCACTGCCGATCGCTCGCGTGCCGGCCTGGCAACCCAGCTTCTCTGCGTATCATGGGCAACATCGATCGCCCGTCGCACCGCGTCAAGCCCGAGACTCGGCAGATCCGCGATCGCAGATCCGTCGAAAGGGTCGGTCACTGTGATACGCGCGGAAGGCGGAGCCTCCACCCATATGCCGCCCACAAAGGCGCGATCACGCAGCAGCTCGGGGTTCTGAAGATTGAGGTCCCGGAAGATCGTCATCGTGAATGTTCCCTGGTGTCAGGCCGGAATGAGAACAGCGTCCCTGCTGTCCCAGCCGAGTGAAAGCGACTGCGATGGCTTGAGATCGATACTGGTGCCCGCATTGGGCACCTTCGCCACCAGCACGGAGGAATCGGCGAGCTTGACATGGATGCGCTTGTGATCGCCGAGATAGATCACCTCCTCGACGGTGCCGCCAAACCGGTTGAGGGCGCCAGTCTCCTGCTCGATGCGGATCCGCTCCGGCCGCACCGACACAATGACTCGCTGCTGATCGGCGAATGCTGCCTTGCTGCGAACGATCATGCGATGTCCCGTGTCGGTGTGAACGGCGTACTCGTCGCCGTCCCGCCCCGAAATCTCCCCGGTCAGCCGGTTGTTCTCACCGATAAAGCCGGCGACGAAGGACGTCGCGGGATGCTCGTAGAGTTCGCTCGGCGGCGCGAGCTGCTCGATCTTTCCGGCGTTGAAGACGGCAACGCGATCCGACATGGTCAGGGCCTCAGACTGGTCGTGGGTGACATAGACGACCGTGATCCCCAGTCGCTCGTGAAGGTGCTTAATCTCGAGCTGCAGATGTTCGCGAAGGTTCTTGTCGAGCGCGCCGAGCGGCTCATCCATCAGCACCACGTCGGGTTCGAAGACGATCGCCCGGGCCAGCGCGATGCGTTGCTGCTGTCCACCGGAAAGCTGCGAGGGCTTCCTGTCGGCGAACGCCTGCATCTGCACGACGTCGAGGATTTTTCGGACCCGCTCATTCCGCTCCGCCTTGCCAATCTTGCGGATGCGCAAGGGATAGTCGAGATTTTCGCCGACCGTCATATGCGGAAACAGCGCGTAGTTCTGGAAGACCATGCCGATATTGCGGCGATGCGGCGGAACAGAGCCCAGCGAGCGCCCGGCGATGCGGATGTGGCCGGCGCTCGGCGCCTCGAAGCCTGCGAGCATCATCAGGCTCGTCGTCTTGCCGGAGCCGGATGGCCCCAGCATGGTCAGGAATTCCCCCTGCGCGATGGCGAGGTTGAGATTGTCGACGACAAGGTTGCGACCGTCATAGCTCTTGTCGACATTGGTGAATTCTACATAGTGCGATGTGGACATAGCGGTTCCCCTTTGTTGTCAGCTTATGCCGCCGCGTGGATTGGAGGACGTCTCCGGCTCCAAAGCAAAGCCTCCTCAAGCTGACCGGCGAGCTGAAACAGCGTGCCTTCGCCGTTGAAACGTCCGGTAAACTGGGTGCCCACAGGCAAGCCACCTGGGGTCCAGTAGAGCGGCACGCTCATCGACGGCAGGCCTGCCATGTTGGCGAATGTGGTGAAGGACAGAAACTGCAGGAAGCGCTCCATCACGTCCTCGCCGCCATGCGTCCCGGCGTCGAAATGGCCGAGGGCGGGCGGTGGCGAGCCCAGCGTCGGCGTCAGCCAGAGATCGAAACCTCCGAGGAAGTTGGCGATGTCGCGGCCGATGCCGTGGAACCAGTTGAGATCGATGAGGTAGTCGGCTGCCGTTATCTTTGCGCCGACGCCAAAGAGATACTGGTTGAACGGCTCGACGTCGGAAACCAGGCTGTCAGGCTTCACGCCCCGGCCGCGAGCGAGCGCCGTGATCGCACGGGTCGCCGTCATCGCCCAGAATCGCTTGTAATATGTCCGGTAGGTTTCGCCGTCGATTTGCGGCGCCGCCAAGATCACCTGATGCCCCAGGCTTTCGCAGAGCTTGGCAGCTTCAAGCGTCGCTTGCACGCATTCGGGATCGACGAATGTGCCGAGTAGCGAGCCGGTCGAATAGGCGATCCGCAACTTGCGGGGTTTCGCCTTCAACACCGACAGGTAGGACTGCTCGGGCGCTGGCGCCGTATAGGGATCGCCGGGCATCGGCCCACGTGTGGCATCCAGAAGAGCGGCGCTGTCACGAACGGTCAGCGACAGGACATGTTCGTTGACGATGCCGCCTGTGCTGTCGCCAAGGTCCGGGCCCATCGTGATGCGGCCGCGCGAAGGCTTGAGGCCGAAGACGCCGCAGCAAGAGGCCGGAATCCGGATCGAACCGGCACCATCACCCCCATGCGCAGCCGGCACGATCCCGGCTGCGACGGCAGCGCCCGCGCCGCCGCTCGAACCGCCGCTCGAGCGGCTCTCGTCCCAAGGGTTGCGAGTGGCGCCGAACAATTTCGGTTCCGTCGTGCCGAGAGTTCCGAATTCGCAAAGATTGGTTTTTCCGAAGGTGCTCAGTCCGGCGCGCCGATAGCGTTTCATCAACTCGCTGTCGTGATCGGGAACGAAGTCCTTGGTAAGTGCTGAAGCGCCGGTCGTCGGAACACCCGCCATATGGCAATAGAGGTCTTTCACCAGAAATGGCGCACCGGCAAACGTGCTGTCTTTCGTGGCAGCACGCGCTTCGGTCCTTGCTTCGTCATGAAGCGGCCTGATGATCGCGTTCAGCCGGGGATTCACTTTCTCGGCGCGGGCGATTGCGGCCTGAAGCAATTCCTCGGCGCTCGCCTTCCCTGCCCTGACCAGCCCAGCCTGGCCAACAAGATCGAATCCGGAAAAATCGTCCATGGCGACTGTCACCTCCCCAGTTGAGAAAGAGCGTCGTCAAGTGCCGCGGCGATGCCGGCGACGAGTTGATCGACCTCACTCTCCGTCATGACAAAGGGCGGGCAAATGGAGATCACATCCCCCATGTTGCGGATCATCACGCCATGGGCGCGGCAGCGCCGCTCCACGAGTGCGCCAACCTTGAGGGCGGGATCGAACGGCGTTCGCGTCGCCTTGTCGGCGACGAGTTCGATCCCGGCGAGGAAGCCAGCGCCGCGGATTTCGCCGACCATTTCATGGCTTGCAAGGGAGGCCTCAAGCGCGCCAAACAGGCGCCTGCCGAGAGCGGTGACGCGGGCGGGAATATCCATCTCGCGATAGGTGCGCAGCACCTCGGCGGCGACCGCTGCTGTCACCGGATGACCGGAATAGGTGAAGCCATGCCCGAAGACACCAATCCGATTGGCTTCGTCGGCGATCGTCTGATAGAGATGGTCGCTGATCACCGCCGCGGCGATCGGCATGTATCCGGACGAAAGACCCTTGGCGATCGACATCATATCGGGAACGAAGCCATAGGCCTGCGATCCGAACCAATGTCCGCTGCGCCCGAAGCCGCAGACGACTTCGTCGGAAAGCAGCAGGATGTCGTGCCTTGTGAGAACTTCGCGGACACGCGGGAAATAGCCGGCCGGCGGCGTTACGACCCCTCCAGCGCCCATGATCGGCTCGGCGATCATCGCCGCGATCGTATCGGCGCCTTCGGCCTCAATGAGGCTTTCGAGATCGGCAATCAGCCTGTTGCAATAGGCTTCCTCATCCTCGCCGGCCTCGGCGTTACGATAGAAGTGCGGCTTTTCGGCATAGACCACATTCAATCCCGGGAGATTGAAGCTCTCATGCATGTGAGGAAGCCCGCTGAGGGCCGCGCCCATGACCGTGCTGCCGTGAAAGGCGCCCTTGCGGCTGATGATCTTGCGTTTTGCCGGCTTGCCGCGGGCAACGTTGTAATACCAGGCGAGCTTGACCATCGTGTCATTCGCCTCCGAACCCGAATTGACAAGAAACACCTTGCTGCCGGGGATCGGCGAGAGTTCGGCGACCTGCTCGGCGACGTCGGCGCAAGGATCGTTCGAGCGATGATTGAAGGTATGGTAGGTCGCGAGCTTCTTCATCTGGGCCGCGGCGACATCCGCCAGCCGCTCGTTTTCGAACCCCAGCGACGCACACCAGAGCCCACCCATTCCTTCGAGATATCGGTTGCCCATTTCGTCGATCACGTAACAGCCTTGGCCCTGTGTGATCATCAACGGGCCGTCCGTTTCGTGACGGCGGGGGTTCGTCTGGGAATGAAAATGATGCGCCATGTCGCGCGACCTGAGCGAATTCAGCAAAGGGTGCCCTCCGATTTGTCTTTCTAAATTATAACTTATAAGTTATCAGATGCCCGTTGCAAGCGAATTTGCGGATGAGGCCCGATTTTTAAGGTCTGGCGGAACTGCCATTGGAATATCGGATATAAGTTGTGGGCGAGCGGGCCGGTTTTCGGTATGCCTGCGACTGCTACTAGGAGAATTTGATGACCGTCATGGAGATGCAGCCGGGCGAGATCGGCAGTCTGTCAGCCCGGATCTACAATAAGGTGCGCGAAGGGCTGATCGTCGGCAACTTTGCTCCCGGCGAACGGCTTTTGATGCAGGATCTGGCCGAACAGCTCGGAACCAGTGTCACTCCGGTTCGCGAGGCTTGCCTCCGGCTTGTCAGCGAACAGGCGCTAGAGCTGCGTTCCGGAAGATTTGTCAGCGTTCCGGGTCTCAGCCGCTCAAGATACCTCCAGATCAAACTGATCCGGATGGCGCTTGAGGGGCTCGCAGCCGAACTGGCGGCCGAGAACGTGACGAAGCCCGAGATCGACCAACTGGCCGGCTTCCATTCCGCCTTTGTGGCTAGCGAAAAGGCCGGTGATTTCGGCGCGGCGCGAGCGGCAAACAGATCGTTTCACTTCGGCGTTTACCGGCTATCGAAAATGCCGATGCTCATCGGGCAGATCGAAAGCATGTGGGTGTCGATGGGACCGATCCTCAACGTCTATTACCGCGAGATCCCGCACGAATATGTGGGAGCCGAGGAGCACGACCATATTCTGGATGCGCTCCGATCCGGAAACAAGGCGAAGGCACGCGAAGGTGTCGAGAACGACATCAAGCGCGCCGCGACGAGCCTTCTCCGATATTTCGAGGAACGGCAGCTGGCCTAGCTCCCGCTGGATTTTTCTAGCTCAGTTGCCTGAGATGTGGGCGACCCGCGGCGTCCTCAAGCCTGCAGTTTCGCCTCCGTCGACAGTGATGACCGTGCCGTTGACGTAGCTCGAATGGTCGGACAGCAGCCAGGCGACGACGTCAGCCACTTCCTCCGGCGTGCCGAAGCGATTGGCGGGGATGCGCAGCTCCAGCTGCTTTTTCCGGAGCGGGTCTGCGATGATCTTTTCCATCATCCGCGTGGCGATCTGGCCTGGGCAGACCGCGTTGAAACGCACTTCCTCGCCGAACTCAAGCGCCAGAGCCTCCGTCATGCCGATGACCGCGGCCTTGGACGCGCAGTAGACGGCAAGCCCCTCCTCGCCGGTCTTTCCGGCGATGCTGGCGATGTTGACGACCGAGCCCCTGCCCTTTCGCAGGCCATCGAGAGCATGACGCGTGAACAGGAAAGCGCTGCGCGCGTTGACGGCCAGCACCTCGTCCCAGTCAGCCTGGGTGGCGGATGCAAAGGATATCCGCTTCGACATCCCGGCATTGTTGACGAGACCCGACAGGCGTCCCTCGCCGAGTTCGAGAGCGTAATCGACGACCTTCCTGCAGTCATGCTCCAGACTGACATCTCCGGCGATGAAGCTGATGTTTGCGTGACCGGCTGCAAGTTCAGCGCCGGCGCCCGCATCCCTGCCGGTCGCCAGCACTTGTCTGCCTGCCGCCGCAAGCGTCTCCACGCAGGCTCGTCCTATTCCGTGCGTGGAACCCGTGACGATGATCATACAGTTTTCTCCAATTATCTGACCGGCGCTCTGTTGGCCGCAGCTTGCCTTTGAACGAGAGCCCCGCCGCCCATCAGGACGATCGAGATGATGACGAGCAGCGTCGACATGGCAAGGATCGACGGATCGATATTATCCCTCAAGCCATCGAACATCTGCCTAGGCAATGTCCGCTGGCCCGGTCCGCTGATGAACAAAGCCACGACCACCTCGTCGAAGGAAAAGACGAAGGCGAAAAGTGCGCCCGAGACGACACCCGGCGCGATCAGCGGCAGGGTGACGGTTCGAAAGGCGTGAATGGGTGATGCACCGAGGCTGGCTGCGGCACGCACCAGGTTGGTGTCGAAGTTCTTCAGCGTTGCCGTCACCGTGATTACCACGAAAGGAACCCCGAGGACGGCGTGGGCAAGGATCAGCCCCTGAAGGGAGGCGACCAGCCCGAGCTTGGCAAAGAAGAAATACATGCCGACGCCGCTGATGACGACGGGAACGATCATCGGCGAGATCACCACGGCCAATATTGTCGAGCGGGCGGGAAGATGCCGCCTTGTCAGGCCAAGTGCCGCAAGTGTTCCGATGACGGTCGCCACAGCGGTAGCGCCGAGGCCGATGACGAGGCTGTTCAGCAGGGCGTTCATCCACGGCTGCGGCTGCAGGATCTTCTCATACCACTGCAGGGAAAACCCCGGCAGCGGATAGGACAGGAAGCTTGCGGAGCTGAAGGAAAGCGGAATGACGGCAAAGGTCGGCCCGATCAGAAACACCATCATGAGCAGGCAAAAGGTGATCTGGACGCGTCTGATGTTGGAAGGCATCTCTCACTCCATTCCCATGATGCGGTCTATGCCGACGATCCGGCCAACGATAGCGTAGAGCGCCAGGATGCAGCTCAGAAGCAGCACGCCGAGCGCTGCAGACATGCCCCAGTTGATCGTGGTGTTGGCGTAGAATGCGATGAAATAGCTCAGCATCTGGTCGGACGCCCCGCCGACGAGCGTCGGGGTGACATAATATCCAGCCGAGATGATGAAGGTCAGCAGGCAGCCGGCACCCACGCCCGGAAGTGTCAGAGGCAGGTAGACGCGCAGGAAAGTGGTCACCGGACTTGCTCCAAGCGACAGGGAGGCTTTGACATAGGACGGCGATATCCCCTTCATGACGCTGATCAACGGTAGGACCATGAAGGGCAGCAGGATATGCACCATGGCGATGTATAAGCCTGTTCTGTTGAAGATGAGCTCCAACGGTGCATCCGTCAGGCCAAGTGCCTGAAGCGCCCGGTTTACGATACCCTCCTTCTGAAGGATGACGATCCAGGCGCTGGTTCTGACCAACAGCGAGGTCCAGAACGGTAGAAGCACGCAGGCCAGCATGATCGCCGAGAAGCGACCGCCGATGGAGACGATCGCGTTGGCGATCGGATAGGCCAGGAGGACACAGATCAAGGTCACACAGGCGCTGATCGTCAACGTCCGCAGCAAGGTCGACAGAAAGAGACGTTCCTCTGCCGGCGCAAGTGTGACACCTCCGTCGGCCCCCGGGCGCAGATCGACTGCGGAGAGCAGATAGAAGGCGGTCAGCGGAGAGGCATTCCGTTTGATCACGCGCCAATAGGCCGGGTCGCGCCATTGCGCATCGATCGAGACGAGTTGCTGCTCGGCAGGCTGGACCGGAGCGCTGCGCACATTGCGCACGGTTTTGGCGAGAAGACTGCGGAAACCGGTGATTTCGTAGTTCATCCGCCGGCCGGCTTCGGCAAGCACGTTCGGTGGCACGTCCGACTTGATGTCGGCCACCAGCGCGTCATAGGCGGAAGGCGGAAGAGCTGAATGGCCGTCCCATGTCTCAAGCGCGACCAGCGTCTTCGGAAGTGCATTGCGCACTTCCGGATTGTTGATGGCGTAAAAAAGCATCGTTGCCAGCGGCAGGACGAAAGCGAAGACAATGAAAGCGACAAGCGGACCGATCAGGGCGATCGAAATGATGGTCTGTCTTCGCTTGTCGGCACGAAAGCCTGCTGCCAGCGCGGAGATCCGCGCCGGGCGGGCAACGGCAGCCCCGGAGGGCTGCCGCGTTGGGAGGTCGGATGTCATTGCGCGCGCCATGTGGCAAACCTCGCCTCTAGCGCTTCTCCATTGTCGGCCCAGAACTCGGTGTTCAGACCGACAGCCGATGCCAGGTTGGCCTCCGTGGTCGGAAGATCCCTGGCCAGTTCCGGCCTGATGGTCCGAATCGCCTTCAGGTTGGTAACGCCATAGGCGATCGATTCAGGGAAAACCGACTGGGCTGCCTCGGAGGCGGCAAAGGCAATGAACTTCTCGGCATTCGCCTTGTTCGGCGACCCCTTGACGATGCCCCAGTAGTCGATCCCGTAGACCTGGCCATTCCATACCAGGGCAAAGTTCTTGCCCGTGGCATTGGCTGCCGACACGCGACCGTTGAAGGTCGCCGTCGCCACCACATCGCCGGCGGCCAGACGCTCGAGAGATTCTGCGCCTGATGTCCACCAGATGATATCTGGCTTGATCTGGTCGAGCTTTGCAAAGGCCCTGTCCTGCCCAGCCTTAGTGGCCAAGACCTTGTAGACATCGCCGGGCTGGACTCCGTCGGCGAGAAGCGCGATCTCCAGCGTCATCTTCGCGGTCTGGCGAAAGCCGCGTTTGCCCGGCCAGGTCTTGGTATCCCAGAAATTCGCCCAGGTCGCCGGTCCGTTCGACAGCTTCGACTTGTCGTAGGTCGGCACCATCGACCAGACGAATGCGCCAACGCCACATTCGTTATACGCTTCGGGGATGAAGTCCTCCCTCTTTCCGACCTTGCTCCAGTCGAGCGGCTCGAACAGTCCCTCGGCGCAGCCCGACAGCAACGTGTTCTGTTCGACCTGCATGACGTCCCAGGAGACGCTGCCGCTGGAGACCATGGCACGGACCTTGGCCATCTGGCCCGAGTAGGAATCTTCGGTCAGCGCGACACCCGATGCCTTCGCAAAGGGTTCGAAAAATGCGTTTCGTTCGGCATCCTGCAGGACGCCGCCGGCGCCGACGACGGTCAGTTTGCCTGTGTCGGCGGCCCAGACCGTTGTCGCCACGATGGTTACAGCAACGGCAATCGCGCTGAGTAGGTTTCGCTTCTTCATCTTCTGCCTCCTCCGTTCCCGACCTTTATTGAGCGACCCAGCGATTGAAGCGCTGCTGGATTTCCTCCTCGTGGTCCACCCAGAACGGTGTGCTGAGCGCCAGAGCGCCGGCCATGTTCTGCTCAGCTGTCGGAAGTTGCGGTGCGATCTTGGCAGAGATGTCTGCGGTCGCCTTGGCGTTCGTCACGCCGTAGACGATCTTTTCGGCAAAGGCCTTCTGCGGTGCCGGGCTGGTCATGTAGTTGACGAGGTCGAAGGCCTTTTCGGTGTTCCCGCCTTTCGGAATGGCCCAGAAGTCCATGGCATAAAGCTGGTTCGTCCACGACATCTTGAAGTTCTTGCCTTCATGATTGGCGGCAATGACGCGTCCGTTATAGGTGGACGTCATGACGACTTCGCCGGAGGCCAGCCATTCGGTCGGCTGCGCGCCACTTTCCCACCACTGGATGTAGGGCTTGATCTCGTCGAGCTTGGCGAAGGCCCGGTCCTGCCCTTCCTTCGTGGCGAGCACCTTGTAGATCTCCTCCGGCTTGACGCCGTCGGCGAGCAGCCCGATTTCGAGCGTCATGCGCGCCTGCTTGCGAAGTCCCCGCTTGCCCGGCCATTTCTTCACGTCCCAGAAATCGGCCCACGAGGTCACGCCGGATGTCTTGTCGCCGTCATAGGCCAGGATCTCAGACCAGACGAAGGCACCCACGCCGCAATCGGACTTTGCCGGCGCGATGATGTCGGCGGCGTTGGGCAAGGTCTTCCAATCGAAGGGCTCGAGCAGGCCTTGGTCGCAGGCCAGAATCATTTCGTTCTCGTCCATCTGCACGACGTCCCAGGTCGTGGTGCCCGTTTCGACCATCGCCTTCACCTTGGCGATTCCGCCGGTGTAGGACTCTTCCAGAAGCTTGGCGCCGACCTTCTTTTCGTAGGGCTTGAAGAGCGTTTCGCGCATCGCATCCTGCGTTGCTCCGCCGAAGCCGACGACCGTCAGGTCCCTGGCAAGCGCCGGAGTAGCAGCCGCAATGGAAGCGACTGTAGCCATCATTGCAATAAACCGAGTTCTCATTTTGGTTCCCCTTTTTTCGAGAGCAGGTTGGATTGTTAGGCTGCGACCGACCTCGCAAGGTCGGCCATCGTGGTGTCGATGAGTTCGAGCGTGTCGTTGAGCACGCTCTGGTCATGGCTGAGAGAAAGGTAGAGACGCTTGAGCTGCAGCGGCTGGAAGATCTGCCGCCCGGCGATCAGCGCACGCCGGAAGCGCATGTCGAGTTCGTTGTCGTTGCGCAGAAGGTCGGCATAGTCCTTAAACTCGCCGTCGAAGAAGTAGACAAGCCACACCGACCCAAACCCGGCGGCCTGCGCTCTCAGACCATGGCGGGCGATGATCCCATTGATCTGGCCACGCAGATAATCTCCAAGCTCGAAGAGGCGCTCGTATACTCCAGGCCTGGAAAGTTCTTGGACCGTTGCCTTCACGGCGGCCATCGAGGACGGTGTGCCGTTGAAGGTGCCGCCCATGAAGACGGCGCCCTCGCCGGTACGTCCGACACGCTCCATGATGTCACGCCGGCCGGCGACGAGACCGATCGGATAGCCGCTGGTCGCTGCCTTGCCGAAGGTGGCAAGGTCGGGCGTGATCCCAACGATCGACTGGTAGCCGCCGAGCGCGTGACGGAAACCGGTAATGACTTCGTCGAAGATCAGGATGACGCCGTTGTCAGTCGATATCCTTCTGAGGTCGCGGAGGAACTGGTCCCGGCCTATGACCGCTCCCATATTATGGGCGATCGGCTCGACGATGATGGCGGCGACCTCACCCGGATTGGCTCTGATATAGTCCTCGACGGCCGTCGCGTCGTTGTAGGGCAATATCTTCGTGTAGCGTGCCGCATCGAAAAGGATGCCGTCCGACATCGGATCGAAGGAACCGAGCATCTGGCGGCTGGACTGGCCGTTCATCGCCACATAGTCGTGCCAGCCGTGATATCCGCCCTGGAACTTGATGATCTGCTTGCGCCCTGTATAGGCGCGGGCAAGACGAAGCGCATGATAAGTCGCTTCCGATCCGCTGCTGCAGAAGGCCACCTGGTCGGCACAGGGGATCGCCTTGACGAGAAGTTCGGCAACCTCGACCTCCAGTTCAAGCACGCCGGCGCCGACGAGATCGAGATTTTCCGCGACTTCATTGATCGCTGCGGCGATGGCAGGATGGCGATGGCCAAGAACATTGGCCCCGAATGCACAATGGTAGTCCGTATAGCGGGCGCCATCTGCGTCATAAAGATAGGGCCCTGCAGCACGCGCAAAGGCGATCGGCGATCCCAAGCGACGGCTGGGGCTGAGCAGCCCACCCGGAATGACGGCTTCGGCGCGGCTGGCGATGGCTTCGTTGTTCGTGGTCACAGTCTGCCCCCTCAAATGGCTTCGAGGACGACGGAACGGATACCGTCGGCATCGAGCCGGTAGTGGCGATAGAGATGAGTGGGCGGCGCAATCAGGCTGTATTCGTCCCGGATGCCGTGGCGGACGAGACGGGCACCTCTGCCCTTCTCCGCAAGAACTTCGGCGACGGCGCCACCGAGGCCACCCAGTATGTTGTGTTCCTCGACAGTGAGGATGATCTTCGAGCGTGCAGACGCTTCGATGATCGCCTCTTCGTCGAACGGCTTGATCGAGTGCATGTCAATGAGACCGACCGAATGCCCGGCAGCATTGAGCTCTTCCATCGCCTTCTTGGCACCGTAGACGGGATAGCCGGCCGCGATGATCGTGACGTCCTTGCCGATGCCGTGGACAACAGCTTTTCCGAGTTCGAAATCGACGCCGTTTTCGTAGACGACAGGATCGTGGCCGCGGTGAATGCGGAAGTAGATCGGCAGCGGGTAGTCGACGGTCGCCTTGAGCGCGGCGGCGAGCGCTGGGCCATCGGCGGTCGAGACGACCGCAAGATTGGCGATGCTTCGCATGATGGCGATGTCTTCGGTGGCGTGGTGCGAGGTCCCGTAGAAGCCGAGCGAAATGCCGGTGTGGTGCCCGATCAGGCGCACCGGCAGCTTGCAATAGGCGGCGTCCATGCGGATCTGCTCGCAGCAGAGCAGCGCCAGAAAAGAGGCGAAGGTCGCCACATAGGGAATGGCGCCCGTGGTCGCCATCCCGGCTGCCGCCGAGACCATGTTCTGCTCGGAGATGCCGAACTGTGTGAAGCGCTCGGGGTAGCGTTGCGCGAAGGCGACCAGGCCGTTCGAATATTTCAGGTCAGCGGTTCCCGCCATCACAGGGTGGCCGGCTTCGGCGAGCTCGATCAGGGCGGTCGACAGGGTCGGCAGCGACGGGGCGCGGCGGTTGGCCTCGCGGTACTGCCAGGAATCTTTCGAAATCAGCTGGTTCATTGTGCAATCACCGTGTTGAGGATCGTTTCGCGGGCGGCGGCTTCGTCTTCCGCGCCGAGATAGCCAAGATGCCAGCCGGGCTCGGTTTCCATGTAGTCGATGCCCTTGCCCTTCAGGGTCTGCGCGATGATGCAGCAGGGCTTGGTGCGGATCTTGTCGGCCTTGACCTCGCGGAGAAGGGTCGTCAGCGCGTGGATGTCATGCCCATTAACGACATGGACTTCCCAGCCGAAGGCGCGCCATTTCTCGTCCAGCGGCTCGATGGTGATGATGTCGTCCACCTTGCCGTCAAGCTGATAGCCGTTGCGATCGACGATCGCGATCAGGTTGGAGAGACCATGGCTCGACGCGCAGAGCGCCGCCTCCCACACCTGGCCTTCCTGCATCTCGCCGTCGCCCAGGAGCACGAAGGCGTTAAAGTCCCGCTTCTGGAAGCGCGCGCCGAGCAGCATGCCGATGCCGTTGGACAGCGCGTGGCCGATCGAGCCGGAGCTGAAATCGATGCCCGGCACCTTCGTCATGTCTGGGTGGTCGCCGAGAGGGCTGCCGAGGCGCGTATAGGTGTCGAGCCACGAGGGATCGAAGAAGCCGAGATCTGCAAGAATAGGGAACAGGCCGACGGCAGCGTGACCCTTGCCCATCAGGAACCGGTCACGGTCGGGCCAGGCCGGCTCGCCTTTTCTGATCTGCATGACATCGTAATACAGAGCCGCGAAAATCTCCGCGCAGGAAAAGACCGACGTGTAGTGGCCGACCTTGGCGATCGAAATAAGCCTGATCGTCTCCAGGCGCACGAAGCGCGCACGTTCGCGCAGGCGCTCCAGTTGATCTTCAGACAATGGGGCATTGTTGCGCGCCATCGCATGATGGCCGCTTGGATTACGTAACGCTGACAAGGATCTGCTCCCGTTTTATCCCAACTTATAAGTTATAAGATATACGGAAATTTAAGGTGCGCAACATCTTTTTAGGTTGGGCGACTGGCGAGCGATCCGGTACCCAGCCGCCGACAGGTCCGACTGGAGGAGTATTGGAACCCGGTCCGCAATCGATAGTATATCCGGCCTAAGGTGAAATCGTGCACTTCGCTGAGGGCACTGCAGAGGCCATCGCCAACCTCTGAAGCTTCGATCCTCGAAGAGCGAACACCAGATGTTCTCTCACCAGTCCTTTTTAAGGTCTATGGTGACACGCGTCCGCAGCGACAGGAATCAACATGCATAAAGGAGCGAAGAGGCGTCACCCTCCTATCATGCCGAAGAACTAGAACTTCAAGCTGCTCGAAGTCACAGAACATCGTGGGAAGCAGCCCGCCGTCATCGTGACTGATCCACCCACACCATACTTCGTTCTTGATGTGTTCTGTTTTTCCCGTATTATTGGGACGTTGATCGTTCAATTGATAATTGCGCTGTCGCCAGATCGACGGCGTAACCTATCTCTGAACAAGAGCCGGCGCACGGATAGTGGCCTCGGTGCAAAACTTGTCCGAGCTGCGGAGTGCCGACGGCGATATCTGAAAGGTGGTGAAAAAATCAAACTCGGATTGATGACGTTTTCGAATGTCATTATCAAATTTGCAACAGGTGAGTCGTCATATAGACTCAGGAGAACGACTATGGCCAATCGCTACGTGGAAGCCGAACTGCTAATGGCGATCTGGAAGCTTGGAAGCGATGACGAGCGTTTGCCGACCTCACATGGGATATTAGACAGAGCGTTGTTCGATTGCCGTGATGATCTTCCGGCGACACTACGGGATAATCTGCATTTTGGGCAAACAAATGTCGGTCTGCGGTGTTACGAGCTGCCTGACATTCTTCTGGCTGCGCAAGACGCTCTGCTGACCAGCGAACCCAATCCAACCTATCTATCGACGAATGTTATGATCGACGAGGAGATGGCGCGTCGCATCGCGGTCAGAAATGGCTTGTCGACTAAAATCGCTCGCGAAATCGGCGGCAAGCTTAATCATCGCGCCGCCATGTTGCGGGACGCGACGGAAAACGCACCGCATTTTGCTGCGTAAGGGTTCTCTATGGAACGAAGCTTGGCAATCCAACTCAAGGACGGCCTGCCAAGCTTAACCCATGGCGTCCATGAGCTCATGATGCAATGGCTCCAGCCATTGAAAGTCCGACTCGACCAAGGCGTTGAAACGCGCCCCAAACAGGTCAACGATCCAGTCTGGGGAACGGTAGACCTCTTTTCCTGGGAAGTCGCGTTTCTTGATACGCCTTTTCTGCAGCGATTGCGTGGCGTCAAGCAGCTAGGACTTGCGCAGCTCGTTTTCCCAAGTGCAAATCATGATCGGCTGGAGCACGTCGTTGGCGTTGTCGGCGCCGTTGAGACGATGCTCGATGCGCTCGGGCGGCGTATTTCGAAATGGAATATCTCTCACGAGGACGATCTGCTTCCGGAAATCACGCAGAACCAGAAATATATCTACAGGCTGGCTGCCCTCCTCCATGACACAGGTCATGGGCCATTCAGCCACGCCATAGAGCCGGTATTGGAGACCCAAACCGGCGCGGCGAATCCGCTTGCCCCCTGGAAAAAGGAGTTGAGAGATGCGCAGCTCCTTTTACGCAGGATCTATCCGCAGAACGACACGCCGTCGATCTCTGAAATCCTTGCCGTCCTGTTTGTCGTATCGCAGCCGATGCGCACGATCCTCGCCCACGATCGACTGCTTATGCCGCGTGGCAGCCTTGATGCAGAACAATTCCAGGAACATCTTGCAGCCGCCATCCTCGGTGCCGTTTCCGGACCTGGAGCGAGCCATCTTTCCCAGGTCCTCAGCAGTCAGATCGACGCGGACAAGCTCGACTACCTGTCTCGGGACGCCCATCATTCCGGGCTTGAAATCGGGTTCGATACGGATCGGCTGCTGTCGAAAATCGAAATCCTCAAAGTGACCGAGCAAAACCTCGACCCAAGCCTTGGTGATCTGATCGAAAGGGCGAACGCACAAGCGACAAAGAGCATCATGCAGATCGGAATAGCTGCATCCGGTTTCGGGTCATTCGAACAGATGCTTATCGGCAGAACGTTCCTCTACGACCGGCTCTACCACCACCACAAGGTACGAGCGGCCGAGGCGATGGCGCAGCGATTGGTGCTTGCCGCAGAAGAAGAAAGAGGAAAGCCCTTTTCCCTTAAGGAAATGTTCGTTCCGTTCGGCGACGAGAGCATACTGCAGTTATTCGCCGGCAACCTAACGAGCTCCCAGATCAAACTGAAGCCGGGTCGGTCGCGACGACTTGCATCGGGACTGTTGAACCGGGATCTTCTTCACCGGGCCTTCGCATTTCGGGGACGATTTATCGATTGCCCTCCCGGCCTTTCGGACGAGCAAAAGGAAGACATCCGACGAGAGAAATGGGCGGTCGTTGCGCGTGATCTGAGCGCGCTGGCCACCCGTATTGAGGTCGCAGGCGAGATTCACGCGCTTTCGCTTGAGATCGGTACGACCCTCGCCACCGACGCGGGGACGCCGGAGCGGTCGAAAGTCGTGTCGATACGAGCCGAACTTCAAGCCATCGGGGCCGAAGAGCTGATCGTCGATATTCCTGCGAAGAAGGCCGATGCGATCCGTATTCTTGCCCGGTTCCCGACTGGAACCATCCGCGTACCAGAGTTTTCGTTCAATCCAGTCAAATGGACCGACGCCTACGATCTACAGAAGCGAACCGGTTACGTCTTCTGTCCGCGCAGTCTTGTGCCGCTGGTGTCGCTTGCGGCGAAACTGATCTTCCTGCGCCGCTATGGCGTTGTGATGGGCACTGACGCCGACGGCTATATCAAAATGACCCAGGACCATACCGGCTGGCTCGAAATCCTTCGGCGGCACGAGTTGCTCGATCATACCGCGATCGAACTCCTCACACGGAAACGCCACCAGCTTCTTACGATCAGGTCGGAGAAACTCGGCATCCCCAACGACTGGCTCAGTCAGGATCCGGATCTCGACGTCAAACTCACCGAAGATATCAACCGCGTACTACAAGCGGGTCTGACCCACGAGGATGCCGAGGCGTTCTACAAGGTCATGGGCGCTATGTTCAACCTTGTTGACCACTGGTACGGAACGGGGCTTGTCACCGAAGAACTCGAAAACGAGGCTGCGCTGCAGAAGCACATCCGCCGCTTTCTTGAAATGAACCGGGTCAATGTCACGGAAGGCGCTGAGATGAGCGGCGGTGAGCTCGACCTCTTGGCCGAGGGTCGCGTGATTATCGAAAACAAGTTCGAAAGCAACGCAGCAGCCAATGCCACTGCTGCAAAGGCCGCGGGAATGCAAGCGAGGCGCTATGCAATGGCGCTCTCGTCACAGCTCACGATCGTTATCGTGGCGGTTCGCTACCGCGCAGGGGAGATGTTGGAAAAAACCAAGGCTATCAGCGTTGGGCCCGTCGTTGACGGCGAGAACCGCGTTGCGCTGCGCATTAACCTTCCCCATGGATCTTTGGTACCATCGCGCGAGAAAGCGCAGAAGAAGGCACCAAAGGTCTGAAAGCCCTCGCTCGAAGGCGGGAGCTCTACGATGGCTCTGCAAGCTTTCCTTTTCTATCATTCTCGAATGCGCCTCGTCCCTGCGGGCCGCTTCCATATCTTTCAAGGGAGATCGCGGAGAGGTGAAGATCTCGCGACCGCCATGTTAATAGTTCGCCGATAGGAGACGATTGAGAATGAACGGTTGCTGACGCATCGGCGCACTTCGAAGGCTTAAATGTTTGAGAATATACTATGATCCCCGATGGAAGCCTCGGGCTCGGATCGGGAACATGTCTTCACCTCGGTGGTGCAGCCGGGTATGATGTAGTCTGCAAAGCCAACGTACCGTGAGGGGCTCATCGTACCGCTCATGATGAGCATCGACCGTTTCAATCCCACAAACTTCACACGTTTGCTTTTCTAGTTCACCCGCTTTGACTGCCCTCTGCACGGCAAGATAAGCGTCATATTTTGCAGGATTGGCTCGGCGCCAATTCGCTTGGCGAGTATCGGTTTCAGCATGAAAACTCCCAAACTGAAACTACGCCGCAACAAGCTCGGCGAGCTTGTCCGCTACCACTGCCATCGTATCCTCTCCAGTGCTCAGACCGCTTCGCGATGCCAGAAGGGGACTGACGTTGCGCAGGGCCTGATAGGTAAGCTGTTGCGCCTAATACGCCGACGCTCCTTCACGTCCCCGCCTGCCCTTTCGTCGATGTATCGCCCGGCACTACGAATCGGGCGACGGACATCGGCAAAACCGTCCTGAAGCTTTGGGCGCAAATGGAGCCGCAATCGTAAAGACGGGCACACTGTACAGGGTGGACACGGCCGAACGCGCTCGGAATGTGTTCAATGGTATCCAAGTCGGGAATAACGGAGCGGGCAGTGGAATAGGAGCTGGGCTTCGCGTCGTTTCACTCCGCTTTGTCTCGGCAACGGTAATGCAGCGAATACTTGAGCCCATGGTCGGCACGTCGATGATCGTATGCCTATTTGATAGGATCCGAACCTACAACCCGTTTCGAAGGAGTACCGCGCTTGCCAGCACCGCCCCAACAGGCTCCAGCCATCTGCCGACCTTCCTTTACGGCTTCTGAAAACTCTGTCTCTCGTTCCTGCAGATCATCCCAAAGGCTATTGCTGATGGCACGCGATAGAGGAATGGCAAGTGCGACTTTGACCTCAGCATCCTCCCAACGTCATTATAGAACGCGTGCATGATCTCGCGCCAGTTTTCGACCAAATGGTGAAGGGAAACGGGCGAGCGACCTACGGGATTACTCACAGATGAGGATGGCTCAGCCCTCAGATCTTGGCAACTATTTCCGTCAGTCGTCCGTATGGATCTCGTTACGTCCTCGGGGGAGATAGCGCCGGATGATGTTCGCAATGTCCCAGCGTCCTTCAATTTCAAGGACATCTGCCACCTGGCTAAGCACCTCAATACTGCCCATCGACGCATGAGCTCGAACTAACGCTTCAATCAGCGTCTCTAATTCACGGGTCGCGGGTGGAAGCTCGCGAAACTTCTGCGCTATCTGATACCTTTGAGCCACGCTCAAAGCCTGAGCTGTGTCGGTAAGGGTTTTTATTGCCTTGGGGCGTTCGCGAACTTGCTTTCGCGCTTCCTTCGCCTCGACAGGTGTGACGGTGACATCGAGCGTTTCACGGCCCTTGTCAGTAACAACCGTATGGCGTATCCGAATGATACTGTTTGTTTCCTCCGAGACTTTAGCCGCAGCGACAACTGACTTCTCTACCTTATCCGGAGAATCCGGCAACTCTACTAAGAGTTTCGGCTTAGGCTTTAGGTTTCCCGCAAGATTCTTCGCGAAAGACCCAAGGTCTTGCATGGATTTTGCCACTGAGGCTGCGCCCTTGAGCCACCCGCCGGCTTCAACGGCGGCATCGACAAGCCAAAGCCACGTCGAACCGATCTCAAGATGCGCAAGCACGAGATCGCGCCCTGTCATCGCACGATAATCGCCACCCAATGCTCGCAGGAGCGTAGCTACCTGAAGGGCGGTCATTGGCCTGCCATCAACGAACGAAATGAGCAGGAATCGCTCGTCTTCGGCAGTCTTGCTAAATTCGATATTTGCCATATTGCCCCCAGCAGCACTGCAAGCTACAGCTATGACGAGAGAAAGCAACGGCTCCACATTGTTTTCACATACTTTCTTCCATCCGAAACTGGGGCTCTGCCCTGCGCGCGCCGCAAGTCTCTTCCGCCTGGCTGCCTGCGTGCAGCCGGTTCCCCGCGAAGACACTGGCAGCTGGCCACCCGCTGTTCGCCACGAGGCAGGGGGCGTGCACCCAGCCTTGTGATTCTTGGGGGTTTCGCTTCGCACTTATAGGTAGATCGGCAGTAAGTCTGCTAAATCGACTTCATTGCGCATGGCAGGAGGCGAAGATGCTTGGGGCGATCAGGAACTGGCTGATTTATCGTGCGATCAACCGGGCGCTTAAGCATCCCATGCCAAGGCAGTTTTTTACGTCCGGCGAGCAGGCAAACGTCAATCACTTCTTCCAAGTGACGTTCAATGACGACGAGGCGGCGTTAACGTTTTACGTTGATAAGCTCACCGAGCATGGAGCGGACGGCGTTGTGCGCAGCAAGTTCCAAACTGGCGGGCTCCCTGGCGCTTCCCTGCCGTATCGCCAATTCGAGAATTTGAGCCTGCGCATCAAACACTATTATCGCGGATACGAGATTACCTACTCATCGCCGGTGAGGTTTTTTTGGGCCGAATTCGCAAACTATGCTTACTGGCACCGCAGAAGGGACATTCGGCTTCAGAAGGAATATAACCAGCAGCAGTTGGTAAGACAGGACCGGATCCAGGTCCTTAGTCACTTCCTGAATCGCACGATTGCCGACCGAACCTACGCCAATAGTTCGATCGGACTTATTACTGAGCTCTACGGAACCCGCTGGGTCCTCCATCCCGACGAAGCCAACATTCAAAGCTATTACGGACTTATCATGGAGAGCCTTAAGAGCTCAGGTGATTTGGAGACGGTGCAGAGCAGTTATTGCCGGATCACCCCTAGGGCACTTTCGACCCTCGACACATACGCTGAGGAAAAGGCCCGCCACACCGAGAACACCGCGATCCAGCGCAAGGTCGTTTCCCTTACGATTGTGCTGGCTATTATCGCAGCCGTTCAGGTCGCAGCGTCTATTTGGGAGGAGTTCCATCCCGACCCTGCGGATATTTCGGCAACAACGGCAGTCGCTCCTTCCCGGTAGGCACGGGGGGCAAAAGCGTTACACCGGAAAACCTAATTCCTCAGGGCCTGCTGCTGACGAAGCTTAGTTACGCACTCGCCGTAGCTGCACCGCCAAGACCTCGCCTCGGCCTTGCCGCTTACTATCGACCGCTTGCTACTTCGCGTTCAAGAAATTTCGGGCACTTTTCCCCGAATACAAAGACCAATCGCGGGAGAGAATACCGGGCGGTCAAGCTCAATGGTGAGGCCCGACCGCAGGTCGATTGCAACAAGTGTTTGAGCAATCGCTATCGGATATGATGATCTGATCGCGGGGTGCCTTGCAGGGCGTGAGCTCCCAGCCGGATCGATTGATTGGCGTTTCCCACTTTTGGTGACATAGTTTAACGCTGCACCGACGCTTTTGGAGGATGATGAAATGGGAGACTGGTACGGCAAATTCCTCTTCAGCCCCTTACGCACAGCAGTGGTTGCGTCGGCGCTTCTCACTCATGCTTGGCTCCCAACCAAAGCAGCGGAAAACGGATTTGGCAGTTTCGCGGAATTTGAAAAGTCGAGCCTGCCCCAAGATATTCTCTGGAAAGTATTGGCGCGTAGTGGCAAATCAAAGACCTACACCCAGGTATTGCCATTGGACGGCGGCACCGTGGGGATCGCCAATTTCGCCCGTGGCGGTCTTGCCGGGCTCTACGAAGTCATGGACACGCAAGAATATTTCGGCCGGTCCAAAGACGATATGGTGAGAAATTACTCCAGCAAATGCAGGCCCGGAAATCACAGCGGAAACGATACCGGATGGGGGTGCTATTCCCAAAAGTGGTGGCGTGACGGCATGATCCGCTTCGTCCATAGCCCTGACTCTCATGATCTGCAGAAGCGCGCCTGGATCAACGAGATGAAGCCGACGGTCGAATTGAGCATACAACATGGTTGGCGAAGCGACAGAGATCTTGCGATCGCGACAGGAATTGCGAACTCGGTTGGCGGCGACGGATTCAGCAAGACCGCCGCACGACACGGCTGGCGGCCAGAAGAGGTTTTATCGGCCTACGTCGGAAACAACGACCATCGAAAAAGACGACGGGATGCAATCAACACCGCATTTCCGCAATGAGCGACTATTGCGTTCGCCTCCATGCAACGCGCGAGTTTGTTCGTAAGCGCAGAATAACCTCACAGGGCTTAAAGGCAGCCGCCATATGGCATACCGGAGAGAGTGCATGCTTTGGCTAGACTTATCGACAAGGCCCCAAATCGAGCTCGCCGTCTCGGCTTTAGAGACTCTAGCTTCGAACCCCGCGTGTTCAGGAGCAAAGATTACCTTCGACACAAGGATCGATCTGAAACCGATGAACACTCTGCTATCGTGTCGGTCATTCAAACGGTTCAAAATATGCAATAAACCATCAGTGATAGGGACCGACCCATACTTCGGCGGGATTCGCGATCATCAAATTCTGTGCTCATGCGCGGAGGCTTGAAGAACAATACAATGGCTTTGCACATCTCCCATCTCTCAGATGAACTCGCGACCGCGTATGTACAAGTTATTGCTGCATCCGCCGGCTGCACAGTCTCCATTCAAAAAAGGGACTACGGTGTCGATCTCACCTTAAGAGAAGTCTTAGTGTCGGATTTCGGTCATCACGAGTCCGGATATCCCGTCGACATTCAGATCAAATCAACGATTGATGTTCACTATGACAAGGATGAACTTCATTATGATTTGAAGGTGGCAAACTACAATAAGATCATGGCTCGGGGGAAAAGGTCCGCCCCCTACTATCTCGCCTTGATCGTTTTTCCGGTTACTCCGGAGGATTGGTTTCGCCTTTCGTCGGAAAGCTTAATCCTTTCTGCCCAAGGTTTTTGGTGGACGCATGAGGGGCTAGCAGCAATCAATAAATTCACAAAGCGCGTTAAGGTACCCCTGGCGCAGAGACTTGATGAAGCTGCCCTGCAATCGATGTTGGCCGACGCGGCAGCGAGGTATCTATAGTGCGCGACAACGCGATGGCCCAGAGCCCAGTAACCGGACAGCTTCTCGCTGAGTACATGCGCTATACGGGTTGGATCGTCTCTAAATCCAGTGTGGACGGCGTACTTGTCGCCCAACGGTCTCTGCCAGGCGTCACAAAACAGCTGACGGTTCCGGTCCCAACGAGTCAATCCCTCCTAGACTACACTTGGAGGCTATCTGACGCATTGCGATCCGTCGCTCAAGTTGAACATAGAGATCTGATTGAGCTCATATACGCGCTCGCATCGTTCGCAGCAGACACAACAGAAGGAAATTTGGCCAAGTACAATGCAGCGAAATCCGGTACCTTTAAGATCGGTGGCGATCTGGAGGTCAACCGCCTTGGCTTCGGCGCCATGCGCATCACCGGCGACGGTATCTGGGGCAATCCTGCCGATCACGATGAATCGATCCGCACGCTGAAGCGCCTGCCGGAATTGGGCGTCAACTTCATCGATACCGCGGATTCCTATGGTCCTGACGTTTCCGAGTGGCTCATCAAGGAAGCGCTCCATCCCTATAAGAAGGGCCTCGTCGTCGCCACCAAGGGCGGCCTCACGCGCCACGGTCCCAATATCTGGCTGCCGCTCGGCCGCCCGGAATATCTGATCCAGCAGGTGCACAAGAGCCTGCGCAATCTCGGCGTCGAACAGATCGATCTCTGGCAGTTGCACCGTATCGACCCGAAGGTCCCGGCCAAGGAACAGTTCGACGCGATCAAGTCGCTGCTCGATTCCGGCCTGATTCGCCATGCGGGTCTCAGCGAAGTCTCGGTCGCCGATATCGAGGCGGCCTCCAAGGTCTTCAAGGTCGCGACGGTCCAGAACCGCTACAATCTCGTCGACCGCACCAGCGAAGATGTGCTCGACTATTGCGCCAAGCATAATATCGGCTTCATCCCCTGGTACCCGTTGGCAGCCGGCGATCTCGCCAAGCCCGGCTCACTGCTCGATACGATTGCCAAAAAACACAATGCTGCCCCGAGCCAGATTGCGCTGGACTGGTTGCTGAAGCGCAGCCCTGTCATGCTGCCGATTCCCGGCACGTCGAAGGTCAAGCATCTCGAAGAGAACGTCGCAGCCGTCAACATTACGCTGTCTGACGACGAGTTTGCGGCGCTTGATGACGAGGGGCAGGCCGTTTTTAAAGTCGCTTAGTCACGATTCGAAAACTCGACTGCACGAAGGGTAGACGTCCCGCTCATATCGCGTCGCTCGCAGGGGCCGATAATCGTTCGTTTATCAATGACTGCCTCCGGGTGCTGCGTTCCGACGCACAGTGGCGCGATCTGCCGGAGCGTTATGGCAAGTAGAATACGGTGCATAAGCGCTTCAGCCGCTGGTGCCATGCCGGCGTCTGGAGCGTGTTCGAGACGATCGTGACAACCGGTATCTGATGAAGGACACTAACCTGTGTTCCGCTCCCACATTGTTCTGCCGATCCTGATCTGTGATCGCCATATCCATGGACGAGCAACGGAGTTTCTCCATCGAGAGTACATTGGAGGTTCTCGCGGCCAGGAAGTCTGGACGTGAGGTTCATCGGCACTGGCCGGACGAGGTAAAAGCGCAGATCGTTTCCGAGAGCCTTCGGCCCGGAGTGATGGTGAATGAAGTTGCCGAGCGACATGGTTTTCGCGAGCCCTTGCCAAACGGTGATCTTCCGTCCGTCGTGGGCCCGAGCCTGATGTTCGGCGCTCTTCTAACTCGACATAATGCATTTGGACGCTGCGCAGCCTCCGCGATCGCCGCTGCATCGGCTGCATTATTCTTCTGCCGTTGACGAACGGCTTCACGTAGATCAGCGGAATCTGTCGCACGTTGTGACCACAGCTTTGCGCCAGCCAGCCCCGAAAATGACTGGTACCACGGGCCAATCGCGACGATGCACGGCGGCGCGTTCAAAAACTGCTGCAAACGAGATCGCGAAAGAACCCGGTTGAATAGAACCGCCCCGCCCGCGATCCGTTGCACAGAGACCAGGAAGCTCCGCTTCGCAAGGTCGAACAAGGATAAGTATTGCTGTTATCTGCCTCTCCTTCGTGAGCGCCACAACGACGCTGAGCGGGCATCATACGCTGACGCCGGCCGAAGGGGCATCCACCCCATCAGTTCACTCCACGCAAGCATATGCAACCTGTCAGTCCGTCGATCAGCTCAAGTAAGCAGAAACCTCCCCGAATATCCCCGTACAGCAGTGCGCGATCCACCGTTCGGCCGCTAGAGAAGGTTCCTCGGTGCCAGACTGATTTGGTCTTTATTCACGCAAACCTGGCGGAGCACGGCGGCGGCCTTTTCACATTCTACCAGCGCTTCAAAGGCCTGACGCTCCATATTGTTCTGCTTCAAGAGTTGAGTAAGTCCCCTTACAGCTTTCTCCACACGTTCAAGCGCCTGTTCGAACTGAACCTCGCTTCGGTTCTTTAGGTCAGAGAGTGCAGGCTCAATTTGATCGAGAACGTTGACCATGTCACTGACTGCTGGTTTCGCGAGCGTGTTCAACTCCTTAATAAACGCCCGCGCCCGCTCAAGATATAAAGTCACTTCCTCCTTCTCGGAATTAACAGATTTAAAGTTCTTCGCTTTTCGCTCGACATCGTTTCTCGCTCGAGCATCGGCGACGCCGCTGGGGTCTCTAATATCGTCAGTGCGCGGAATTCCAATTGCTGACTCGACATAGTCGAAGATGCACTGTGAATCCGGGACCGAAAATTTTTCCGAACTAATGATTTGCTCCCGCGTGCTAGGGTCTATTTCCTCCGCATATATCGAACCGACATTCCTTGTAAGATTAACAGTTGCCCTTTTGGTCTTGCGCACAAACAATGTCGCTTGGTTATCATCGCCGACAATCCAATAAGGCTCCCGCTGTCGCTCTCTTACTGACAGGACAAGCTTGGTGATTGAGTATCTGAACTTGGCTTGTAACGCGATGACGATCATCGCCATACCAAGTCCCACGAACCAAAAGACGGCAAATGGGGTCGTGTTGAATTGGTCGGTCGTATGGGAAATAATATTCGCAACCGAGAATGGCATCTCCCGCGCCTCAAAAGTAATCTTTGGCAACCACATTTGAATCAGCGACGGGCCGTCACACGACGACTGCGTGATGCATGCGCCGCGGAGAAGGTAGGTGTCATTTCTTGGCGGGCAGAAATACCAAAATAGTACAATCGCGCATAATAAAGGCGATGCTGCTATGAACGCCGGGAGCGCGTGTCCTAGCAACTTCGCTCGCCCATCTCGCGGTATAGGAAGCGCGACTTGATCTATGACATCTTCGCGCCAGTCTTCAATGTTAATTGTTCTAGAGCCATTTATCTGAGACTTCAATGTTCCCATATTCCACATGATCCAAAGAAATCCGAAAATAATCGCATAGGGATACAGATCAGCGATGAAATATATTTTCACGGACGGTATGTATTCTTTGAATTTAAATTCCCCAGAGCCGGCATATGATTCCACTAGAATCCGGTGGTTCTCGGTATAAATATGAAGTAGTTCCGATATTTTGTCCGGAGTCGAGTTTATTATTTCAATGCTGAGATTCTTCAAGTCAACATATTGATCGGGATCGTTTTTTGGCCACACGCGGAACCACGGCGTCGAGAGGTTAACAACGGCAGTATCAAAGACCGCCACGGGGACCTCACCCTGGTGCCATGCGCCGGGCTTGTCGGCAGACCAGTTTGCAATGCGCCTGACTTCGTCGTTATTTTCCGCACGGCAGGCCCACTTGTCGTCGCGCATGGCATCGGCCAGACGTTTCACAGATTCCGACCTGACACCTCCGTAGCTAAGGAGAACTGCATGGATTTGCTTGACCGTAAGTTCGGCAGCAGCGTGCGACAAGACCGCGTTGAACTTCAGAGCGTATACAACTTGATCAAGGTTATTGATTGCGATTGCGATCTCCGCTGGGCGGAGGGGCTTGAAGCTGCTGCAGCCCCTCACCCTAATAGGCGGAAATTCGTCCGGATAGAAGTAGGTCGTGTTGTCTGGTATGATATTATTGATGATATCGTTGTTATTGACCGGTAGATCCAGCAAAGCTTTGAGTTTGATAATAACAGTGAACAAGGCATCGGTGCGTAACTTGAGTTCATCAAATAGGCGGGCATTTGTTGTCATCTGGAACTCGGAGGCATGCACGACGTGATTTGCGCGTCCGCCGGCATTCGTTCCCACATAGTTAGCTATGAAGTAGTCAATCTCTTGAAGTCGATCTAGTGTGAACTGAGATACTAAAAGTTGCTGGGAAGACGGGAAGTTAGACGAATCTATTGATGCAACAATGGTTCCAGCCGTGATCGCGAGCGCGCCCACCACGCCAAGAATTTGCTTAGAAGTTGCGTGCCACGCATCCTCGATATCTGCCATGAGAGGATCGCCCCAAAACCGACGCCCACTTTATATCCGCCAGTCAAAGAGTAAAGGCATTGAAGGTCGATCTTGCCGGCGCTTGCCATAGCAGCCGGCCGCCGAGTAAGTTCGAGGCGCAACGACCATTTACCTTGCGGCCCGAGTAGGGCCGGTTTTCGCGGATATCCAAAATGATGGCCTTGTTTTCGGTCACCCTTTTAAAGCGCTCTCTCGCCGACAATCTCGATAGTGCGATTCACCTTTTCGTCTACCCCGTTTCCGCCGTGTGACACACTTACTCACGACCAGTCATGTGTTCCGGCGCGTAAATTTGGCTCTGACGCAGATTTTGTGCAATTCTCTCATGTTGCGCCAATCAGGCGGGCTTGAAGAAGATCAAGCTTTCCGCGTCCGTACATCTGGCGCTTTACCAGCTTGAGCTTGGTGATCTGCCCTTCTGTTTGTCCGTTGGACCACGGAGAGACGATAGCCGCCCGGACTGCCTGAATGTCTTTCACCACGCCGTTGCCAAAGGAGGAAACCAGGCTGTCGCGGGCACGGTCGATCCACGACGCGAGCTGGTTTTCCGCCTTGCGCCGGATTTTCAAATGGAAGTCGGCAATGATATCGCGAGCCGTAACGAGCAAGGGAACACCACTTTCGATCGCGGCGATCGTGACGGTCTCGGATTTCGTCAGGTTGTCTCTGCTGGTTGTTAAAAGGCGGGCAATCGTTCGTGCGGAGGGAATGCAGGTCAATGATTCCGCATCGGCCTTGTCGGCCCGCTTCCGCCGTGTGGCCCATTCGCTCACGACCCGGCGCGAACCACGAAAGCCCTGAGTTCTCAAACGCCGCCACAGCTCAGTGCCGTTCCGCTTGCCGGCAGCCCATTGCGCGTCGAGCCATTCGAGATATGGCTCCAACGGGCTTTCCCGTGACCGAAAGACATCGTTTCGTTGCCCTCTGAGCACCTGACGGACCAAGCCGCGGCTATGACCGGTACGGCGCACGATTTCCTTGATCGTGACACCGTCCTTTGCCAGCGCAATGATGGCCGCGTTGGTCTGCTCGCCCCGGAGATAGCCTTCGTAATGAAGGCGTTCGGCCGCGGTCAGCAGCTTGGAATTGACCCGCGTTGCCCCGAGCGTCTAGCGGATTTGTCGCATCGATTTGCGGACCGCGTCCAGGAAGGCACGGCTGGCATTCTCCATCAAATGCCATCGATCAGCGACCTGCACTGCATCGGGCAATGCCCTTGCGGCCGCCGGCCCGTAAGCGCCGCCACGATCGCGGGCAATGATTTGGATTTGGGCATTCTGCCGCAGCCAAGCTTCCGCCGTCCCCGGCTCGCGGTCCGGCAGCAGACGGACCGGCCGCCGACGCTCCAGGTCACACACGATCGTGCCGTAGCGATGATTGCGCCGCCAGGCCAAGTCGTCGATGCCAATCACCGAGGGCGGGGTCGACGGCGGTAGTCCTTGCCTGCGGATGATGCGGAGCAAGGTGTCGTTGCTGACGGAAACGCGCCGCCGGGCGTCCTCCGAGCGCAAGCGCCAAATGGTGTACGACATGCTCCAGACGCCCGGTTCGTCTGGCATAGGGCGGCAGCACATCGCCAAACCGCTCAGCAAATATCTGTCTCCCGCGGAGCACGGCATCACAAGCGAACCTTCGTGTCTGCACGAGCAGCCTGACGCGTTTCCCAGAGAGGGGAAGGTCCGCGACTTGGCGGCGATAGCGACTTCGAACCGTTCGCGACGTTCGTCCGCATGCCGGACACGCCGCCGCACCAGCGGCTCGGGAAAGCAAAATGCAGGTCTCATCGTCAATGTGGGTGATGCGGTCGGCGATGAAGCCAGCCGGTACCAAATCAGAGGGGCGAAACTTAGTGCTCATCATGCTGATTCCTCTATGGAAACCAGCAATCAGCATCGTCACAACTGCATCAAAACTGAGTCAGAGCCTAAATTTGACCCGTTGGCAAAGATCATTGGCTCACTGGCAATCGTTCCGCCTCTAATTCTGCTAATCATTGGCGGCTTGATCGGTTGGGCACTGGCTGGGTTCAAATCTTCCACGAAGACGAGCTAATACTTTAGTACCGCTTGTTCCACTTTAGGCCTCCCCCGATCTTTCGGGTCAAACCACTCCCCACCGAATCCCTGCACGAACGTCTTTGCTCCCGCCTCGGTGGCGAAGCAGTGGACGTTGTAAGACCGATCATCATGATACACGGAGTGGCTACGGAAGCAGAGCATAAGCTTGAGGTCCTCACAGAATTCCATCTGTGCCACGATGAGCTTGCCCATGGACAGCTCCTGCGGCAACGCGGATTGGGAGGCCCATCCGCGGTCGATGACTGAGGGGGTGCGTTCACCTTTGCGCCTGCTCGTGGGCGGCTATCTTCTTTTTCCCGGCCTGTCGAGCATCAGTCGTTCGCGGCGCGATCGAGCAAGGCGACCTTCATAGTTCGCTAAACGAAATCAGAAGCAACGTTCAAGTGATTTCGTTACGAAGCGCACTTGCGTGATATGCGCGTGATATGCGCGTGAGCCTCGCTATCGCCGAAAAGGTCAAAGGCATGTTCAACCCCGCGTGACCTCAACTCGCATTGCCTAGTTGTCTGCGCCGGATATCTCCTGGCCCTTCTCTTGCGCTCCTGAAACTCGCGCTCAGACCTGCTCGGATCGGTTCCTAGCAGCTGTTGGTGCGGATTTCTTACCCGCGATGGTATCATTCCAGCCTTCGCTGTTCAGCCATATCGCCTTTCAAGAGGTGAGGAGTAATCCTAGTGAACTTGGCTCAATGACACGTTCGGCCCGGCAGCAGACTTTAGCTGGCTGTTCGTCTCCAGCGCTTCCACGGCATCGGCTCGCCGATCCAACTCTGCTTGTGGCCATCTAGGATGGAAGCGAGTGTGGCGGCCGGGTAAGCGACGGGGTCGACCATTCAGTGCCGGCGAACCTACCGTCCAGACTTCCTGGCCCTAGAACCGCCAACGTCCATTGTCGTTTGTTCGTCGTTGTCATTCTGGCATTCCTGCACGTAGGGCCTCTTCGCATCCCGAAGACCAGTGGCTTCATTATGTGGTCGTCACCACTTTCTGCATTCTCTCTTCGCTGTTTCTCGCGCTGCGCGGGCTCGGGTTCCGGGCCTGAGCCGCCGACCGATCGCGATCACTGCGACTGAGGCGATCGCCCCCCTGACGGAAGGGATGGGATATGCCGTGTTTGTCCTGCTGGAAGTGAAGACGAGTGAAGGTTCGCAGCAGTGCCCTGCGGTCTGCACCATTGGATAGGAGCATTCGAGCGCGACAGACTTCACGCAATCGGCGAAGCCAATCGTCAGTCGAACCGTCCCAATCGTTCAACATCTCCCTCATAGAAGTTGTATGTCTAACACGGCCCGCTCCGCATCGTCACGTTCTTCTTAGCGTTTTCGCAAGAGGAACCGAGGGCAATGGCAAAGACGATCCTGATCGCCTAAGGGACAATTTCAAACTATAACCATATACATTTCAGTGCTTTGGCTGTCTTTAATTAAGAGATAGCAGCTTCCTGACACCATCGCATGTTTGATACGCACACAGGTGAATAATTATCCGGTTTTCTGTAGCACAATAAGACATGGAGTGTTGTGCGCTTCAATGCGAAAGTGGACGTGAACTTCGCAATCTCGCGTGGCACCTCAAGTCCTTCGTTGTTTTTTTTAAAAATACTGTACGTGGCAACGCGCTGAACTACATTATTACGTTGCAATTTTGAAGTGCATGTGTAGGTTTGAGACGGGGAATAAGCAGAGCGCATTGGGGGATGACAATGGCGTTTGGCACTGCGCGACTAGCACTTCTCGCTCTGGCGATCGAACGCCAATCAAAATCCCTTGTTATCATCGCAATCGGAACCAGAACTGATGCGCCGAACGCCGAATGGTTGACCGCGATAATCGATCCCGAGGATTTCGAGAACTATTTCGACCCGGCCGGAAGCAGCGCATTTGCTGCGGTTGAAACGCTTTTCGATTTGCCGGTTGCGACTAAGATCAACAAATGGCTGGAAAAGGGCAATGATGACGTCGGAATCTCCGATGGCTCAGGCGCTGTGACCGCCAAGCGCGTGAATGGCAAAGAGTTCTGGATTGACGGTATTGCTCGCATCCATTTTTTCACGAAAGACGCAGTGTTCGAGGCCGGCCGGCCGTTGCCGATACCGCTTCTCTGGCTCGATACCGCGTCGTCTGTTTTCGACGATGTCAACGGCTCTGAGATTACTGACCCGGAATGGGTGGTTTCCAGACTTCGTCTGGACGCCGTTTCGAACTGGCCTGCTCACAGTTCGGATCCGAACTTTCCCAAAGCGGTGAGCGCCTTCCGATTTGTGGGCCACGTCCCGATAGCGGTCAATGTTCATGACTATAAAAGCTCCGCCGACGCATGGGCAAAACGGTATGATACTCGCCTGTTGTTCTATGCGCACGCTATTCGCGCGAATGGCAATGATCCGCTTTGGTTCAGCACCGCAGCAAACGGTGTAGCGCCCGGGGAATGCAGCGCACGCTTCAAAGGTCTGACGATTGGTTTCTCGGATGCCGATGACATAACCTTTGAAAATCAGACGGAGAGGAAGAACGCGGAGGATCCGCCGGCGATCAACAATGTGCGCGAGTTGCATGATCTGGCTCCGGGCAGGCCAGTCTTGTCCGAAGCGATCAAGGGCTCAGGCGAGAACGCGCGTTTCTTTGCCCATATCGAGGGATTCCGGGGCGGCCCGCCCAAGAACATCGCCGATTTCAATCGAAAAGCTTCCTTTAGGGCAGTTTCTGCGCCTGGCGGTCAACGTCTCATCCTTCGCTGCGAGCTCAATCTCATCGTCAGGACCCGAAGCGACTGGGCGCAATTGTGGAACGGGATCGCAAGGCCCTTGACGAACGAGGCGTGGAAGCCGGAGTTCGCGCTTCTCATAAATTCCGGAGGAACTGCGCCGACCTTCACACTCGCACAGGAGCAGGTCGCATCCTCCGGGCTCACCCGCTACGACACCCCGTCACGCATCGATTGGGTAGCGACAGCGACCTTCTACCAGGGCGCATCGAGCGGATCTAATATAAGGGTCGAGGACCGCCTTAAGGCTGCAATCGACGCGGTGCATGCTCCAGTGGCACTGCGACGACTGCGACCGAAGACGGGAATAACCGTCATGGCCGGAATCAATCAGATCGGCTCCGTGCTGGATTGGCAAGCGGTTGCTCAGTTGGGATCCGATAGCCCTCGGCGGCGGATATTACGCAACTCATTCGGGTCGTCTGACGCGGACTGGCGAAAGTTTGCCAAGCAATCGGACGTCAATGTGGACCTGCAATATTTTGCGCCTGTTGGCGCGAAGGATCCGTGGGCGACGCCCGATGGATCGCGCCCCTCATGCGACATTAGAGTCGATCTTTCCTCGATCACCACCACTGACGGAGTATCGCTCGGCAAAAATGTCCAAGCTAAGTTGTCTGCCGCGGTAATCGATAGCGCAGCGGGTCAGCCGGAACTGCGTGGCGGCGACAGCCTGTCCGTCCGCTTCAAAATTTCGGCATCAAATCCATGGCCATCGGCAAAACCGGCATTGCATGTAGCAGGTATGGAATTTGACCTGAAACCGGGCAATCTCGACCAGACCGTGATGCTCAGCCCCGATCCGCACGAGATTGATGAGCGAAACGCAACACCCATTACCGTTGAGATGACGCTGCAGGCAACGAGTGCAAGGCCGGTCATACCAACCTCTCTTCCGGAACAAGCTTCCGCCGTTCAGCGCGACGCAGCAAGCTTCGCCGGCAGGCCCCTGATTTTTCCTCTCGGAGATCAGAGCAAGCCTGCAGATTTTTGGCTCACCGCGAAGGAAAGGGCCGGAGGCACTACGGAACAGAATGTTTCCTGGAATCTCGACAGGGGCGAACGTGCGCCACAGCCCGATCCAAAATCCAAACTCATTGTAATCGAGCCCGCACCGTTTCGCGTCGCCGCTGTTGAGGCGCTTCGCCCCGACACGAATGATACTTCGTCGCGCATTGCGGTCCTTAAGATCGCCGAAGATGGCGTACCGGCCTGGCGCGTCGTCGATCGCGAGGAAACCGTGCGGCTTCTGCTGCCGCCGCAGGCGATTGGCGAAGCAATGGAAAAGAACGCGTCCACAATCCCGGATCGGGGACGGGACATCGATCCAGGCAAAGCGGCCGACATGCGTTTCGGCTCGCTCACCCGTATCGAGCTCGACCCGACGGAACGCTCCGATAACTTTCATGAACCGGGTTGGAACCTCGGCAGGCTCTTCAATCGGGTCGAAGACGCCGCGCCAGGTCCAATTGTGCGCGGTCTGCGTTTCGAGCTTGCCTATGGCCTCTTGGTCGAACACCGACCGGTAAAGACGACGCGTCTTTCGGAAATGTCAGGCATCCTGGGGCAGCCTCCCCGCTTGACTGATCTCGGGAGCAATGCTGCGCTGCCTCGTGCGAGAAAAATGCTGATGCTGGAATCGACCCGCATTGCGGTCGACAAGCTTTGGCGGAGCGAGCCAAGTGAAGACTTTGAGACGGACGAGGGGCTACGTTTCACGCTTCGCTACAAAACGGCCAAGGGGGGGCCGGCAACGCGGTTTCGATTTCCCGCGCCTTCCGGCTATCCGGCAGCGAACAGTACCCTGAGCGATGATCGGCCGGTATTGGATGGCTTTGCCGACCCGGCGGATAAGGTCGCCGACGCAGAGGCCTTTCCGGGTGGCATTCCCTGGGCTTTCGATAGCGCAAATATCCTGCGCGAATGCTATACCGACCCGGCATCGACCAACGGGCGGATCGGTGGCCTTCATTTTTCCGCGCTCGGAGGTTGGGGGCGACAGCGGGCCGCGTTCGCGGGCGGCAAGAGTGTCGTGGAGACGGACACCGCTATGGGCCGCCTCAGTTTCTACAAACTTGAACGGCTGGGCAGGATCGGCGGCCTGCATAACCGGGCGAAGCACGTCGTGGTTTATCGCCGCACGGTCGCACCGTCTGCTCAATTCTACAACAACGATAGTACGATCGGGCGCAAGCAGGATGAGCATCTCGGCCGGCCAATCCTGCGGAAGGTTGAGGAATATATCGATATTCTGCAGCCCGAACGACGATATCCCGAGGACGGCAGCGCAGTCGCCGAAGCGGGATGCGTCGGTGGGGCGCGTTTCGTTTCGCAGCGAATATATGTCGACTCCGATTGGGGTGGGGACGTTCGAAATGAAGGGTGGATGGTTCCGCTGTGGTCGAAGAAGATCGAAAATGTTCCACCATCGACAGATCCAGACAGCCCGGCAAATCTCTATCCGAAACCCCTTGTCCAACTCTTGATGGCAGGAGAGGACGGCAGCGAGGTCGGTGTCGATATCGATACGCCCGAAAGGCTGGTGTTCTATACTTCAACCCTGAAATCGGAAACCGGAGATCTGGTCGATAGCTGGCACGCGGTGGAGTCGATCGATTTCTGTGATGCTCCGCCGCCCGTCGTCAAGGAGACGTATAAACCAAGGAGCAGTGATCTTCACGAAGGCATGCTCGCACCGGCGCCACGATCCGCCGGCGGACATGACAGGCTGACCCTCGGCCTTGTCAATGGAAAAGTGCCGGTCAAGCTCGGCGCCGGACGCGTCGCAGAAAGCGCTGCAGCCGTCTTGAAAAACGTCTCAATCTCTCGTGCTCGACCGTTGGCCGGTGCAAACCCATCAGCCGTCGGCACTGAGGCCGCGCGCGGCGCAGGCACCGACGCGGCCCAACTTTCAGCAGACGTTCGCGGGGCCGTCGATCGCCTGTTCGGTCTCATACCGGCTCGTTTCGAGCAGCTGTCGCGTGAACTGCTGCGTGATCCCGGGCAGCTCCTAAAAGGCCGCGACCATGCCAAGCAACTTGTTCGAGATTGCCAGAACGATCTCCTGCAGCAACTGAAAGCGTTGCACGAAGAGTTTCAAACGGCCGCCAAGAAGATCGATGACCAGATCGCTGCCGCAGGCGTCGACGTCGAGAAACTGCAGCAGCAGCTACTTGGCGAAGTACGGCAGGCCGGGAAATCGGAAGCGAGACGCATTCTTGGCCGGATCGACGCGGCGATCACGCAAGCGCGAGACGAGGTCTCGCAACGCGCTCAAGAAATCACGAAACGCTGGCTACTCGAGCTGGACAAGCTTGCGATTGAACTTAACAACCTCAAGACAGGGGATCGGGTTACAGAGCTCCGGGAGCGCGCCAACGCCGCTTTTGAAGCCGCCAGAGCGCGAGCGATTAGTCTAACCGACAATGCCTTCGCAAATCTGAATGCGGAAATCTCCGAAAGTTTCGGTCTGATCAGGACCAATCTAAGCGCTTTGCGCCGCGCGCTGCCTGCTGCCGAAGATGGTATCCTTCAAACCATTGATGACGCCAGGGCCGCAATCACAAGGCTTGATCAGACGACGGCCCTGAAACGCGAAATCCAGGCATGGCAGCTTTCCGATGCAAACGAGATCGCGGCCGCAAAAAAGCAACTTGCTGATTTCCTTGCCTCGGTGCGCGTCGAGTCGCTGAACGCTATCAATGCGATTGACCGAGCGACCAACGCAAAGGGTGTTCCGTCCGCCATTGCGGTAAAGCTGCAAAGTGCCAGTGCGATTATTCGGAGCATCTCGACCGCGGTCGGCGTCCTTCAGGACAAGCTGGACAACGGCCAATGGCCGCCCGTTGATCTCGATCTATTCAAGCAGCAATTGCTTGATGAGGTCGACAAGATCTCAAAGGCTGTCTCCGACATATTCACCCAGGCCGGTGAGGCGCTTGCCGGGTTAGCGGATTCAGTGACGGATTATTTCCACGCGATCAAATCGCGCTTCGATGCCCTGCCGACATTGGCGGATTTGGCTAGATGGCAAGCAGACCTCGAGACCAGTGTTGGAACCGTCGCCACAGCCGTCAAAGCCGACATCGACAGTCTCGAGAGCGCGGCCGCAGACTTGCTCAAGCCGGGTGGCGACATCGCCAACGATGCGATCGTGGCGGCGGCCAAGGCGGGCGCGGCGATTATCTTAACGATGCGCATGCAACTTGAAACCTTTTCGGCACAGGCTGAGGACGCGCTCAAACGTGCCGACCAAATCGTGCGTCTGCCTCTACCGGCCATGAGCACGATCGATGGCGAGATTGAAAGCCGCACCGGCAAGGGCAGCACTTTCTACATCTACCTGACGAGTATAGGCACGGCTATTGCGCCGATCAGCGACCGTCTCCGAGACGCGATAGCTGGGACGTCGGCGATGGAGAGCGACGCCGCTCTAGCGATCGAGCGACGCATTTCGGCACTGGCTGACGCACTCATCGTCGTGATCGATCGGGTGTTCGACAAACTCGGAAACACCGCAGATGCGGTCAGCAAGCTGCGTTCTGGCATCGAAGACGCAATTTCCGATCAGGCGCGCCAGATATCCGGTCGAGTCGATCGATACCTGGAAGGTGCGCAGGACGAACTCTCACGCCAGCTCGGGACACGACCCGGGGACGTCATTCAGACCGCCGTCGCCGCCACTGACCAGGCAAAGTACCTCTACCAGGAAGGCGACAATGTCCTGCGCCTCATACGAGCGGTCGGTGATCCGCCCAAGGGCGACAGCCTTGGCTTCAATCGTCCCGAAGTTGCGTACGTCTTCGATCTCATAAAACCCGTTGTGGACGTAACCCCAGTCATCGCACTGGCCAACCGTGTCGCAGACAAGGTTGGCGCTGTGGATCAAGCCGCAAAGGCTGCGGGTAGGCTGCTCGAGTCCTTTGGCCTGAGACTGCCGGTCGAAGGGATTGGGAAAGACCTCATCCCGGATAGTCTCCGGGATCTTTCGATCTCCAAGCTATTCCCCGATTTGGCCGGGCTCGACCTTGAGGGACTGCTCAAGGATGCTGGTTTTCCAGACCTCTCGGGGAAGGACAGCCAAGGTGTCAAGGTTACACGAGGCTTCGACAAGGATGCGCGTGAAGCTTGGCTGCGTGCCGAAATCGACGTTGAACTCTCCAAGTCTGCAGCGATTTTCGATTTCGGACCGGTTTCTCTCAATCTCGATAAAGGGCGGTTCAGGGCCGAGACCGAAATGCGGCTCGACGTCTCAGGAGGGATGCGAAAGGAGGCCAAAGGACAGATCGCCGGCGATTGGCGTGTCGTTGCCGGTGGAATGGATATCATCACTTTCGAAAAGACTCCGCTGCTCTTCGACAAGTCCGGCAAAATCGACTTCAAGATCGCAACCGAGCGTGTCCGTCTTGCTCCAAGTCTGGAATTCCTGACGAACCTCATGGCGAAGCTTGGCAAATCGATGCCAGCTGGCGTCGAGCCACTGATCGGCGGTGGCATACCTGTGGGCCTGATCGCGCGGCTGATGATGGATCTTCCTCCAGTCGCAACCGGCGCCTTTGCGGTCACCGATCTGTCTCTAGCAGCGAGTTTCGGCATTATCGCCCTGCCTGAATTCGAGATCACGGTGGGTCTCGACATCGCGTCGCGCGACGCGCCCTTTACGCTTGCGGTGTGGATCCTCAATGGCGGCGGCTACATCACGCAACGGCTATCCTATCAGCCGATGGCGCGGCCGGTCCCACTTCTAACCTATACGCTCGACGTGTCGATTTGCGCTGGCGTCGGGATTGGGTTCAGTTTTGGCGTCGTATCCGGTGCGGTCTGGCTGCAAATCGGCTGCAGTGTTGCCTTGACATGGACGACCGGACGAGGCGGCAACGTCACGACTGTCACGGCGTACCTTCTTGCGCGCGGCAACGTCGACGTGGCTGGCCTTGTCAGCGCAAGCATCATGCTGCGGCTCGAGATTTCCTACGATGGCTCAGTGATGCTTGCCCGCGGAACATTGCGCCTGAGCTTCCGCATAAGTTGCTTCTACACGCTGCGGGTTGCTCAAGCGGTCGAATACAAGCTTGCTGGCGAACGCCGATCCGAAAGCACTTCGACGGATTACGCCGACAGCTTCGGCTGAGAAGCATGCAAGATCACAAACCTGGAATAGCGCAACGGAAAGAACGGGCGACATGTCCATGCTTGAGTTCAAAATTCAAAGCGATCGAATTCAGTCGACGACTGAAGCCTCGGGTGATACCAAGGCTTGGGCTTGGATCGCCGTGAAGATTTCAGCGGGGTTCGACAGTCCACCTGCAACGCCAACGGCGAACGATGTCTCGGCGCTTGTGCCATGGCGGTGGGAGCCTCTGATCTCTGTGATCTCTGCAGGCGCTGCCGGTCCGATCTGGAATCCGCATGACGTCGGGTCCTGGGTCGTATGGGTCATCGATGCCGCTGGTCAGGTCACTCCGATCGATCCATCCCGCATCGCGATCGTGTCGAAAGATATCGATCGCAACGGGCTACGGACCGCGCTCAATGCAGCTGTCGACGGCATTTCTCTCGATTCGAACGGAAATGTGCGGCCGGCAAGCCTGTCCTTCGGAGCTGCTAGCGAAAATACTGACTTTGCGGGCACCGTGCCGGGCTTTGTCGAACGACTGGCGACTCTCCCAGATCCCGTGCCTCGAGCCAGTCACGTTCATGCCCTGCTCGCCATCCAGCCAGTCAATGACAACGCGGAATTGGATGGCGTCCGGTTTATCGCCGCACCGCGCGTTCGCTTTGGTGTCGGGAGCTTTGACCCGACTGGTCTTACTCCCGCGAGTGTCGCCAGTGTCGATGGCCGTACGCTTGAGGCCTGGCAAGTCGAGCATGCAGGTAGCCGTGCCCAAATGGTCGCCAGCATTGAGAAAGCCAACATGAAAGCCGACCCGGCCAATGGCCGTGTGGTCGATCTTTTTGAACAAACGATCGAGATAGACGGTGGGGAGACTGCCTACCTCAAGACCCTTCCGACCGCCGAGGCAGTTGCCGAACTCCCCCAGAAGCTTGCAGATGCGATGGACCCGCTTGCGCGCATAAAGTCGGTTCTATCAAGAGCGGCAGTCGCGTGGCTCACACCATCAGATAATAGCGCTGCGCAAGCGGCGGCTATAGCGGCACGCCGAGCGGCGCTGAATGCTGATTTCGAACCGGTGAGTGGAGGTCCCGCGCCATTGCGCCTGAAGAGAGCACTCGATCTCACTGCCATTCAGGTCCTGGGTCAGCGCTTCGACCTGGTTGGGCGGTTTGAGGCGCCGTTGATGGACGCGTTGACCACCGACGGTGGGAAAGCCGCGCAAGCACTTTTGGCGCTGCACCTGAAAGCGTTGCCTTGGCTCTTGGACGAGGAGGCCGTTTCGGCGCTGAGGATATCCGAAACGGCGATAACCTCGCTAGAGTTGGATAACAGACCGCTCACCCTTGACGATGCCTCACCATTCAGTGTCCCTTTCCTCAGGGCAGCACTAGGCCTTCCAAAACTGGATGGCGATGTCCAACCGATTGCCGAAAGTGATATTCTTCTCAAACTGTGGTCGGCCACTGGGCCTCAACCGGCGGCACAGCCCAATCGTCGGCAGGGCTTGCGGTACTTCGAGTTTGGCGATCAAGATCCTGCGAACGGCGAGCTACGGCTTCGCCTTGAATGGCGAGCACCTCCTGCAGCCGGGGTGGATGGCGATCAAGGCGGTGACGACACGCCTTTCAAGGGGATCTCGTTTGAGCATGTGCGTGCAAGCGCGTCACTCTCTTATGCCGCTCCCTTCATCGAGGGCATTGTTGCCGGGCGAACGAGTTGGTACCAGGCTGCGGCGCCGGCGAACGCGGACATACCACTCTACGAGCGACTTCAGACCTCCATGCAGGCATTGCTGTGGAGCGAACCTGCTACACCTGGCCTCTACCGGTCGCTTTTGGCACTCATGCCGCCACCGTCAGGCGGAGACCCCTTGCTCTCGCTTCTTGAGATGATTCTTGGAATGGCAGCGACGGAAGCTGCTGCTATCGCTGCCCGTGGTGCGTTTCGCGCCGATCCATTCGACAGGATCACGCCGCTTCCACTTCCCTTGTCGTTGCAAGTCGACCAGCTGCGCACTTTTCCGAGAGAAACCGACGCATGGACAAGGCTTGCCGGATATGGCCTCGTCGCCGCACGAACCGGCTACACGGCGGAGAACGACGACTTCAAGACCACAAATGCTTCACCCTATGTTTCACTGAATCCGGCAACGCTCTACGTTGGTGGGATAAGCGAAAAACCCGATCCCAATGGCGATGCTGCAATCGCAAGGGGGATTGTTGTCGAAGGGGCGGCGGCCGACGACTCCACGCGCGCCTTCGTTGATCCGTGGCCCTATTCTCCAGGCGATGGCGTCGGCATCAGCGATGCCGTTGCCGAGTTTGCCAACAGCTGGGCGACTGCCCCGATGCCCGGTCATGCGGTCGTGGATCAGCCCGGCACACTGCAAGGCGTTGCCGCTGCACGCGTCGTGGCTGGACCGCCGCCGCGCGCGAGCAATATCGGCGGAAAGCCGCCACGTAGTCAGATGGACCTTCTACCGGCATTTTCCTTCGGTCGTCGATATGAGGTCGCTGGCCACCTTGTCGCCCAGGGCGGCGTTCTGGCGCCGTTCCTCCGACACCCGAAAAATCCTTATGTGTTTGCCGAAACGCTGGACCCTGGGAACCGCCCACGCGCGATCCTCAAAAATTACGTCAGGACGACGGGCCTAAGCGCCCCAACGATCGTGCACGACCTGCCGCCCCTGACCCTCGCTATCGATCTGCTTGCAAACGAATTGCCGAAGCGCCAGCCGGCTACGCGTGTATCCCGCAGCGGATTGCGCGTAAACCACGACCAGGATACCGGCGGGACTTTGGTTGACTGGCCAGAGGGCCAGGATCCCGGTCTGCGCTTTGAATTCGTCGCAACGAATACAGGCGTATCAGCCACATCCATCAAGGTCAGCGTGGCAGATGAGAAGGGTATATTCCGAACTTTCGATCTGCCTTCTGAACCAAGTCGGGTACGTGATGCCGACTGGGAGCGCTGGTGGCGACTAGACATCAATACCGCGGGTGACCTGCGGGCACGCTATCAAGACATTTTGCAGCTTGCCGAGGAACATCTGCGCGCAGACTTCGAAAACGGATGGATCAATCAGACCGTTTCCGCCTCGGCGGGGGACAGATCGCCCCTGGGAAAAGAGGGGGCGTATCTCTGGATTACCGGCAGCGACCGCCATGTGACACTCGAACCCGTCAGAGTGGTTCCGCTTCTCAAGTCGCTGGATCCGAATGGCGTTGCGGAGGTACCCGGCGTCAGTGCTACAAGACGAGCGAAGACCAATTCCTCTGACCCCGTGCTTCTTGACGGACTTGATATCGTCCAAGGAGGGCAAGCAAGATTTTCTAACCATCTCCTGCGTGGCAGTCTCAAGGCAACGATCACCGGGCCAGGCACTGACCGGCATACATGGGAAAGATGGACGAACTGCGCGCTATATTCGCTTCCGAATGGAAACCCGGTCCGGGATGCGGTCTACAGGGCATTGGTTGCCTTGCAGGCGAGGCCTGCGCCCAGTGATGAGAGCGACGCCCGTCAGGAAGTAGCCGATCCGGCGGTGTCAGGTCTCTGGGTTGAGATCTGGGAAACGTTTCCTCATCGTGCCCGAGTGGGAAAGCCAATATGCTTCCGCGGCTCACTCCTTGGCCGACCGGAAATGACCGCGAGGGTCACGGTCGCTGCGACGGCACTGGTGACGGCGCTCGGTGGGAACATTTTGCAAGCCTCGCTTGTGCAGGGCTGCGTATACGAATTGCGTGTCAGGGCCGCGATCGAAGCCAATGCCAAGCCGTTCGATAACCTTCGGGAAAACCGGCTTCGCCTTGGCAGCGCCGTGCTCGAGAGCTGTACCGTCGAAGTCGACGACACCATGACCGAGTGGCTACTGGGACAGGCGTCGGTCTTGACGATCGAAGTGGCGACGGCGGTATTGCCACAGCCTGTAAGCGTAACGCCCTCGATTCTTCAACCATCCAAGGGCGCAAGCGGACGCGCGGTCGACTTGGTCCTACCTGCCATTTTTGGCTCTGATGCACGAAGGCGCTTGCGGTATTGCAAGGAAGCGGGCCTTGTTCCTCAACGCTGGTCCTGGCGGGGAACGCCGAGGCCGCTCGACATCAAAGATGCATTCGAAGATCGGGCTGACACCGATTTCGGACGCATCGAGTTTGGCCCGATAAGGGCCGCGCACGCACTGGGGGCAGCAGGCCTGCCGCAGACAGATCCCGACAAACTGCCGGTCATCTCAACACGAGACCTCGCCTGGCGCGGCGGCTGGAACCTATGGCGCTTCAAATTGCGCCTCGTGAGCCGATACGCCCCGCTGTTTGCGAAGGACGAGAGCTCGCGCATCGATCTCGGGAGCAACGTCAACAATGGCTGGCTCGTCCACGACGAGAAAGATGCAGACAACGCGCGTATCGTCACGCGGCCACCGCTGGCACTCGTTATTCCGTTGACTGAGGCGGACGACGAAACCCCGGGCAGCGTCCCGCCGTTACTTGCCCTTTTCTACGGACCGATGCATGTCAACGACCACTACGGCGACACGGTATCCGGAGCTGTTGAAATCGCGCGCCATCCGGCGCCGGATTTCACGGCAAACCCCGACATTGCTGCAGGTGAACCCTATCCTCGCAATCGTCTGAAGTTCCTGTCGGAGGCTGGGCCAGATCCGATCCGCACGGGCGAAGGGCATACCGGCGTTGCCATCCCCCTCAAGATTGAAGGGGCGATTGGCTACTCGTTTGATCGAGATCGCAACGCTGGTCGATTCAACAATTCTAGCTTCCTCGTGACTCCTGTGACAACCAGGATCGCCCCATGGTCGATGATCAAGCTGAAATTCCGAAGAGAGGAGGATCCTGACGGGCTCGATCATATCATCGCTTATTCCCCTGGTGCGCCAATAGCCATTGCCGGCGTCCTGGATGGCGCCTCTGGCGGGCGGACTATTCGACACGAGGGGATTGCGCTCGACTTCGCTAGGTTGAGCGCTGACGGCGAAATCGAGGTTGCGATCGACGAACCACAGGCACAGCCAAATCCCGACGGAACCTTCCCGAAAGGTGGCCAGCGGGTGAAATTGAGGGTGACCGCTAACGCACAGACGCTGTCGATTGCCGCTTGGGTGCTGAAGGTCGGCGACCTCGACGAATATCACAGTGATTGGTCAGCTCCCACTGGTGAGCCGAACGCCGGATGGGCAAGCTTCGACATTGCGAGAAATGGCTGGTCAAGTTTGAGATTGGTTGTTTCAGCCAAACCGAAACCAACAGAGGGAGATGTTTGGAGCCCCTCGGGCGCCGTCTCGGTGCAAACTCGGATCAGTGCAGACGCGAACACGCGGGAGGCGTGGCAGTCTGTTCTGTCACTTCCCATGGAAGTGCTGAGCAAGACGATTCCGATCAGCGATGACGTTCGCGTTACGGTAAAAACCTCGCTGGTGGATGCTCTGGAGGTCAAACCAATACGCCTATCTGACTACGGCGCATCGTTATGGTGCCAGTTCACGGTTCCAAGTTCCCGCTTCCTTGTGACGGATGGGACAGTTCAGAGCCGCATCGAGGTGAGCAATCTCCGACTCATGGCTGCCAGCAATGGGCAAACGTGGTCGGATATCGAACTTCGGGATACCAAAGGCAAAAAATTGACCCTTCTGTCCGATACACCCGAGACAAGTGTCAATGTAACGGACCGTGGGCGTTCTGCGGTCACAGAACTTATGTATGCGGTGTTGACGGAGCCAACTTATGATGGTCTTCGCCGGCTTAGCGAACGGCCTCTGGCGATCGTGCCTCTCATCGAAGCTGCAGGCAGGACGACCTGCGGAATGCCGATCTGGCCGACACCGCCCAACGCGAATCCACCGACGCGAAACGATGGACTTGGCCGCTTCAGAATCATGCGTGTGCTGATCCGCAAAGGGACCGTTTTGGACAACTTCGATGACTTGTTCGCCGAAGCGCTCCGTTCGGAAAATGAGGCTGAGCCGACCTTGCCGGACGATGCAAAGGCCATCGTGCTCAGTATATCGCGCCCAACCTTTTGGGCATTCTAGAATCGAGAAGAGCGCTGCCATCAATAAGGAGGACGCAATGCCGAACCTGAAATACACTGTGCCGCCGCCAATCGAAGCGGTTGACCAGGGAGTGCTGACCTATGCTGGCTGGCTGCAACAACCGTGGTATATAGCCGGAAAGATGGTAGCCGGTGGACCATGACCGAAGCTGCAAACCGCCTTGGTGTCGAGTTCAGTGGCGGCTGCCGAGAGTCTGGCGGGTTTGCCCTTGTTATGGTCCTTTGGATCATCGGGCTGATGTCGCTTGTCGTCCTAACGATATCGTGGGCAACTAGGCTTCGCGTAGAAATTGCTCGGAATGCTTTGGAAGCCACGTCAGCGGAAAAAATTGCCGACGCCGCATTCTCACTCGTCCAACTTAGGATGCGGCAAACAACTTCGGGAGACGATCGACCGAACGAAGCACCTCTAGCACGGGGGCCAATTATATGTACTCTGTCCCATGCCCTCTTGATACTGCTGGTGGAAAACGAAGCCGGTAAAGTGGATCTCAATATCGCAAGCGAAGAGACCTTGGCGAACCTTTTCCATGGTGCCGGAGCCACCCCACGTGAGGCGCAAAGCATTGCCGCAGCGACGGTTGAGTACCGAAGTGTGTCATCCCAACTCCAGGAACAAAGAGACGGGGATCAACAGGGCATTGCCTCTACCCGACCCAAAAGGGCTCCCTTCGATAGCATCCTAGAACTAGACCAGGTCTACGGCATGCGGCGGGGACTTTTTGAAGCCATCTTGCCCTTTGTAACTGTATCCGCACATCGCGATGGGCCAGATCCAGACCTGTCGCCGCCAGGCCTGTCAGCTGCGCTGAAGGGAGCTTCAGCATTCGACGTGAGTACCATCCTCGAACGCACGATCAATGTCACACCCACCGCCCAAGCCATAGAGGCGATAAACATTCCGGGCCGGTTCGTCGCCGGCGGAAGCTATCTAGTTCATGCTGAAGTTTCGACAGCTGGAGGAGGCTACTTCGTGCGAGAGGCCGCCATCGAGCTTTTGGGAGAAAGCACCATGCCGCGGATAAGCGAATGGCGACAAGGTAGAGAGCGTTACCGTCAGGTTCTATCTAAATTGACGATCGGAAATACGGGATTCTTGAAGGCTTATCCAAAGTGCGGGATCGAACTGTGAAGTCGTCAGAACAAAACGCCTCCTGGCGCTCTTTGGATATGAATGCCTTGATGGGGAATTTTCGCGCGTCAGCCGGGCGAATATTTGAGTGGTGGCTCACTGAAACGCGAGGGCATCTGCCACCAGCGACGTTGAAATGGCTTACGGGCGAAAATCGCCATTGGGTGTACGTTGAAGACTCTGCGGATGGAGTTCAGGTTGGGCTTTTGGCGGGGTCGGAACAGCTTCAGAAGGATGAACCCATAACTGTAGATCGCTCGGCACTACCCCAGACTATCGCTACTTATACGAAGAAGGCTCGCCGGCGGGATAGTCTTCCACTTTGCCTTGTCGTGCCCGAAGAAGCCGTTTTCGAACGCCGGATTGAGATCCCGAAGGAAGCACTCTCCAATCTGCACAACCTTGTTACAGATGAATTGGTACGCAGAACGCCCTTTCGCATCGATAGTGTCTTCATGGACCTCAAGATTGAACGACACCCAGTCGACCGAACACGCCGTATCGTGCGCCAGCGAATTCTACGCCGGGACATCGTCGAGCACTGTTGCACGCGTTTCGGACTTGCAAGTGGCGCTATTCGGTTCGCCGGAACGAGAAGCTTGCAGACATCAGAAGATCTGATTCTCCTTTCCGGCTCGCATTCGCTTATTTCCTCGCGGAAGCATTACGTCAAACTTCTGTCCATGCTTATTCTCCTCACTGCCCTGCTGATCGGAACGAATCTCGCACTGCTTTGGTCTCAACAAGAGAATGAACTCTCATTCCTTGATGCTCGAATTACCAAGACGCGTGCGGACGCAATTGCCGTGCGGAAAATGATCGATCAAATCACTACCGAACAAGAAGCGATCCGCGCGGTGGTTTCCGAAAAATCAGGTGTGAATGCTGTTAGAGCCTGGGAAGAGGTTAGCTCCCTGCTACCAGACTCAAGCTGGCTCACCGAATTTCAAGTATCTGATACCGATCTGTCACTGAGCGGCTATTCCGAAAATGCGGCTGCTCTAGTCCCGCTCCTTGGAAGATCGACCATGTTCGCTAAGGTGGCTTTAAGTTCTCCGATCGTCTCGACCGATCGATCGATCGAACGGTTTTCTATCAGTGCCACGCTGCGCCGCCCGTCGGAAAGTCAAGAAGGCGATCGATGACAATTCGAACGATGCTGCCCTCACGCAATGTACTCCTGTTCTGGGGCTTGAACCTCGCATTGCTTCTTGGCGCCTTCGTCCTCATCATCGAGCCACTGCAAAGGTTCTTTACCCTTCGATCTGACGAGATCCTCCAAAAGCGAGATGAGTTGGCACGCTATGATCGGCTCGCACTCGCGGATCAATCCGTACGCAGCCTTCTTGAACAGGTCCGGAATGGACAAAGCGGCTTTGCTTTCCTTGCTGGGCCGGATATCAATTCGGCAAGTGCTTGGCTACAATCTCACATTAAAGAGCGTGCTGCCGAAGCGGGCCTCAGCGTTCGATCAATCGCAGGGATTGACCCTCAAGTTGAGCATGGCTTAACCTACGTTGGCGTCAGGCTTGATCTTAGTGGACCAATAAATAGTCTTCACACCGCCCTCAGAATTATAGAAAAGCAATTGTCACCGGCGTTGACAGTGCGCACGCTCGCAATCCGCGCCCCGGCATCGACGGAGGGAATATCAGGCGAAGTGATGCTCAACGTCCAAATAGAGGTGTACGGTGCAGTTCCTTCGTCAAGTGACGCTCAATAAACCGACGCCGATAATAGCCATAGCGTTGCTTGCTATTCTTAGTGTCAATGCCGCGCTGATCTTCACGGGAGTTTGGCTCGCCACACGCACTATAAGTTCACCGATAATCTCGGGATCTCCCGCCCTCCCCGAGATCGAGGATATTAGCGTTCCTCAAATCGGGTCACTCGACCTGCCTACGACAGATGTTACTTCGCGGCCTCTTTTCTGGAGCTCGCGACGTCCGTTCGAGCCAATCGCCGAGCCTGTGGCTCCTGAAATCGCACCATCTCCCACTCCGGAAGTGCCGGATCAGATATTGCAAGGTATACTTATCACTGGCGACTATCGCCGGGCGCTTTTCCGTCGGCCAAATGAGACAGAGGGTGTCTGGTTGAACGAAGGAGACAGCATCGACGGATGGAAAATATCCAACGTCTTTAGCGACCACACAACACTGGAATCTAACGACGAGATTGTAAAGTTAGAGTTATACCCAGACGGCAAGCTGCCGTAACTATGACAAAGTCAGTTGGATCAGATGGAGTCCTCATTGAGAGAAGCTTGAACGCGCTTAACGGACGTCAACCAAGGAGCAAGTTGATCCCGGTTACTAAGAAGGAGAAATCCGATGACCGACATCACACCAGCACTGGTGAAGGAACTGCGCGAAAAGTCCGGCGCAGGCATGATGGACTGCAAGAAGGCGCTGACCGAGACCAACGGCGACATCGAAGCCGCGATCGACTGGCTGCGCGCCAAGGGCATCTCCAAGG
>Ga0209256_1000364_pt1 | contig 73338 bp, 64 predicted proteins | sample AraplaCol_mCL_r2_2_FD_184270 | JGI IMG/M metagenome (GOLD analysis project Ga0209256, IMG submission 184270) | Arabidopsis root microbial communities from North Carolina, USA - plate scrape MF_Col_mCL_r2 (SPAdes) (version 3) | ecosystem: Host-associated > Plants > Roots > Endosphere | place...
GTCTGCTGCGAGGACGACAGTTCGATCTTCGCGCGCTCGGCCGATGCCTTGATACGCTGCAGGGCGATTGGATCCTTCTTCAGGTCCAGGCCGTTGATCTTCTTGAATTCGTCGATGATGTAGTCGATCACGCGCTGGTCGAAGTCTTCGCCGCCCAGGAAGGTGTCGCCGTTGGTCGACAGCACTTCGAACTGCTTTTCGCCGTCCACGTCCGCGATTTCGATGATCGACACGTCGAAAGTACCGCCACCCAGGTCATACACGGCGATCTTGCGGTCGCCCTTGTCGGACTTGTCCAGGCCGAACGCCAGTGCGGCTGCGGTAGGTTCGTTGATGATGCGCTTGACTTCCAGGCCGGCAATACGGCCGGCGTCCTTGGTTGCCTGGCGCTGCGAGTCGTTGAAGTACGCAGGAACGGTGATGACCGCTTCGGTCACTTCTTCGCCCAGGTAGTCTTCAGCGGTCTTCTTCATCTTGCGCAGGACTTCTGCGGAGATCTGAGGAGGAGCCAGTTTCTTGTCGCGCACACCGATCCAGGCGTCGCCGTTATCGGCCTTCATGATTTCGTAAGGCATCAGGGAGATGTCCTTCTGGACTTCCTTCTCCTGGAACTTACGGCCGATCAGGCGCTTCACTGCGAACAGGGTGTTCTTCGGGTTGGTCACCGCCTGGCGCTTGGCAGGTGCGCCAACCAGGATTTCGCCGTCTTCTTGGTAGGCGATGATGGAAGGGGTGGTACGCGCGCCTTCCGCATTCTCGATGACCTTCGGCGCGCCATTTTCCATGATGGCGACGCAGGAGTTGGTGGTGCCCAGGTCAATACCGATAATTTTGCCCATGATTTGTTCTTCCTTGTGTACTAAGTTTAATTACTTCTTATATGTGGAATTTGTGTTTCTTTTCAAGTGCTTACTTTGGCTGGGCAGCCGTCACGATGGCGGGACGCAGCAGGCGGTCCGCAATCATGTAACCCTTTTGCAGCACTGCTACAACGGTGTTCGCTTCCTGCTCGGCTGGCACCATGGCCACGGCCTGGTGCTTGTTCGGGTCCAGCTTTTCGCCGGCCGCCGGCATCACTTCCACCAGGCGGTTGCGCTCGAAGGCGGAATTCAGCTGCTTCAGGGTCATTTCGACGCCCTCTTTCAGCGATTCCAGGGTCGGGTTTTCGACTTTCAGCGCCATTTCCAGGCTGTCTTTCACCGGCACCATGGCTTCGGCGAAGCTTTCAACGGCGAATTTGTGCGCCTTGGAGACGTCTTCCTGCGCGCGGCGGCGGATATTCTCGCTCTCAGCCTTGGCGCGCATGAACGCGTCATGCATTTCGGCCAGTTTCGCCTCGGTCGCGGACAACTGCGCTTCCAGGTCGGACATTGCTGGCGCTTCGGCTGGAGTCGTTTGCTCTTCTGCCTGTTCCACTTCTGGGTTCTGGCTTGGCTGGTTTTCCTGGTCTTGCATCTAAAAGACTCCTACAAAATCGTGTTTATCTGACATCTGTTGCTGAATGCACGAGCAAGAAATGGGGCTTACCCCTATCTTTTCAAGGGACATTCTGCCCCTCAGTGCAAAGGCCCGGCGCACGCCGGAGGGAAGGTTGTTGTAACAGCAGAGTTACAATTTTTACAAAGCTCAGTGATACGTAAACCGGGGTTTTGACTAAGATGAATCTATGCGGTGCCTGGACACCGCGTCCCCTCGGAGCGCATCATGAAGTTGCCATTTATTACAGCATCGATCATCGCGTGGAGCTTTCTTGCAACAGCGGTGATCGTCTTCAGCGAACTCTTTCCCTAACCAGTTATTTTAGCAGGTTAGCACTCAGCACCCGCAAGTGCTAACAACGCTTGCTTGCGCCGGTCAGCGCTGCTTGCGCATGGATGACATGGTCGGCCAGCCGATCATGTGCTGTTCCGCGATCTCGGTCAGGGCGGAAATCCAGGCCGGGTGGCTGTTCAGGCAAGGGATGTAATTGAATTCCTTGCCGCCGTTAGCCTTGAACTCGTGCCGCACTTCCATTGCAATTTCTTCCAGGGTTTCCAGGCAATCGCTGGTAAAGCCCGGACAAATCACGTCCAGTTTGCGCACGCCGTCCTTTGCCAATTGCGCCACGGTCGGCGCGGTGTAGGGCTGCAGCCACTCCGCCTTGCCGAAGCGGGATTGGAAGGTGACCAGGTAGTCGTTTTCATTCAGGCGCAGCTTTTGGGCCAACAGGCGCGCCGTTTCCATGCATTCGCGCTGGTAGGTATCTCCCAGGTCGATGGTGCGCTTTGGCACGCCATGGAAGCTCATCAGCAGCTTTTCACCGCGGCCGTTGGTCTCCCAATGTGAGAGAACGGTCTTTTTCAGCGCATCCACATAGCCGTCGTGGTCATGGTAGTCGCGCACGAAACGCAGCTCGGGCACGTTGCGCACTTTCTTGTAGTGGTCGAATACTGCGTCGCTGACCGACGCCGTGGTGGTGCCGGAATACTGCGGGTAGGCAGGCAGGACCAGGATGCGGTCGTGGCCATCGGCTTTGAGCTTGCCCAGGACTTCCGGCAAGGATGGGGAGCCGTAGCGCATGGCCATGGCAACCGTCACTTCATTATGGCCGCGCTCCCCTAGCAGGCCGCGCAGCAGCTTGGCTTGCGCTTGCGTATGGAATTTCAGGGGCGAACCGTCGCTGGTCCAGATCGAGGCGTACTTCTGAGCCGACTGCTTGGAGCGGAAAGGCAGGATGATGCCATTCAGGATGAACCACCAGACCGCCTTCGGGATCTCGACCACACGCGGGTCGGACAGGAATTCCTTCAGGTAGCGGCGGACTGCGCCTGGCGTCGGTTCGTCGGGGGTGCCCAGGTTGACCAGCACGACGGCGGTCCTGGAAACGGAGCCTTGGGGAAGTTGAGGTTCTTTGGCGAACGGCATGGAGGCACTTTTATTATTCGAGAGCCGCCCATTATAAGTTATGAGGTTATCTATTTCCGAAGACGGCGCCCAAACGCCAAAGGCGAAGGGGCGCCGTCCGGGAACCTGGGACAAGTTTATTTTTTCATCGCATCCTTGGCCATCTCATCCTTTTTCATTTCGTCTTTCGCCATCGCGTCTTTTTTCATGCCGTCCTTCGCCATGCCGTCCTTATGCATGGCGTCCTTGTGCATGCCATCCTTATGCATGGCCTTCTTCTTCCCATCTTTGGCCATGCCGTCTTTCGCCATGCCATCCTTTGCCATTGCGTCCTTCTTCATTCCGTCCTTGGCCATGGCATCCTTGGACATTTCATCCTTCTTCATTGCATCCTGGGCATGGGTCACGCCGGATACGAACAGGCAGGCGATAATCAGGGCGAGAGTAGAAATCTTTTTCATGTTTGTCCTCGGTAACGTTAAATGAAACGGCTCGGGTGCTGCGGTGAAAAAGTGCTGCGTGCTTCTTCGGTACGCCTGGCGTTCAACTACCACCAAACCAGTTATATCCCTGGTCCTCCCAATACCCGCCGGGATAAGTGTTGGTGACGAAAATCGCCTGAATGTGCTTGGGATTCTTATAGCCGAGCTTGGTCGGCATGCGCAGCTTCATCGGGAAGCCATATCGAGGCGGCAAGGGCTGGCCGTTGTAAGTCAACGCCATGATCGTCTGCGGGTGCAGGGCCGTGGCCATGTCGATGCTCGTGAAGTAATCATCGCCGCATTTGAAGCCGATATATTTGGCTCCCAGGTCCGCGCCGACCAGCCGCAGGAAGTGGGCGAACGGCACGCCGCCCCACTTGCCGATGGCGCTCCAGCCTTCCACGCAGATATGCCGCGTGACTTGTGACTGCTGAGGCAGCGCGCGCAGTTGTTCCAGCGTCCAGGGCTTGCGGTCGGCAATCAGGCCGCTCAGTTCGAGCCGCCAGGTATCGCCGTCAATGTCGCGCACCTCGTCTTCGCTGTAATAGGCGTTGAACGGGAACGGATCGGTGATCATGGATTCCGGATAGGTCGGCGCCAGCAGATTGGGATCGAACAGCAGTCCCTGCGCAAAGTCGTTGAAGCGGGAGATTCGGGCAAGGGCCGCCTCGATGCTGTCCTGGCTGCCGGTGGAACAGCCGGTCAGCAGCGTCAGGCCGCCCAGGGTCAGGCTGCGCTTCAGGAATGCGCGGCGCGATGGCTGGGCGATATGGCCGATGGCATCGGCCAGCATGGCGGCGCCTTCACCGGGGATCACGATATCGCGAAGTTTTAAGCGCTGTATCATGCCGAATCCTGTTCCAGTGCTACCGGCCGCGCAGCATGGCAAGCAGCGTGCGCGGAACCAGCGCCACCATCACTAAATGCACAACGATGAACGCACAAAGGGCGGCCATGGCGAAGAAGTGGATCCGGCGCGCCGCCTCGTACCCGCCCAAGAGCTCGCGCAGGATCGGGAACTGTACCGACTTCCAAAGCACAAGCCCCGACAGCACAAGCAGCACGCTGTCGACCATCACAAACAGGTACGCCAACCTCTGCACACTATTGTAGTGGCTCAAATCCTCGTGTGCCAGCTTTCCCCGCAGTGCCGCGCCCAGGTCCTGCAGCACTTCGCGCGGCCGGATCGGGAAAAACTGCCGCCATAAGCGGCCGGTGAAGACGTTAATCAGCAGGTACAGGACACCGTTCGCGAACAGGAGCCACATTGCGGCGAAGTGCCACTGCAAGGCGCCGGCGAGCCAGCCGCCCAGTGTGATGCCGCGCGGGATGGCAAAACCCAGGAACTCCGTGGAGTCATAAATGCGCCAGCCGCTCAGTACGAGCAGCACCACGGCGATGGCATTGAGCCAGTGCGTGATGCGCAACCAAAGCGGGTGGATATTGCGTTCGCCAGCGGGCATGTCGGACTCCGTGCGCAACATCGTGGGGAGTTACCCCACAGAGGATACGCCTGATATCCGGCAGCCTTGGCGAAAAGACGCCGACTGAGGCCAGAACGCAACGATTTACGAAGCCAACAGTTCGCGCGCGTGCTTGCGGGTGGTGGCGGTGATTTCGAGTCCGCCCAGCATGCGCGCCACTTCTTCGATGCGCGCCTTCTGGTCCAGCACTTCGATGCGCGAGGCGGTACGGCCGTTGTCCGCCGGGCCTTTCGCGACCTGGAAATGCTGGTTGCCCTGGCTTGCCACCTGCGGCAAGTGGGTCACGCACAGCACCTGGCGCTCCTGGCCCAGGCGCTTGAGCAAGCGTCCGACGACTTCCGCCACACCGCCGCCAATGCCGCTATCGACCTCGTCGAAGATCAGGGTCGGCACGGTTGTCGCGTGCGACGCGATCACCGAGATCGCCAGCGAAATACGGGCAAGTTCGCCGCCCGAGGCCACTTTGGCCAAAGGGCGCGGTGCGACGCCGGCATGGCCGGCCACCATGAACTCCACCTGCTCCACACCATACGCGCCAGGCTCGCATGGCCGCAGAGCGATCTCGAATCGCCCGCCGGACATGCTCAATTCCTGCATGCCCTGTGTGACAGCCGTGCCCAGGGCTTGCGCTGCCGCAGCGCGTGTGGCCGACAGCTCGGCCGCCACGGCGAGATAGGCCGACTTCAGTTTTTCTTCCTGCTTGCGCAAGCCTTCCAGGTCCGCTGCATCGGCTAACTGCGCCAGCTTTTCGGACAGGCGCTCGTGCTCGTCCGGCAGGTCATCCGCCAGCACGCGGAATTTGCGGGACGCCGAATGCAGCGCCTCCATGCGCGCGTCGACCTGGCGCAGGCGCTCGGGATCAAGCTCCACGTGGTCCATGTAGTTATTCAGCGCGTACACCGATTCCTGCAACTGGATGCGCGCGGATTCGAGCATTTCAACAACCGGCTGAAGCTCCGCATCGACCGATACAAGCTTGCCAAGCCGCGTACTGATTGCCGTCACTTGAGACAGCACCGGGTGTTCGTCCGCTTCGGACAATACGCCCAGCGCTTCCTGCGCGCCTTCCAGCAGGCTGGCTGCGTGCGACAGGCGCGAATGCTCGTTGCCGATTTCCGCCCACTCGCCTTTTTTAGGCGCCAGCTTGTCCAGCTCCGTCACCTGCCACTCCAGGCGCTCACGCTCGAACTGCAGGTTGGCCGCGTTCGCCTCGTATTCTTCCAGCTGCTTTGACAAAGCGCGCCAGGCGCGGTAAGCCGCCGTCACTTCGCGCACATTGGCGCCGCTCTGGTTATCCAGCAGCACGCGCTGCGAATCGTTTTTCAGCAAGGACTGGTGGGCATGCTGGCCGTGGATGTCCACCAGCATATCGCCAAGCTCGCGCAACTGGCCCGCCGTCGCAGCGACGCCGTTGATAAAGGCTTTCGAGCGGCCGGCGTTGTCGATCACGCGACGCAGCAGGGCACCGCCCTCCTCCACCGCGAACTCGTTGGCCTCCAGCCAGGCCTGCGCCTGCTCGGTCAACGCGAAATCAGCGGTGATGTCGGCTTTGGCCGCGCCTTCGCGCACCATGCTGCCATCGCCCCGGCCGCCCAGCGCCAGCGTCAGTGCATCAATCAGGATGGATTTACCGGCACCGGTTTCACCGGTGAAGACTGTGAAGCCTGGGGAAAATTCCAGTTCAATCGAATCGACAATAACGAAGTCGCGGATGGACAGGGTTCGAAGCATCAGATTTTGCCGTCAGTAGAAGGGTATTCGTTCCAGTGCAGCTTTTCGCGCAGGGTGTTGTAATAGCTCCAGCCTTCCGGATGGAGGAAGGTGATGGTGTGCGGCGATAGCCGGATATGGATCTGGTCGCCAATTGCCGCGCTGGCGAAAGTCTGCATGTCAAAGTTCACGGTAATGTCCTTGCCGCGTTTGATTTCGATCACGATCTCGCTGGAATCCGGCAGCACGATCGGGCGGTTGGACAGGGCGTGCGGCGCGATCGGCACCATGGCGATGCCGCCCAGCGTCGGGTGCAGCAGCGGGCCGCCGGCCGACAGCGCGTAAGCCGTGGAGCCGGTGGGCGTGGAGATGATCAAGCCGTCCGAACGCTGGTTGTACATGAACTGGTTGTCGACGTCGACGCTCAGTTCCACCATGCCGGCGCCGGCGCCGCGCGATACCACCACGTCGTTGACCGCGGTGCCGAAGAAGATCGCTTTGCCGTCGCGCATGACGCGGCCTTCCAGCAAGGTGCGGCGTTCTGCTTTATGCGTGCCGCCAAGAATGCGGCCCAGCACGGGCAGCATGTCTTCCTGGCGGATGTCGGTCATGAAGCCGAGGCGGCCCTGGTTAATCCCGATCAGCGGCGTATCGTAGGCGGCCAACTGGCGCGCAATGCCCAGCATGGTACCGTCGCCGCCCATCACCACCACGGCATCGGCGCGCTCGCCAATGCCCTGCACGCTCATGGAAGGAATGTCCGTGATGCCCAGGTGCTCCGCCGTATCCGCCTCCAGCACAACGCTGTAGCCGCCCTGCTTCAGGAAATTGATGACATCGCGCACCGGTTCTTCGATGCCGGTGGTGTTTGGTCGGACGACCAGGGCAATCGTGTTGTACATCGGGTGCGTAGCGGACATATCAATCTCGGTCAAAAATATGGGGGTGGCAACACGCAGCAGAGTAACCCATAATGCTTGCTCATGCCATGCATTGCAACGCTGGCCGATACGCTCAAAAATACTGTATGTTTGCACAGTATATAACAAGGAGGCTGTCATGGCAAAAGCATTGGGCATCGGCGGGATTTTCTTCAAATCCAAGGACCCGGTGGCGCTGATGGCCTGGTACCAAGCTTGCCTGGGGTTGCCGGCCGAGGCCAAGGAATACGCTTCCTTCGCGCCGTCCACCATGCCTTCGAATGGCGCAACCCTGTTCAGTCCATTCAAGAGCACCACGTCCTACTTCGCCCCCTCCAAACGCGACTTCATGATCAATTTCATCGTGGATGACCTCGATGGCGCGTTACAGCAGGTAGCCGACGGCGGCGGCACCCTGGTGGGCGACCCGCAATCCTTCGACTATGGCCGCTTCGGCTGGTTCGTCGATCCGGATGGAAACAAGGTCGAGCTGTGGCAGCCCGCGGCTGCAAAGTAAAGGAGCGCAAGGCCCGCCGCAAGGTCTGATCCGTCTCAAATCATGGCCAGAAGCCGCTTTCCAGGCGGCAAGCTTGTTGTACAATCCGAAGTCTTGAGAGATTGTCCAATCCCCGCCTTCCGCGCCATGGATTCCGTATCAGAAGCACAATTCGAGCTTGACCAAATGCGCCACCAAGCCAAGAAGCAATTGCTTGGAACGGTGGTGCTGGGCATCATGGCGGGCTTGCTGGCGTTAGTCGGCCAGAGTGCACTGGGGCAAGCGCGTCCGCTGCTGGAAACTTCCTTCGGCACTTGGCAAACTTTCTACACGGTGGTGCTGTGGGCGCTGGCAATTGCCTGGCTGGTCGCCCTGGTTCAGCAAGCCTTGCATTACCAGACCATCAGCGAACAGTTCGAATCACGCCGCCGCCTCGATGCGGTCTATGCCGAGCGTGCCGCCAAGGCGCAGGCCGTTGAAGAAGAACGCCAGCGCCAGCGCGCCGAAAGCGAAGCTCGCCAAGCAGCCGAGCGCACCCGGCGTCTCAACAAAACCACGCGCAGCACCAAATTCGACTTCTGGCAGGAATGATCAAGTAACAATCTGATAACATCAGCATCCCATATTTGAGGAAGATGCTTTGCTTATCTTATTTGCTGCTTTGATGGCCGGCTTTGCCATCGGAAAATTCATGCCAACGGGTAAGGCCGCCTATGGCGTCTGCACCCCGGTCAGCATTGCTTGCTATGCCCTCGTGAAATCGATGCTTGGCGAGTTGCCGGAGATCGAAATACTCATTCTGGGTGGCGTGGTCCAATCGCCAATCCTGATGCTGGGCGTTGTTCTCGCCCGCCGCCATAGCAAACGCAACGCATACGAATAACCCCCACCCTCGTGGCGCTGCCGGCTGGCGCATTGTGAGGTGCCGATCCTTTACCTGCGAGCGGGGCGCGATCTCCTCGTGCCGCCCGGCGCGGCGGACCTCATCACGGGCATCAAGCCGGCAACGACGGTGGCCGATATCGACGCGCCGCATTTTCTGCTACAGACAGCGCCGCACAAGGCCGCCCGCGAAGTCGCGGCCTTTGTGCGGACCTGCACGGCTTAGTGCACGGAGACGATTGCAAGACCCATCGCGATGAAGATGGCGATGGCCAGCGAAATGCCGTGAATCAGGCCTAACAACAGCCAGCGCCACGCGGTACCCCACTTCCCTTTCTGGTAGACGCGCTGCATGGCCCACGGCAGGTAGCCCGCCACCCAGCAGAACGCCACGAACTTCAGGAAGCCTTCCGGCAGGAACATGAACAAGCCAAGCATGACAAAGGCAAAGGCGTTCGTATGCAGTGCGAACAGCAGGTGCTCGCCATAGCGCTTGCCGGTGCCGAGATAAAGCAGCTTCAGCCAGAGCGCGAATAAAGGCATCAGCAAGAAGATCGCATAAGGCGCGTATTTATAGAAGCCCGCCTGCATGACGGCGCTCTTCTCGCGGTCGGGAAGGTGGTTGAAGCGCTCGATGGACTGGTAGATGCCGGGTGCATTACGCTCCAGCATTACCTGCACCTGGTCAACGTCGCCTTTCGCCTTCTCCTTTTCAAGCGCAGCCTCCTGCTGCACGGCTTCGGGCTGCGCGACATGCGGGTCGACATTCACGAGGCCGACATCGGTCAGCTTCAGCACGGCGAAGAAGATGATGCTCAGTGAGAGATACAGCCGCAGGGGCTCGACATAGCGCTTGCGGCGTCCCGCGATGTATTCGGTAGTTAGCAGGCCGGGACGGAACAGCAGGCGCGTGATGGTTCCCCACAGGCGCCCTTCCAGAGCAACGTAGTGGCCAATGAATTCGTGCAGGAATTCGCCGAAGCTGGGCGCATGCAGGCGTGTCTCCTGCCCGCACATATGGCAGTAATTACCAGTCGTAGAGGCGCCGCAGTTGCGGCAAGTGTGGTCAGTGGTGTTAGTCATCCTGCAATGCTACCGGCGGAATTGCTTCTGTTCAAGCTGGCGACCCTGGCTGTGTCGCTTCGCTACCATGGCTCGAGGAGGACGACACCATGGAACCGAACAGCAAGGACCGCAAGGTCAACACGCAAACGCCCGTGGACCAGAGCGGCGGCAAGCGCCTGCCGCACGAGCGCGACCAGTCGCCGCAGGGCGAAAGCCAGCAGAAGGAGCGCAGCGTGATCCGCCAGGCGGCAGAGGACGTCGAACAGGGCCTGGTCGACACCGACCTGCATGGCAAGCCCGGCCTGCAAAAGCCGGCCGCGGGCAACCAGGCGAAAGCCAATCCCCTTCCCGGCACCAAACGCGATTGAGGCCCATCATGCGAACCGCGATAGTCTCCCTGCTGGCTTGCGCCGCGATCGCCGCCGGCACCGGCGCAGTGCTGGCGCAAACCTACCCGATGGGCTGGGGTCCCAACCCCGCGCTGGCGGAGCCGAACAAGACCCTGATCCCCACCATGAACGTGGCGCCCGTCGAGCGCTGGAAAGGCGACGAGAAACCGGTGCCCGCCTCCGGCTTCAGCGTGACGGCTTATGCGCGCGACCTGTCCCACCCGCGCTGGCTTTACGTACTGCCGAATGGCGACGTGCTGGTGGCCGAAACCGCCGCCCCACCCAAGCCGGAAGACGGCAAGGGCATCAAGGGCGCCATCATGAAGCATGAGATGAAGAAGGCCGGTTCCGCCACGCCATCCGCCAACCGCATCACACTGCTGCGCGATATCGACGAACATGGCGTCGCCAAAACGCGCGGCACCTTCCTCAAGGACCTCAATTCGCCCTTCGGCATGGTGCTGGTCGATAAAGACCTGTACGTCGCCAACACCGACGCGGTCATGCGCTTCCCGTACACGGAGGGCGCGACCTCCATTGCGGCGGCCGGCATCAAGGTGCTCGAGCTACCCGGCGGCCCGCTGAACCACCACTGGACCAAGAACATCACTGCCAGCCCGGACGGCCGCTTCCTCTACATCACGGTCGGCTCCAACAGCAACGTCGGCGAGAACGGCATGGAGAAGGAAGAAGGCCGTGCCGCGATCTGGGAATTCGAACGCGCCACCGGCAAGTCGCGCCTCTACGCAACCGGTATGCGCAATGCAAACGGCATGGCGTGGGAACCAAAGACAAAGGCCTTGTGGACGGTGGTGAACGAGCGCGATGAACTGGGTGACGACCTGGTGCCCGACTACCTGACGTCGGTCAAGGACGGCGCCTTCTACGGCTGGCCATACAGCTACTACGGCCAGCGCATCGACACGCGCGTCAAGCCGCCGCGGCCCGAGATGGTGCAAAAGGCCATCATGCCTGACTACGGCCTTGGCTCGCATACCGCCTCGCTGGGCCTGGCGTTTTATGACGCGAAGCTGTTCCCGCCCAGCTGGCAGGGCGGCGCCTTCATCGGCCAGCATGGTTCATGGAACCGCAAGGAATTCAGCGGCTACAAGGTGGTGTTCGTGCCGTTCGCCGACGGCCGGCCATCGGGCGCGCCGATAGACTTCCTGTCCGGCTTCCTGACGCGCGAGGGCAAGGCCAAGGGCCGCCCGGTGGGCGTGGCGGTGGACAAGGCCGGGGCGCTGCTGGTGGCGGACGATGTGGGAAATATCGTGTGGCGTGTGAGCCCCGCTACGCGCTGATACAATCAGGCCATGCGAATCCTACACACGATGCTGCGGGTTGGTGACCTGCAGCGATCCATCGACTTCTACACCAAGGTGCTGGGCATGAAACTCTTGCGCACCAGCGACAATCCTGAATACAAGTACACGCTGGCCTTCCTCGGCTACGGGCATAACCCGGAGCACGCGGAGCTGGAGCTGACGTACAACTACGGCGTGGACAAATACGATATGGGCAATGCCTACGGCCATATCGCCATTTCGGCGACCGATATCGTTTCGGCTTGCGAGGCGGTGCGCGCCAATGGCGGCAATGTGACGCGCGAACCGGGGCCGGTAAAAGGCGGCACGACCGTGATCGCCTTCGTCACCGACCCGGACGGGTACAAGATTGAACTGATTGAGCGCAGCTTTGAAGGCCAGGGGGCCGGGCTGCGCTAATCCGATTAGTGCTGCAGCAGGGCGTTGATCGGTTCCAGGTCCGCTTCCTTCAGCGAACCTGCGGCCGATTTCAGGCGCAGGCCATTCATGATGGTGTCGTAGCGCGCTTTCGACAGGTCCTTCTGCGTGGTGTACAGCTGGCGCTGTGCATTCAGCACGTCGATATTGATGCGCACGCCCACCTGGTAACCCAGCTTGTTCGATTCCAGCGCGGACTTGGACGATACTTCCGCCGCTTCCAGCGCCTTCACCTGTGCCAGGCCGCTGTTCACGCCGAGGAAAGCCTGGCGCGCGGTCTGTGCTGCCTGGCGGCGCGAAGCTTCCAGGTCGTTGCGGGCCTTGTCTTCCAAAGCGATCGATTCACGCACCTTGCTGGTCACTGCAAAGCCGTTGAAGATCGGTACATTCCAGGTGATGCCGATGCCGTTGTTCTTGGTGATGCCGCCATTCGGGCCGCTATTGGTCTGGCGGGTCGAGTTGGCGATCAGGTCCACGGTCGGCATATGGCCCGCACGCTGCTTGCCGATTTCGCGCTTGGCGATTTCCACATTCAGCTTGGCGCCGGTCACGCCGTAGTTCTGTTCTTCCGCTGCCGACACCCAAGGCTCCAGGGTTGCAGGCTGCGGGCTGGCAATGGCCACGCCAGCGCGCAGCGGCGCCAGGGTGCCCGGCACTTCGCCGATGATCTGCTGCAGCGCGGTGCGCTTCACTTCCAGGTCGTTCAGCGCGGCGAATTCCTGCGCCACCACCAGGTCGTACGCAGCTTGTGCTTCATGCGTGTCGGTGATGGTCTGGGTGCCCACTTCGAAATTGCGCTTGGCCGATGCCAGCTGTTCGGTGGTGGCGGCCTTCTGCGCCTGGGTCGCGGTCAGGTTGTCCTGCGCGGTCAGCACGTCGAAATAAGCCTGCGATACGCGCAGGATCACGTCCTGCTGCGATTGTGCGAACACGGCTTCGGATGCGGCGGCCGCCAGCTTGCTCTGCTGGTAGCTTTCCCAGTTGGCCCAGCGGAACAGCGGCTGGGTCAGCTGCACCTGCACCAGGCCGCTGTAGTTGTCGTGGTTGACGAAACCGGTCTTCTCAGGCGACACCTCACCATCGTTCTTCAGGTGTTGGCCGCTGGCGAAGATGGTTGGCAGCAAGCCAGAACGCCCCTGCGTGGTTTTTTCCTGGCCGGCCGCGAGAGCGGCGCGCGCGCTGGCGTAAGTGGCGTCGTTGGCGAGCGCCTGTTTGTACACCTGGACCAGGTCAGCCGCTTGCGTATTCAGCGAGAACATTGCGCTGGCTACCAGCACGGCGAGAAGGGGTTTCTGCATTTGCATCTCCGTTGGAGTCGTCAAAAAGGTTTAGTTTTCGTGCCTAGTACTTCGGCATTGAGCTGTCTACCTGCACAGCCCAGGCGTGAATCCCGCCTGTCAGATTGCTTACCTTGCTGAAACCATGATGCTCGAGGAAGGCTGCCACGTTGAGGCTGCGCGCCCCGTGGTGGCAGATGCAGACGATCTCCGCATCCTCGTCGAGAGCGTCGATGCTGGCCGGAATGGTCTGCATCGGCATGAGGGTCGAGCCTGCGATATGGCAGGTCTCGTATTCCCAGTTCTCGCGCACGTCCAGCAGGAATGGTTGTGGCTTGGCCGAGTCGTTCAGCCAGGCCGCCAGTTCCGGTGCAGTAATGTGCTGCATGGCGTTCCCTTAGAAAGTGAACGCCGAAGGTTTCACCGCCAGGTCGAGCGGCTTGACATCGGTCTCAAACAGTTTGACGGTGTCGTAGCCGTGTTCGCCGGTGCGGGTAATGCGCTGCGCGGACATCACCGGCGAATCGCCGAGGATGACCACGATGCGGCCGCCTACCTTCACTTGCTGCAGCACTGCTTCCGGCAGTACCGGCAGCGAGCCGGAGAATACGATCACGTCGAACGGCGCGCCGTTGGACCAGCCCTGGGCGCCATTGCCCAGTTCCACGGTCACGTTGGCGATGCCGTTGTCCGCCAGGTTCTTTGCCGCCAGCGCCTTCATTTCAGGCGAAATTTCCACGGCGGTCACGTGGCGTGCGCGGTGGGCCAGCAGGGCGGCCAGGTAGCCGGTGCCCGCGCCGACCAGCAGCACGTTTTCATGTTTCTTGATCTGCGCATCCTGCACGATGCGCGCTTCCAGCTTCGGGGTCAGCATTTGCTCGCCACCCGCCAGCGGGATGAAAGTGTCGACAAAAGCCAGGTTCTTGTAGGCTTCTGGCACGAAGTTCTCGCGTTTTACGACCAGCAAGAGATCGAGGATGTCCGTATCCAGCACGTCCCAAGGACGGATTTGCTGTTCGATCATATTGAAACGGGCTTGTTCGATATTCATCTTTGTTGACTCGGTGAGGGATAAATAATCCGTCATTTTATCGTTTGTCTGGTCAGGTGGGCATATTAACGATTAAGACAACGGATCGCGGGAAATTGCGACAGTCTGCAGATTTGGGGGGGTGAACGCACAAAATCGGGACTAAATGCTTCACTTCTGAGGGGCCAGGCCTTGCCGCACCAGACCAAGGAAGGTGTCCATGAATGCGTCCGCGTCCACGCCCTCGTGGGTCTCGCAGGGGAAGAAGCTGTGCTTCCACATCATCAGCGTGAGCACAGGGGCGATCAAGACGTTGGTCATCATCACCGGATCCAGCGGGCGGAATTCGCCGCGCGCCACGCCGCGTTCGAGGATGCGGGTCAGGAGCGCGCTGCCGCGCTCGATCACTTCTTCGTTATAGAACTGGGCCAGTTCGGGGAAATTGCCGGATTCGGCCATCATCAGCTTGGCCAGCCCGGCCACCTTGGTGGCGCCAACCTGGGTCCACCAGGTGCGCAGCATCTGGCGCAGCAGCTCGTCGCTGGGCATGTCCTGGGCGGCTGCGGCGTCGCTTTCAGCCTGGCCGATGGTTTGCACGATGGTGTCGCGCACCACGGCCTTGAACAGGTCCTGCTTGTTTTCGAAATACAGGTAGAGCGTACCCTTGGAGACGCCGGCGGCGCGCGCCACGTCTTCCAGCCGGGTAGCGGCAAATCCTCGATCGACGAACAGCTCCAGCGCGGCCGCCAGCAATTCCTGCGGACGCGCGTCCTTGCGCCGCTCCCAGCGGGGCTTGGTATCAGTCGGGGCTTGCATGATAAATATTGCGAATTAGTAACTTACTCGTGGGTCAGTTATCTTAATTCCCCAGCATCCTGACGTCAAGTTCCGGGTCTTTTCGCCACGGCATAGACCGCCTGCACCACCATCGCCATCCGCCTGTAATCAAGCTTGTCGAATGTGTCCCCTGCGCCGTGATAGTTTCGGTTACGCATGAATGCAGTGTCGGTCACCATCAAGGCCGGATAACCCTGCGCCCAGTAGCTGCGGTGGTCGGAGAAATCGACTCCCTGCACAAGGCTGGGCGCGTTAAGCGAATAGACCGGCAACTCCGTCGCCCCCGTCATTACCGCCTTCACGGAACGGCTAAGGCCAAAGTCGCCAAACCGACCAACCAGCGCAATGAAATTGCCGCGATCCGGATAGCCAAGCTTCATGAGCGCGGTCGGGTAGGCCTGGCTTCCCGGGCGGTCACTGAAGTAGCCGATCATCTCCAGCGACAGCATCAGCTCCACGTCACGCCCTTCTGCTTTCAGAGCGCGCGCATGCCACACACTGCCCATGTGCTGCGTGCGGAAGTGCGGCGGCTCCTCCAGGGTATATGCCACCAGCTCGACCGGGCGGCTGGGCCCGGATTGGCCCAGCAAGCGGGCCAGTTCCAGCAAGCCCGCAATGCCGCTGGCGTTGTCGTCCGCACCGGGAGTCTTGCCGTGGCTGTCGTAGTGCGCACCAAGCACCAGCAGGCGCCCGCGCTCAGGGCCGAAGCGGGCGATGACGTTCTTGTATCGCTCGCCTTGAACGGCTATCTCCTGGGTGCTTACCTGCGCGCCAGCTTCCTTGAATTGCCCCTCGATATATGCCGCGGTACGCTCCAGGTTGACCCGGTGCTCGAAGGAGCGCGGATAGAAATCGACGCTCAGTTTCTTTACGTGAGCTTCGAGCCCGGCTGGATCGACAGGCGGCGGTGTCGAAGGCAGCGCTGCCACCATGGGCTGGCTGACAATTACAGCCAACATCAGTATCGCCACACTGATGACAGCTAAAAATGCGATCAGGCGGCGATTCATGACTAGGTCCTTCCCGGCCAGAGTTGGGTTTCCAGGGCATGGCTGTTGCGGATGCGCTGGCTCAGGACTTCGACACCTTGCGGGCTCAGATGGAAGTGGTCAAGGATCATTGGCACGCCCTGCGGCGAGATCAGCGGGCAGCCCCCTTCGCAGTACAGCTGCAATCGGTTAAGGTAGCCGAAGCTGTTGTCGCGGGCGAAGCCTTGCATGGCGTCGGCATAGACCAGGTAGGCCGGTTCCATCATGTTGCCGGCGATCGCGGCCAGCGACTGCTTGCGGTCCAGGCGCAGCATAGCCATCGCCAGGTTGTCGCTGAAGGTGAGCGGTGGGCCAGCCAGCAGCAACGGCGCGCCGCCGGCGCGGAAGCGCTGCAAGTCGTCCAGCGAGACGCGGAAATCGTCCTGCCACAACGATGCGACCACGACGCCATCGAGCTTGTGGCCGGCGGCAAACTGCTGCGCGTATTCCAGCATGCGCACGCAGTAGTGTTCCTGGCTGCGGTAAGCCGCGCGGAAAGGTTTGCAGGCCGAGCCGGTGATCTGCAGGAAGTTCACATCGGGATAAGCGGTGGAGAGCGCGGCGCGCAATTCGGCTGCGGCGCTGTCGCCGTACACCAGCACATTCTTTCGGCCTTCGGCCAGCGTGATGCAGTCGGGATTGGCGGCGTAATAGGCTGTGAACGATGCCGGCGCGTTATTGATCTCCATCAGGTGGCAGGTGTTGTAGCGCTCGATGCGGTTGCGCTCGAGCTGCAGGCGGCCAACGTAATGGTAGTCGGCCGCACGCCGCGCACGCAGCCGATCCATCGCAAGGGCAGTCTCCGCCGTGTCGGGCGACATCACGGCGCGGGTGCCTGCCAATGAACCATCGTGACCATTTGCTGCGATGCCGGACGTCTCCTGCCCGCCCGCCGGTGCGCCGGGATGCGCGCCTTGCGCCGGTGCTGGCGCTTTTGCCACGCTTGGGGCCAGCGGCAAGTATTGACCCAGGTTGACAATCTCGCGTTGCGGCAGGCCATCCATGCGGTGCAATTGCCAGCCAAGTCCGCCGAGCGCGAACAAGCTGCTGGCCAGCGCCAGCGGCACGACGGCCCTGCCAGCCAATGCGAAGCGGATGCGTCCTTCGACCAGTTCGCAGGTGAGCCAGGCAAGTAGCAGACTCAGCGCGAGGGCCGTCCACAACACCGAGTCCGCCACTTTGCCGCCCTGAAGGATGTGGGCGAAGGCCAGCAGCGGCCAATGCCACAGGTAAAGCGGATAGCTGATGCGTCCGAACCATGTCATGGCCGACAGGCGGAACAGCGAAGCATTCAGCGTGGCGCCCGGCCCGGCAGCCAGCAGCACAGCCGTGCCGCCGACGGGCAGCAGCGCCCAGTAACCTGGGAAAAGGCTGTTCTTGTCGATCAGTTCAAAGGCGGCAACGATGGCAACCAACGCGGCCAGCGTCCACACCGGCGCCGGCGTGCGCCGCTGCGGCACGGCGGCGTGCCAGTACGCCACCAGGCCGCCGGCGGCCAGCTCCCAGAAGCGCGACAGCGGCGAATAGAACGCAGCTTCCGGCGCGTGCAGGGATGCCGTCACGCTATAGGCAAAAGAGGCCAGCGCCAGCACGGCGGTGACCGGGACGAAGGCCTTGCGCCAACGGGACAGCAGCCACAGCAGCAATGGCCAGGCCAGGTAGAACTGCTCCTCCACGCCCAGGGACCACAGGTGCAGGAACGGTTTGGAGTCCGCACTGTTATCGAAGTAGCCGGTCTCCTGCCACAGCAGGAAATTGGAAGCAAAGCCGGCGCCGCCGGCAGCATGGCGCCCCAGTTGCGACAGCTCTTCCGGCAGCATGACCAGCCAGCCGAAGGCCAGCGTTGCGACCATTACCAGCAACAGGGCCGGGAAGATGCGGCGCACGCGGCGCGCATAGAAGCCAGCGATACTGAAGCTGCCTTCGTCCAGCGAGCGCCACAGGATGCCCGTGATCAGATAGCCGGAAATGACAAAGAAAATGTCCACCCCGATAAAGCCTCCCGGCAGCGCATCGGGAAAGGCATGGAACAGGACCACGGCCAGTACGGCCAGGGCCCGCAGGCCATCGATATGGGGGTAGTGAACAGTGCTCATAAAAACTAGCTAGTAAAGCAACACCTGTTGTTATAAAGATCCAATTTTACGATTTAATTGGTAAATCGGGAGATTTAGGTATTTACTGCTAAGTACGCGTCAAAGAACGTGTCTGGGAGAGTAAAAATGCATAACAAGACAACTTTGCAAGTCCTGGCAGCCGCCTCGGGACTTGGGGATGAGCGCATCCAGGAGCTGTGGGAAGGTGCGGATATGTTCGCGCGCGCCCAGGCCGGCAACCCCGATTCCCCGCGCTACCAGCAAGTGCTCCACGAGCGCATGAAGGCGATGGTCGAACGCGAGGTGGCGAAACGTCATTCATCGGAAGGCGAGCCATGGGTGCTTGCCGACGCCCACCTCGGCCAGATCGAAGTGTCGCTGTCCGACGCCTTGAAAGCCTTCGGCAGCCGAACGGATCACGTCATTCATTAACGAGGCAAGGCAGCCAGCACAGCCTTGCGCACAGCGGCGTCATCGCGGATATCCACTTGCAGCGGCACGTCCGGATGCAGCACTTCGTTGTTTCCGCGCAAGCGGTTGCGCCACACCTTCAGCGGCAGGATCAGCACGTTGCCGCTGGGCAGGGTGACGCGGCCAATATCCATGTAAAGCGTGTCGGCACTGGTGGCCTGGCCCATGTGGATAGCACCCGGCACGCTGCGTACCAGGTCGGCGAAGTCCAGGCAGGCGCTTGCGCAATGTTCATCCGTCACCAGCACCACCTTGCCGCTGAAGCGGCGCAGCCTGCCGTGCCGCGCTGCGATGTCGGCGCGCGACAGGCGCGGGTCGCCGGCCTGCTCGGCCCACGGCAGCCCATCGGCCTTGGCCTTGAGGATGCGTTCACGCAGCTCCGCCACCCACTTGTAATCCTGGCTGTCCTTGCCTTGCGCGGCGCCGATGCGCTCGAGGCGGAAATCCATCCCTGCGATCGCCGCATCCGAAACGCGCCATTGTGCAAAGGAATGCGGCACGGCCGATTCATCGGCCGCGTCCATCGCCAGCCCGCCGGTCGCCGCGTTAAAGAAGCGCTCGCCGAATTCGCTATTGCCCCCGCCGTTGCCACGCGAGTCGAACACAATGGTTCGCACGCCTTCGAGACGCGGCAATTCCTCAAGCATCTTCTCGATCTGTTGCGACGCTTCGCGGTCCGGCTGGAAATTGCCGGCACGGAGCCACAGCACGCCGTCCTGCAGCGTGTAAGCGTTGAGGCGCGCGGGCCGTGGCGCAGTCCGGTTCATCGCCATGACATCTTCGAACTTGGCTTTGGTGTAGTGCTGCGCGAACTTCCGCACTTTGCCGTGCGCGGTACGGAAGCTGCATTCCTTGAGCTCTTCACCCGGCATGCTTTCCGCCGTGAGCAGTGGCGCCAGGTCATGATGCACGCCCGGCAGGTCGCGGCCGTCGTAATAGCGGCTAAGTTGGCGCAACAATTGTTCGGGCTGCACGCCGTCGCACGCGACCAGCTCGGCGCCGACCGGCGGCAAAGGCTTGCCCCACTTCGGCATGACACCAGTCACGCGGTACGCACCTCCGGCATAGGCAAGGGCCCAGCCGGCGCTGATCAATTCGCTATCCTTGCGGATATTGTCCGAGTAGCCCAGGTGGCCGTCCTGGAAGCCGGCAATGTAGTAACGCACGGCGGACAGCATGCTGTCGTAGCTGTTCACGCGCGGCAGCAGCGCGCGGGCCTCGTCAAAGCCCTTGGCTTCCCAGGCGCGGAAAGCCGGGTTCTGCTCATCAATATAGCCGGGATGGCCGGCGCGGATGGCGGCGCGGGCGGATTCAAGGTCGGCGGCGGCAAGGGCGCGCCAGTCGGTGGCGGCATTGGCCGCGCCGGCTGCCATCAGGCAGGCCAGCAACATAGCGGAATTTTTCATGCACAGCATTATGCAAGTCACGGCCACCGAAAAGTCTATCGAATGTCCACACCGAGGCTAGAATAAGCCGACCATGAACCGCGCCCCGATCCCGTGCCGCCCCCAATGCGGCGCCTGCTGCACGGCGCCCGCGATCACCAGCGCCATCCCCGGCATGCCCGCGGGGAAGCCGGCTGGCGTGCCCTGCATCCAGCTCGATGAACAAAGGCGTTGCAAGCTGTACGGCTCGCCCGAACGGCCGAAGGTATGCGTCGACTATGCGGCCGACGAATCGGTGTGCGGCGAATCGCGCGAGCAGGCAATGCGCTGGCTGGGCTGGGCCAAAGGGTAAAATACCGCCCCATCATGAGTTTCCAATGCCGCCCAGCCTGCGGCGCCTGCTGCACGGCGCCCTCCATTACCTCCCCGATTCCCGGTATGCCGAACGGCAAGCCGGCGGGCGTGCGCTGCGTGCAACTGGGCGAGGACAACCGCTGCATGATTTTCGGCCGCCCCGAGCGCCCCGCCTTCTGCGGCGGCCTGCAGCCATCTGCCGAAATGTGTGGCGAAACGCGTGAACAGGCCATGCACTGGCTGACCGCGCTGGAACTGGCTACCACGCCCTGAACCAGCCGCAAGTCGGCAACGCAGGGAGCAATTCCCAGCTAAAATGTTCAGCTATGAATCAAGTCATCGACCGCCGCCACCGCCTATCTACCCGTTTAGCTTTCCTGACAGCGGGACTTGCCATGTCCGCCTGGGCGCCACTGGTGCCTTATGCCAAGGAAAGGCTGGCGCTGGGCGAGGGTCCTTTGGGCCTGCTCTTGCTGTGCCTGGGCCTGGGTTCATTGCTTGCCATGCCGTTGACGGGCGCGCTGGCTGCGCGCTTTGGCTGCCGTAAGGTCGTCCTGTGGTCGGCACTGGTAGTGTGCCTGGCCCTGCCCGGCCTGGCGCTGGCGCCCACACCGCTGCTGCTGGGTCTGGTGCTTTTTATCTTTGGCGCCTCGCTCGGCACCATGGACGTGGCGATGAATGTGCAGGCCGTGATGGTCGAGAAAGCCAGCGGCGGCGCGCTGATGTCCGGCTTCCATGGCATGTTCAGCCTGGGAGGCTTTGCCGGCGCGGGCAGCATGGCCCTGCTGCTGTGGCTGGGCAGCGGTCCGCTGGCCGCCTGTCTGGCCATTGTCGCGCTGGTCGCCCTGCTCCTGTGGCGGGCCGCCCCCGACATGCTGCACGAACCGGAAGCACGCGACGCCGGCAGTCCTAGCTTTGTGATGCCGCACGGCGCCGTGATCTTTATTGGCGCGCTGTGCTTTATCGTCTTCCTTGCCGAAGGCGCCATGCTGGACTGGAGTGCCGTCTTCCTCACCGCCGAGCGCGGACTGGAGGTAGGCCGCGCCGGCCTGGGCTACGCCGCCTTCGCCGTCGCCATGACCGCCGGACGATTGACCGGCGACCGCGTGGTGGCCCGTTTTGGCGGACGCCGCGTGCTGCTGGCCGGCGGCCTGTGCGCCGCAGCCGGCTTCTTCACCGCGGTCGGCACGCCGAGCCCTGGCGCGGCCCTGGCCGGCTTCGTGCTGGTCGGCCTGGGCGCCTCGAATATCGTGCCCATCCTGTTCACGGCCGCCGGCAACCAGCGCGCCATGCCGGCCAGCCTGGCCATTGCCGCCATCACCACCATCGGCTACGCCGGCATCCTGGCCGGCCCGGCACTGATCGGCCTGCTTGCCCACCTGTCGAGCCTGAAGCTGGCGTTTACCGCACTCGGCGGTGCACTGTTGCTGGTTGCCGCCAGCAGCCGGCTGGTGCGCGTGCACTCCTGACGCAGCGCAAAACCGGGCCCTGGCAACTTCGCTAATCTTGGCTTATTTGGTCCGCCGAGTGCATAGGCCAAGGGCGAGCGTGGTAAGCTTCGTGCCCGCGTGGCATCCCGTCCGCCCTCCCTACCGACACTATTAACAAAATCACAATGGATATCGTTCTTGCGCTGAAGGCTCTGATCATGGGTCTGGTCGAAGGTTTTACTGAATTCCTGCCGATTTCGTCCACCGGCCACCTGGTGCTGGCGGGCAGCCTGCTGAACTTCACCGGCGAAAAAGCCAAAGTGTTCGAGATCGCGATCCAGGGCGGCGCCATGATTGCCGTGATCTGGGAATACCACAAGAAGATTTGCGAAGTGCTGTTCGGCATGTTCCGCGAAGAGCGCGCGCGCCGTTTCGCGCTCAATGTGGTGGTGGCCTTCATCCCGGCCGCCGCACTGGGCTTCCTGTTCAGCAAAAAGATCAAGGCCGTGCTGTTTGCACCGGTGCCGGTCGCGCTGGCCTTCATCATCGGCGGCTTCATCATCCTGTGGGTCGAGCGCAATGCCAAGAACAACCCGGTGGCCGTGCGCGTGCAGTCGGTCGATGACATGACCATGCTCGATGCGCTGAAAGTCGGCATCGCCCAGGTATTCGCCCTGATCCCCGGCACCAGCCGCTCCGGCGCCACCATCATCGGCGGCATGATGTTCGGCCTGTCGCGCAAGGTGGCGACTGAGTTCTCCTTCTTCCTGGCGATCCCGACCCTGCTGGCCGCCACCTTCTACTCGCTGTGGAAGGAACGCGCGCTGCTGTCGTCTTCCGACGTGCCGCTGTTCAGCATCGGCGCCGTAGTCGCCTTTGTTTCGGCCTTTGCCTGCATCCGCTGGTTGCTGCGCTATATCAGCACCCACACCTTCACGGTTTTCGCCTGGTACCGCATTGTGTTCGGCATCGTGGTGATCATTTCCGCCTACTCCGGCCTGGTCGTCTGGGCCGAATAAAGCATGCCTGAACAAGACACCAGCCAGCGCGCCCTCCACCTGCTCCAGACCGTATTCGGCTACCCAGCCTTCCGCGGCCAGCAGGGGCAGATTGTCGAGCATGTCGGCAATGGCGGCGATGCACTGGTGTTGATGCCGACCGGCGGCGGCAAATCGCTGTGCTACCAGATCCCGGCCATGATCCGGGACGGCGTGGGCGTGGTGGTCTCCCCGCTGATCGCGCTGATGCAGGACCAGGTCGACGCGCTGGCCGAAGTGGGCGTGCGCGCTGCCTTCCTCAACTCCACCCAGACGTATGAAGAAGCGGCGCGCATCGAACGCCTGGTGCGCACCAACCAGATCGACCTGCTGTACGTGGCGCCGGAGCGCCTGCTGACGCAGCGCTGTTTCGACCTGCTGCAGGATTCGCAGATCGCCCTGTTCGCCATCGACGAAGCGCACTGCGTATCGCAATGGGGCCACGACTTCCGCCCCGAGTACATCAAGCTGTCGGTGCTGCACGAGCAGTTCCCGACGGTGCCGCGCATTGCGCTGACCGCGACTGCCGACCAGCTCACGCGCGACGAAATCATCCACCGCCTGGCGCTGAACGATGCGGCGCAGTTCGTGTCCTCCTTCGACCGGCCGAACATCCGCTACCAGATCGTTGAAAAGACCAACGGCCGCAAGCAGCTGCTGGACTTCATCACCACGGAACATGCCGGCGACTGCGGCATCGTCTACTGCCTGTCGCGCAAGAAGGTGGAAGAGACAGCGGAGTTCCTGAACGAACACGGCGTGCGCGCCATGGCCTACCACGCAGGCATGGAGCACGCGAAGCGCGCCGACAACCAGGCCCGCTTCCTGCGCGAAGAAAACATCGTCATGGTGGCGACCATCGCCTTCGGCATGGGCATCGACAAGCCGGACGTACGCTTCGTCTGCCATCTGGATTTGCCGAAATCGATTGAAGGCTACTACCAGGAAACCGGCCGCGCCGGCCGCGACGGCATGCCCGCCAGCGCCTGGATGTCCTACGGCCTGCAGGACGTGGTGCTGCAGCGGCGCATGATCGACGAATCGGAAGCGGACGAGAACTTCAAGCGCGTGCTGTCGACCAAGCTCGATTCCATGCTGGGCCTGTGCGAAACCCTGAGCTGCCGCCGCGTGCGGCTGCTGGAATACTTCGGAGAACCGGCCACCCCTTGCGGCAACTGCGACACCTGCCTGATCCCGCCCGTATCGTTTGACGGCACGGTGCCAGTGCAGAAGCTGCTATCGGCGATCTACCGCTGCGACCAGCGCTTCGCCGCCGGACACGTGATCGACGTACTGCGCGGCGCCGAATCCGAGCGCATCCTCACCTGGCACCACGACAAGTTGTCCGTGTTCGGCATTGGCGCCGACCGCAGCGAGCAGGAATGGCGCGCGATACTGCGCCAGGTGATCGCCCTGGGCCTGGTGACGGTCGACCACGAGCAATTCAGCTCCCTCAAGCTGACCGACGCCGCGCGCCCGGTACTGAAAGGCGGCCAGAAAGTGCAACTGCGCCAATACCAGAAACCGGTCAAGCAGAAACGCAGCAGCGCCGCCCCGAAAGGCTACGAAGAAAGCAGCCTGGATGGCGACGAACAACGCCTCTTCGACCGCCTGCGCTCCTGGCGCATGGGCGCCGCACGCGAACACGGCGTCCCTGCCTATGTAATCTTCAACGACGCCACCCTACGCGAAATCGCCAAAGTCCGCCCCTCCACGCTGGGCGAGATGCGCGGCATCTCCGGCGTCGGCGAGAAAAAGCTCGTCTCCTACGGCGACGAAATCGTCAGCCTCATTTCCAGCCTTTAATTTTTGTCCACTTCGGGGTCAGGAACCGAAGTGGACATTTATTACTTCCCGATAACGCCCTGGCGGTGCGCCCGTCGCTTCGCGGAAGCGGTGGGTGAAGTGGCTCAGGTCTGCGTAGCCACACGCCTGCGCTACTTGCTGCAATGGCAGGCGGCCCTCCTTCAGCAGCCCGCGTGCGCGCTCGATGCGGCGCGCCGCAACCCACGCCGACGGCGGCATGCCGAAACTGACGCGGAACATGCGGGCCAGGTGGAATTCCGACATGCACGCCAGTTGCGCCAGCATGCCAAGCGTGATGTTCTGGTCGAGGTGAGCTTCAATGTAGTCATGCAGGCGCCGGCGTACCAGCGGCGCCAGTCCGCCGCGCAGGCGTTGGCCAGGTTTGGTCATTGACTGCGACAGCAGCAGCTCACTCAAGGCTTCGTGCGTGATCTCGTTGGCGCGCAGCAGGTGGTCGGCGTCGTCCCACGGCTGCTGCAGCAAGGCGCCGCACAGCCGCACCAGCTTCTCGTTTTCAAAGTAGGTGCGATCCTGCAGCGTCAATTCGCGCGGCTCGCGGTCCAGCTCCGCCACAGCGCGCCGGGTGAAATGCTCGGGCATGAAGTAGATGTGCAGCATGCGCAACTGGCCGCGCACCACCCATTCCGAGTCATGCCAGTCCGGCAGCGAACAAAGCCGCTGCGGAGCGCCGTATTGCCCCGGCAAGCCCTCGCGCTCGACGCTGTAGCCGCCGCCAAGGTAGCAGGACAGTGTGTGGTGGCCCGGCTGGTGGTAGCCGGTCAGGGCCTCCTCGGTGCTGCGATGCCAGACCGCCGCCGCCAGGCCGTCGCCCAGCCAGGCAAAGCGTTCCAGCGTCGCATCGGTGCCGGACATGGTGCGGAATACCGCATGCGACATCGCGTCGCGCGGCATGGCATGTCCAAGTTGTTTGGTCAAAGGCTTCACGCCAAAAAGTCTAGCATGCAGCCTTTTCCCCTGCCTGCCGATCCCAAGAACTGCGCAAGATCAGGCAAGTGAAATTGCTTTAGGGAATTGTAATTCGGAAAATTGGCATTTTTTATAAGATTCTGAAAAGCACTTTAACCTGAAAGGAGATGGAATGAAGAAACTTGCCTGCCTCGCGGCCCTTGCATTCAGTTTCTCTGTTGCGCAAGCGTCCCCGCTCACGCTGGATTTGACCAGCGGCACTTGGTCCAACCTGAATAATTCGGCAGTAGTCGACACGTACACCGAGTCCGGCTTCCGCCTGCGCACCGTGCGGGCCGGAGACCACTTCGACCCTGCCTACATCAGCGACATCGGCATCCATAACGGCTTCCAGAATGGCGATGACGTGAGCTGGGTGCTGGACTTCTTCGGCGCCAGTTTCAGCCTCCTGAGCTTCAACCTCGCCGGCTTCGACGCTGGCGCAACGTCGATCACGCTGACCGGCTCCAACGGCGCCACGCAAACCCTTTCCGGACTGGGCGACCTGGCCATCAGCGGCATGGGCGACGTGACCTCGGTCGTGTTCAACATCGACCAGGATGGCGGAACCCAAGGCGTCGGTTTCTCCGCGATCAGCGTCGACAACGCGCCCGCGCAGCAAGTGCCCGTGCCAGGCTCGCTGGCCCTGCTCGGCCTCGGCCTGGGCGCGCTAGGCATCTCTCGCCGCCGCAACAAGTAATTCCGCAAGTTCAGACAACTGCCGGTGTGCGGAAGGCGGCACACTGGCAGCACTATGAATATTGCCCTCTACCTCACCACGGTGCTCATTTGGGGCACCACCTGGATTGCGATCAAATTCCAGCTTGGCGCTGTGCCGGCACCTGTGTCGATCGCTTATCGCTTCTGGATTGCTGCACTGGTGCTGATGCTGATCCTGGTCGCGCGCAGGCAGCAGATCCTGCCGCCGCGCTCGGCCTGGCGCTACCTGCTGGCGCAAGGGCTCGCACTATTCTGCTGTAATTTCCTGTGCTTCTACTACGCCACCATGACGGTGCCGAGCGGGCTGGTGGCAGTGGTGTTTTCCACCGCGCCAATCTGGAACGCGATCAATGGCCGCATCTTCATGAAGCGCCCGATCCGTCCGCAGGTGCTGGGCGGTGCGGTGCTGGGAATGGCGGGCATCGTGCTGCTGTTCCTGCCTTCGATGAAGGGGCACTGGAATGACAGCGGCATGTTGTCCGGCCTGGGACTGGCATTGCTTGGCACGCTTTGCTTCTCGACCGGGAACCTGCTCTCGAGCCGCATGCAGGCGCGGGGCATGCAGCCCTGGCTGACCAATGCCTGGGCAATGTTATGCGGGACGACCATCCTGACGCTTGGTGCGCTGGCCTTGGGCATGCCGTTCAATTTCGACCCAAGCCTACGCTACGTCGGCGCGCTGATTTACCTGGCCGTGCCGGGATCGGTGGTAGCCTTCACGGCTTACCTGATGCTGGTGGGGAGAATCGGGCCGGACCGCGCGGCGTATTGCACGGTGCTGTTCCCGGTTGTGGCGCTGACGGTGTCCACCGTCTTCGAAGGCTACCAGTGGAGCAGCATGGCGCTGGCCGGGCTGCTGCTGGTGATCGGGGGGAATCTGCTGGCGTTCATGCCGGCGCGGGCCAAAGCCCGGGCGCCGGCGACAGCCTGAATTACTTCTTGGTGAAGACCAGGTCCCACACGCCGTGGCCCAGTTTCAGGCCGCGGTTTTCGAACTTGGTCAGCGGGCGATAGGAAGGCTGCGGCGCGTAGCCTTCGGCAGTATTCTGCAGGGCCGGTTCGGCGCTCAGCACTTCCAGCATCTGCACCGCGTAGTCTTCCCAGTCGGTCGCCAGGTGGATGTAGCCGCCCGGCGCAATGTGCTCGCACAGGGTCTTGACGAACGGCGACTGGATCAGGCGGCGCTTGTTGTGGCGCGCCTTGTGCCATGGGTCCGGGAAGTAGATATGCACGCCTGCCAGCGAGTTGGCCGGGATCATATCGCGCAGCACTTCCACTGCGTCGTGCTGGATCACGCGCAGGTTGGTGATGCCTTCATCGCCGATCATCTTGAGCAGGCTGCCCACGCCAGGGGTGTGCACTTCGACGCCGATGAAATCCTTCTCCGGCATGACCTTGGCGATATGGGCCGTGGTGCCACCCATGCCGAAGCCGATTTCCAGGATCACCGGCGCCTTGCGGCCGAAAGTCTTCTCGTAATCCAGCGCTTCCTTCTTGTGTTCGACCAGGAATTGCGGGCCGAACTCTTTCAGGCCACGCTCCTGGCCCGTGGACAGGCGGCCAGCACGCGTAACGAAGCTGCGGATGCGGTGTTCGGTCGGGTCATAGAGCATTTTGCCCTTTGGCGTGGATTCGGAAGACATGGCTGAAAAGTGCTGGAAAAAGGGGCGATTATACCATTCCGGTTTTTGGGCCCGGCCTGCGATAATAGCGGGTCTTGTCCCTTAGGAAGCCCCTGAAATGGCCCTCGCACTGAATATCCTGATCATCGTCCTGGCGCTGGTAACGCTGTATTTCCTGCTCAAGGGCGGCCCGAAGGCCGATGCGGCGCCAGCGGGCAAGCCTGTCGGAGGCTCCTACACCCCGCTGCCGCAGGGCGAGCCGGTGCACCACTGGACCGACGAGGGCCGCTTCCAGCTTGAAGTACTGGGCGAATCGCGCTATTCCGACACCATTCGCGAGCTGGCTGGCGAACATGGCGATGCGGCAGCCGATACCCGTCTCAAAGCCTTGCTGCTGGCGGACGATAACAATCCCTACGAAGACAAAGCCGTCGCCGTCTTCCTCAACAACGAAATGGTGGGCTACCTGGCGCCGAAAGATGCGCAAGCCTTCCGCATCATGCTGGCGCGCCAGGAAATCACCGGCCAGCTCACCTCCACCGACGCCGTGATCCGCGGTGGCCAGATGTATGAAGGCAAACGCCTGTCCTACACCGTGCTGCTTGACGTTCATGTTGCGTAAATAGCACCAGAACCCCTGCAACACCCCGCGCACGATTGAATGCACGGTGTGTTTGTGACATCATCGGCGGCTTATTGTTTTGATAATCAATAGGGATTCGCGATGAAGAACAAGTACGCCTTGCTGTTACCTGCCCTGCTGCTCGCCGCCTGCGCCAAGAAAGCGCCTGCGCCGGTGACCGGCGCAGAAGCAGCACCTGCCCCAGCCCCAGCCGCCGCAGCAGCGCCGGCACCTGCCCCAACTCCGGCTCCAGCACCGGCAGCCACAGCTCCCGCCGCCGCAACCGCCAGCGGCGGCCCGCTGCAGACCCCGCAGATCAATACCGAAAACATGAGCGACGAGCAGAAGGAAATGGCGAAGCGCCAGGCCAAGCTCGATTACTCGAATATGGAAGACGGCTATATCAACGACGCCAACGCCCAGTGGGCGACGTCGGCCACCGCCACCTCGGAATACGGCGGCAGCAGCTACGTGCCGGCTAACGCAACGGGCAAGGTCGATGGCAAGAATTTCGCCAGCAAGGGCAGCGACGTAGGCTTCGATTCGCTGGAAGTGACGTTTGAGAAGCCGGTGAACGCCACCCAGCTGCGCGTAGCCATCAGCGACGGCTACGGCATGGAAGGCATCACCAAACTCGAACTGCAGGATACCGACGGCAAGTGGAATACCGTCTGGAGCGGCATCAACACCGTGAAGGTCGACAAGCGCGGCAGCCGCACCTGGTTTGTGCAGCCAATTGAAAAGACGAGCTACAAGGCCAAGGCGGCACGCATCACCAAGTCCAACAACGTGAGCACCGAACGCATTTACATCGACGCCGTGCAGTTGGTAGGTTCCTGACCGTAACTAACGACTCGCCTTGCCCAACAGGCGTATGATGGTTGAAGCTGCTTGCAGGAGGCAACCATGGAACGTGAACGGGCAAAGGCGGGCGATGCGGTGCGGCCCTTGGGCTGGCACCATAAGATGCTGGTAATCCGCACCACGCCAGGCCGCAGCGGCCTGGGTGACGACGATGATGTGATTTGCCGCTGGCACGACAGCGACGGGGAGCATCAGCAAACCTTCAAAGCAGGCCAGCTGGAAGTGCTTAACTCAGCAGCGCAAGCAAGAAATCCGCGCCGCCGAACCCTGATCTAGATCCCTCCGCAAGCCACCGAGCTGCCATCGCGCGATGCCTGGCAGTGGTTCGCCTGGCCGCCGCAAGCGACATTGTGGCCGTCCGGCGATTGCTCGCAGTAGTTGGCTTTGCCGCCGCAGGCCACACCCTGCCCATTCGGCGACTTCTCACAGTACGATGCGGCGCCACCGCATGCCACCGTCTTGCCATCCCCCGATTTCGTGCAGAAGGATGCTTCCCCACCGCACGCGACCTGCTGGCCGTTAACGGAAGTCTCGCAGAATGTCGCCCTGCCACCGCAGGCAACTGCACTGCCATCGCTCGACTTTTGGCAGTAGGTGGCCTGTCCGCCGCAAGCGACAGACTTACCGTCGGAGGAGACCTGACAATACGTAGCGCCTTTGGCCAGGGCGACGGCGGCTGGCTGCGGCGCATCCGATGGCGACGGCACGATGGCGACGCAGCCGGCGCACAGCAAGGCTGCAAACAACAATGCGATTACGCGCATCATCACTTCAGCAGGCCGAAGACCTTGGCGATCGCCTTGCTGCCGTATGAAACGGGGTTTTCGCGGATCTTCTTCTCTTCTTCACCAATCATCAGGTACAGGCCATCCAGCGCGCGCTGGGTGACGTAGCCTTCCACCGTCGCCTGGTCTTCGCTGGCCAGGCCGTATTTGGTCGCCGACGCCATCGCGGTGTTGAACTTGCCGGACAGCTTGGACTTGTCCGTCACGCCCTTCACGATCGGCTTGAACTTCACGGTCAGCTGCGACGCGGTTTTCTCCTTGAAGAAATCGGTGACAGAAGTCTCGCCGCCTGTGAGGATGGCCTTGGCATCGCTCAGCGTCATCGATTTGACGGCATTCACCAGCAAAGGCTTCGCCAACGGGACGGCTTGTTCAGCGGCGTGGTTCATGGAGGCTTCCAGCTCGTCCAGCTGTTCGCCGTGGCCGGTCATTTCCAGCAGCGGACGGGCTTTCTGCAGCACGCCCGGCAGCTTGATGCGCACCGCATCGTTATTCAGGAAACCGCCTTCAACGCCAAGCTTGCCGACAGCGGCCACCGAGCCTGCTTCCAGCGCGGCTTTCAAGCCGCCGCCAGCTTCCTTCTCGGTCAGGGCGTCTAACGGGCCGCCTGCGTGCACGCCGGCGGCAAGCGCCAGGCCGGCCAGCAGGATGGAAATGTTCTTCTTGATGCTCATGGCGCAACTCCTGAATGGAAATTGGAAAGTGTCACGAAGGGAGACGAAGTGAGACAGATGTCTCCTTTGGGGAATCGAATGTCTCCCTTTCGGAAGCGAACGGAAGCGAGGAAATCTGGAGCGGGTGAAGGGAATCGAACCCTCGTATGAAGCTTGGGAAGCTGCCGTTCTACCATTGAACTACACCCGCGTGCCACGCATTCTATTCGCCTTTTGACACTATTGGCAACCTTGCTAAGAACGCCCGAACAGGCCACCCAGGACTGCACCCAGCCCGCCGCCATCTTGCGGGATCGTGCCATCCGGCGTGAGCTTGTCGACCACTTGCGGCAAAAGTTGCGAGAGGTGGCCGGCAACTTCCTGCGGATTGATGCCAAGCTGGCTGGCGATCTGCTGCAGGTGTTCGTTACCGAGCACCGATTGCAACTGGTCCGCGCTGATCGGCTGGTTCTGGCCGGTGCCGATCCAGGATGCGATCACGCCCCCCATCCCGCCTTGCTGGAACTGCGTCACCAATCCCTGCAGGCCGCCGATGCGTGGATCGTTCAGCATTGTGGTCACCGCTTCCAGCATTCCTTCCGGGTGATTACCGCCCGAGAACTGGCTAAGCACATCGAGAATACCCATGGCACACCTCCTCAAATAAACGGACCGAATACCAACAGTAACACAACGAACTCAGCAATTATCCAGCGCGACCTATCGCCACAGCGGATCATTCGCGAACAAGGCAGTGGCCCAGTCGGTGAAGGCGCGTACGCGTGTCGACAACCTTCGCGCATACGGATAAACAAGGCTGATCGGCATGCTGCCCAATTGCCAGTCGGCGAGCACTTCCACCAGCGCGCCACTACGAAAATGCGGTGCCGCTTCCGCGCGCGGGATGTTGATGATGCCTAGGCCTGCGACGCCGGAAGCGATGTAGGCGGCAGCGCTGTTGAAGCGCATCGCCGGCTGCTGGTCAATGATGTAGCGCTGCTCGCCGCGCGACAGGGATTGAATATGCTGGCGGCCGGTGGCGGCGAATACAAAGCCAAGGTAGCGGTGTGCCGGTAAATCCTCAACCGCTTCCAGACGCGGCGCCGCTGCAAGATAGCTCGGCGCGGCGCACAGGCAAAAACGCATATGACCAACCAGCCGCGCGACCATGTCCTGGTCGACCACCGGGCCGCCGCGCAGTGCGCAATCAATTCCCTCCTGGACGATGTCGACCACACGTTCGCCGCAGCCGATATCCAGCTGCACATTCGGGTAGCGGGCCGCGAAGTCCGGCAGCGCTGGGATGATGAGGGAGGTGCCAACCGGCGACGGCATCTCCACCCGTACGCGGCCGCGCGCGTCGTGGCGCGAGGATTCCAGTTCATCGAGATCGTCGAGCAGCGCGCGGGCACCTTCGTAGTAAGCCGCGCCGTCTGCGGTAGGCGACACGCGGCGCGTGGTCCGATGCAGCAATTTCATGCCGAGGTGGGCTTCCAGTCCCTGGATCTGGCCGGAGATGGTGGTCTTGGGCACGCCTAGCGCTTCCGCCGCGCCAACGAAGCTGCCTACTTCGACGATGCGGCAAAACGCGCGCATTGCCTCTAAACGGTCAAAAGCCATGATTAGCCGACTTTCCGTATATTCAAAACGCAAAAGGCCAGTTTATCCGCAATCTCGCCTGGACTAAAGTGGATTCATCGCTTCTCAGGAGAAAACCATGCAACGCATCGACTACTTCAAAGCCGCCCCAACCGCCATGAAGGCAATGATGGGCCTGGAACGCGCCGCCGCCGAATCGCTGCTGCCGCTCAAACTGCGCGAACTGGTCAAGATCCGCGCGTCGCAGATCAACGGCTGCGCTTACTGCATCGACATGCACAGCAAGGACGCCATCAAGAACGGCGAAGATGTGCGCCGCCTGCTGGCCCTGTCGGCCTGGCGCGAAACGCCTTTCTTCGACGAACGCGAGCGCGCTGCCCTGCTGTGGACCGAAACCCTGACCGAGCTGTCGAAGAATGGCGCCCCGGACGAGGTGTATACCGCAGTAGCCGCCCAATTCAGCGAACAGGAACTGTCGGAGCTGACCTTCGTGATCGGCGCCATCAATGCCTGGAACCGTTTCGGCGTGGGCTTCGCGATGGAACTGCCATAAATTAAACTCGCGACAATAGTTTTGGCGGAAATACCACGAAAAGGCCACGCTTCCGAGCGTGGCCTTGGGGCTATCTGCTAGTATGTTCAGCGATATTTCCCAACTGAAACTAAGTGTCAACATGCGCAGCACACTCACCGCAGCCGAACGTGAAATCCTCCTCGAAGACGGCAAGCCAATCGTCATTACCACGGACCTGCAAGGCCGCCTGACCTACGCCAATTCGACCTTCATCGCGGTCAGCGGCTATGCCGACGACGACCTCGCCGGGCGCCAGCAAAAATCGCTCTATCACCCGGACATGCCGCGCGACGTTGATGAAGACATGCTGCGCACCACCATGTCGGGCGAACCATGGCGCGGCCTGGTCAAGTACCGCTGCCAGGACGGCGGCTATTTCTGGTGCATCGCCAACGTCACACCCGTGATCGAGAAGGAACGCACCACCGGCTTCATGTCGGTCTGCACCAAGCCAAAGCGCGAACAGATCCAGGATGCCGAAGCCTTGTACCGCACCGTGCGCGGCGCCAATCCAGACGGCGTGCGCATCGCGCGTGGCAGCGCCGCTCCGCGCGGCTGGAAGAAATACTCCAAGGCGCTGCGCGATATCTCGCTGACCCAGCGCATGACACTGTGCTTCGGCAGCATGACGCTGCTGTCGCTGTCGATGGCACTGCATGCCGTGCTGCCCTATTCCACCACCGCGCTTCACGTGCAGGCGCTCTTGCTTGCCGCCGTGGCCCTCTATGGCTGGTACAACCTGCATCATGCAGTGGTAGCCCCGATCCAGGCCTGCATCAAGGCCACCCGCATCCTCGCCGGCGGCGACCTGACCACCCGCATGGCGGTAGATCGCCACGATGAACTGGGCCAGCTGCAAGCCTTCGTGCGCCAGTTGAACCTGAATCTCGCCTCCATCCTCGGTGACATCCGCGGCAACTTCGCGCTAACCCGCAGCACCACCACGCAGGTACGCACCGCCAACGCCGACCTGGCCGCCCGCACCGAAGCGCAAGCAGCCAACCTAGAACAGACCTCCGCGCATATGGGCCTGATCACCGGCACCGTGAGCCAGACCGCCGACAACGTCAACACCGCCAACGGCGTGGCGAACGAAGCAACTGCGCTGGCCGGGCGTACCGGCGTAGCGGTGGCGCAAGTCGTGACGGCGATGGACGAGATCCGCCAGTCCTCGCACAAGATCGTCGACATCATCGGCCTGATCGACGGCATCGCTTTCCAGACCAATATCCTGGCGTTGAATGCAGCAGTCGAAGCGGCACGCGCGGGCGAAAGTGGACGCGGTTTCGCAGTAGTGGCCAGCGAAGTACGCAGCCTGGCGCAACGCAGTGCGGCAGCGGCGAAAGACATCAAGGCCCTGATCGACGCCTCGGCCCACAAGATTGAAGGCGGCGCCAGCGTGGCCACTGCAGCCGGCACCGATATGGATGCGGTGATCGCCGCCATCGGCCGCGTCGCCTCGATCATGGGCGACATCCGCGGCGCGACGCGCGAACAAAGCGACGGCGTGAATCAAGTCAAGGACGCCATCGTGCAGCTCGACGAAGTGACGCGCCAGAACAGCCAGATGGTGGAAGAAGCTTCCACCGCCACCGGCGTGCTGGATCTGCAAGCGCAGGCCGTTGCGAAGGCACTGGAGGTATTTAAGCTGCCGCCGCAAAGCAACGGCAAGACCAAGCGCGCTTAACAGCGACTAATCAATCCTGGACTGCCCGGTGGCATCAAGTCATCGGCAGCTTCCGCCACCATACCGAACTGTCGCCAAGTACGGTCCCTCTACGGAATATGCTTACGGGTTCAGTAATGTCTACCGGAGCTCTCGAGCATTGTTCCATCGCCGTAGTTCTCAATCACCGGATCTAGATTTTCGGGCGCATGAAGGATTGTTGGGCCCCTTGAGCAGGCTTGCCGCATCAGGTACTCCCTCAAGCCCTCAGCCTGAATTTCTGGAGGGATCACTGCCTGCATTTCCGCCAGCAATTCAACAGCCGCTGTCACGATCCAATCTACCGACCGAAATTTTGGGCTGACGATCTGAATATTCTGCGAGTCGGTCTGGTCGAAGAAGCCGTGTTGCAATTTGTGTCGTACATAAGAAAGCGCAGTAATTCCACCTATGATGCGTCTTTCCAAATATGCCTGGCTTTCGCGCTCATCGTAGCGAACAGCATTGTCCGGAAACTCGTATCCCTCGGCTTCCAGAAGCGTCTCGGCGATGATGCCTGGCAGTAGCGGTCGTCCATCTTCGTGGCCGACTTCGAACAGCAGAATCTTCTTGAGTTTCTTGACTTCTTTCTGCAACTCCGTATCGGTCTTTTGAACGGCGATCGTCGCTAAATAGTCGCGAATGAAACGATTGGACGTCTCCATGAATTTGTCCCTGCTCATGTCCGGATGTGCTTGCAAGAATCTGTCATCCATATCGAGCATCTTCCATGCATGGTTCAGGTCATGAATGAGAAACTCAAGCGGAGATTGCCAGAACTCATCCACATACACAGGCTCGGTCGACACCCCTACGAAATAGATGGCGGTGCCCCGGGCCTTCATGAGGTCCGTCGCAGAGATGTTATCAAATGTCGGAATGATGATTGCTTCCGGGATTCGGCTCATCAGGCTTTCGTAGCGGTACCAGTAATTCTTCTGAAAGTGGGTGCTCAAGTTTTTTCTGGTACGCCATACCACGTCGAAGAAGCCCACAGCTTCGAACAAGACGCGCAAGGTCGGCGCATACGGGCACATCGGTCCATTCTCGATCGTGACATGATGAAGTTTGTGCAGCAACTGATCTCGCATGATCCCTAGTGCCACATTGCCGCGGCAACTTTCATCGACCATCGGGGAAGTCACCTGGCTGCGGACATAGTCGACGACCGGCAGCAATTCTATGATCGGTGTGTCCGGCCTGTCATTATTCTGGCGGAACCGCGCCCTGATATCACGGTAAACGTCCAACGGACTAGCTACCGTTTTTCGGATCCATTCGTGATGAGAAACGCCTTCAGTCTTCGTGAAGTTCTTGGCGAGGAGCGCGGCAACAATCTGCTTATGGTGTCTGAAAGCGAATGTGCCTTTTCCCGCGTTGGGCGTGGTTACCAGGCTCTCAGCGATCCATCGGCCCTGAACCCCGTCCGTGTCCGGGATCTCGACGAGGAAGCCGATGGTATCGACGATATGGCGCGGGTCCGACGGGGTGGTAATGTCTCTGAGGTGATCGCGAAACCCGTGCGATATGGTCCTGTCCATATAGATCCGGGCTTCTTTGCCAGCCTCGGTCGCGGAAAAATAGTATTTTCGTCCATTGCGTTCCGAGATTCCATAATGGATGGCGGCAGCTCGCAGCACCTTGGATGCGGTAATCCTTAGCGCAGCAAAAATGTTACCTGGAATTCCAATATCGTTCAGCTCGTCTTCGTCCTGGAGCAACCCTCCCGGCAGCGCCATGCCTGTCGGGAAAAAGGCCCGGTCCAGGACTAGAAATTCCTTCCCGCCCGGCCTTTCGCGCATCACTAGTACGTCGACGGTCCTGCGAACGAGGGTACCCTGTTCAATTCGGTCCTTCGCCCGCATCTTGAGCTCTTGATGGGATAGCAGTGCAGCGATCACCTCCGATCCCGGTTCGATGTTCAGGTAGCCGGCAACGTCAACTTCGATGCCATTCTTGCGAATCGGGTCACGCAAGCGATGGAACCAGTAGAACATATAGATAAGCGACTCGGCATACAGAGCCGCCGGAAAACTTTGAGTATCGAGAGTCACCTGATACCGGGCGAGTATGTCGAGAACGATTTCAGTCGAGATGTCGGAATGTTCAGGCGAATCAGAAGGCGACGGAGTTGCTCCTATAACTGTTTCAGTATCCTGCGATCCGAGTCGCGGCGCGGGCTCGTCAAATGTCATTCCATCTTCCTTAATGTATTCGTCGTGTCGAAACTCGTTGGCAGTTTTGCGAAGCTCGGCAGGCTGCCAGCGCCGATGTAGCCATCTACCCGTCCTTTGGCCAAAGGGAAAAGCCAAACTTTCTCACGTTTTGATTCACTACTTCGGCCCTTCGACAACGATTGAGGTCCGGGTCTTCGCCGCAGGCTAAGGATTGATGTTGACATAATAGAGTGTTCCACTCGCGCAATGTCGGAATAGCCGTTGACGCCCACTGCGCCCTCTTGCGCGAGACTAGAAATGTCGGGAAAACTGACATCTTCTAAATTGCTAGTATTTCCATACGCCGCCATATTCTTGTTTTCATTCGCCATTAATTCTTTGGCTCGATTGATGCTTTACCTCGCTTGCGGAGTTTACTCCGCGTAAACAATGTCGAGGAACCATCATGAAATCCTGGCGCAAAATATCCTTTGGTCGAGTCTTATTTTGGGGTTGCCTGCTTGCATTCGCGAGCCCAGTCCAGGCGACACTCATTGCCTCTTCTGCCGTGGTGTATGACGAAGGTTTTTTCAACGCTCCAGTGACCATTAACGGCGTGACCGCGAATGGAGGCGGTTCGAGCGCGGTCGGCTATAACAGCGCGGTTGTTCCGGGCCTTGCCGCTTCCGGTTACGCGTCGGCATCGTATGGCGCATTACACGCAACTGCGTTTTCTGGCGTTGCGAATCCAGGTGTCGGGGCTACGTCTCAGACACGCGCTCTCGGGAGCGCTGTTTGGAGCGATCGCCTGACATTCTCTAGTTCGACGTTGTCAGGAACAGCATTTGCCCGCGCGGTCTTTTCCCTGTCGGGCGCATTGGATTCTCTTTCCCAACCAGGCTCAGTCGGCAATTCAACGATCGCTTCGAGGATACAGGTTGACGGTAACACGGTATTTGTCACCACAGGACAAGTCGTATCACAGAGTGGCGCCATTACTGTCAATGACGTGCGGCGCGGGCAAGGAATAAATGGGGTCATGAACATCGAAAGCGCTTCCGACTTGACTGGCGTCTTTTGGTTCGACATTCCCTTTACATTTGGCGTCGATTTCCAGTTGGCAGGCACGCTGGATGCCTTCACCCAGGCATTGAGCGGTGTCGCGGGCAGCATGGCGAGCGCCCACAGCAACTTTGGCTCATCGGGCCTCTGGAAAGGGATCAGTGCGGTCCACCTGGCTGATGGCACCGTATTGACTGACTACAGCCTTGCCTCCACTTCGGGCTTCGACTGGACCAAAGCGTTCCCGTCCGGCCCCGTTTCGACCGTTCCCGTACCTGCAACTCCATGGCTCTTTGGAGCCGGCCTGCTGTGTCTAATCGCCTTGGGGCGACGCAGAACAACTTGTCGATAACGCTTACTCGGGCGCTTCGACCTTGTAGCCTTTGGCCTTTAGTTCGGCCACCGGGCCTTTCGGGTTGAGGATCTGATGCAGCGCAAGCACCGCGAATGTCATATTGTTCGCGTCCAGCGCGCGCTCCGCATTGGCCACCCATTTTTTCTGCAGGTCGGCATTCACGTTCTGCAGCTTGGCCTTGAATGCTTCATTGTTGATGATGGCGTCCTTGCAGGACTCCTCCCGGTCGGCAAAGCTCAGCGAACCGATCTTCGACATGTCACCAATTGCCCACGCGTTGGCGCGCACGCGCATGGCGTCGATGTCGCTTTCCAGGCGTTCTACCGTCTTCGCAAAACAGGCGGTGTCCGTTCCGGCAGAATTCTTGAACGCTTTCAGGGTCTGCGCGCCATCCTCCAGTTCCATATGCAGGTCGCTGCGGGTGGTCTTGACTTTGTATTGAGTGGCCAGTTTGCCCAGCTTTGAATACACCTCGGTGTTCATCGTCAGGCCGTTCTTCTCCAGGCCCTTCTTGTACAGCGTCTCGGCGACGAACATCGGGCGCTCACGTTCGATGCCGCTGTCTTTGCCAATGTATTTCGCTTTGAGCACCTGCCAGCGATCGTAGGTTTCGGCAGGCAGTACATCAACCAGCTTTCCGCCATCGGGAATATTTTGGAAACCAATCAGGGATGGCAGCATTTTCAGGCCGCCCCACCAGCCTACCTGGATGCCGAAGGAAGGTTTCGGCAGGTATTCCTGCGACTTGGCGATGATGGTTTCCACTTCATGGGAGCGCCAGTCCATCTTGATCGGCAGTGGCGAGTAGTCGCCGAAGACGTACAGCACGTGATCGCCTTTGCTGACCTTCCACAGGCCGGGGCCGGGACGCTGGCCGACGATCAGGACTTGTTCAGTATCCGCTGCAGGCGCAGGAGCTTCTTCCTGCGCCCAAGCGGCGCCAGCCAGCAGGCAGAGAGCTGCGGCGGCGATAGTGCGTTTGACCATATTGACTCTGTTTGCCAAAAAGGCAACAGAGTAACATGTTATCGGCGCACCGGGATGGTCAGCGTATGCACAGGCGTGCCTTTGTCGCTGACTACTTTGACTGTCAGCGCGCGGTCCGTGGCTTCAACGCGCGCCAGCTGGTCCTGGCCAAGGATCAGGGTGTGGTAGGCGTGCGCCTTGTCGGGAGCGTGGTAGGAAAACGTGTGGTCATGGCCGGCAATCACCAGATCGACGCCGGACTGGTTAGCCAGCGCAGTCCACGCGGCGCCGTTATCCGGCAGCCAGCCCCAGTCGCCCTGGTGCATCGCCACCACGCGGAACGGCGCCTTGGCGAAGTGCTGGTTGCCGTTCACTTCCCCGCGCAGCCATGCCAGTTCGCTTTCGCGGTAAGGCGCGGTGCGGTTCAACTGCGCGTAGACATTGGTGTCGTCCGGCTTGTCCTCGGCGGTGTCGAGCACGAGCAGGTGCACCGGGCCCATGGCGCGCGAGTAGTAGTAGCTGCCTTCGGGCGTCGGCACGTAGCCGGCCAGTTGGCGCGCGTATGCGCCTCGCAGTTCATGGTTGCCGCGTGCGAACAGCAACGGCTTGCCCGGCCCAATCGCGGCGACCGTCGGGCGCAGCCACTTGCTCCAGACCTGTTCTTCCGAATCGACCCAGTGGAAGGCGTCGCCCAGGTGCAGCAGCGCGTCCGTTTTGCCCCAATCGACCATCTTCATCAGGCGGCCGATGCGCGCCGTGTCCTCGTGGGTATCCGTGACCACGCTAAACGAGATGCGCTCCTGCTTTGGACTAAACGTGGTGAACGCGGCGGGAACGCTGCTGGTGCTCAGGCCCTTGTCCGGCCAGTAGGGCTTGAGCTTGACCACGCGCGTGGCGATCGCTTCGTAGGAGTAGCGCTTGCCGGGTTCGAGCCCGGTAACCGTCACCACATGCCGCTGTCCGACCGGCACCAGGCCGTCGACCTGCGGCTCGATCTCGCGCACCTTGTCGCCGTCATGCAGGCGCACCTTGGCGTGGCTGGCCGCGTCCGTCATCCACATCACCGACACCGCGGTGTCGGAGAGTGCGGAAATATACGGGCCCTCCGTGATGACGGGCCTGGTGTCGAACACCTTGTAGGGTTCGGACTGCGCATTGGCCATCCCCGGCACGGCCAATGCGGCCAGGCCGATGCACAGGGATGCCAGCGCGGTCTGTGCGCCCTTCATCAGTAACTGTCGTTGAAGGCGAAGATCGGCTTGCGCTTGCTCCACTGGCCCCGGGTGAAGTCAGGGAAGTCCAGCGTCTGGAAGTTCTGCGCGATCGATTGCTCGGACAGCGGGGTGATGGCGCTCCAGGTCACCGCATCGTAGATATCGATCGGCATCGGCGCGCGCGCCTTCAGCGCTTCCACAAAGGCGTGGATCACGAAGTAGTCCATGCCGCCGTGGCCCGCGCCCTCCGCCTGGGTGGCGTACTTGCGCCACAGCGGGTGGTCGAACTGCTCCTGGTAGGCCTGGAAATCATCCCACTGGTGCGGCTTGCTCTTGCCTTCGATGTGAATGGAGTGGTTCACATCCATCCACAGGCCATTGGTGCCCTGTACGCGGAAGCCCAGGGAGTATGGGCGCGGCAGCGAGGTGTCGTGCTGCAGGATGATGGTCTCTCCGTTTTCGCAGGACAGCGTGGTCGTCACGACGTCGCCCAGGCTGAACTTCACCTTGCCGCTCGGGTGATCCGCCCCGCCCTGCTTGAGGATATAGTCGTGCAGGCCGCGTGCCTTGGTAGCGAAGGTGTTGATGCGGGTGAAGCGGTTGCCACGGTTGATGTTGGTGTACATCGCGCATGGTCCGATGCCGTGGCTTGGATACAGCTCGCCATTGCGCTGCACGGAGTGCTGCGTGCGCCACTTGGCTTCCGAGAAGCCCTTGTCGCCGAACTCGATGCCGCTGCCGTATGGCTTGGCCGGGTCGCCGTTGTTGAACTTCACGGCACGCAGGTCGTGCTGGTAGCCGCCTTGCAGGTGCACCAGTTCGCCGAACAGGCCGGAGCGCACCATCTGCAGCACCGCCATCACGTCGCGGCGGTAGCACACGTTCTCCAGCAGCATGTACGGCGTGCCGGTTTTCAGCTGGGTGTCCAGCACATCCCAGTGGTCTTTCAGCGTCACGCCGGCGACCACTTCGCAGCCGACCGGGACCTTGGCCTGCATCGCGTCGATCGCCATTTGTGCGTGCCATTCCCAAGGGGTGGCGATGATCACGCCATCCAATTGCTTGGGATCGAGCATGCGCTTGTAGGCGTGCTTGTCGCCCTCCTCGCCGAAGGTGCGTGGCTTCGGTTTGCCGGCCTTATCGAACTGCGCCAGGGCCCTGCCCAGCATGACCGGTTCGATATCGCACAGCGCCACCACTTCCACGTCGTCGCGGCGTACCAGCTCTTTCAGCAGCACCTGGCCGCGCATGCCGGTGCCGATCATGCCCAGGCGGAGCTTTTCACGGCCGCCGGCCGCAAAGGCGGTCGGCAGGAGCAGGCTGCCCGCCAGCGCGGCGCCGGCGGTGAGGAAGTGTCGTCGATTGAATTGCTTGTCCATCTTTTTCCAGACCTCTCTGTGTTGATGCGCAGGTTACCAGAACTTGTAGCTGGCCGAGAGCGCGAAGGTACGGCCGAACAGGTTTTGCTGGTGGTTGTAGCCTTCCCAGCCGTTCGGGTCGTAGTAAGGCATCTTGTTGGTCACATTCTTGATATTCAGGCCTACGTCCAGGTTCTTGACCGGTTTCCAGTTGAAGCCCAGGTTGACCGTGTAGTACGAAGGCTGGCCGCCGCACAGGTTCTTCGGCAGGTCCACGCCGCCGGCGGTGCAGTTTTCCGGCGCATTGTCGGTGTCGTACTCGCCGTAGGCCCACTTGGCGCCGCCGGTGTAGTTCACGAACAGGCTGGTGACGAAATTCTGGTAGGCCCAGTCGGCATTCAGGGTCGCACGCAGGCGCGGCGAATCGTAGTAGCCAACGTAGTTGCCGGAGAAGCCGCCGCCGTCGTCGTAGTTGTAGGTTTCGCGCTTGCGGATGGTGAAGGCGGCGCCGGTGCCCAGCTTGCCCCACGAACCCAGCGAGAAGCGAGCGCGTGCATCGATGTCGAAGCCGTCCAGCAGCGTGCGGCCGCGGTTCGAGTAGGAGTTGATCAGGCCACCGATATTACCCACCGAGTACTTCGGCAGCGTGCCGGTGCAGGCAGCGGCGTTGGCAGGGTTGGCGCACATGGTGGTCACGGCTGCCATGTTCGCGCGGTCGGCGTCGGTCAGGTCGTTGCGGATTGCCTGGTTGGTGCCGGCCAGGGTTGGGCCGTATTTGTCGACCAGCTCAGTGAACAGCTGGTTGAAGTCCTGGCGCACAATCTCGTTGCGGCGGTACACAAACCAGTAGTCCAGAGAGATGCTGACGTCCTTTGCTGGCTGCAGCACGAGGCCCAGGGTGGAGATCTTGGCCTTTTCCGGCTGCAGGTCCGGGTTCGGCGGGGTGAGGCCGCCCACGGTGGTCGAGCAGTTGGAGTTGAGCAGGGATTTACCCAGGTCCATTTCGGCCGCGCTGACGGACTTCATCAGCAGCTTGGCAATGGCATTGGTTTCGTCGCAGCGCACGGTATCGCGGATGCCGCCCACTTGTGCGAACACGCCGCCGCTGCCCGATTCGGCCAGGTTAGGCGCACGGAAGCCTTCCGAGTAGGTTCCGCGCAGCATGACCTGCGGCAGTGCGCGCCATTGTACGCCGATCTTCGGCGCCAGGTTGGCTTTGAAGTGCGGGTACTTGTCCAGGCGGGCCGCGGCGTTCACTTCCAGCTTGTCGGTGACCGGCACCACCACTTCGCCGAACAGGGCGCTGACATTACGCTTGCCGTCGAACCAGGAGCCGCCCTGCTGCGTGATCAGGCCATTCGCGGCATCGGCATTGCCCGGGGTGTCGAAGCTTTCACGCATCAGGTTGGTGCCAAATGCCGCGCGCACTTCGCGGTCGTCCATTTTGAACAGCGTCCCTTCCACCTTGGCGTCAAAGGTAATCAGCTTGGTCCAGGACTGGATGTCGAAGGTCGGGTATGCCTCACGGATCAGGGCCGCATTAGCTTCGCTGATTTCGCCGAACTTGAATGCCGGATTGTCCGAGATGTAGGTGCGGCCGGTGACCGGGTCCTTGTACGTCGGGCCGAAGGCCTTTTCAAAGCCCTTGGTGTTGATATTGGTGGTCTGGTACAGCGTGGAGTGGCTGCCAGCCACGCCCAATGCGGTTTCAAAGTCCCAGTTGTCGGTCAGCTTGCCTTTCAGGCCGGCCAGCACGCGGTAGTTGTCGTCCAGGTTCTTCTGGCCGAAGTGGCCGACCGCATCCTGCATGATGTAGTTCAGGCCTGCCGCGCCGCCCATCATGGCCGCCATGTCCGGATCGAGCTTGCCCTTCAGGTAGACGTTGTTCGGGCCGAGATAGGGCTGGGTGAAGGTATTCAGCTGGGTACCGGTGTTGCGCGAGAACCAGTTGTTCACGGTGCCGCTGTTGAAGCTGCGCGGACCGTTTTCACCACGCATCTTGATGTGGGTGTACGACGCTTCAGCAAAGGCTTCCAGGTCGTCGCCGAATTTCTTGCGGCCGGACAGGAAAGCCGTTACGCGGTCGGAAGTCGGGCCGGTGTCCAGTGCGTACGGCAGGTTGTTCCAAACGCAGCGGGTACCGGAAGCTTCGGTGATGGCGGTGGTGCAGCCCGGGACCGCACGCTGGGTACGGGCGTTCTTGTTGGCCGGGTCGAACACGAAGAAGGTGCCAGGATTGGGCTGGCCTGGCTCGCTGCCGACGCCGACGCGGAAGTTCGAGATGAAGTTCGGGTTGTTGACGTAGAAGTATTCCGGGCGCTTATCGTAAGTGTCCGCCAGCGCGATGCGGTCGCGGTGATAAACGTTCAGCGAAGCCATGACGTTATAGCCGTCATGGCCCATGTCGCCCTGGCCGTACACCAGGCTGGCCTGGTGCTCGCCGTAGGCCGAGACCTTCTGCGAATGATCGGTGCTGACCTTCGCTTCCAGTCCCTGGTAGTTCTTCTTGGTGATGACGTTGATCACGCCCGCCACCGCGTCGGAGCCGTAGACCGCGGACGCGCCGTCGGTCAGGATTTCCATGCGTTCGATCGCCGCCGCAGGAATGGCGTCGATATTGACGAACATGGTCTGGAAGCCGGCCGGTGCGCCGTAGAAGGACAGGCGGCGGCCGTTCAGCAGCACCAGCGTGCCTTGTGCACCCAAGCCGCGCAGGTTGGCCTGCGAGCCGCCGTCCGAGCCGGTGAACATGGAGCGGAAGTCTTGCTGCGCAGGGCGTGCGGCAGGCAGGTTGTCCAGCACCTGCATCAAGGTGCGGGCGCCCATGTTTTCAATCTGCTTGGCATCGATCACTTGTACCGGCGATGCCGTTTCGGCGTTGATGCGCTTCAGGCTGGAGCCCGTCACTTCAACGCGCTGCATCTTCTCGCCGTCGCCATCACCATCTGCGGCCAGCGCGCCGCCAGCCAGTCCCGCAGCCATCAGCGCTGCGATCAGTCGTTTCAATTCCATTTCTCTCTCTCCTTTTTAGAAGTTATATTCGGCGGTCAGGCGCACGGAGCGCGGCGAGGTGCGCGAGCTCACTTCCAGGTAGTGCTGGGAAATGAAGCCGGCGTCTTCGCGGGTCTCGTTGTAGCGGGTGACGGTCTGGCGATTCAGCACGTTGAATACGTCGAGCTTCAGGCTCAGGCCCTTGGCCCAGGCCGGGGTATAGGCCACGTTCAGGTCCAATTGGGTCTGCCATGGCATGCGGCCCTGGCTGCCGCGCGGCGCTGGCTGGCCGTTGCAGAAGAAGTAGGCGTCGCCGTAGTCGTTATCCCAGTGCAGGTTCTCAGGCAGTGCGCCGATACAGTTGCGCGGTGCGCCGGAAGTGAGCGCCAGATTGCCGCCCACCATCCACTCCGGCGTGGCTTGCCAGAAGCCGTATGCCTTGAACTGGTGGCGATGGTCGCTAGGCAGGTAGCCGTAGGCGTTGTACATCAACTCCTTGTGGTCGTCGCTCACCGTCAGCGCCACGTCGCCGCCGCCGATGGTGTCGGTCTGGCCTTCCATATTGCCCTTCAGCGAAGACAGGGTGTAGGTCAGCTTGCCGTACCAGCCGTCGCTCATTGGGTGTTCGACGGAGAAGTTCAGCGCGCGGTAGGTGCGGTCCGGTTTCGGATTGCCCCATTCGGCGGCGGTGATGTCGACCTGGCGCAGGCCCTTGCCGTCGGCGAAGTCGATCCAGAGGTTGTTATCGCGGCCCGGGTTGATGATGGCGCACTGGAAGCCGCTCCAGTTGCTGGTGTCGACGTTGTTGCGTGCGGCCCAGGCGTCGATCGGACGCTGGTCGCAGGTGTCGTCGTTGGTGTCGTTCAGTTTGCGGTACAGCAGGCCTGCACCCACCACCAGCTTGCGGCTGATGGCTTTTTCAAAACCGAGCGCGAATTCATCCTGCGACAGCGGCTTCAAACCGATGGCCGTCACTTCGCGCGCATCGCGTCCCACGCCGTAGGCATTGTTGGCCGAATATGGCTTGCTGATGGCGTGCAGGCCGGTCGGTGCGCCGGTTGTTGGATCAACGCCGGTGTAGGTGAAGAATTCGCTGGTGTTCAGCGAAGGGCTGGCCATATTGCTGGACAGGTTGGACGGTACCGGCAGGTGATAGCGGCCTGCGTTAGCGTACACCTTGAGCGAGCTGTCGCCGTAGGCATCCCAGGTAGCGCCCAGGCGCGGCGCGACCATATTGCGTTGGGAGATAAAGGCGTCGCCTTCGGTCGTGTAGTTGGTGAACTGCTCGCGGCGCAGGCCCAGGTCCAGCAGCAGGCGGTCATTGACCTGGTAGTGATCCTGGATGTATTGCGCCGACTGGGTGCTGGTAGGGCGCGCCAAACGGTCGGTGATGTCTTTCGACACGTAATAGCCTTGCGTGCCGTAGCCGCCGCCCTGCGCCGGGGTCTCGAAGGCGCCGTTGATCGGGCGGTTCGGGTCCTTGGCGAAGCGATAGCTCCAACGGTAGCTACCGGCCAGCGTGGTGCCGACCAGGGAATCGATCTTCAGTCGGTCGATACCGGCGCGCAGCGAGTGGGCGCCCAGCTTGTATTCCGCGTCCAGTCGCATGCCCTTCTGGTTGTCATGCGAATTCGGGTCGACCAGGCTGCCGGTCACGGTCTGCGGGTTGGTGTAGACCAGGCCCGGCACCTGCGATGTAACCGAAGAAGACGTCTGCGCCAGCGCCGGGTTATAGCCTTCCGGGATGCGGCGGTGCGAGGTGCGCGAATCGCCGTACAGGGCGGTCACGGTCAGGTTGTCGGTCAGGTAGCCGGTGTACTTGAAGATGCTGATGTTGGCGCCCGGCGCCGAAGCGGAAGAGCAGCAATTGATGTTCTCTTGCGATTTGCCGCCGGGGATGTCGTTGTGGGTCAGCGTGGCGTAATCGAAGCCGTAAGCCTGGCTGACGGAGCTGGTGCGGTCATACAGCTTGGTGAATTCGAAGTGATGGTCGTCGGTCAGGTTGTAATCGATCTTGCCCAGGTAGCGCTTGACCGTGGTGTCGCTGGCGTTCCAGCCGTTGACAGTTTTCTGGCCGCCGCTGGAGGCTGCGCCGATCGAGCTGGAGTCGGTCTTGGTCTGCTCCAGCGCGACAAAGGCGAACAGCTTGTTTTCGATGATCGGGCCGCTGCCGTACAGGCCATAAACCTTGCTGGTGGTGCGGTTGTCGCGGTTCCAGTACAGCAGCTTGCCGTCGGTGTCGGGATTGGCGCCGGTATTCGGGAAGTAGGTGTTTTCCGGCTTGCTGCGCAGGGCTGCGGGAATGGTGGCGACCTTGCCGCCGAATTCGAACTTGTTGCCGCCGCTGCGGGTGGTGATGTTGATCACGCCGCCGGTGGAGCGGCCGAATTCCGCGCCGTAGCCGCCCGACAGCACCTGCATGTTCGAGATCGCGCCGAAAGGCAGCTCGGAAGCGCCGACCTGGGTCAGGATATTGGTGATCGGGAAGCCGTTGACGTAAAACGCGTTCTCCGACTGGCCCGAGCCGGAAATCGATGGCGCGCTGCCGTACTGGCCATTGGTGCCGCGCGAGACGCCCGGCGTCAGCTGCACCACCGAGGCCACGTCGTTCGCCACCGGGATCTGCTTCAGTTCCTTGGCCGTGAAGACCACGCCGTTATTGGTGTTCGACACGTCGATGCGGTTGCGCACCGAGCTCACGGTCACCTTCTGGATCTCGGCGCCGCCGAAGTTCGCTTCCACCCCGCTGCCGACGCGTGCTTCCACTTCCTGGGTCGCTTCCACGGCGCCGGAGCGCAGGACTTTCACGGCGTAGCGGCCCGGCGGCATGGAGTTGGCCACATAGCGGCCAGCCGCATCAGGGGTCAGCGTGCGCTGCACACCCGTCTCCAGGTTCTGCACCACGACGCTGGCGCCGGATGGCGCTTTCACTTCGCCGAAAATGGTGGTGGTGGCGTTGGACTGGCCCCAGGCCTGGCCGGCCAGCGCCAGTCCGATCATGATGGCAAGGGCCTTTTTACGAGTATGCATGCAGTGTCTCCGTCTTTCGTATGGTTGTAAGCCGCCCGCCCCGGTCCGAAGAGGGGCTGGCGTTTTTATGACGATAGGGTTGCGGTCAGCGCATTCGGACGGTGGCGTCCTCTGTGCCTATCAGTACGGCATTGGCCCAGTTGCCGCAGACCTGGGCGGGTTGGGCGCCGCGTGCGCCCAGGGTTCGCAGGCTGAGTTGCCTCAACCCGCGTACATCGATTTCCGGCTTGACCACCGCCGGTGCGGTGACAAGACCGCTGTCGTACAGCAGGCGCTCGCCGCTCCAGACCTGGAACTGCAGGCCGCCCGCGCTGCGGCAGCTGTCGTCCACGCCAAGGTCGGCGCGCAGCAGGTTCCAGTTGCCATCCAGTTGCAGGTCGACGCGGCTGGCAGCGCCAACGCCCAGGCCCTTGCGGAACCACAGGCCGTTCATGCGCATTTCCTTGCCTTTGCCGGCCGGGCGGTCGCGTGATACGCCCTTGGGCAGTGGCAGGTCCGACAGGAAGCTTTGCTGCTCCGCGCCTTCTTTCGCACGTGCTTCCAGGATGCGGAAGGTGGACAGGGCGATCGGGCCAACCTCCGCCGGCTGCAAGGCGTTGACGGCTTTCGCCGCTGCGCCAGGCTGCGCTGCCGTCACCATCGGATCGGTGGCGGCCGCGCCTTCGCCGTCAGGATTCTGCGTGCTCAGCACGCGGAATCGCAGCAAGCGCCCGGCGGTCGCCGGGAAGTTGATAGTCTGCGTGTCCTTCTGCAGCTTCAGGCGGCCGGTGAAGCTTGGCTTGCCCCATTCGCCGTTGCTGTCTGCGATGTAGATTTCGTAGTCGCGCACCTGGCCATGCTGCCAGTGCTCGTCGTTGCGCGGGGCGATTTCGATGCCGTCGATCAGGCGGCGCTCAGTGAAGCCGATGGTCCATTCATGGGCGCCGGTGCGGATCGACTGGTTGCGGGTGGTGCGGAACCAGGTGCCAGGCTTGTCGTCAAACGCGTTTTCCAGCGGATGGCCAGGTTCTTCAGCAGGGCGGTTCACTACCAGCAGCGCGTCAGGCGGCAGTGCGCGGCCAAGTTCCGGCGCGGATGGGAAGACACCGTCTTGCGCCGCCAGGGCTTGCGCTCCCTGCACCGTGATGCGCAGCGGCTGGCGGATGTCCTGTTTCGCTGTCTTCACGTGCAGGGTGCCGCTGCGGTCTTGCTGGTCGTAGTACCAGCCCTCCGCTGCCGCCTCATATGCCGCCCGGTCTGCGAAAGCTGACAGCGCGCGGCCGGACGCGTCCACGGCGCTCGGGCGTTGGCGCGACAGCATGCGCAAGGCATAGCTCCGGCGCGCTTCCTGGGCGGCGTAGGCGCCTTCGACCGGCGCGATGTCGACAGCCACGGAGCCATTGGCTTCGTGCATCCGCAACACTTGCTGGCTGAACGCGCCTTTCTGGTATTGGCGGGTGTTGCCATCGTCTTCGTAGAGGGTGAACGAAGAATCACCGTGCGGGTACAGGTCCAGCGTCAGCACGTCCTTCGGCTTCTCGCCGTCATACAGGACTTCCGGATACATCGGCAGGATGGCGCCGGCGCGCACGAAGACAGGCAGCTTGTCGAGCGTGACCTGCAGGTCCAGGTCGCGGCCCGCGGCGCCGGCGGTCGCCTGGCGGCCGTCCCAGTATTCGAACCAGGTGCCCTGCGGCAGGTGGATCGCCTTGCGCCAGCCTTGCGATACGGCCTGGCTGCGGTAGACCGGCGCCACCAGCATGTCGCGGCCCAGCATGAACTGGTATTTGTGCGCTTCGGTGAAGGCGGTTGGATCGGACGGATAATCCCACATCAGGCCGCGCACCAGCGGCGCGCCGGTCTGTTCGGCCTCGCGTGCCAGCGTGTACATGTACGGCGTCAGGCGCAGCTTGAGTTTCAGGTAGCGGCGGTTGATGCTGCGGTATGGCTCATCGAACCACCAAGGATGCTTGCGCTCATTGGCCGACCAGCCGGACATGCCCATCAGCACAGGGGTGAAGGCTTTCCACTGCAAATCGCGGGTATAGGTTTCCGGGCTGCCGCCGAAGATCGCATCAACGTCGCCGGTCGCATATGCCTGGCCCGACAGGCCGGAGCCGACCAGGGTCGGCACATGCCAGCGGATGTAGTCCCAGCTTGCGCTCTGGTCGCCGGTCCACGCCACGGCATAGCGCTGCGTGCCGGCCCAGCCCATCACGGTCCAGATGAAGGGACGGCTGTCGGAGTTTTCCAGGATGCCGTCGTAGGCGGACTTGTTGGCGTCCAGCGAGAACTGGTAGCCCTTGCCGGTCCATGCCACGTCCAGCTTTTGCACGCGGGTGCCGGCAGTGCCGACTTCCCACTTGATCTTGTCGACGCCGTTCTCGGTCCACAAGCCGGTACGGAAGCCATATTTCGCCAGGCCCTGCACGGTCTCCGGCAAGCTGGTGTAGCCGCAGCCATAGCCATCGTTCGGCAGGATCCAGCCGCCCGGCATATCGTTCTCGCGGTATTTACGCGCCACGGCATCGACAACGTCCGGCGTCTTGCCGGTCGGGCCGTCGCTCCAGCCTTTTGGCACGGTGCCCGGCTTCTTCACGTTGTCGCCATCGTTGTAGCAATCGGCGTCGCCGTATTCCAGCGCCCAGCGCGGCAGCATGCGCGCACGGCCGGTCCATTCGGTATAGCGCGCCAGCACGTCGCGCACGTCCTTGCCGACGAAGTAGTAAGCATCGAAGCGCGGCTCGGCGTGCTGCAAGGCCACCACATCCTGCTGGCGCAAATCGTAGCTGCCGTCAGCCCAGGTATTGCGCAGCATGCCCCAGCCGCGCGAGCTCATAAGGAAAGGCGCCGGGCTTGGACGGTCGCCCTCTTCCCAGCCGCCGGAGTAGGACACGTCCAGCTGGCGGCCCTTGAATTCATAGCGTCCATTCTGCTGGCCGCCACCGAAGAAACGCTCCGCCTTCTCGCTGGACAGCGTCTGCACGCTGGCCTTCTCGCCCAGTTCCAGCGGCTGCACTTCGCGCCACAGCGGCTGCGTTTCACCGGCACGGAACAGAGTAAAGCGCAGCGGGCTGCGGTCGATGCGCAGCGCCAGTTTGGCGGTGCGCAGCAAGATGTGGTCGGGCTGCTCGCTTACGTTATGCTCGACATGTGCGGCCGGCTTGCCGACCACGATTGCCGCGGCCTTGTCGCCGGCGTCGGTCAGCTTGCCTTTCGGGCCGGCCCAGATGCGCAGCACATCGTCTTGCAGCAGGCTGACACGCACCAATGCGCCGGATTCAGTCATGAGGTCCCAGGATTGGCCGCCGGTTTCAATGGCGCTTGCCGGGGTGGCAGTCATGCTGCGCAGTTTGCCCAGCGGGGCGGCCAGCACGGCGGTGGAAGCCAGGGCGAGAACAGCTGCGGCGATTGCGGTGCGGGTGAGTTTCTTCGTTTTCATGAGGGTACTTTAGAAATAAAAGCAAAAAAGGTCAACAAAAAGAAAGTAAAACGAGCATTTCAATCGTTTTTTTGCATATTTATCTTTCGAATTAGCCTTTATTGCGGCGCAATATCTTTCGATTAGTAGCGCATGCGCAACGTTCCAGCCCAAAAAAGTGCGCACCGATGCGCCTTACAACATGGATCCGCCGGGGTAATTTCTTTCGATTTACTTTCGTATTTGACTTTTCGAAATATGTTATTTATGCTTTCGGCTAACTTATAACTTTTCTTTTTTCGATGACTACCCTCCTCCAGCGTGACCAACAAGCCTGGCGCGATATCCGCGGCCTGGATACCGCAGAAGAGATTGCGCAACAGCCCGCCCTGTGGCGCGAACTGGGCGCCAGCCTGCAAAGCCGCGCCGCCGACGTTGCGGCCTTCCTCGGCGGCTGCCTGCATAACCCGCAGCAGCGTGTGATCCTGACGGGCGCCGGCAGCTCCTGCTATGTGGGCGAAATCGCCGCCGATGAACTGAACGCCGCCTGGCCGGCGCAAGTGCGCGCCGTCGCGACCACCAGCCTGCTCACCCACCCTGAGCTCTATCTGGAAGCGGACGCCCCGACCCTGCTGGTGTCCTTCGCCCGCAGCGGCAGCAGCCCGGAAAGCCTGGCGGCCGTTGAACTGGTGCGCGAAGTGGTGTCCGACGCGCGCTTCCTGAATATCACCTGCAATCCGCAAGGCCAGCTGGCGCGCCAGGGCGACACCGATGCGCGCACCTTCAACCTGCTGATGCCTTCGGCCAGCTGCGACCGCGGTTTCGCCATGACCAGCAGCTTCACCTGCATGTTGCTGGCTGCCCTTTGCACGCTGGGCCGCGGCGAATGGCAAGAAAACCTTGCGGCATTGGCACAAGCGGGCGACGCTGCCCTGCGCGATTGGGCCGCACCTGTCGCCGCACTGGCCGCACAGCCGGTGCAGCGCGTGGTCTACCTTGGCAGCGGTCCGCTGGAAGCACTGGCCAAGGAATCGGCACTGAAGATTCTGGAACTGACCGGCGGCCGCGTGCTCGCCATGTCGAACACGGCGCTCGGTTTCCGCCACGGCCCGAAGTCGGCGCTGAATAAGGAATCGCTGGTGGTGGTCTTCCGCAGCAGCAAAGCACTGTCGCGCCGCTATGAAGAGGATTTGCTGCAAGAACTGCGCCGTGATGGCATTGCCGGCAGCGTCGTCACCGTCGGCACCGGTTCCGATATTTCCGTCGCCGCACCAGCGCTGCCTGATGCCTGGCTGGCGCCACTGTGGCTGCTGATGGCGCAGCAATACGCGCTGCACCAGTCGGCCGTGCTGGGCCTGACCCCGGACAATCCTTTCGCCGACGGCACCGTCAACCGCGTGGTGCAAGGCGTTACTATCTATCGTCATGACCAATTCTGAGCAACGCGCCTACCACGGCATCGACATCGGCGGCACCAAGATTGAACTGGTGTCGTGGATCGATGCCGGCGGCGAATTGCAGGAAGTGTTCCGCGAGCGTGTGGCCACGCCCGGCGCCGACTTCGATGCATTTGTCAGCGCCATCGTAGGCCTGGTGTCGCGCGGCGACGCCGCCCTGGGAGCGCAAGCCTCTCCCGCGCCGGTCGGCATCGGCCTGCCCGGCGTGATCGACAGCGCCACCGGTCGCCAGATCAGCTCCAACGTTCCCGCGCTGAACGACCTTAATGTCGCTGCCGCATTGCAGGAAGCGCTGCAGCGTCCCGTCGTCATCGGCAACGACTGCCAATGCTTCGCCCTCTCGGAAGCGCAAGGCGGCGCCGCGGCCGGCCTGCCAAGCATGTTCGGCGCCATCATCGGCACCGGCGCCGGCGGCGGCTACTGCGTGGACGGCCACCTGCTGCGCGGATTCAACGCCATCGCCGGCGAATGGGGCCACTGGACCGTGCCCGCGCCCCTGCTTGAACAATACCAACTGCCGGTGCTGGACTGCCCCTGCGGCAAAAAGGGGTGCATGGAGCGCTATGTCTCCGGCCCCGGCCTGTCGAAACTGCACGCCCATCTCGGGGGCGACGGCGCCGAACCGCTTGCCATCGTAGAACGCGCCAACAGCGGCGACACCCTCGCCGCGCAAGCGCTGGCGATCCACCTCGACCTGCTGGGCCACGCCATGGCCGGCCTGGTGCTGTCCTACGACCCGCATGCCATCGTGCTGGGCGGCGGATTGTCCAAGCTGGAGCATCTGTACCAGCAACTGCCGGCCGCAATCCTGCGCCACCTTTTCCGCGGCGTGCAAGCGCCGCCTGTACTGCCGCCGCGCTTCGGCGACGCTGGCGGCGCACGCGGCGCCGCCCTCCTGGCGCGTCAACAAACGACATGATGAATATGACTCAATCCCCAGTAATGCAAATCGTCGAAGCGCACCGCCGCGGCGAGAAGGTCGGCCTGTACAGCGTATGCTGCAGCCACCCTACCGTGCTGCGCGCCGCGCTCAAGGTCGCGGCCCAATACGGCACGCCCTTGCTGGTGGAAGCCACCTCCAACCAGGTGGACCAGTTCGGCGGCTACACCGGCATGAAACCGGCGGAATTCCGCGACTATGTGCATCGCCTGGCGCAGGAGCAGGGCTTCCCGTCCGAACGCCTGGTGCTGGGCGGCGACCACCTCGGCCCCAACGCTTGGCAATCGCAGGACGCCGCCACCGCCATGGCGCATGCCGAAGTGCTGATCGACGCCTATGTCTCCGCCGGCTTCCACAAAATCCACCTCGACTGCAGCATGCGCTGCGCCGACGATGCTGCACTACTGAGCGACGAAGTCGTCGCCGAGCGCGCAGTGCGGCTGGCAGCCATCGCCGAGCAATCGGCAGCCCGCGCCGGCCTGCCGCCGCCGGTTTATGTCATCGGCACCGAAGTGCCCGTGCCCGGCGGCGAAGCCTCGCTCGAACAGGCGCTGGCCGTGACCGCGCCGCAAGCAGCCGCCCGCACGCTGGCAGTGAACCGCCAGGCCTTCGAAGAAGCCGGCCTGCACGATGCATGGCAGCGCGTCATCGCCATGGTGGTACAGCCAGGCGTCGACTTCGACCAGTCCAATGTGCAGCACTACAACGCGGCGGCGGCCGTTGAACTGTCGGCCTTCGTCAGCAGCCAGCCACGCCTGGTGTTCGAAGCCCACTCCACCGACTACCAGCGCGAATCGGGCCTGCACGAGATGGTGCGCGACCACCACGCCATCCTCAAGGTCGGCCCGGCCGCGACCTTCGCCCTGCGCGAAGGCTTCATGGCGCTGTGCCTGATCGAAGAAGCCTTGCTGGGCAAGGAGAACGCCTCGCGCCTGATGGACGTGCTGGATGACGTCATGCTCGCCAAGCCTAAGCACTGGCAGAAGCACTACCTGGGCAGTCCGGAGGAACAGCGCCTGATGCGCCGCTACGGCCTGTCCGACCGCTGCCGCTACTACTGGGGCGAGCCGGAAGTCGCAGCCGCCGTCAGCCGCTTGTTCGCCAACCTGGCCGGCCGCAGCATCCCCCTGCCTTTGCTGAGCCAATACCTGCCGGAGCAATTCCTCGCCGTGCTGCAGGGCGAACTGGCCGCCGAACCGCAAGCGCTGGTGGAGCACAAAATCGGCCGCTTGCTGGGGCAATATGCGAGGGCTTGCAGCGCCAACACCGCCGTCATCTGTTAAGCTCGACGTTTTCGAATTCCCCTCGACAGAAGATATGCGAAATACCAGCCAACGCCGCGAAACCATCCTACAGGCGATCGTACAAAATGGCTCGGTCCAGGTGTCCGACCTGGTCGACAAGCTTGGCGTGTCCGCCGTCACCATCCGCAGCGACTTGAGTGTGCTCGAGTCGCAAGGCCTGGTGCAACGCAGCCATGGCGGCGCCCTGCTGGCGCGCACCCCGCCCACCGAACACACCATCCGCCAGAAGGATTCCCTGAACCAGGCGCAGAAAGAGCAGATCGGCCTGCTGGCCGCGCGCATGGTGCAGCCGGGCGACAACGTCATCATCGACTCCGGCACCACCACCATTTACCTGGCGCGCCACCTGCGCGAAGCCGGCGACGTCACGGTGCTGACCAATGGCCTTAACATCGCCTGGGAGCTGGCCGACGCACCTGGCGTGGACCTGATCCTGACCGGCGGCCGCCTGCGCAAGCAATCGCTGTCGCTGCAGGGCGCCCAGGCCGAAGCCTGCCTGGCAGCCTACAATTTCGACACCCTGTTCCTGGGCGTCGACGGTTTCGACCTGCAGTTCGGCATCACCACCCACCACGAGGCGGAAGCGAACCTGAACCACAAGATGGTGGAACGCGCCAAGAAAGTGGTCGTGCTGACCGACGCCTCCAAGTTCGGCCGCGTATCCCTGCACCGCATCGTGCAGCTGGACCGCGTGCATGCCGTGATCACCGACGCCAGCATCAGCGCCGAGTACCGCGAAGGGCTGGAAAAGCGCGGCATCGAAGTCATCATCGCGGAGTAAGAGTAATGCTGCAAGGCCGTATCCTCACACCCGACGGCTGGATTGAAGGCAGTCTCGCCTTCGGCCAGCGCATCACCAGCATCGCCGAAGGACCGTCCGCAGCGGGTAAGGGCCTGACCATCATCCCCGGTTTCGTCGACCTGCACGTGCACGGCGCCTCCGGCGTCGACATCATGGAAGGCGGCGATGCCGGCGCCGTCGTGGCGCGCAGCCATGCCCGCCACGGCACCACCGCGCTGCTGGGCACCACCCTGACGGCAAAAGAAGATTCGATCCGCCATGCGCTGCAAGGCCTGGCCGGCGTCATTGCCCACCGCCCGCAGCATGGCGCCCGCATGCTGGGCGTGCACCTGGAAGGCCCTTTCCTGAACCGCCGCCGCCTGGGCGCCCAGCCGCCCGACGTGGTGACCGGCAGCCGCGCACTGGTGGAAAGCTATAACGCCATCGCCCCGATCCGCGTGCTGACCATGGCGCCTGAAGTGACGGGCCACCTGGAACTGATCCCGCACCTGAAGGACATGGGCATCCGCGTCCAGATCGGCCACAGCGCCGGCAGCTACGACGACGGCGTGGCCGCCCTGCGCGCCGGCGCCGCCGGCTTCACCCACCTGTTCAACGGCATGAGCGGCATGAGCCACAAGGAGCCGGGCATGGTGGACGTGGCCATGGCCCATGCCGAATACGCCGAAATCATTCCCGACCTGCTGCACGTGCACCCGGGCGCCATGCGCGCCGCGCTGCGCGCCATCCCGCGCCTGTACGGCGTGACCGATGCCACCTCCGCCACAGGCATGCCGGACGGCGAGTACGCGCTCGGCACCCAGCGCGTGTTCAAGTGCATGGGCTGCGTGCGCCTTGCCACCGGCTCCCTGGCCGGCTCGGTGCTGACCATGGACCAGGCGCTGCGCAACTTCGTCGGCTTGGGAATGGAAGTCGCAGAAGCATCGCAGCGCCTGTCGCTGTTCCCGGCCGATTACCTGGGCGAGTCGCAGCGCGGCCGCCTGGCGTTGGGCGCCTGGGCCGACATCGTCGTGCTGGACCAGTCTTTACACCCCGTGGCCGTCTTCGTCGAAGGCGAAGCCATTCCACTCTTATAAAAAACAGGAGATCCAATGCAGGCCTTATCCATGCGCTACTTACTTTTTATCGCCGGGATGGGCGGCCTGCTTTACGGGATCGACGTCGGCATCATTGCCGGCGCCCTGCCATACCTTGAATCGACCGCCTCCGCCGCCTGGAAGCTGAGCGCGCAGCAACTGAGCTTCATCGTTGCCGCCGTGCTGCTCGGCTCCGTGCTGTCCTCCCTGTTCGCCGGCGCCATCGCCGACGCCATCGGCCGCCGCTGGGCCATGGTGCTGGCCGGCGCCCTGTTCACCGCCAGCATCCCCATCATCGCCCTCTCGGACGGCTACACCCCGCTGCTGCTGGGACGCCTGCTGCAAGGCATCAGCGGCGGCCTGATTGGCGTGGTGGTCCCGCTCTACCTGGCCGAATGCCTGCGCGCCGACAAGCGCGGACGCGGCGCCGCCCTGTTCCAGCTGCTGCTCACCATCGGCCTGGTGGCCGCCGCCGTGATTGGCCTGGTGCAGGCGCAGCACGTCGAAAGCGCCACGCAAGCCGCGCAAGCCTTGCCGGAGGCGGCACGCGCCGCCGCCGTGTTCGACGCCAAGGACCATGCATGGCGCAGCATCTTCTGGATGTGCCTGACCCCTGGCCTGGTGTTCACTTTCGGCAGCCTGCTGCTGGCCGAATCGCCACGCTGGCTGGTGCAGCGCGGCCGCCATGACCAGGCGCGCGCCGCCCTGCTGCGCACCCGCGACGCCGCCGAAGTCGATGGCGAACTGCGCGACATGCAGGCCGCGGCCGGCGCGCACCTTGCCGCCGCAGCCGCCCGTGCCAGCGTTGCAAGCGGCCCGACCGACGGCGACATCGCCGCCGCACGCGGCGTCGTTGCAGGCCGTGGCGGCGCCGCTGCCATTGCCGGCATGGGCGTCGCCAGCGCCCCTGCCGCCAGCCACGGCGAGGATCGCCTGCTAAGCCGCCGCTACGTGCTGCCCTTCCTGCTCGCCTGCCTGGTGCTGGCCTGCACCCAGGCCACCGGTATCAACTCCGTGCTGGCCTATGTGGTCAACATCCTGAACCAGGCGGGCCTGCCGGGCGCCACCGCCAACAAGGCCGACGTCGGCCTCAAGCTGCTGAACGCCATCATGACCGTTGTAGCGGTTCTGCTGGTCGACCGCAAAGGCCGCAAGTTCCTGCTGATGCTGGGCAGCGGCGGCATCGTGATTGCCCTGCTGACAGCGGGCCTGCTGTTCCGCAGCGCCGAAAGCGAACAGCGCGACGTACGCGCCGTCGTGGCAGCGCAAGCCAAGAGCGACACCCTGTCGCTGCGCCTCGATACCCGCACGCTCGAAGCGCTCGGCGCGCCAGCCGGCAAGGACGCCGCGCCGCAGCTGTTGACCGTCTCCTATTCCTACGGCCCCTTCACCAATGTGCAGACGCGCCGCAGCGACGACCCCGCGCTGGCGCCGATGGTGCTCTCGCGTGAAGACACCGTGCAGCCGGACAGCGTGATCGGCGCCTTCTTCCGCACCCTGCACCTGAACCCCTTCGCCGACCCGGCGCAAGGCCGCGATGCCCCGCTGCGTATCGAGCAGGCGCAAATCGGCGCCCTGCCTTCGGTGGCGCATGGCTGGCAAGTAACGCTGGCAATCTGCCTCTTCGTCGCCAGCTTCGCCGTCGGCCCTGGCGTATGCGTCTGGCTCGCCCTGTCCGAACTGATGCCGACCCGCATCCGCTCCAACGGCATGAGCATTGCGCTGCTGGTCAACCAGTTCGTCTCCACCACCATTGCGGCGGTGTTCCTGCCGACCGTCGGACAGCATGGCTACGCAGCGATGTTCTTCTTCTGGGCTGGCTGCACGGTGGTGTACTTCCTCGCCGCTGCCTTCCTGCTGCCTGAGACCAAGGGCAAGACACTGGAAGAAATCGAAGCGCATTTCGCGCGCTAATCCTCCTGCAACTGGTAGCGTCTGCGCAGCGCCTGCAAAGCGCCGGACGCTTCCAGCCGGCGCAGCCCCGCCTCCAGGGCTGCCAATGAAGCGGCAGCCTTCGCGCTGTCCGCAGCAAAGCCCACCGTCAACGGCAGCCGCCGTTCCAGGCAGCCCGCGCGCCGCAAACGCTGCGATGCATGTTCAGCCGCTGCCAGGCGCCCCATCACCGCCTCATGTTCCAGTACGACAGGCACGCGCCCGTGCAGCAGCATGCGCAGGTTGCTCACGCCGGCTGCCTGCCCATATGCCAGGTGCAGCCTCTCGGCCTGCTGCCGATGGCGGCCGACGTAAGCGTCCATCGGCCCATCGTCGTACCCGTAATCGTCGATGATGCCGACCTGCAGGCCAGCGAGCGAGGCCATGCCGCCGTAACGCCAGGATGAATTGGGTAAGGTATAGAAGCAGGCGCGCGAATGCGCCAGGGGTACGCTCAGCCGCAGCCGCGCATCGATGGCCGGCGCGTACACACCGTCGATGCGCCCGCGCACGGTTTCCTGCATGGCGCGGTTGAGCGGCATCAGCACAGGCACCGCATCGAAGCCCTGCGAAGCCAGCGCTTCGGCGGTGGCATCGACCAGGTAGCCGCCCGCCACCTGCTCGCCTTTGGTGCAAACGAAAGGACACCATGCGTCCGACGCCAGGCGCACCGGTTCACCCGCCTGGGCAAACGGCGCAACAATCAACAGCACGACAAGCGCGGCGAAGTTGGTCATGGGCCGCTCTATCATACCCGTTCACCCCTCCGCAAAGCGCTTCGCCACATTTCGATGGCACTGCATTCAATTGCCGTATAACATTGCAAAATTAATAACAGCATCGAAAGACGGCGCAATGAAACGACGGTCCCTGCTCAAAGCTGCAATGATTCCCGCCCTGCCTCTGACCCCAGCATGGTCGGCGCCCGCGCCCAAGCCCGCTGCGCGCCTGCGCCCACGCGTTCGCCCCGGCAGCGCAGGCTGGCCGTCCGCAGCCAAGTGGCAGGAATTGCGGACCGCAGTCGGCGGCCGCCTGCTGCGCCTCGAACCCTTCTTCGCAGCCTGCGCCACTCCTGCCGCGGCAGCATGCAGCAAAGCGCAAGAGGAAATCAAGAACCCGTATGCGATCGGCGACCAGCCCGCGCTGACCCAGACCAGTGGCTGGCTCGACGCCTGGGATTCCAAGCCCTCCGCTTACGCGCTGGCCGCCGAAAGCACAGCCGACATCGTCGCCGCCGTCAACTTCGCCCGCACCCACAACCTGCGCCTTGTGGTCAAAGGCGGCGGCCATAGCTACCAGGGCACCTCCGACGCGCCGGACTCCTTGCTGGTATGGACACGCAAGATGAACAGCATCGCCATGCACGACGCCTTCGTCGCACAAGGCAGCAGCGAAGCGCCGCAGCCCGCCGTCTCGCTGGGCGCAGGCGCCATGTGGATCGACGCCTACGATGCCGTCACCACCAAAGGCGGCCGCTATGTACAAGGCGGAGGCTGCGCCACGGTCGGCGTCGCAGGCCTGGTGCAAAGCGGCGGCTTTGGCAGCTTCTCGAAGAACTTCGGCACCGCATCGGCCGGCCTGATCGAAGCAGAAGTCGTGACAGCCGACGGCAAGGTATTGATCGCCAACGCCAGCCAGAACGCAGACCTGTTCTGGGCCCTCAAAGGCGGCGGCGGCGGCAGCATCGGCGTGATCACCCGCCTCACGCTGCGCACACGCGAACTGCCCGCAAGCTTCGGCGGTGTCATGTTCAAACTCAAGGCCGGCAGCGACCAGGCCTACCGCGCACTGATCGAACAGCTGCTGTCCTTCTACGCCAGCGCCCTGTTCAACCCCCAATGGGGCGAACAGATCGGCTTTGAAACGGACAACACCGTCAAGATCAGCATGGTGTTCCAGGGCCTGAGCCAGCAACAAGCCGCAGCAATCTGGGCGCCCATGCTCGACTGGCTGAAGTCCCGCCCCGAATACAGCTTTGAAGAAGAATTCAAATGCATCGCGCTGCCGGCCCGCCATTTCTGGAACGCCGACTTCTTCCGCAAGCATGCGCCAGGCCTGATCGACGAAGACAATCGCCCCGGCGCCCCGGCCCACCACATGGTCTGGAAAGGCGACCACGAACAAGCCGGCTGGTACATCCACAGCTACAAATCAGCCTGGATGGACGCAAGCCTGCTCGCCCCCGCGCGCCAAGCCGCACTGGCCGACGCCGTGTTCAAAGCCTCCCGCCACTGGCACATCGGCTTCCACTTCAACAAAGGCCTGGCCGGCGCACCGGCAGCCGAAATCGCAGCAGCTCGCGACAGCGCGATGAACCCCGCCATGCTGGCCGCCTTCGCCCTGGTGATCATCGCCGGCGGCGGCCCAGCGCAATTCCAAGGCATGCCCGGCGCCCTGCAGGAACGCGCCATCGCAAGGCAGCGCGCCCGCGACATCGGCAAGGCCATGGACGAACTGCTGACCGTGCAACCCAACGCAGGCTCCTACCTCTCCGAGAGCGACTACTTCCTCGCCAACTGGCAGTCCGCCTTCTGGGACAGCAACTACCAGCGCCTGGCGCAGGTAAAGCAGAAATACGACCCGCAAGGCCTGTTCTTCATCCGCCACGGCGTCGGCAGCGAACACTGGAGCGACGACGGCTTCACCCCTCGTTGATGAAAGTCGGGGTCAGGTCGAGCAATCGGACATTTTCGCGGCCTGTCCCGCAAATCCTGCACTTCGTCGCAAGGGCCCAGACCACCGGGCCGCGCTCGGACACAATGCATAACCCTCAATCCGAGCCGACTTCGGCAAAACCACGATGATGAATATTTCCGCCCTGTTGCTGGCAACCGCCTTGTCCGCCGCCGCGCCAAGCGACGGCATGTTCGAACCGGGCCTCGTGTCCGACAATGGTGTCTTCGGCTTTACCCTCTCTCCGGATGGACAGCACGCCCTGTGGGTGCAATCGGGCGGCGCACGAACCAAGCTCGTCATCGTGGAATCGCACAAGGTGAACGGCAAATGGCAAGCGCCAACGCCGGTGCCTTTCTCCGCCACGGACGGCTCACGCGACATCGACCCGGCCTTTGCACCGGACGGCAAATCCGTGATCTTCCAATCCAACCGCCCGGTGCCTGACAAGCCGCAGCGCAAAGGCTTCGACATCTACTCGGTGTCCCTGCAGGATGGCCGCTGGGGCCCCGCCGTGCACCTGGGCCATGAGATCAACGGCGACGAATCCGAATCCTCCGGGTCGATCGCCGCCGACGGCACCATCTACTTCATGAAGAACGGCGCGGAAGGCAAATCCGACCTGTGGCGCTCGCGCCGCGTCGACGGCAAATACACCGCCCCCGAACGGCTGGCGGAACCGGTCAACACCGGCCCATGGCGCGAATCGAATCCCTACATCGCCGCCGATCAAAGCTATGTGCTCTACTTCTCCGACGTTCCAGGCGGCGCCGGCGACATGGACCTGTACATCAGCTTCAACGGAAAGAACGGCTGGAGCACGCCGAAAAATATCGGCGCCCCGTTTAACACTGCGCAAGCCGAATTCACCCCCTTCGTCCACGGCAACCGCCTCTACCTGGCACGCCAGGCCAAGGACGGCGAACGCTTCATCGAAAACATCTACTCCTACCCCTTCGACGCAAACAACTATCGTTGATAAAAGTCGGGGTCAGGTCGAGCAAATGGACAAATCGCTCGCGATTTGTCCATTTGCTCGACCTGACCCCGACTTTTAAGCTGGAATTTGGTGGGGAGCGAGGCGGGCGGCGGCGGTACTGAGGTGGCGGGCGGCGCCGGGCTGGCCGCTTTTTTCGGCTAGGGATAGCCAGCGCCATGCCTGTTCGGCGTCGGCTTCCGTGCCTTGTCCGGACAGGAACATCAGGCCGGCGTTGAGCTGGGCGCGGGCGTGGCCCTGGCGTGCGGCGGCGAGGTACCAGGACAACGCTTGCTGGAAGTCGCGCGGGAAACCCTGGCCGTTGTCGTAGCGCAGGCCGAGCGTGAAGCAGGCCAGCGTGTGGCCTTGTTCGGCGGCCTTGCGGTACCAGGCGTTCGCTTGTGCGAGGTCGGGCGCGGGGCCGTCGTCGCGGTCGTGGATCTGGCCGAGCATGAATTGTGCGGCGACGTAGTCCTGTTCGGCGGCGCGGCGGAACCAGCCCAGCGCCTTGCGTGCGTCTTGCGGTACGCCTTGTCCCGTTTCATACCGCAGGCCGAGGTCGAACTGGGCGCGCAGGTGGCCCTGGTCGGCGGCCTTGCGGTACCAGAAGATGGCTTCCTGCTGGTCGCGCGGTACGCCGTGGCCTTGTTCGTACAGCAGGGCGAGGTGGTATTGCGCGGCGGGGTGGCCGGATTCGGAGGCCTTGCGGTACCAGTGCGCCGCTTCGCGGAAGTCCTGTGCGACGCCCAGGCCCTGGTCGTAGCGCTGGCCCAGGTTGTTCTGGGCGCCGGCGTGTCCCAGTTCGGCCGCGCGGCGGTACCACTGCAGCGCCAGCACTTCGTCGCGTGCGACGCCGTTGCCGTTGTCGTAGATCAGGGCGAGGTTGAATTGCGAACTGACGTGGTCTTGTTCGGCCGCTTGCGTGTACCACTTGATGGCGCGTGCGGCGTCGGGGGCGACGTCCTGGCCTTTGTCGTAGCGCAGGCCGAGGTTGAACTGCGCTGCGGCGTAGCCTTGTTCTGCGGCTTTGCGGAACCAGCCCAGTGCCTGCTTGCCGTCCTTCGCTACACCCTGGCCGTTGTCGTAGCGCAGGCCGAGGTTAAACTGAGCGCGTGCGTAGCCCTGGTCGGCGGCCTTGCGGTACCACATGATCGCTTGCGCGTAATCCTGCGGCACGCCTTTGCCGGTGTCGTACATCATGCCGAGGTTGTTCTGCGCGCCGGGGTCGCCCTGCTCGGCTGCCTTGGCGAACCAGTAGCGTGCATGTTCGGTGTCTTGCTGCACACCCTGGCCTTTGGCGTACAGCCAGCCCAGGTTGTACTGGGCGGCGGCGTAGCCTTGTTCGGCGGCCAGCTGGTACCAGTGCGCGGCTTCGGCGAAATCAACGTCGACGCCCTGCCCTTTCTGGAACATCACGCCGAGGTTGTATTGCGCGTGTTCCAGGCCGGCGTTGGCGGCCTGGCGGTACCAGGCGACGGCCAGCTCGTAACTTTGCGCCACGCCCTGGCCATTGAAGTACATGAAGCCCAGGCTGTGCTGGGCATTGGCGACGCCGCGTTCGGCCAACTGGCGTACGCGCAGGAATTCGGCGACAAAGTGGTCGTTGCTGCTTGTTTCGGTTCCGACGCGCTGCATGCTGCCCTTATGCCTGGATCGCCATGCGCGGGCCGGCCGGGAAGGCCGGTGCGTCAGCCTGGTTCTGCGCCGCCAGCACTTCCATGAAGCTGGTGAGGGCGATCGGGCGATAGTACAAATAGCCTTGCATGGTGGCGCAGCCGTTGGCCGCCAGGTAGCGCGCCTGCACTTCGGTCTCCACGCCTTCGGCCACCAGGTGCAGGCCAAGACCGCGCGCGATGGAGATGATGGCCAGGATCACCGGGTAGTGGCCATGCTCGTCGTGGATTTCTTTGACGAAGCTCTGGTCGATCTTGATGGTGTGGATCGGGAAGCGGTGCAGGTAGGACAGCGAGGAGTAGCCGGTGCCGAAATCGTCGATGGCGACTGATACGCCCAGCTGGCAAAGCTTGTTCAGCTGCTCGATGGCGTACTGCGGGTTGCGGATGCAGATGTTCTCGGTGATCTCCACCTCGATCTGCGACGGCGAAATCTGGTAGCGCGCCAGTGCATTGCGCATCTTCTCGAAAAAGTCGCCGCGGTCCAGGTATTGCGGGGACAGGTTCAGCGACAGGCGGATATTGTCGGCGCCATTGGCGTTCCACAGCAGCAGGTCGCGGCACAGGGCACCGATCATCCAGTCGGAGATCGGCAGCATCAGGCCGTTCTCTTCGGCGAACGGCAGGAACTCGCCGGCGGACAGCAGGCCGCGCGTCGGGTGGTTCCAGCGCATCAGGCCTTCGGCGCCGATGATGCGGCCGGTGGCCATGTCGACTTGCGGCTGGTAGTACATTTCCAGCTCGTTGTTTTCCAGCGCCTTGCGCAGCGACTGCTCCAGCACGATCTTCTGGTGCGACATGTCCTGCATCGCGGGATGGTAGAAGCTGTGGCCGTTCTTGCCCTGCGCCTTGACCTGGTACATGGCGATGTCGGCGTGGCGCAGCAGTTCTTCGATCGAATCGCCGTCGCTCGGATAGACGGCGATGCCGATCGAGGCGGAGATATGCACCACGTGGCCATCGAGGTCGAACGGCTGCTGCAGCGCTTCCTGGAATTTGTCGGCAATGGCCTTGGCGTCGGCGCGGTCGCGCAGCTCGGGCAGCACGATGGTGAATTCGTCACCGCTGTGGCGCGCCAGCGTGTCGCCCTTGCGCAGGCACTCCTTCAGGCGGCGCGCGGCTTGCTGCAACAGCTCGTCGCCCTTGACGTGGCCCAGCGTGTCGTTGACCAGCTTGAAGCGGTCAAGGTCGATGAACATCACGGCCAGTTCGGCAAGCTTGCGCTTGGCCTGGATCACGGCCAGGCCCAAACGATCCTTGAACAGGATGCGGTTGGGCAGGTCGGTCAGGATGTCGTGGTAGGCCTGGTAGGAGATCATCTCCTCGGCGCGCTTGCGGTCCGTGATGTCGCGCGCCACGCCGTAGGTGCCGAAGAATTCGTGCTTAGCCACCTCCTCGCCCGGCACGTGCATGCCGATCGCGTTCAGCGAAATCGTCATCAGCGTGTTGTTGAAGGTGCGGTCGCCGGCGGCGCTGTTATTGCACTTCAGGCGCAGCTCCACGTTGCGCGAGGCGCGTTCGTCGACGCGGCGCTCGTTGAACACGTAGCGCGCGCGCTCCTGGTCTTCCTCGTGCACCAGCACCGAGTAGTGGCGGCCGATCAGTTCTTCGCGCGAGTAGCCAAGCAGCTGGTAGGCGCGGTCGTTGACGAAGGTGAAGCAGCCTTCGTGGTTCAGGGTGTAGATGATGTCGGGCGAGCTGTCCACCAGGTAGCGGTACATCTTCTCCGAGTTTTCCAGGCGCTGGGCGATGCGCGCGTTCTCCACCGCCAGGCGGCGCTTTTGCAGCGCGTTCTCCACGGTTTTGAGCAGCTCTGGCGGATTGTACGGCTTACGCAGGTAGTCGTAAGCGCCGCGCTTGAGGGCGCCGATGGCCGCTTCGATGCCTGCCTCGCCGCTCATCACGATCACGTCGCAATCGATCTCGCGTGAATTCACGAAGTCCATGATGTCGTGGCCACTCATGTCCGGCAGGCGCAGGTCCAGCAGAAGCAGGTCGAAGCGCTGGCGGTTCAGCGCGGCCAGCGCCTCGGTGCCATTGGTAGCGGTGACCAGCTGGAAGCTGTCCTGCACGCGCAGCAGCTCGTACAAAGAGGAGAGAAGTCGCGGTTCGTCGTCAACCAGCAGCAAGCGTGGCTGGAATTCCGGTGCCGGGGTCTGGGGCGTCGGGATGATCGGGTTCATGCGGGCCTTATACGGAATCCACCACGCCGCGCGCCGGCAGTACGGCGAGCTGGCTGGTGCTGCCGCGGGCCGGCAGCAGGAGTTCAAACGAAGTACCGTGGGCACCGCTGCGGCAGCTGATCATGCCGTTCATTTTCTTGACCAGGCTATGCACGATCGACAGCCCAAGTCCATGGTGCTTGCCTTCCTTGCTGCTCTTCACGGCGGTAAACAAGTTGGCCAGGACTTCCTGCGACAGGCCGGGACCGGCGTCGCTTACCACCAGCTCTACATACAGCCGGCGTTCGCGGTTGACCAGCCCGCGGTTGGCGATCTCGATGCGGCCGCCGCCCGGCTGGGCTTCGATCGCATTCTTGACCAGGTTGACCAGGATTTGCTTGAGCAAGTCGGCGTCGCCGTCGATTTCCTGCGGGCCGTCCTGCATGCGCGTGAGCACCTGCACCGATGCGGGCAGGAAGTCGGTGGCGCGGAACAGGCGCAGCACGTCTTCCACCACGCGCGCCACATTGGTGACGCTGCCGGCGTCGGAGGGCTGCAAGTCCGCCAGGCCGTTGATCAGGTGGCCGACGCGGTCGATCTCTTCGTTCAGGATCGACATTTCCGAGACCACCGGTTCGCGCCGCGCCAGTTTGGCGTCCAGCACCGACAGGTAGTTCTTGATGATGGACAGCGGGTTGTTCACCTCGTGCACCACGCGGCGGGAGGCTTCGCGATATTCCTCGGCGACGTGGGCCACCTGGCGCCGCGCGTGGCCGCGCTCGGACAGCGCGGTCTCCAGCGCATTGGCGGCCTGGCTGCCGAAGGCTTGCAGGAAGCGCTCCTTCTTTTGCAGGACAGGCAGCTGCCAGGCCGGCACCCCGCCGACGATCATGCCCAGGCAGCGCTGGCCGGCCACCAGGGGCAGGCAGACCAGCGCTTCGCTGCCGACGATGCGGAACAGCTGCTCTTCGGCGATGCCGACGCCTGCACCGCCTGCGCGCGCGGCAAAAGCCAGCTGGCGGTTATTGGCGGCGTCGGCCAACAGGCCCGGTTTATTCAGGGCCACGGTGTATTCGGACAGGCGCTGCTGGGCCTCGCCGCTGCCGGCGCCTTGCAGCGCGTGGCCGGTTGGGCTCTCCAGCAGGATGACGGTGGTCTCCAGGTCGAACAGGATGCGCGCGGATCGCGTCATCGCGTCCAGCATGCCGGCTTCACCCTGCTGGCGTGCGAAGCTTTGGCCCATCTCCTGCACCAGCACCATATTGCGCACTTCTTCCGAGAGGCGAGCTTGCACGGGATCGACCGGGGCCGGCGGTGCAGCCGGCGGCGCGGGCACGTCGTCGGCGCCTGCCAGGTCGATGCCAAGCGCTTCGGCGGCGCGCGCCACCTGGCGGGCTGCCGATTTGATGAAGGCATCGAGCTTGTCTTCTTCGATGCCGCACAGCGCAGCCGCTTCAACGGCGCCCTGCGGCGCGTCGGCGTGGTAGCACAGCTGGTGCGCCAGGCGCACGATGCGGATCAATGGATGCGCCGCTTCCAGGCGTGGCACGGGTTCGTGGTGGTACAGCACCGAGTCGGCCAGGAAGGAGTCGAGGTTCCAGCGCTCGATCAGCCAGGCCCCCGCTTCGGCGTGGGTGATTTCCAGCGTACGCTGCTCCACTGCGCACAGCTCTTCGTCGTCGCGCGCGGTGAAGTTGTAGGCGTATTCCTTGGGTGCGGTGGCCAGCAGCGCGAGGCGGCCGACGTTATGCAGCAGGCCGGCCAAGTAGGCTTCTTCCACATGCGGGTAGTCGATCGCGCGCGCGATGTCGCGGGCGATGACGGCGGTGGTCAGCGAGCCTTTCCAGAAGGCGCGCAAATCGGTGCTGCCGCTGTGCGGGAAGTTATTAAAGGTTTGGAAGACCGACTCGGAGATCACCAGCGTCTTGATCATGTCGGTGCCGAGCGACACCAGTGCTTGCTCCAGGCCAACTGTGCGGTTGTGGCGCTGGTAGGCCGAACTGTTGGCGACGGCGAGGATCTTGCTGGCCATCCCGGCATCCTTGGCGATTAAAGCAGCCAGCTCCGGCATGCCGGCGTCATCGGCTTGCAGGAGCTCAATCAGCTTGATCAGGATCTGCGGCATGGCAGGTAGCCGCGCGATCAGCAAGCGATTGCGGATGTCTTGGTCGGGGTGTTGCATTAGGCTTTGTTCCTGCTTGCAATCCACTGGCAAATTGGCATAAATATACTATAACTTAGCAGCAATACAAATTTCTGACGGCAATAAGTTGCATTTGTGTAGAAAGAGCTACACTATTAGTAGTAATTTACTTTTTACCAATAATATTTTCAAATAGGCACTATCTTGCTCCGTAGTACGCGTGCCGTCAACCATAGGCCCAGCGCGGTCATTGTCAGCGCCAGCTGGCCGAATGCCAACCACAATAGCGAATGGGAAGCCAGTGGCGCCAGGACGCCGGCCACCAGGGCGCCCAGCAAGGTGGTGGCGAACGATTGCACCGATGCCACCGTCCCGCGGATGTGGGGGAACAGGTCCAGCGCCAGCAAGGTGGCGGCGGGCGCCGCCAGCGACATGCCGAACGTGTAGAAGAACAGCGGCAGCACGCTCCAGGGCAGCGCCGGCGCGGCCAGCAAGTGGTAGGCCAGGTTGACCGTGGCGGCCGTGATCAGGAAGCAGAAGCCGAAAGCGATCTGGCGCGAGAAGCTGGTCTTGCCGGCGATACGGTTGGCGGCGAGCGCGCCGAGGAAGATGCCGGAAACGGCCGGCACGAACATCCAGGCAAATTGCTCGGGGCCCAGGTGTAACTGGGTTGGCAGCGCTACCGGTGCGGCGGTGATGTAGAGGAACAGGCCGGCAAAGTTGAAGGCCACCACGCCCGTCTTCAAATGGAATAGCGGCGAGGACAGGATGGATTTGTAGTTGCGCCACAGGTAGCGCGGATTGAAGGGCTGCCGTTTGTCGCGCGGCAGCGTGTCGGGCAGGCGGCGGTAGCAGACGATGAACAGGCATACCGTGTAGCCGGCGAGCGAGAGGAAGATGGTGCGCCAGTCCGAATACTTGACGATGAAGCCGCCCAGCACCGGCGCCACGGCGGGTGCGATGGAGAAGATCATGGTCACCATTGACAGCAGCCTTGCGGCGGCGGCGTCCGCGTACAGGTCGCGGATGATGGCGCGTCCCACGACCACGCCGGCGCCGGCCGATACGCCTTGCAGCACGCGGAAGAACCACAGGTATTGCACCGAGTGCGCGGCGGCGCAGCCCACCGTGCCGAGCAGGAAGGCGACCAGCGACACGAGGATCACACTGCGCCGGCCGAAGGCGTCCGACAGCGCGCCATGCCACAGCACCATGCCGGCAAAAGCGAGCATATAGGCGGTCAGCGATTGCTGGACTTCAATCGGCGTTGCGTGCAGCGTTGCCTGGATGTTGGGGAAGGCGGGAAGGTAGGCGTCGATCGAGAAGGGACCCAGCATCGACAGGCTGGCAAGGACTGCCGCCAATGCGCCGGGCCCCAGCGGCTTTCGGTGCGGCGCCTCCGGCTCGGGAATGTTGGCGGGAGCGTCGGGAGGAGGCGGGGGAGTCGGCGTGGAAAGCATCGAAGCATTCTACGCCGATCCGGCACGGCCCGCTCATGACGGCCAGCAACAAATGTCCACTTCCGTTCCTGACCCCAAAGTGGACAAAAATTACTCGGCGGAAGGGGCGTCGCTTTGCGGTTTGCGGTTGAAGCCGGCCACCATGTCGAAGCGGAACAGGCGGCATTCGAGCGCGCCGTTGAAGAACGGGGTCTTGCGCGATTCCTTCAAACGCAGCAATTTCGGCAGGCCCAGGTCGGCGGTGAACAGGTAGGCGGTCCAGCCGGAGAAGCGCTGCTTCAGCGTGGTGGAGAAGGCGCTGTAGAAGCTGCGCGCCAGCTCGTCTTCTTCCAGGCTGGCGTCGCCGCGCACGCCGATACGTTCGCCGTACGGTGGGTTGGTCAGCAGGATGCCTGGCTCTTTGGTCGGCGCTTGCACTTGCTGGGCTTCGATCTGTTTCAGCGGCACTTCGAACAGGATGCCGGCGCTGCGCAGGTTGTGGCGCGCCATCGCGACCATGTCGCCGGAAATGTCGGAGCCGAAAATGGTCGGTTCGGTCGGCAGCGGATTGGGCTTGAAGTCGGTCTTCATCTTGTTCCACGGTTCGGGATCGAAGTCGTGGAATTTTTCGAAGGCGAAGCGGCGGCGGGCGCCGGGCGGGATGCCTTGCACCATCTGCGCGGCTTCGCACAGGATGGTGCCGGAGCCGCACATCGGGTCGAACAGGGGCATGCCGGGCTTCCAGCCGGAGACGCGCAGCAGGCCGGCGGCCAGGTTCTCGCGCAGCGGTGCGTCGCCGGTCTCTTCACGCCAGCCGCGCTTGAACAGCGCTTCGCCGGAGGTGTCGAGGTAGACCATGAACTGGCGCTGGTCGAGGAAGCCGAAGATGCGCATGTCGGGGTCGCGCGTGTTGACCGATGGGCGCTTGCCGTACATGTCGCGGAAGCGGTCGCAGACGGCGTCCTTGATTTTCAGCGTGGTGAATTCCAGCGATTTCAGGGGCGACTTGATGGCGGTGACGTCGACGCGGATGGTGTGGTGGATGCCGAACCATTCTTCCCATGCCTGGCCGAGCACCAGGTCGTAGATGTCGTTTTCGTTCTGGTAGTGGCAGACGCCCATGCGCATCAGCACGCGCGAGGCGATGCGCGAGTGCAGGTTGATGCGGTAGGCGTCGTACAGGTCGCCGGAGGCGTGCACGCCTCCGGGGACTTGGTTGTGCACCTTGAGCGTTGGGCTCATGGCGGCGATTTCGGTGAGTTCTTCCGCTAGCGCGGCTTCCAGGCCGCGCGGGCATGGGCAAAAATAGGATGGCATGTTGGGGGACCCTTTATCCGTTGTAAAAATCAAAACCGCGGAAACCGGAAAACCGGGGTACGACCCTTGGGTCGGCCCCCGGTTTTCCGGTTTTCCCGGTTTTAGAAAGGCTTGACGACGACGAGAATGACGATCGCCAGCAGCAGCAGCACCGGCACTTCATTGAACCACCGGTAAAACACATGTCCGCGGGTGTTGGCGCCGCGTTCAAATTTTTTCAGCAGCGAGCCGCATGCGTGGTGGTAGCCCATGACCAGGAATACCACGAACAGCTTGGCATGCAGCCAGCCCGGCATCTTCGCGCCGTATTGCAGCACTGCGAGCCAGATGCCGAACACCACCGCCGGCAGGGCCAGCATCGTGGTGAAGCGGTACAGCTTGCGCGCCATCGTCAGCAGCCTTTCAGTCGCCAGTCCCGGGGCTTCCATCGCCAGGTTGACGAAGATGCGCGGCAGGTAGAACAGGCCGGACATCCAGGATACGATGAAGACGATGTGCAGCGCTTTAATCCAGAGCATATTTATTTTCTAGTTTCGCCGTGGCCGAACACCACGTATTTAAGGGAAGTCAGCCCTTCCAGGCCGACCGGTCCGCGGGCGTGCAGCTTGTCGTTGGAGATGCCGATCTCCGCGCCCAGGCCGTATTCGAAGCCGTCGGCGAAACGCGTCGAGGCGTTGATCATCACCGAGGAGGAATCCACTTCGCGCAGGAAGCGCATGGCGGCGGAGTAGTCTTCGGTCACGATCGCTTCGGTGTGCTTGGACGACCAGGTGTTGCAATGCTCGATGGCGGCATCCAGGCCGTCCACCACGCGCACCGCGAGGATCGGCGCCAGGTATTCCGTGGCCCAGTCTTCTTCGGTGGCGTGCGCCAGGTGCGGGTAGCCGGCGGCGGTCAGGATGGCGTGCGCTTCGGCGTCGGCGCGCAGTTCGACCGATTCCGTCAGGTAGCGTGCGGCCAGCTGCGGCAGCACTTCGGCGGCGACGGCGCGGGCGACCAGCAGCGTTTCCATGGTGTTGCAGGTGCCGTAGCGGTGGCACTTGGCGTTGAAGCCGATGTCCAGCGCTTTGGCCATATCGGCCTTGGCGTCGATGTAGACGTGGCAGATGCCGTCCAGGTGCTTGATCATCGGCACCGTGGCTTCTTCCATCAGGCGCGCGATCAGTCCCTTGCCGCCGCGCGGCACGATCACGTCCACGTACTGCGGCATGGTGATCAGGGCGCCGACGGCGGCGCGGTCGGTGGTGTCGACCACCTGCACGCCGTCAGCGGGCAGGCCGGCGCCTTCCAGTCCTTCGGCGACCAGCTTGGCCAGCGCGCGGTTGCAATGGATCGCTTCCGAGCCGCCGCGCAGGATGGTGGCGTTGCCGCTCTTGATGCACAGGCCGGCCGCGTCCACGGTGACGTTGGGACGTGCTTCGTAGATGATGCCGATCACGCCCAGGGGCACGCGCATCTGGCCCACCTGGATGCCCGATGGGCGGATTTTCACGTTGGAGATTTCGCCCACCGGGTCCGGCAGGGAAACGATCTGGCGCAAGCCCTCCACCATGGTGGCGATGGCCTTGTCGGTCAGGGCCAGGCGGTCCAGCATGGCCGGCGCGAGGCCGGCGGCACGGGCGGCGGCCAGGTCCTGCTCGTTGGCGGCGCGCAGGACCGGCGCTTCGCGCTCGATGGCCTCGGCGATCAGTTGCAGCGCGCGGTTGCGCGTGGCGCTGTCGGCGCGGGCCATGCCGCGCGATGCGGCGCGGGCGCGTTGGCCGATGTCTTGCATGTACTGCTTGATGTCCATACTCTTAACCTCGTGCGACTTTCAGTGCCAGCTGCAGCATGGCGTCCCACTGGTCGCCGGCGAACGCCTTGGCGCGCAAGCCCTTGACCATGCGGTCGACCTGGGCGGCCTGCTGCATCGCCGCCTCCAGGGTGGGCAGCGAGATGCGGCGCAGCGCCGGCTCCATCAGCCGTTCGCGCGGGCCCCAGATGCGGTATTCCTTCAGG